>JAABUT010000323.1_pt1 | contig 84832 bp, 84 predicted proteins | sample 5559281 | NCBI WGS metagenome assembly JAABUT01 (sample SAMN10711880, study PRJNA513359) | rock metagenome | isolation source: Antarctica rocks | place: Antarctica: Victoria Land, Ricker Hills nord | collected 2016-01-04 | reverse complement strand
AACAAGCAGCTCAAATGATTTTTTTGCTTCGAAATCTTTGACTACTGAATGTGTACTATCTAGCAATGAAATTAGTTACTCATTAAAGTCATTGATTGACACTGAAGCAGCTGACTATTCGTTCATTGATGAATTAATCGCGCAGAATGTTTGTGATCATTTGCAAATTGAATCTTTATCTTTAATCAAGCTCAAATCAATAAGAGAATTCGATGATCATTATGCAAAAAAGCTCATTACTTATGCAATTTATTTGAATCTAACTGTTCAAGATCATATGAAACGTTTCATCTCTATGCTAATCACTCGATTAGATCAACATCAGATGATTCTCGAAAAAACATGAATGAACAAGATCGAGATGACTATTGATATGAGAAATGATCGTCTTCAATTTTCTAGTTTCGAAGCTCATATCAAAGCTTCTATCAAAGCTCATTCGACTGTTCTTTCGAGCAAGAAAATCGCGATAGAACAGAAGAGTTCAATCTCTACTCAAATACTAAAGAGATCTACTTCTTCTGTTATCACTTGACTCAGCGAGAAGTCATCTTCATTCAGTAGAATCGTGAAATCATCTAGTTCAGTCAACTTCGCTTCGCCTTTCGATTCAATGAACATAGCAATGATAGAGGCTGCAGCATATAAATCACTAGTCAAATGATTGAATGTGACTACTTTCGCGATCATTGTCACGAAAATCGATCGACTTCTAAAAACAGCTAGAAATAAACTCGAAGATGTAAATCTACAAGAGCTTTCACATGAAGAGATCTTGAAAGAAGTCAAAGCTAAGCTTTCTTCGAAATATCATGACTATCTAGACGTGTTTGATCGAGCGATGACTGATCAACTACTTTCTCATCGCTTCTACGATCATAAAATTGAGTTGATCGACGAGAAAACGTCTTCTTGAAGTCGTCTCTATCATATGTCTGATTACAAGCTTCAAAAGATGAAGAATTATCTGATTGAACATCTGAATAAGAACTTTATATCTTCTAGCTCGACCTCATACGCTTCGTTCATACTATTCGTCGAAAAGAAAGACGATAGTCTGCGTTTCTGCGTCGATTATAGAAAGCTTAATGCTTTGATCAAACGAAATCGCTATTCTCTACTCTTAATAGACGAAACTCTCGCTCGTATTCAAGGTAGCAAGTATCTGACTCGATTGAATATAATAGTTGTCTTCAACAAACTACGCATGCATTCGAAAAGCGAAGATTTGACTATCTTTATTATCTCTTTTGATTTCTACAAATATCACGTGATGTCTTTCAAATTAATCAACGGCTCGACTTTCTATCAACACTATATGAACGACGTGCTATTTGACTATCTTCATCAGTTTTGTCAGATCTATCTAGATGACATTATCATCTACAGCAAAACACTGAAGAAACATAAGAAACACGTACGACTAGTTCTACATAAACTACGAGAGATTGATCTTCAGATGAATATAAACAAATGCAAGTTTCATGTTCAGAAGATCTTCTTTCTGAAACTATTGCTATTCATTGAAGAACTAAAGATGAATTTCAGAAAAGTACAAGCAGTAGTTGAATGATTTACTTCTACAAATCTCACTCAGATGCAGTTCTTTGTCAACTTCTGCAATTTTTATCGACGTTTTATAAAGAACTTTTCGAAGATTGTTCATTCTCTGATTCAACTAACTCAAAAAGAGATGATATTTGAATGAGATCAAGCTTGTCAAACGATCTTTGATCATATGAAGAAACGAATGACTGAAGTCTCTATTCTTCGTCATTTTGATCAGAATAGAAAGACTATTCTTGAAACAGACTCATTCAACTACGTCAACGATGACATACTTTCTCAGTATGACGACGAAGAAACATTGCACTCGATGATCTACTACAGCAAGAATCTGAGTCTCGCTGAGTGCAATTACGAAATCTATGACAAGAAACTACTAGCAATCATTCGTGTCTTCAAGCATTGATGATCTGAGCTGAAATTGACTGAGCTATTCATCAAGATGTTCACTGATCATCAAGCTTTAACGTCATTAATGAAAGATAAAGAGCTAAGTAGACGTCAAATGCGCTGAGTACAAAAGCTCGTTGACTTCAACTTTAAAATCATGTATTGCTCAGGCAAACAAAACATCAAAGTCGATGCATTGACTCGTCGAGTCGATTCAGTTTCTAGAAGTCTCGAGAATGAATGATGTCGCTATCAGCGAACTACAATTCTCACGTCGAATCGAATGAAAATCGCTGATCTAGAAGAGAAAGAGAATGATGAATCAATTTATCAATTGATTCTAGAAGCTAACAGAATCAACAAGAATTGTATTCTACTTCGTGAAGTCGTATTAAAAGATGAAGCTCAATACAAAGATACTAAATTAAGAAATTGTCGAGTTCAGAACGAAATACTATATCGAGATGATCTTCTATGAATTCTCTTCAATGAGCATCTTCAAATGAAGCTAATTTGAGAAGTTCACGATCAATCTTCTATTGATTATCTTGAAATTCTCAGAACGATGAAGATCATAAGAAGATACTACTATTGATCTTCAATGTGAAAGACAATAAATCGATATATTCGAAACTGCTACATTTGTCAGCGATCAAAGACTTCTTGAGATAAATTCAATGAACTACTACATTCTCTACTCATACTTGAACAGCAATGAAAGAACATAGTTATGAATTTCATCATCGACTTATCTCTTTCGAAAGGCAAAAACATCATACTAACAGTGATATGTAGACTGACAAAGAAACGACACTATATCTCTTGTTCTACTGATGACGAAGAAATCACAGCAGAAAAAACAGCTGAGCTAATGCTTCAGTGAATATATCGAATACACAATTTACTCGATTTCATTGTTTCAAATCGAGACTCTCAATTTATCTTCATTCTATGAAAGTTTCTTTGCAAAAGACTGAGCATTAATCTTCGATTATTCACTGTCTATCACTCTCAAATTGATGATCAAAGTGAACAAGTCAATCAGAACGTCGAAAGATATCTTTGATTTTTCTGTTCGTACATGCAGAATGACTGAGCTAAGCTACTATTCATGATCGAGTTCGTCGACAATAATGCTCTGTTCTCAGTCATCTTCTCGATCTCTTTCTTTCTAAACAAAGACTTTCATTCTCGTATGAGCTTTGAACTCGATGTCAGCGAATATGAAAGTTCTCGTGAACGCTTGCAGACGACTAAAGTCGAGAATATATCTGAACATATGAACAAAACACTAAAGTTTGCTCGCGAGTCGCTAGTCAAAACACGAGAACAAATGATGAAACAAGTCAATAAGCATAGAAAAGAAGTTGATTACAAGATCGAATCAAAGATGTTTCTGAATGAAAAAAACATCGTTACAGCGAGATCTTTCAAGAAGCTAGATGACAAAATGCTCGATTCTTTCATCAATTTAGATCTCATCGACTCTTCATATAAACTGAAATTATCAAAGTCTATGCATGTTCATGATGTATTTCATTCTGATCTGCTTCGTTGCTTTCAACTATTCAGTCAATCAGAATTTAATGAGTCTGAGTCTGTGAAATCATGATTGAGCAATCAATCGAATCGAACAGAAAATACATTCATGCAAACATGAATTGTCGAAGAGAAAAAGTAATGTCACGATTCTAGCCTTGTCAGACTCAATCTTCTAGTCTTGTCAGATCTATTCTCGCTTCATCATCTTGACTAGTTTCTATTGAGTCTAACGTCGACTGAGAAACACACATATGTAGTCAGCTTCTTTTCTGTAACTATCTTTCTTTCTTAGCATTTATCTTCTAGTTAAATGACACTCATATTGACTCGCTCTATGCTGATCTTTAACAAAATGACTCTTTATCAAAACAACATTCTGAACTCTTTAGATTAATGATCATTGAAGAGAATGAAGAGCACTGAAAAGTAGATGATATATTGAACTTCAGACTATATAAAGAAAGACTACAATACAAGGTCAAATGAATCGAGATAGATCGTGACGATAAATGATACTATGTCGATAAAGAGAAATTCGATGACTCGAAGAAAGTTCTGAACGAATTTCACAAGCTATACTCGAATAAGTTGCACTAAATTGAAAACATGATGAATTTTTTTTGCTTTTATTTCTTTTCTATTCATGCAAACATGAATGTTCGAAGAAAAGAGTAATGTTATGAACATGTCTGAATCGATCAGAGTTCAGATCTAATTCTAATCAATTTGATTAAAGCAAGTCATGACGCTATGTCTAGTTTGAACCTAGCGCATCTCTTCGAGTCATTCTCAGCACTTCTTTTCGTTGTTCAGCACTTTCTTAATTCATTTCTTTCATCATTCTTTTAGGCAAACACATCTGACATATTACATCACATCTGTGTCGAGCCTAGCGCAGCCTCAAGTCATTATTTATAGAAGAGCTTGCACTCTTTCTCTTCTGTATTCTTAATGTCTTGTTATAGCTATCTCTAAAGAGCAATACATACATATCAGCTTCGAGTCTCTTTGGTTGAATGATCTAGGCACGGTTTCAACATTATATTTCTTTAAATTCTTCATTATATAATTTTCTGCGATTCAATCCTTCAAGAGATTTCATAGCGACTCGATTGAGTTCAAATCAGGTGAATATGCAGATCAAAATATGACAGAAACACCTGCTTCGTGTAAAATCTGCTTAGTGTATTTAGCAGCGTGAGAAGAAGCGTTGTTCTGCATCAATTGTAGCTCAAGATGATCTCTAATTTAGTGACATAGTAATTAGCAAAACACTCTCTATCTTTGACAGAGTATATATATCTGATTCAAGCCACGATCTGCGATACCGTATGTTCAACGTAAGAAGCCTGATTAATGAAACTTCAGCTCTTCTCTCAGAAAAGCTCTGATCCTAAGCTCAGTTCATCAGAGAAACAGTCTCAGAACAGTCATTCGTCAGATTTAGTCTTCTTATCTGTGACGCATGTATCATCATATTCTTCTTCTGCACGTCTTGTAACTCAGATCTTGCCGTGCCTGTTCGTGACTCACGTTTCATTCGTTCAAAGTATTCGATTTCATTGCTCTCGTGTTCAGAACAGATGTTCGTAAGCTCAAGCCAGACGTGCTAAATGATTATGCTTCGATATGTAAGATTTTCTTCGAGTCTCATGTCTGCGAAAGTCATGTAACTCGAGATAATGTTGTACAACGCGTTCGGAAACGTTTTAATTGAGCTCGTAAGCAACACGAAAGTAAGACATTCGACGATGAAGACGTGATGCACAGACGAAATCAATCAATATCTTTTCAGCGTCGTCATTGATCATCGAGAAAGAATCTGAGAGCTTGTTTTGAGGCGTAAGACGATGATTCAAAGCGTATCGAATCTGATCTTGTGATATATCGAGTGAGGATGCAATTCTGACGTATTGAAAGCCGACGTCGTGTAAAGTACATACTTGTAGACGTAGATCTCGTGTCAATTGCTTGCGTACAGGCGTACAAGGTGGAGGAAGCTTCATCTTGATAGGAAGGGTCATGTTGATTGATTGATGAAGTAAGATAGTTGATGTCTCCAGAGCTGCCATAGTAAATTATTAGGGCGACGTGGAGAAACTAGCGATTTGCTCTCGCACGCTAGAGTTTAACCCCCTGATATACCAAGTAGAGTACGGCGTGAATCTAATCTAGTGAGACCACATCCGGAAACGTTCTGCTTTGATGATTCACCATGCAGATGTAGCTGTTGACCTTCCTGCTTTGCTACTCCGTAGGTAGGGGAATATTTCAACTGCAACATCTGCTGCATTACCTTGCGGCAAAGCATCAGTGGCCAGACCGTTAAGGCCAGGGTTGCATTCCATGAGAATTATTTGCTACCAATCTTCCTCAGGTCCACCCGAAGAGCTTAACACTTAAACCTGTCTCCAAGGCATGACGCGTCAACATCATCCAGAACGCATCGTTCCGAGAATACCGCCGAAATATTGAGTTCCGTTGAGACTTGGCTGAAGCACGCAAGTACACAAGAACAAGATATTCAAGACTGTGAGGCAGGTCTTCGTCCTTCGGTCATTCTCTATGTAAAGGCAGTGGATGCGTTATGTACTAGACCCAGAGAAATTTACCTTACGCAGGTTGAGAACCCAAGAACGATGAGTGTTCGCGATGCTCCAAACTGAGCCCATTTCCGTCCGGGCGTTGTTGCATGGTCCCTGCATTCAACTCTCTTGAGTAGCAAATAAAATCCTGGGATCGGCATACATATCTTGAGGGATCGCTACTTCTTCCCAAATCTCAAAAACCACCTTATCGCATAGCTTTACAGCTGATGCAGCAATGCCCTTCAACTTGTCACAATCGTGAGGTCCTCCAAATAGACCCCAGCGCCGAATTGTTGGCATGATCCCTATGTGACGTTTAAATGTCTTCAGTGATGGGCAAGCTCGAGCGTAATACTCGACAGCGTTTGAAAGGAAATCAATCATGAGCTCTGGGCGGAATATTTGTAGCTTTAGATGGTTATGATTTTCATTTGCTGGTCCGAGAGCATCAGTTTTGGGTGCTCTAGTGCGATATCCGCCGCGTATGTGTTTTGACAATATAGGATTGGCCCAGCCTCATCATACATAGTTTGGCATACACGAAGTATAGCGATTGAAGGCCTACGTTCAATGGCAGTGCGTTCGGTACCACCAGGAGATTGTGGTGAATCTGGTGTCGAGTTTCTCGTGGAATATTCATGAGCGTCGGTGGTGGTTTTTGGCCTTTTTCCACTTGGAAGGTTTGCAATCGGACCTGAATCGTCGGTAGTTCCAGATACTGAGATCGCCATGATGAACAACGATTGTGGGATCAGTTTCTTGGGTGTGTAAGAGGTATGTTCAATTCCTTGTAGAACCGTATCGCGCTGTTTCAGTTTTTCAGGTCTTTCTAAGTGAGACTAGCTATTCCACTTTCTGTACCGGTTTGTTGACCAGTACCTAATCTTTCAAGGAAAACTTAAGGATACTAAGAAAGAGTTAATGAGAGAAGTTTAACATTTGTGAGAAAGTGATGAGCACTGTGTTATCTATATAAGAAAGTCACTAAAAAAAATACTTGGCAAACATTCACTTCATCTTGTGCGATTATCTGTTTGCTTACCTCCTTCATCTCTATTCATTGATTTCGCACTGTTGTCATTATATATATTCAGAGCGATCCATGATAATATTTTTGTCATGAGCACACGCTCACTTTCTCAGTCACAATGTTCGACATATTTGAACAAAGGCTTAAAAAGCTTTCAAGCAACCGTGGAACATCCTCTAATAAACATCTGACAGGCTTGCAACTCTTGATCAATACTGAAGATGTCAAATACTTCGATATCTCCGAAGTCAGTCAACAAGCCTACCCTGTTGGGACTGCCACTTGAACTCCGTCGTCAGATATATCGCGAACTCTTCATTGCTACTTCGCATAGCGCCTCATCTCACTGGGACTCTCACCACCCACACCTTAGGGAAGAGCGCCATCTACGTCGTTATTTTTGTCATTGCTACGTAGGTATTCCCCCACCGTCGCTCGACTGTTCCATACTCTTCGCGTGTCGCCAGGTCTACGAAGAAGCTCTTCCAATCTTGTACGAGGAGACCACATTCTACGAGACGCATCCTTACCAGAATCCCTGGAGTTGGGAACATGGTGACTTGAGCGAAAAAGTCCCTTTGAAACGGCTAAGCGAGCTAAAGCATGTTCGAATCGAGGCTTCACTCGAGCTAGATTGCGAAAAAGGAATAGCTGACTCGATAAGACTTCTGCTCCAACAATGTCCCTCATTGGAGAATCTCGAGTTACAGTTACTTTTTCTTGGCTGGTCTTCTGAATATTTCGATGATTACATAAAGCCAGACGGAGCGTTGATGGAATTGCTCTCAGGACTCGATCTGCGTAACGGCCTCATGTTGACGATCAAGGATAATGGATATGTTGGCATGCATGTCGCCCGGAAACTTCGTCTGAATATTGCCCCGGAGGAGATGTGGCATTGCAATGGATGGGACTACAGCTTCGGTGGGTACTACTCTGTTTATTGGTTGCAGTGGGGGCGCGCCTGGAGCTTAGGGAATTCTTGCGGCACAAACTTACGATTTCTGGATGAGCCGTCAGACGAGGATATCGAGCAGATCATACAGTATAAGAGATTTTGGGACACGCTTGTCAAGAGACTGCAGCTTCATGCCGATATGGGGCTTACTAGAAGCCTGATAAACCGGAGCATAGCATGCTGGCGTCGTTTATGGGAACAATTTAGCCGGATAGTGGCCAGACGATGAACGGGACCAGAAGGAAAAGCATTACAGGAAGATAACGCCAACACTGCAAGGGGCTGTTCTTGACAAGCTAGGACTCGCGGCGTTCTATGGTTCAGCGTACAGTCAACAGGGAAATAGTTAAGAAATCCACTTTCCGCAGTTGTTGACTCACGCTGGATTCTTCCATGCCATCATTCAGATTCATTACCCATTCCTTCATAAGTTCTCTCAGATTCTTTCACCAACGACTTTTGCCGTTCCAACCCTTCGCAACCGATTCATCTCCGTCGCACTAACCCTCGCCCTATACTTGGCCCCGTACAACTCCTTACCCTTCTCCTTACTCCTCACCCACAAGATTCGTCATCACCCTATCCCTCATCAAATGCCCAGCCCTTGGATCCCTCTTATAGTACTTTCCTTTCGAAAGAAAAATTTGTACGCCCATTGCTTGGAATTTTGCAAGATTACCCGGACGTGAGATGGTACGGCGATGCGTTGGGGGTCTAATGGGGGCCGAGAGATGAGGCAGGAGAGAGCCTGGGCGTCGGTGCCAAGGGCGTCGCCGAGGACGAAGTGGTGGTTGTCGGAGGTGAGAGCTTACGGTTGGTGGGGGGTTGGAAAAGCTGAGCCAGGGCCGGAAGTTTTTTTTTCTTTTTCCGGCCCTCGATCAACTATCTACCTACATATGCTGAGCATAAACACGTCGAAATTTTTACGTTTTTAAAAAATACTAGATTTTACGTAAATTATGCACATGTTTTATATGCAAAGCATAAGCTGAACATGTGTTAGATTTTTGCCTCAGAATCTCAGACGCGTAAATACAACTAAGCCCCTTTGGGTTAACTGCCTTGCTCACCTAAGGTAGTGTTACCCGTAGGCTGCGAAGTCATCCAGAGGGTCTCTAACCCAAAGGGGCTTAGGGGAAGTGGTTAACCCGAAGGGGCTTAGCCACGGAAACACGTCTGAGGTCCTGAGGCAACAACGTTTCAACAATTACGCATCGATTACGTCCGTATTGTCTATGATTCCATTGCCCGCTTCCCCCTTTCCCTACGCACCGCCTTGTCCATCTGCCGTTGAGCAACAGAACTTATAAGCGCTAGAAAATACGCTGCACGCTGTATTTCCGCACATATAACAATGTCGTACGCAAATCCTTCCCTTAGCGGTTGTTCATGGGGCAAAATGTGCAAGAAGACAAGAATTAGTGTATTACTTTACTAGGCTGAAGTACCTGTAGACGACATGATTAATTACTACTTTCTACGATGTAACCGAGGCGTCTAGTCCCCTAAACCGTTCTTCTCCGGATATCCTTATGAGAGGATGATGTTGACAGTGGCGACGTCGGAAATCAAGTCTGGACGCGCAGCAAGAGCGGAGGTATCGGCGATATAAGCTGGGGCTGTGCCGTTGACGAGGAAGGCATTGATCTGAGAAGGCCCATGCCCAGCGATCGGCTTGCCCACCAACCACGCGGCCCAAAGCTCGGTAAGGGTCTCGCAGTTGATGTCCCGAACATTGTTGATCTGGAATAGGCCGGCCAGGTTTGTGCCTGGTCCTTTCAAGGGGCTTTGGGTAGTCGTTGTGTTGAGCAGTACGACGAGTCCTGGCAGGAGCGAATTTGCGCCCGCATGGAAGCGCGGTGATGATTGGTTGACGAATCCTGAAGTGTACATCGCACCGCCGCTGATAAAAGCATTACTCATGGAGGATGTGGAATCGAAGAGGAGGTCGAGGATCCAGCCTGACCCGTTGACTCCAACCATCTGACCTTCGGTGGGATGGAAGACTTGGGCGAAGACTGCCGCCTGACCTGCAGGAGTTGTTGCATTGTTGGGAGTGTACATCTGGCCATTCTGGCAATATGGTTCTGTACCAGGGGTGGCGTTCGAGGTCCGATTGGAGATAGTGAAGGGGATATTCACGACGTTGGAAACCAGGTCATCGGAAACACCGGGCGCGGACGACGCCGTCTTTCCAGCTGTACCCCTGACGTAGTACACGACGAGCTCAGAAGGACCGATGCCGAACAGTGCTGCCCCAGCGTTCCAGTATGTATTATACTCGTGGAGGCCATTGGTCGTGGCCACGCCGTTCAATTGAAACAATCCAGCCAGGTTTGTACTCGGGCCCATGAGCGGACCCTTCTTGGCGGTCGTGTTTTGTAATACGACCAGACCAGGGAAAGCCGGGTTGGGGCCAGGTCCAAAGGTAGAGCTGCTGGCATCTTGGTAGAGTGGTTTGTAAGGAATGAGGCCATTCGAGGATTTGAACAGGACGTCGATAGTAAGGTCGACGATGTAGTTAAGACCTTTGATGCCGTCGACATCGCCCGCTCCCGGAGCATTGACGGTGATACTTACTTCCGGCATCACCGCGGAGTTGGTGGCGACGGGCAGTGACGGCACCACGGGCCCGCAGGCGTACTGGCCGAGGATTTTAGGGCTGCCAAGCGGGCAGAGGAAGTTGGACGCACAGGAGTATCGAACGGGGTCATAGCACTGCGGGAAGGCATTGGTCGAGCCAGCCCAGGGGGCTTCCTTTCGCGTCGGGTCGGACACCGCACAGGACAGCAGCTGAAAGCCGCATACCGTCGGTGATGCCTGTGGGACAGCAAGAGTCGGGCAAGTGGTACAGGCCACCGCTGCGACGACGAGACCGAGAGACTTCATCCTGCAATAGCTGAGTTAGTAATTTGACTGATAGCGAAGTTGAGGAAAACAGGAGCAGGGACGCCCATATTTAATGGCGTGGGCCCTGTGCAAGGCCCCGGCAAGAACCGACTGAAGTCAGGCATTGCAGGCCTGAGGTACCTTAATTAGGTAGTTCAAAAGTGGAGGCGCATTCACATGTCCCAATGCAGTCAGAGAGAGGCAAGGCCCAGCAGCCTGGCCCGGCTCACTCCGTGGGTCGAGAGCAGATTTGGCCCACGGAGTGAGCCGGGCCAGGTATCAGAGGTGGTTCGCAAGCAATCTGGAATGGTGATAGATCGGGATCTAAGTCTGGAGGTAGCCAGAAGCAACACAACTAACAGCTGGGGACCCCTGCCCAAGATCCTCTAGTGAATGATGAACTAAGCTGGGATCATGTGATTACGTACCCCGCACTTTCGCTCCAAGTATTCGCTTACTCTAATCCTTGGAGCGAAAGTGCGGGGTACGGATATACGTACTTCCGTAGTAGAATTATGATGGTGAGGACTAGGGAACGAATAAAACCGTTTTTTCTACAATAAACGTGTATAATACCTCTTAGCGGCTTTTTTGCTTCGCTTTTTTGGCTTTTTATTATCTAAGCATACAAGGGTCATTGATTGAAGGATTACCCTGCTGTCGCCACCTCGCTGTCGTCCGTTCTACTAGCTAACCTGCTTGCAGACTCCTACCTCTCTACCTTCAGCAATGCCTCCGCAACGTGGCGGTAGGCCTTTGAACCAGCTCGTCGTCGATAACTTCCAGCAGATAATCATATCTGAAAGGCTTGCTACTGTTCAGTGCCGTCACTGTCATAAGATCATGGCCTCAGGAGCTACACGTCAGCAGGTTCACCTAGGTCAGTGTGATCAGTACAGAAGAACAAGACCTACCAATTCGAATCATCGCTTGATTCAGACCACCTTCGATGCAAATATCAGATCTCTCGCCGTCGGTGTAGCTAGAAGATTACATCAAACTGCCGCAATGGCAGTCTACATGTTCAATCTACCATTCAATCACTACGAAAATTTCTACGTTCGAGCTCACGAGCAAGCCTTTCATTCAAACTACACACCTCCTTCGCACACGGCTATGGCAGAAGTGCTGTTGAATGAGGCCTATCAAAACGTGAAGGCAAAAGTCAATTCTCTACTCTTCGTCAGTCATCTGAACTTCTTCAGTGGTGAAACATGCAATATTCGAAAGAAAAGAGTTATAAATCTATGTGTACACGTATCAAAAACAGTCACCTCAACGAAAGATGAATTTCATTTGAAGGCGAAAGCCGAGGTAGCAGAAACTATGAATGCAAAAACACAAGCTCGCTGACTGTTCAACGCTGTTGACGACGTGCTGAAAGAACAGTTTTGACGTATGAACTGCTTCGCAACTGATACATGTGCTACTATGAGAGCTTTGTGAAGCGAGCTTGAAGCTTTTGATCAGTTGAAGCACGTCTTCTTCGTTCCGTGTGATAGTCATGAATTGCAGCTATTGCTCGATGATATTCTGAAACTTCCGTGGTTTACAGAGGTACTAGAAGGTGCTCAGTGAATTGCTCGATCTTTCCTCGCCGCCCTCAAAGAGTTGACTATTCTGTGAAAGTTTCAGACGACGATCAGTATAAATTTGTTTTTTTGGCTTGAAGATACTCGATGTTCCTCAGTCCTATTCTCACCACCTTTCTCTTTGAGTTAGCTTATTGCCTCATCAGGCTCAAAAACCTCAACATCAAACGGCAGAATTCTTCTTCGTTGAGCTTGCTCGAGAGTCTTCCTCAGTTCTATTGATTAATTCACATTTTAATTATTTTCTTCCTCTAGGCATACGATCATAGACGTTCGCTCATCCTCAATGTTTCTACACGCTGAAGAACTATCGTAGAACTCATGAACTCAGTACTAAAGAACGAGGAGACATTAATGAAATACGTCAGGCAGTTCAAACCGGAAATCGATAGCAACAAGGGCAGGAATACCACTAAAATTCTACCTCATCTCAAGAATCTGAACTTCTGAACCTCCTTGAAGCAAGCTCGTGATATCTTGAAGTCTCTACATCAAATTCAGTATCTTTCTGAAGCGAAGAATTATTCGCTGTCGCGAGTTCTTCACAATTGAAACAAGATACGAGCTGATCTATACTCCAAAGCGAAGAAATATCCTCATATCGAGTGTTTAAAACATATAGCAGATGATATTTGAAAGCTTCGACTTCTTCAGCAATCTACATCTTTACATGTAGTCGCCGCTCTACTACTACCTCAAAGTCATGATATCAAAGTAGTAGGTCTTACAGTCAGTTCGACATTCAGTTCTATCATGCTGACCTTCTTCGATAGATATAGTTCCTGTCGCTCAGATGCGACTTCAGCCATGAAGCAATGGCTTGCATTTCGAACCCAAACAGACGGATTTCGCTCTCAAGCCGAATGCTGAAGATGAATTGACTATCCGAAGCTTTTTTGGCCCTGCTGCGAGTCATTTGCCCCTCAGCTAGCAAAGCTTTGTCTACGAGTCAACAAAATACCTGGAAATTTCGTGTTAGCTGAACGAGATTGGTCGATCATGAATTTGATAAAGTCAGAGACTAGAAACCAGCTCAGTAACGTCAATGCCGATAAGCTCATGTATATCTACATCAATGAGCGTACGCTCAATCGACCCCGTGAGCTGAAGAAGAGACTCCGCTATACACAGGGCATTGAAGTCGATGAGGAGGAGCTATGTGAAATGGAGGATAGACTATTGCAGGAGGAAATTGCTATGACCAGGCTAAATCCTTCGAGCGAGGACATCGTCAACGAGTATTTGGATAGCATCGACGGCTAGGTGCTTTTGAAGCTTCCTATACATGATGAAGGGCGGAAGGGGTCCCGGAAGGGGTCAACCGGTCAACCTGCAGGCAAATTTACCCCCTCTATTAATTTGCTACTATAAATATAACCCCTGTGTTTAAAACCTCGATCAAAAAGCATGTTTAAAACATGCTTTGAGCTAGCCTAAAGGAGTTGGTCAAAAAACATGTTTTAAACACGTTCGCACCCTAGTGAGGACCTCATTGGGAAGATGCCTCCATGGTCCACTCCAAGTCTCCAACTTACCCTCCGAGAGTTCCATGATTATTACACTACCTATCTTGCTCCACCCACACTCAGAACTCCTATCCTTTCCTCAGCATTGAAGAGCTTACACCAAGCCTAAGGGATTCAACACCATCCTTGCGCAAAATTGCAGCAACGTTGCGTTGTATCCAACAATGACTTTCAGTAGCTACAAATTGCTACCCTTGACTCTACGTCGACGCACGTGGCGCTCCCCTCTCGAAAGTACAATATGGCTCTCACCAACAGCATCAAAAACCTTCGCCACAACTCCCGCCTCACTAGCGAAAGTGCACCAACCAATTGGAGAACAACCGCTCCGAGCCTGCGGTGTCCCAGACACCGCAACTGAAAATGGGTCTCGCTCGCCACGCGGAATCTTGCGGCCAGAAGCCTGGTAAGCCATTATCAAGCTAAATCATAATCCTGTCCTTCTAGTCTGCGCGACTTACGCCTGTCTCCGTGCGTCCGAAAGGATCATTGCTGGGGCCGCAATCATTACTGGTGGGCTTTTTTATACCTTCATGCCGAGCTCGTCATCGAAATCGGGGCATACCATGCAAACCAGGATTCTCGGTACGTATGCGTTCCTTTACTTCTTCTCTGTCACGTTTGGCTGGTCAAGGGTATTATTAATAGCTGCAGATCAGCGAAAGGCACTTGAGCGTCGGGAGGGCGATAGGGAAAGAGGAGAAACAGAGGCAGAGAGGATGGAGGAAGAGGAAATGATCAAGAAGCACAAGATGCATGCGGCGATTTCGAAGAAGTAATATGTTTGTCGCACCCTGAAGGCTTGGGTATGTGTTTCGACGACCACTTTGCTGGCTGCTGGATTACGGGATGCTTCGTCTATGACCCTCTCTATTCTATATGTCGTTACGCAAGGATCTCTTCGCTCAGCCATGCTTTATATTATCAATTTGAGCCATGACTACAGCACGTTCTGTGGATGTGTGGTTCCCACGTCACCTTCTTTACACAGTATCATACCTTTATATGATTCATCTGTTGAGAAATCTTGACACAGCGTATCCAGGTGGATTCGAAACGAGTGATTGGATATTAGCTACACCATCTGTGTACTCAAAGAAAGATAAATAAAGATACAGCGTTAAGGTGGTAGCAGGGCTTGAAGCAAGTCGGTACATGGAAAGCATAGCTAGATACCACCCTCCTTGAGAGGAGAAAGGCGCAGATGCGATGTAGAGCTTGACAACGCTGTGGCAATCCTGCCAGACTGGGACGAGAATCATCATGCGCTCCTTAAAGTACGATTCACTGGGTACTTCTGCGCAGCCCTTTGTCTACTTCATATGGAAAGGCTTGTAACCTCCATATCTACTACCGCCAAATCTACATTGAGCATTCGTCCGGCTCGCCAAAGTTCTCGTCGATAGTTCTAAACGCGGTGGTACTATGCGCAGCCGAGATTCCTTCCCCAATGTTCAGTCATCTGCTTAAGAATACCGATATTGCAAATGCCCTCCAATCGAATAGGCTATCTTGACGTACTCGTATGCACGGGGTTTCCGCGCACACTGGGTTTCCGCGCACTCTAACTAGAAAGGTTAGTTACAGATAGTATCCCGGGGCACGCTAAACCCCGGGATACTATCTGGTGCCCCGGGATACTATCTGTAACTAACCTTTCTAGTTAGAGTGCGCGGAAACCCAGTGTGCGCGGAAACCCCGTGCATACGAGTACTTGTTGATGCCGATTCGATAATTGGGCTGGTGAGGGTACCTTTGATGGATCGGTGATGAAAAATAGCTTCCGAGGGCCCCTAGTTGGTTGCGGACAAGAGCAAATGTTTACTCCCACTAGCCCAGTTTACTATAACCTCCGGCATACTCTGGGACGTACAAGAACAGATCCATTCAGCTTCCTCACCTCGACGGCCAAAGTCACTCCAGCAGGTACCAGCTCATGTGCGCAGGACCATCACAACGGCGACGAGTCGAATACTCATACCCTTGACAGCACAGGCCCAGAAGCTCACAGAGGCCTACCAGACGATAAACGCCAAGGACCGAGAACAGACTATGGACTGCAGCCAACAGAAGCTGATTTGCGCGAAGAGAAAGCGGCGGAGATAGCTAGGAAGAACAAGGACCAATACGGATGGCGGAGGGTCATTAGGAATTTCACTCCATCGTATATTTAAGCCTCTCATACCGATTATCACAGAAAACTGTTACTCCTGAGCTTAGTCGTTCACGGGAACTTTGGACACAACTTGCTAATTTCATTTCCAAACAAAAGATGGTTCAGCGTGACAATGGGAACCGGGATCGTATCGATTCTCCTCCATAACCTACCCTACAACGGCGTGTGGCTATACTGGATTTCTGTCATTATATTTGCCTTGAACGTCCTCTTGTTCACTACTTTTTCCCTCTTATCTATCCTACGCTACGCTGTCTACCCCGAGATCTGGTTCGCAATGATTCGCCATCCAGCACAATCGCTCTTCCTCGGCACCGTTCCCATGGGCTTGGCAACGATCGTCAATATGATCGTCTTCGTATGTGTCCCTGCCTGGGGACCTCGGGCTGTTCAATTGGTACGTGTCGAGATTCCATGATAGCAAGATTACAGTACAAGATATAACAAGCTTATTTCAAACAGTCCTGGGCGTTATGGTGGCTAGACGTCATCCTTTCCCTCTTCACCTGTTTCTATCTCCCATTCGTCATGTATGTCTCGCTCCCATATCCCTCAAGCTTTCTCTCACACCTTTCAGCTGACCAGTCACTCCCAGCATGTACTTCCATGAGGCCGCCTTATCAACGATGACCGCCGCCTGGCTCCTCCCTATAGTCGCCCCCATAGTCGCCGCTGCTTCGGGCGGGATTGTTGCTGAAGTCCTCCCAAACCCGCAGCATGCCCTCTGGACCGTGATCACAAGCTATATCCTCTGGGGCACAGGTGTGCCCCTCGCTATGGTGGTCTTGGTCATCTACTTCCAACGGCTCACAGTGCATAAATTACCTCCTCGTGAAGTCATTTTCTCTGTCTTCCTACCCCTTGGGCCCCTTGGGCAAGGCGGCTTCGCAATCATGCAACTGGGAAAAGTCTGCATGCGGATATTTCCTTTAACGAACACACTGCCCGCGGTTGTCGCTGCTGGAGGCAGGCCAGGGGATATCATCTACGTAATTGGCTGGGTGGTGGCGCTTGTAATGTGGGGATTTGCGATAGTGTGGCTGTTTTTCGCGCTCGCGAGCATCAGCCGAAGCAAATTCCCGTTCAATATGGGCTGGTGGGGGTTTACCTTCCCGCTTGGGGTGCTTACAGTTTCGACAACTACGATCGGGAGGGAGACTGGATCAAAATTCTTCGATGTGCTTGGCACGGTATGGGAATATCGTCTTTCTTATGTCCTCAGCAGCGTTGTCCTCCTTCCTCTCGTCTTCATCTCGCCGCCATTCACGAATAGCCCATCCGTGTATACCCAGTCAATTTAGAAATGGTTATTGGCCTGTACAAGACTGATTCGCGGATCTTCCAGATATTTTCTGTCTCCGTTACGCTCCTCTGGATTATAGTCGCTTGTGGAACGTTGAAGAAACTTGCAACAGGAGAGTTACTATTTGCGCCTTGTCTCAAAGATTTGGAGGGATTAAAGAGGGAACGTGCGGAGCGACATTTTGAGGAGAAAGCGGCGTAAGAGACACCGTATTTTGCTTGTATGCCGAGCACCCGTGCTCGGGATTGTATGCTTACTATGGGACCCTTCGAGGATAAAAAGACGACTCTTCCACGAGCGACGGCTTCATTTCCGAGGAGGGACGTGGGACTCGCGGTTCCCCGAGCACTGTAGTGACTTTGGTGGCGAGTTTAGAGGCAGGATACGAAGTTCTACTCCATTTCGTGATTCTGATTCCTATTTTGACTAGAGCCAGATACTTCCAGTTGGAAATAAAGACGCCTGAATCCACCGCCTCAATTACTCTCCTGGCTGTCGCCGAAATATGATAGATCCACAGGTGAGGAATGTAGCACAATTGATGTACTACAGCAACCGAGGAATTCATGATAAAGCTAGGTTTGTACATATAAACTCGCTTCTAACATTTTGCACTCATCTTCTCTCCTTCGCCTTCAGAGAGTAAGCTTTTCGTCGCTAATTGTGTAAGATCCTAATGCTTCTCACTGTGTTCCAAGTTCTGTATGTTCTGGTTTTATTCAGTTCAATTGCGCCTACCGACACTCACCGCTGATTCTGGCTTGATCTTGTAAACCAACCAAGTCCAACATGTCCAAAGGCGTTGTGGCTTCTGTGCGCAGCAGTAAAGATCACTGCGAGGAGATTATCTTGGCGTAGTGGGAGTCGGTCCCCTAGCTTTGATCAAGTGGGCGTCTAGGTGTGATGAGAAGGGAGAGTCCTGCATAATGCCGTTACAGCATAGCCTAGGACATGCTCTGAGGCCTCGGAACATACCACAGAATCGGCGTCCGTCTGGAAATGGGGAAGGCGGTCTGCCATGCACTACATTTAGCAAAAGTGCAGATAAATAGAAGCCTCAGACCTGAAACATGCTGAGCTTACTATGCGCTGGGCGTCGAGGCTGTGTGGTGGTCGAGTGCAGATCGAAGAAAGTACTACTACACTACTTCAGGTGTCGCTTTCATCGCTTACCTTCGGGTAGGCTATTTTTACACGACCAGTGAAGATGTTTTTCTATTCTCTGACCTACCTACATACCTTATTCTTCGATTCGCTAAGGTACTCAACATCAGCCAACAGTCAATGATACGGTGATACCAGATTAACAATCCACGATAATCCAACAGTATCCTGATGGTGGCTGTATTTTAATTGGCTATGAAGATCAAACACAGGCCGGGAGATAGGTACCAATTCGGAACTTAGGGCCTTGTACGGATGTCACCCTGCATCATTCCGCCCAGTCTTGGCTGAGACGCTTTGCCGCAGCCACCGCTTATGTGCATTACACCCTCCTGGGCCTCATTGTTTGGCGAGCAGGAGGTTTTCATCTACCACTTCGAGGGTTGCGCACCTGCGTATGCAGCTACGGGAATTGTAACATGCGTCCGTCCGGCAAGATAATCGTTTACTGGCTATGCGATAAGGCTCTGCTCTGAATGCCTGTTATGGGGCATAGGCAGTACCTTCGAGCAGGGATTCCAATCCTCTGTGATCATATACATGTCAATCGAACTCGAGAAGGCTTCGATAACTCGCAGCTGGGGCTGGAATTTTCAGGGTGTCTGCTACTTCCTGCATGCTCTCGGCGAACATGCTTCCCCGCCACGGTTTCGGAATTATAGATGTTGTGAACCTCAAATTGGAGATAGGTGGGAACAATAATATATAATATACCCATTTTCCCTGACGAAATTTGCGGTTCCAGTATTTATTGCCTTGCTTCCGTATTACTATTCAGTGTCGGCATACTAGCAAAACGCTGGTCCATTCTTCTGAATCAGTCATGCAGTTTAAACGCTTATGTCTTCTCATGCCAGCATTTGTTTGTCTCTTCAACCTGTGTGCCCATGCCATTCCGAACCACAACCCTGGTGCTCCCGTCGGCTATGAGCCCCGGGCTGAAAACATACCTGCCGGAAGGCATTTGACAGCAGCGAGGATGGTATCTCGGCTCAAACCTCGAGGTATTGCAGAGATGCTTACCCATGAACAAGATCTCCACTATATTGATGGTGCGTACTCAGCGAGCTCTTGGAAACGGCTATGCTGACACCACATGCCTGTCAAGCCGACAGCTATAGAAGTTCATCTCAGTTTGTTGCCCAAGTGAGCATATCATCACGGCTGCCCTCCGTGATGCTTGAAGAATTGGAGAGCCACGTCGATGAGGTCAGATGTTTCGACTCATCTGTACACTTGTACTTCCGTACGATTGAGACACTCAAACATGCCCATGAAGAGTTAGGTCGAGTTGCCGGTTTTGTGCTCATTACCTCGCACCAAGGCTGCAATAGGGATGGGGAGCGGGATACACACTTGTCAGCATGCTACTGGGTCGACTGCTGGAAGAAGAATATGCTAACCTTTTTAGGGTTTCTGCGCTTGAAGTTCGTGAGGAAGAACAGCTTCTAGTGCTCTCAGTCTCCCGTACGCCCTGGAAAAATGCAATTCATTCGATCAAAGTGGACTTTGGAGGTAGCGCTGAACCTTTTGAACTTCGGCAGGAACATGATATACAACGGAGACAAGCAACGACATCAACCACAACACCAGCATCTGCTCCCACAACATCCATAGCATATCCTACGCCTACAGCTTCTGGAAATCCATCGCAGATGCCAAATGTAACCGAAAATATTAACCGCCAATGGCTTGATACGAAAATATTGCCGCCAGACAACATCTTAGGTCAGCTAATGTCCATCGGTCCGCCAATGTATGTTGCTATCTCTCTGAAGTAGCCTGTTTGGCAATACTGATTAAAGAGAGTAGACCTGCGGGGTTCACAATCGCATGTAAAAACTGTTCCATCCACGGCGATATAAATTTATTCTCAGGTTCCTTCTCCATGAGCAGTACTTCAAACCAAACGGACAACATCGTCGACTTCTTTATAATGAATAATGGTTACGTGGAACTTCAGACGAACGACTTCTCTGCGCACATTGAGCTCGAAAGCACAATCAAACCTTCGAAACAACTGATAACCTACACGGCTCCATTACCAGCCATCAACTTGACGCCATTCGAGGCAAGTATTCTTCTACACCAGCCGCTTGTTGCGTTCGGCTGACGATTGATAGATACCTGGGATCGCAGCTGTAGGTCCTCAGCTGAATCCACAAGTCACCATCGGATTTGAGTTGTCCACTGAGCTTGATTTCACATATGGATTTGATGTTGCTGTACGTTGTTGCCACTCTTCACCACCGACCGCTAAGATATTTTCTTGTGGTTAAGCCCCACGTGTGCTTACGAGGGTCAACAGGTACCAAACAATTCCAAAATCATGCTTAATGTCGGTAATGTAACGAACTCTTCTATCCAAGGATTGTAAGTGGTCGACCTATATCAGGCTTAATATATGCTGACCTCTACAGCTCCGACACTAAGATAACCGCATTACCCTTTCAAGCTGCGGTAGAGAACGTGGGTCTCACCGTCACAGCGGGCTTCACACCTCAACTCATCCTTGGCATCTCGATAATTGGTCATGATGCAACGGCAGGCCTCGGCGTCTTTCTCGACCTCCCAACCGTGTCTGCCACACTCGAGGAAGTCTTACAAGTCAACCACAAGTGCGAAAAAATCGCAGCCTCAGACTCCAAGACCGCCAACGATGCTTTCGGTAGCCTTACACATATTACCGGACAAGTGGGGTTGGACATCGGGCTCTTGGCGCAGGCGAATCTGAATATCGCTGGCCGAACCAAAAACGAAAGCATAAGTTATACCGCGTTTGCGACAACATACCCACTGCCCACCGCCTGCATGAGCTTTGACCGCAAAGCAAAAACTTATGGTATTGCCGGTGCAACGTCAACAGGGTCTGCGGGGAAAAATGGGCCTAATGATCAAAAATCTGGTGCAGTGTCGAACATCAGCAATCCTATACTGAAAGTCCTTGGTAAGCAAAGACGTGTAGAGGTGGCAGCTGGTTTCTTAATGTTGGTGTCTGCGTTTTTCATGAATATGTAAAGCTGTTGTTCTCTATTTTTTCCGTTTCGAGTGTGAATAGGCGTTTGGTTTTAATTGGGCGGTCCATGGCGTTGGTTCATGGTTAGCAAGCTTGTGTTTAGCACGACGTGCAATTTAGAAACCTACGAAGGACATGATTGATTAAACACAGTCAAATCTGAGATCCACAACTGGGATTTTACTCCAGCAGTTGGACGAGACCAGATCGCGACACCAGGCACACCAGAACAATTGATGAACCATTCCACCAAGTGGTTAATTTGGGTGTGAACAATCACGACCTAACAGTTTCATACGTTCCACTACTCAATGACTTATCGCATACCCCGTGTAATATAAAGTCGAGTGGGTGAAGATTTCTTCTATACATTTGAATATCCATCAACCTGTTAGACATCTGAGCACGAGATCACGATTATAGTGCGATCTGCGGGACGGGCCGAGGAGGCCCTAAGAGCACAATCTTACCTTATCTGATCTTGATCTTTTTCGGCTACTGTAGCGGGTGACTTGGGCAAGATAACATTTCTCTCATGCATAATCTGTTGTTCTTCTTTTGCCTGAATGTCGACGAATCTCTATTCGGCTGTTCTGCGACAGGAACATGGATAAGAATAACCTGAGAGATGGGTATAGTGAGCCGCCATAAAGCCGCACCACCCACTGCGAGTCATGTCGGAGCAGCCGGACCCCCGAGCGCTTCGGCTTTTGAAATTGCCCAAAAACCCCGAGAGATATCTTCCTTGGCGGCCAAGTCCTCCCTACGGTCCACCACTAAGCTTCTTGATGACCGCGTGAATGGATGCTAAAGCTGAAGGCGAAAAGCCCGAACGCCGGTTATGACCAAATATTGCGCAGATAACTCCGTAGGATCAAAGAGAACTTACGAATACAAAGACAAAGATGGCTTCAATATCAGTCCCTCGTTTGTCTCAGATAATTTCTCTCAGGCCCTTTCATCGCCGTCATTATCGCCGCTCTTGGGGACCATTGCATATATTACTGAAGTTCGCACTAGCCCTGTGTAAGAAAGATAGCGGAGGCCCACGTTTCAATATCAGTTGCTGATCGCATTCTAGGCGTTTACTAAAGTCCGCGTCGTCCCCCCTTATCCTCGAAAAATAAGCAAAGTACCTAGGGCGATAGACTGCTACTCCACCCTACCTCCCAAGTCAACTACGAAATTTCTCTCCGACTTTTCCAGCACACTGATCACTTAGTAGGCCGCAGACATGGCCGCTATGGGCGGTGCCGGGATGGCTCCAGCACTAGAAGCTGGAGAGGGTGAAACCATCTATAATTCGTTGAGAAGTCAGGACCAAAGTGCTGGTAGCAGTAGCACGGTTCTGCCAGAGAAAGGCTTTGTCAGCAAAGCGGATGACTGGGAGATGATGCGAGAAGTCAAATTAAACCAAGAGCGAGGTGAACGGGATAATCTCAAGGGCCGAAAACTTGGGTTGACGTGGAATAATCTAAATGTCAGAGGAGTGGGAGCAGACGCCGCCTTCAACGAGAATGTTCTCTCGCAATTCAACATTCCTCGAAACATCATCGAAGGCCGCCACAAGCCGCCTTTGAAAACCATATTGGAGGATAATCACGGATGTGTCAAACCAGGCGAAATGTTGCTGGTGCTTGGGAGGCCAGGAGCTGGATGTACGACGTTGCTGAAGATGCTCTCGAACAGAAGACAGGGATATGCCGAAGTCGACGGATCTATCTCATTCGGGTCAATGACTCCCAACGAGGCAAAACCCTACAGAAGTCAGATTGTAATGAATACCGAGGACGAACTTTTCTTTCCTAGTCTCACCGTCGGTCAGACTATCGATTTTGCTACTAGGATGAAGGTCCCCTACCATTTACCAACCGGCATGGATAATAAGATGGATTTCCAGCAGGAAAGTCGGAAATTTCTATTGAACTCATTGGGAATCGCACACACTCAAGATACCAAGGTTGGGAATGAGTACGTCCGTGGAGTATCGGGAGGGGAAAGAAAACGGGTTTCAATCATCGAAACTCTTGCTACCAGAGCAAGCATCTATTGTTGGGATAACAGTACACGTGGCCTAGATGCCAGCACAGCTTTGCAGTTCATCAAAGCAGCCAGAGCAATGACAGACATTCTTGGATTGACTTCTGTGGTCACGCTTTACCAAGCCGGCAACGGGATCTATGATTTGTTCGATAAAGTTCTTGTTCTAGACAAGGGAAATCAAATCTATTACGGCCCAATGACGGAGGCTCGTCCGTTCATGGAGAACCTTGGTTTCGTCTGCGAAGATGGGGCTAATGTTGCAGATTTCCTGACTGGAGTCACGGTACCCACTGAACGGCGGATCCGCGAAGATTACGAGGAAAAATTTCCACGGACTGCCGTGGCCATTAGAGAAGCCTATCAAAGGACTCCAATTAAAGCGACTATGGAGCAAGAATACAGATATCCGGACACACATCAAGCCAAATCGGAGACTGCCGAGTTCAAAGAGGCGATCATCTACGACAAACACAAAACTCTCCCTAAGAAATCCCCGTTAACAACTAGTTTCTTCTCACAAGTAAGACATTGTGTGAAGCGCCAGTTCGAAATTATCTGGGGAGACAAGCCGACCTTGTTTATCAAGCAAGGTGTTACTCTTGTACAGGCACTGGTCGCTGGTTCGCTGTTCTACAACGCTCCCAACAATTCCACGGGGCTTTTTACCAAATCAGGAGCTCTCTTCTTTGCTATTCTCTACCATACCCTCATGGCCTTGGGCGAAGTCACCGGTTCGTTCACTGGTAGACCCGTTCTCGCCAAGCATAAAGCGTTTGCGTTTTTCCATCCAGCCGCGTTCGTGTTTGCGCAGATAGCCACTGATCTCCCAATCCTGTTCGTTCAAGTGACCCAGTTGGCTCTGATCGTATACTTCATGGTTGGACTTACAGTCAGTGCTGGGGCATTTTTCACCTTCTGGGTCGTCACTTTTGCAGTGGCAATATGTATGACCGCAGTGTTCCGCGCAATCGGGGCCCTGTCAGCTAACTTTGACGCTGCTTCTAAAATTTCGGGATTTTGGCTCTCCGCCGTAATATTGTATTGCGGGTACTTTATCTCGAAGCCCACCATGCATCCCTGGTTTGTTTGGATCTATTGGATTGACCCCTTATCATATGGCTTCGAAGCTCTTCTTGGGAACGAATACAAAGGAAAGGTTATTCCTTGCATCGCCAATAATCTAATTCCTAGCGGGCCTGGTTACACGAATTCTGCCTATCAAGCTTGCGCTGGCGTCCAAGGTGCCATTCAAGGTTCAACATTTGTCACTGGTGAGCAGTATCTATCTGCTCTAGGGTACAGCTCGTCTCATGTATGGAGAAATTTTGGAATCATCTTGGCATGGTGGGTCTTTTTCGTTGCTGTTACTATTGTAGCTACAGACAATTGGAAGGAGTCTGCAGGCAAAGCAGGCTACCTGTTGATTCCAAGAGAGAAATCTAAGCACAACCAGAAGTTTCTGCGCAACGATTCGGAGTCGCAGGCCAACAATGAGAAAGACTGGGTAGCTAGCGGCTCGTCTTTACAAGAAAGTTCCGTTGACAGGCAGCTGCTCAGGAATACCTCTGTCTTCACATGGAAAAACCTTACATATACTGTCAAGACACCGTCAGGTGATAGGGTTCTTCTGGATAACGTACAGGGCTGGGTCAAACCTGGTATGCTTGGAGCGCTTATGGGTGCTTCTGGAGCCGGCAAGACCACTCTACTCGATGTTCTCGCTCAACGAAAGACGGAAGGTACCATCAATGGATCCATCCTGGTCGACGGAAGACCTCTTACTGTCTCTTTCCAGCGATCTGCAGGCTACTGCGAGCAGATGGATGTCCACGAGCCTCTTTCGACTGTTCGAGAGGCTTTGGAGTTCTCTGCTCTTCTTCGTCAAGACCGTGAAACACCACGTGCAGAAAAACTTAAATATGTAGATACCATCATCGACTTGCTGGAAATGCAAGATCTCGAGCATACACTGATTGGAAAACCTGGAGCTGGATTATCAATCGAACAGAGGAAGAGATTGACCATTGGCGTTGAGCTGGTCTCCAAGCCCAGCATTCTAATCTTCCTGGACGAACCGACTTCGGGTCTTGACGGTCAGGCTGCTTTCAATACACTCAGATTCTTAAAGAAACTTGCAGCTGTTGGGCAGGCAATTCTTGTTACCATCCATCAGCCTTCTGCCTCCCTATTCGAGCAATTCGACACACTCCTCTTGCTAGCTCCAGGAGGGAAGACTGTTTACTTTGGCGATATTGGCGATGAAGCACAAACCATCAAAGACTATTTTGGCCGTTATGGAGCCCCTTGTCCCTCTGGAACTAACCCAGCTGAACACATGATCGATGTCGTCTCCGGTACTCAATCCCAAGAAAAAGACTGGAACCAGGTCTGGCTTGAATCCCGGGAACATGACACCATGACCAAAAACCTCGACAACATCATTTCAGACGCCGCCTCCAAACCCCCTGGCACCAAAGACGACCCCAATGAATTTGCTCTTCCGCTATGGGAACAAATTAGACTTGTTACCAACCGCATGAATATAGCACTATATAGGAACATTGACTACGTCAACAACAAATTCGCCCTCCATATCGGTTCCGCCCTCTTCAACGGTTTTTCTTTCTGGATGATTGGAAATAGTGTCGCGGACCTCCAACTCCGCCTCTTCACCGTCTTTAATTTCATCTTCGTCGCTCCAGGCGTCATTGCCCAGCTTCAACCCCTCTTCATCGAGCGCAGAGACATTTACGAAATCCGTGAACGCAAAAGCAAAATGTATTCCTGGAAAGCCTTTGTCACCGGCCTTATCATCTCCGAAATCCCCTACCTCTGCATATGCGCCGTCCTTTACTACGTCTGCTGGTACTACACCGTCGGCTTCCCCACTGACTCCAACAAAGCCGGCGCCACCTTCTTCGTCATGCTCATCTACGAGTTCGTCTACACGGGCATCGGCCAATTCGTCGCCGCCTACGCCCCCAACGCCGTCTTCGCCTCCCTCGTCAATCCCGTCGTCATCACCATCCTCGTCTTCTTCTGCGGCGTCCTCGTGCCCTACCAGGCCATCCCCGCCTTTTGGCGCTATTGGCTCTACTACCTCGACCCCTTCAACTACCTCATGGGCTCCCTTCTCGTCTTCACAGACTACGACGCCCCGGTGCAATGTGCCCCCCACGAATTCGCCCTCTTCAATACCCCCAATAATGCAACCTGTGCCGAGTATCTCGCCCCATATCTCCAGGGCATGGGCGCCCGCACGAACCTGGTCAATCCAGAGGCTACAGAGGGCTGTCGCGTGTGCCAGTATCGCCGCGGTAGCGACTACTTGGCGAGTCTGAACCTGGAGAGCTACTATGAGGGGTGGAGGGATGCGGGGGTGGTGGTGATTTTCGCGCTGAGCAGTTATTTGATGGTGTTTTTGTTGATGAAGCTGAGGACCAAGGCGACGAAGAAGGCGTCGTAGGGGCTCCTTTCTACTGGGTTTTGGGGGTTCGGGTGGATTGATGTTGCGATTCGTTGTGGTGGGTGGTGCATGGGAAAGCGTTTCCACTTGCATTTGCATTATAGACATTGGCATGGGGTCGGTATGATAGACTTGGGTATGGGAAGCATGAGATTAGAGGTTTTTTTTGTCATATATCTTGACGGCTCATAGAGAATAGATGTATTAGACTAGGTACATAGACAGAGTAAAAACGAGCAATCGCACGATCCTCGGGACTTTAGACTCCCGTTTATGATCTGATGGTGTGGAACATGTCTCTGTTGTGAATCAGTACTCACTGTATCCTGAGAAAACGAAACTTTTCCTTTACGAAGTGAGGTAGTGGCTGGGTTTGGGTTGGTGTCAGCGAGTTCGAAATGTCACATGCGAAGAACGTAGACGTTTCCCAATGATATTCCGTAAAATTTTTGCGAGCATGAAGGAATGAGGAAATCTTTCGACCAAGGGCCTCGAAAACACTTTACCTTCGCGCTCATCTCGTCGAAGGTCTTAGCCATATTTAGTACAGCAGCTTTCGGTGTTAAAAAGCACTTCTTTCCGGCTTACCTACTTTTTGTTTTTGATGGGGATGTGAATCGAGCTACAGTAGGTGACACGTTGTTGCGAATATCTTGCCAAGTCGCTCGTTGTAAAATAAAGGTCTGGGCGAAAGAGGTTTGTTGGACGTGGTGCTGATTGCGGCCTCGGGTTGTGATATTGGGGGTTCTGTTCACAAAGGAAATGGGGTTCGGTTCGTCTTTGATGAGCATTGGTTTAGTTTAGTGCTTTTGGGTTATTCACTGCAGACGTGCATCTGGGAGAAGTAGTCCCGTTGAACGCATTGAATTAGGCTAGGGTTTCTTTTCCGCAAGGAGGGCGTTTCGAGTTTGACCACCTCGACGGGTTTTCAAGAGTACTCCGCAATGATCTTCTCTGCCGCCGTCTCGCCAATGAGATAAGCGGCAGCTTGCGTGTGTGCACTGAGAAAATTTAGCGTATCAGTTTGAAAGCCAGATAGGGGCGGGAGCAAGAAAGACTGTTTAGACTCGGATGAGCTAGGGGGTTGAGATAGAGAGAACAAGAGAGAGGCGCATGGAGAGAAGGGAAGGGAGAAGAAGGGGGAGGTGGGATGAGCAGAACATAATCAGAAGCTTATCTCGTTTTCAACGCACCTTAACATAAAAGGCACAACACTCATATCTACCACTCTAAGACCCTTAGTTCCAACAACATGAAAGTCTTTGTCGACGACCGTATTCGGGTCCTCAGGCTTGCCCATCTTACAGGTGCCGCACATGTGCCACATGCTTATTGCGGTATCCTGGACGTATTTCTAAGCAATCGTGAAAAGGTCAGTGTGTGAACTGCATCTCTACTAGGGGCTGGAACAACGGAGAATTGATTATGAGAGACACGCACCAAAATCTCCTCATCACTCCTTCCCTTCGGGCCCGTGGCAAGCCTAATCTGATCCTTGGCCAGATACGGCATATCAAGAAACTGAAGCGCATCTCTTACAGCTTCAATGGTAACACGGCGATCGTATGGATGCGAAAGGAATTTAGGATCAACTAGGGGCGGATCTTCGGGGTTTGCGGAGCGGAGTTTTACTTCGCCGGTTCCTTGGAAGCCCATGAAGGCTACGGCGACGGCGAGGTACTGTTCTGGGGCTGAGACGGTGGGGGTGCCGGTGTGCTAAAATTGAGGGATTAGCTGGTGGTGGAAATTTAGGGCAATGAGAAGGGTGATAATGAAAGAAATGTTGGTAAATGATTGTAAGATGCTTGTAGTATAATGAAACATATGGGTAGGCGCAAAGAAGCTACTCACCGAGTATATCTCGTAGTTGGGCACAGTTTCCGCTAATAGAGCCTCCTGAACAAATTTGTCCAAGTCTTTGAACTCTTCAGATTGCAGTACAGCATGGCTCTTTAGATAACTTATCATCTGAGGCAAGTAGAAGTCAGATAGCGGGCCAGTCTGATCTCTCATCCACTGCTTTCGTGCTTCTTCGAAAGCTTCCGGGCTACTTGGTAAATAAGATGATCGATGATGGCTGCCACTCTTTCGAGTCGTCACTAGTTCGAGAAAAAGATGATCGTGAAGGTTTTTGCCTACCCCTGAGAGTTCATGACACAAGGGAATACCATGTCCTTCACATTTGGTGGATGGTCCAATCCCAGAAAGGAGCAGTAACTTTGGGGTGTCGAGAGTACCGGCAGATATAATCACCTCCTTTCTGGCATAGACTAGATACGGTAAGCAAGGTTGAGTTAGGATCAAAGTGTTCTCTCCAGGCCGGACATACTAATTTTCCCCTTGACTTGGATACCGACAGCTTTCAGATTATCCAAGCATACCTTCTCAACCGGAGATTCAGTCAGGATGGTTAGGTTGGGCGGCGGGTCCGAAAGGTAGGCGCTGGCAGCCGTCACACGACGGCCGTTGACAACGGCTAATTGACAGACGCTGATTCCAATAGGGTCTCCCGAGTTGATGTCGAGGTTCTGCGGATGTTGGCCATAGGCAGCTTCAAGAAACTCTCCAAAGTCGTGTTCCCATGAATCTGGAAGGCTCACATTGACTGGTCTGAATCCATTCAGTATCCTGTTCCAATCAAGCTACATTCGCTTACCCGGCACTGCCATGTGCAGATTCCGAGACATCGACAAATCGCTTATAGTCTTGCGACGGTTCGTGAACCTTTTCAATCTACACCCACGCCCCCGAGGTTTTAGCTCGACAGATAGATACCTCGAAACCGCTCGCTCCATATTCACCTTGTAAAAACGCTCTAGCACTTTCCTCCACCTCCAAACATCATCATCGACCAGCTGCGCCCAACGGTCATACTCTGCGCTTGGACCCCGGGTGTAGACACAGAAATTGATTGTTGTGCTGCCTCCCAGGCCTTTACCTCTGCTGTAATCGATTTCTCTCCCTGCTAGGTTCGGCTGTGGTACGGTTTTGTAACCCCAATTGTAGTGAGGCACGGTCATAAGCGTCCAATTTCTCTCGCCAAAGTTTTGATGATCTGGGTCGTCATTTTTTCCACCAGCATCTACCAAGAGGATCTTCTGGTCTTTCAATGCCTTGGCAAGGCGTGAAGCTAGCAGACAGCCCGAAGCACCAGCTAAAGTAGGATATTAAATTTCGATGGATGAAGTCTTGCTCTAGGGATATCTAAGTGCTTACCGCCAACAATGATAAAGTCATAGGCCTCCATCGGCGGTGGTTGTAGTGATCAGCTGTGCCACAGATATCAATAGAGTACAGACTCTGGCAGGTTGGCCAATCTCCCTAGGCATCAAGTTATCTAGGTAGCAAACGATCTAGCCATTGAGCAACACGAGTTTGACGACATTTGATCGAGAACATTTGATACTACACCATCCGGGCCAGGCAGTGAGAGCAACCCTCACAAATGTTACACAGTTGCACACAGTAAGCCCAATCGAGGGCCATACGCTTAACCACGCACGGGCAAGCGAAACAAGAGAAACATCAACAATCATCTACATCATCTTGCATTTCATACTGCATATACATTGTTTCCGTATTTCCTCAATGCAACTCTTTGTCCAATACTTTATCCGAGGGCCGAATGTGGTTACTTCTCCGGCCCGCACCCTACCGTATCTCCCAGCTTCGACCAATCCGAAGCGACTTCTAGAACTATTCTAGTACCCGTGTATTTTCGTATTATATGGTATTCGAAATACAAAAGATGGTATTCCGTACAGGTTTGCTGACCGAGGGACTCGTTCCAATTCATACACTGTCATCAAAATTCAATGTGGTATGCCTTCCAGGTTTGTAACTTGCTAATGAGTTGGAAGACCAACCGCAGACTCAAGATACTATGCCTACTCTCCAGCTGAAGAGAGATCGTGCCACTTTGATTCTTCGTGTTCCTGATTGTATGTATGCAAGGTCCTGCGGCAATTGGGCCCACCTTCAGGCCAAAATGATACGTCACAAAGCAGCTGGGTGTGGTGGTGTGCGAGAGGCCAACCCAATCAATCCACCATGATTTAGAGATGTCGACCCACCCACACTCCACCATCTTCAAGCCCCATGGGGGATATGATAAGAGGGAAAGAAAGGCACGGGTAAGAGATTGTAGAGGTGCTATGCAGCTTCTCCCGTACATCACCCCGTCCTCGCATAGGCTTGCATATGTTTCGTTTCTCTGCACAACGGTCGCCATCACGCGGGCGAACGTCAAGCTTTAATGTACCTGACTACCTTCAAGTTGTCTCTTTGGGATGATTTTTTCGTTTTTTAACGTGCTGTACAACCTCAGTCTTCCGGAATGTCGAGCGACGTCTACTATCAGAGTCGCGTCTCTGAGCTCTATGGCGGCACAATTGCTTTGATGACGGCAGCGACTATTGTCGTAGTGCTGCGCTTGATTGCAAGGAGGATATCCGCCGCCTCTTACTGGTGGGAGTAAGTCTGCTTATGCTTTTGTTGACCCTTCTCTAGCTAACCAGATGCGAAAAGCGATTTTACTATTGTGATTGCTCTCGTAAAACTCCCAGGAGCAAATTGGCGGTATAGAGAACCATACTGATAACCAGAAAGGTTCTGGATTATGGCCTAAGTACATGTTATTGGGTCCAGGCCAGACACACTGGACTCGGTCGTCACTCGGAAGTATATGGAGGGCCTGTCACTCCGGCTCAGACCATAGAGTTCTTCAAGGCATGTTCCGTGGATTGATCTGACACTGGAGATGCTAATTGAAGACTATAGATTTTCCTAGCCCTCCAAGTCTTCTACTTCTCCTCGTCCGTTGCCTTCAAAACCTCCTTGATACTTCTATACTACCGTATCTTTGGCGTAGTCCGATGGTTCAAATGGACCTTGGCCGCCGCGTGGACCGTTGTGCTACTCTACTTCGTCGTAAATCTGCTTGTTGCCATATTTGAATGCACGCCGGTTGCCTTTTACTGGGACAAATCGATCAAAGGCGGGACATGCATCAACCAGAACCAATTCTACCGATGGAACGGCGTCGCGAATCTGCTTATCGACTTCATGATCCTTACGCTCAGTATACCCATGATCTGGCGGTTGAACCTAGCGTTTCGGCAGAAGCTCTCCTTGAGCGGGATATTCCTGCTGGGTCTCTTGTAGGTAACCACCTTCCACTCCACCAAACGATACGCTGATCACAGCCCTCAATCCAAGCGTCTGTGTCGCCTCAGTTGTCCGTGTCACCACCTTCTCCGAAGTCAACCTCGACGACATAACCTACACCATTCTCCCCGCCTCCATGTGGTCCACTGTCGAACAATCCATCGGCATCATCTGTGCCTGCCTCCCCATCCTCCGCCCGCTCTTTGGCAAAATCTTCGCAAGCAGCCATAGCGGCAGTGGCAGCACTGCCATCGACGGAAAATACACCCATCATCGCCATGGACCACCCATTGGCCTGTCGCACCTGAGCTCAAAACCGACGATGAGGAATTCATTAGAGGGCAGTAGTGCTGGGTTTGCCCGGCTGGATGAGGAGAGTGGCATGGAGGGGTCGGTAACGACGCATGTGACAAGAGGGAGCAATAACGATTTGCACGTGCTGCCGCAGGCGATATTGAAGAATCAGTCGATTGAGCAGCATTATGGTCGGGTCTGAGAATTGATTAAAAGAATGCTGTATATTTCAAGTCGCGCTATAGTCTTTGTATTCGGGCTTTCAGCATCGCGTCCCGCATGACGCTTCTACAATCAACATACCTAGAACTATGGTATCCAGCAACACAACATCGCCATCGACAACAAGATCTTCGCCTAAACCACCAGCGATTGCAACGCAAAAACCCGCTTATTGTCCCATCACTTTGCGCCCTCACTGCTGAAACCCCAAACATCTACATATCTCCACCGCTGTATCCAATTCTACCCCTGAGCCGTTCCTAACATAGCACATAGCACCCACCACTCCCTAACCCTGACTAACCAGATCCCCCCACCTCCGCGACATTCGCATCAGCTGTCGAGCACAGAAGCCTAGATAGGGAGATCAAACACCTCTGTGAAGGAATAATCCATGGAACCTATATATATACATGTAACCAGTAGGTTTATTTTTTCAAGGGGTGGTCAGCGTGCAGGATCGGGACGAGAATTTTTTTTTTGGTGGCTCTAGTTGGTGTGAGTGTTTGGGATGTAGGTGCTGTATATCAGAACTTTACTGGCTTTTGGGGGGGTGGGAGGGGTATAGTTAGAGCAAGGGTCATAATTCATGCATCAAGGCGGAAAGTTTTTTTCTTTTTCTTTTGTTTTATTTGTTTTGATAAAGTCCTACTGACTGCACTGTGGCACGTGATCAAAACATATGAAACTTTTTCTGCCTCCATGTATGAAAGACTTATAAACCCATTCGCTTGCCATTGTCTTTTCAAGCAAACTTGGCCAACAGGATGCTTTGCATGGACCCTAGGTATTCTCCTTTGATATTACTTCCCGCCTTAATCTATTCGTCTCACATCTATCTACATGCCTTCACAAGCCCCAAAGTCTACGAAGTCGCAGTACCCGCCCCACACAGAGACCCACTCGCGCCCACACTCGGCCTCAAAGGATTCTTCGCCCCTCCTGGCCCGATAATCTCTGCTGCAATCTTCTCCGCCAACGCATAAATCGTTGCCTGCGGGTGCCCTGGCGGTAAAAACGGGAAACTACTCGCATCCACCACCCGAAGCCCTTTCGTCCCATACACCCTCGCTGAACTGTCTATAACGGCCATGGTATCCTTAGCAGTCCCCATCTTGCAAGTCGCGGCGGCGTGCCAGATTTGCGCCAAGCTTTCCCGGATAAAGTTGAGAATGTCGGCATCGCTCTGGACTTTTGGGCCGGGGATATGCTCGACGCCGATGGTGATGTTTCTGAGGTGGGCCCAGACCTGGCGCTGGCGCTTAAAGGCCGCGACGGCGAGTTCGGCGTCGGCGGGGTCGGTAAGCCAATTGGGGTTGATGAGGGGCGGGTCGGCCATGCTGGCGCTACTGATGGAGACGTTGCCGCGGCTTAGCGGTGCGACGAGTGCGGTGGTGATGGAGGCGTAGTTGAAGCCATCGAGTGGGTCCTCGGTCTGGTAGTCCCGGTTGTAGCCGACCGCGCCGCTGACGGGGAGGTATTCTAGCTCGGGCCAGTCGGCGGGGAAGTTAGTGTCCAGGGCTGTTCGTGTGGCAGCGGAAAGAGTCCCCCGGAATGGCTCAGGTAGTTTTTCCCAACCGAGAACGCCGGGGGCGGGAATGGTGAGAGGGCCAGCTGCTAGTTTATCGTATGCGTTGATAGCAGCTACATTCGCAGCGGGGCTATTCTGAGATGTGGAAGCAGTAGGGACCTCAACGCGGAAGGCAGTCCCGAAGTATACTTGGTCCCATAGATTCTGTCCAACGCCTGGGAGGTCTTTGAGTACTGGAACGCCTACACCTTCGAGTGTTCGTCGAGGGCCAATTCCAGATACCATCAGTAATTGTGGAGACTGAAAAGCACCCGCTGATACTATTACTTCCTTCGTAGCTTTGAGGGTGTAGTAAACGCTCGGTGTGCCGTAAGCTCCCTCTGTATATACAGATACCCCAGTAGCAGTATTGGTACTGTCGAACAAGATCTTCTGACCCAGCGAATTCTTGTAGATCTGTATTTGCGTGTATGTTATTGCCTCCTGTAAGAAGCTCGTCTCCGACGAAGATCGACTTGCCGTTTTCGGATCAATGGTAAAGGGAACGTATCCAGACCCTATCAGCTTACCAGCATTGAAACCTTTGATCGCCGCCTGTCCAATGGCTTGGAATGCTGGTTGTACCCAAGTACCAAAAGGGTCAACGTAGTTGCCAAAGGATACCTTCAAAGGGCCTCCTTCGTCACTGAAAACCGAAGTGTCCTGTATATTCGAGCTGTTCGTGTAGGCATTTCCTGGGGGACTGAAAGCCACGCTTCTCTCGTAAAAAGGTTTTAAGTTGTCAAAGGTGTAGCTCGAGTCGCCTACAGCATTTGCCCATGCTTGAGCCGATCCAACAGTCTGCCTATCCTCAACTCAACGAGTGTATTCCAATGTGTCTTGATGACCTACCTATGGTACAGCATAAAGTTACGCGCAGACGAACCGCCCAGGGTCTTCCCACGCGCATAGTGCATGCGCCGGTTATTTGCACCCTGTAAGTCATCAGTGAAGACACAGAAATCGACGTGCTATTACGAACCGCCTGAGGCTGTGTGACAAATGACCAATCAACCAGAGGCTGTGTGTTGTTGATATCTGTTCCGGCATAGAATGTGCAGTACCCAGGCACCACACTGAGGTTGCCATTATCAACCTCGTAGAAGCCCCCAGCCTCAATCACAGCGACACTGAAGGAGGCCTCTGCTAGTCGAGTTGCTACAGTCAAGCCAGCAGTCCCCCCACCCACAATGACGTAGTCGAAAGAAGCATTGACTCCAGGGACTCCGAAGGAGCTGCCTTTTGGTCGAAACGTTGGTGGACCTGAGGCCGTAGGAGCAGGTGCTGCAAGCACGCCCAGGCTCAGGATCGAAACAGTAACACAGAGTAGAGTTTGCAGATGCATGACCGACGGGAGCGTGCCTAAGGGAACAACTGGGGAAATACGAAAACGATCACCGTCCCTTATGTTGTTCCAGGGTACCCTCCTTTACGCCCGTTTCTGCGTTGGCCGGGCTCCTGCGATAGTGTGGATGTTGATATTATTTAAACGAACAATGACTTCACGGTGGCTTGCTTGGTCCTTCGGCGATGGCGCTGCTGTGCCTTAGTGCAGTCCAGTGAAGTCCAGTACCGCCTGAAGGTGCCTCCAACCCTTCCGAGATCTACCCAAGGGCGGGTCTCAAGTACGTGAGCCATGATAGTATATATGAACTCGAAATCAAGAGGGAAAGAGCGCCTGGAGGACTGGCAAAAAATAGAAGTTCCAGTCAACCTTACTGCCATGCGCATCGTACGTGCACTTAGAGCAGCCTCATATGAGGAAAAAGTTCCGACGCGTGGTTACTAGTGTACTATTCGTACCAGTCAGCGCAGGATCGCATGACGGCAACAGAGTAGTACCTTGTGCTTCAGCTGCAGATCCGCAACGATAGCCCACAGCAGTACGTACGTATCTTGATCAAGTGTTGTCTCGACTCTGATATGCGGGATTGGATGGCGTTGTGTCGCCTTCAGGGGTCCAGATTAGGAAGGAATCGTCCCGCTGTCTGTCTGTCGGCAGCGGCTTGCGCTTTCGGGAACGATCAGATGGTGACGGGAGCCGGGGTACAGTACGAGTAGCGGTGGAAATACGCTTAGTCGTATTATATTAACATAAATATACCGGTAATGAAAATTCACAAGAAACCATAAACTAAGGTAATTGACTGGGTATGATAGTAGGCAGTCTCATCCATCTGGCTGGTCTTCGGGATTGGGTGGTTTAAAATAACTGCAATTGCATCTCACGAGAGATACAGTACGGAGGTACCGGTGTCTCTACCAGGTGGGAATCTGTTGCGCATAACCCTCCTGATTATGCATGAAGATCGCATGGAGATCTGGAAGGTCATTCATTACCTACCGTACGCTCAAAGGTGTGCAGCGCCAATGTTCGTGGGGAGCTCGCTGGGGAACCAGCAAACTACTGTCGGTGCTCCCAGCATCTCTCCCACCTTGGCCGCAGTTGTCGGTCGGTCGAGGTAAGTTCTGGGAGACCGGTACAGTGGAAAGAGTTCTACTGCGTAGCAAGTCGGATACTATTTCCACCCAGAACTCACTTGGACGTATCTAGTCTTCGATTGAGGTGGTAGAGAATACAAGTTAAACAGATGCCGTCTCAAATTGTGTGTGGCTTTCAACCCTAATCTGGTTTCTAAGGTGGCACATCGTCCAAGGCACTATTCTAGCGGCGAAGAAACCGAACGAAGGATTCCGTATGCCGAGAGTATCTGCGCAGCCAACACACCCACACACCTTGAAGCCTGCCAAAACTCTACACCCCAAAATGCTGGTTTACGCAGGCGACGTTTTAATTGATCCCGCTCATGGGAAGCTGCGAAATCATGCTTACTTAACACGTTGTTGTCCTCCTAGCCAATGAAATCAAGGCGCAGGGCTATTTACTGACCGAGCGTCTTACTTGCTGCCTATGAAGCCCTCCCAAGCATGTCAGACGCCAAACCTAACGTGGGCGCAAGTTCCAGCGCTATGGTTATTCTAGCTTTCGGTACCTGGCCCTCTGATGGAGCACTACCTAAGCGTTTACCATAGTACCTTTGGAACGAGGTTCTGGCCCAACCAGTGTTGCTGATAATGCTTTATGCTGAAGTCTTACTGATACACCATTATTACCCCCAAAACACATTGTACAATCCGGTCGTATGGCCGTCCTCGGTTCAAGTGTCAAAGGTAGCGGAATACAACTGACTGACTATCTTGATGTGTCACTCAAAGCATGACGAGACCTGCATCATGCACGAATTCAAGGTCGTATTTTGGCATACACCGCCCGCAGGTTACCACATTTGGAGCTCAGTTGCCAGGTTGCAAGCGTCGCTGGCCGGCCAATCTGAGGTCAAGGACGACATGGTGTGAGAATTCTTGGAAAAACCAAGCATTCAGCTGAAGTTGAGTGTGTCTTAACCTGCCAATTCAATTGATAGACTCAATGGTTCTCTGAACTGGGTGCTGGAGCCCCGTGATCTATTTGCAGTAGCTTTCCCAAAAATTCCATAAAATGTTTTTACATTCCGCTTTTGGGCCAACGCAGCTCCTTCGAACGAGTATCAATCGCGCTTTACAATGGAAAATGGCATTTCGCAACCTCCACCACAGTGTGGACGTAGGCTATTGCCTGTTCTTATAGATGAAATTGCCTTTACCTCTCCCACGAGACTATTCGTAGCAATACCGAAACTGTCACACCCTAGGGATGGGTTCATTGATATCAATTTTTTTGCTTTCGCTCGAGCTATCAATAAGTGCGCATGGTGGATTGAAAAAGAGTTGGGTAGAGGTCAGCTATTCGAGACGATTGCCTATATAGGTCCTTTGGATTTGCTATATCCCATTCTCATATTCGCGGCCGTTAAGACTGGCTACAAAGTGAGCCCAGAGTACTGCATAACACATTCTCATGCTGATTATGGGAGGTCTTCTTCAGCTCGCCCAGGAATAGCTTAGAGGCTCACCTAGCTCTTTTTGAGGCCACAAAGTGTAACACTTTCCTGGTTCCGGAGACAGAGTCCCCCATCTTAAAGCAGATCCTCGCCAAAAGACAGATGCAAGCTCCGTCTCTCCCAGACCTGGACTATTTTCTAGAACCGGATAAGGTTCTCAATTACCCTTACAACAAAACCTTCGACGAAGCACGTCTCGATCCGCTTTTTGTGTTGCATACGTCTGGATCAACAGGCATACCGAAACCGGTGACCGTAACACATGGGACATTCTCGTGTATCGATGCGTACCAAATGATACCATCGCTTGGTGGTGCAGAGACTATCGGTCCATCATTGAGTGGCACCAGACTTTTCTTGGCTTTTCCATTGTTCCACGCAGCAGCTCTTTGCTACCTCCTTGGATTAGGTATATACTGTGGGGTCATCTGTGTGCTTCCACCTCCCAACATACCGATGACTGCGGAGAGCGTAGATATGTATCATCGTTACGGAAACATTCAATCAAGTGCCCTACCTCCGTCCATGGTTGTCGACATTTTCAAGAATCCTATATACCTGGGACATCTTGAAAACCTCAAACACTTGATATATGCGGGGGGATCTTTGCCAAATGATGTCGGCCACGCAGTATCAACTAGGACCAATCTTGTCCAATTAAACGGTTCTACAGAGGTTGGCTTACCCGCGCTAGAGCCCTGTGATAGCAGCGAGTGGGATTATGTCCACTATAGCCCTTTTGGTGGTAACGAGTTCCGCCCAGTTGGCGTGGATGGTCTTTATGAGCACTACATAGTCCGCAACAGAGAGTTTGATATGTTTCAGGGCGTATTCTCGACATTTCCAGGAATAGACGAATACTCGATGAAAGACCTTTACGAAAAGCACCCTATCAAAGAGGATCTTTGGCGCTTTCGTGGAAGGCTGGATGATATCATCATATTTTTGAATGCCGAAAAGCTCAACCCCGTGGATATGGAGGGAATTATATCGGCGCATCCTGCAATTCGATCCGCTATTGTGGGCGGCCATGGAAATTTCCAATCATGCCTCTTGCTGGAGCTAGTGAGCTGCCCTAGGACTGTGGAAGATAGAGCACAGCTTCTGGATGAAATCTGGCCGACTATTGAGCGAGCAAACCAAGACTGCCCTTCTTATGGCAGGGTCTTGAAAGATTTCATATTATTCACGACTTCCGAGAAGCCAGTGTTGCGTACTGGAAAAGGAACCGTTCAGCGTCAATTGACCTTGATTTTATACGAAAACGAGATAAACAAGCTATATGATAGCATTGGGCTCCCGAAGATTCCCTCCAAGATGCTCGTGGATGATGAGGTGAAGCATGTGGAGACTTTGGGGAAGTCTCTTCACGAAATGATATTGACATGTACCTGGCGCAACAACAATTTGACACCAGAAGCAGACTTCTTCGAACTAGGACTGGACTCGTTACAAGTGGTTGTCCTTACGAGACAGATCAATGCGCTCTTAATCACTTCGGCGCTACCGTTCGAGCCGATTAGTACTCAGACAATCTATAGCCACCCGAGTATTCGCAAGCTCGAGGCAGCGATCATAGGCAAAAAAAATTCTTCCATCACCCAAAATCGCATCCAACGGATGCAGGACACCTTAATCGAGTACTCATCAAGGCTTCCGGCAAGCGATACGTTGCCGGTGTTGCATCCGTCTCAAGGTCGCGTGATATTACTGACAGGATCGACTGGGTCTTTGGGTTCGTATCTACTAGACGCTCTCACAACGAATCCAGAAGTCGAAAAAATCTATTGCGCCAATAGAGGGAAGAGCCTTGAGGAGCGCCAGACGCAATCTCATCTTGGGAAGGGTCTGTCTGCAGATATCTCCAAGGTATCCTTTCTAGAGGCGGACTTGAATAAGCCTCACTTAGGTTTAACCGAAACTACACATATTGACCTGCTTCGAAGCGTGACCCATATCATTCATAATGCTTGGAATGTAAATTTTAACCGTTCCTTCGATTATTTTGCCAATACGTACATTCATGGTGTTTGGCAGCTCATAGACTTCTGCTTGAGGTCTAAACATCGAGCTCGATTGTTGTTCGTCTCAAGCGAAAGCACTGTGAAAAAAATAAACCAAGGTCAGGGTGGTCATGTTCCTGAGAACGTTTCCGAAGACTGGACAAGCGCTGTTAACATGGGTTATGCCGAGTCTAAATTGGCTGCTGAGAGATTGATAGCTGTAGCTAATCAAAGATCTTCTCTCCGAGCGACTATCTGTCGTGTGGGCCAAATAGCCGGCCCAACAATTAGAGAGGGGATATGGAGCAAGCACGAGTGGATACCAAGCCTTATTGCTAGCTCTGTGCACCTCGGAAAATTCCCTGTTTCTCTGGGATCGAGAGATACCATAGACTGGATACCTGTGGATTTCGTCTCCCGGATCATCGTTGACCTGCTGTTTGCGCCAGATCACTTTCGCAATGGAAAAAAGCGGAAGAGGTCTATCGAGTCGTTGGACAATCCTTTCAAGAAAAAGGCACATGAAGATCTTGGAGTGGTTAACCGGCGTGATGGTGATGAACTCACTTCCGGGTGGTCCACAACTAACTCCATGATTTCTCTCGAACAGAGCCAACGACCGAACTTATTGAACAGTAATGACATATTAAATAATATGGTAGGACATATTCCGATGGACGAAGCACTGCAACTAAGCGAATTAGTCGACACGGCATCAATGGCTCTTCAGTCACCACTGACCGAAATAAAAGAGCATGTAATCGGAGCCATTGAAAAGGCGCCTACCAACGGAACAACTTTGCACATCGACGGACCAACCAGTCAGAAAGGTAGCAGCTCCTCAGATCCCCTGCAGGTTTTTCATATTGTCAACCCTTCCACTGTTACATGGTCGGAGCTCGTACCAATGTTCCAAAGAAACTGCGGCTTTCCTCTCGAAGGCGTAGAATATATTCAATGGCTTGATGCACTTGGTGAATCTGTCTCTGCTTCGCAAAATAGTGACGACATCACCAATAACCCTGCTATAAAGCTTATGAATTACTACAAGCATATCGAAGACACATTTTCGGAGCCACAAGCGGTGTTGAGCACAGATAAGGCAGTGAAGAAGAGCTCTACAATGGCTACGCTCGAAGCTGTCTCGGAGGAATGGATCGAGAATTGGATGCGACAATGGGGATTTTCGCATGACAGGAATATGTAAAAACACTTCTGCATTTGGGAGTCGCACGTACAGTGGAAGCTCGGAGTAACATGTCCTGATATGGGGTAAATTAAAGACTAAAGCTAATTATATTACCTGACAGCTGTCCTTGAATTCATGTTGGATATTGCCCTGTTACCGGCAAGAAATGCTGCGGAAGACAAGGACCTACTGTCAACGCTCAGAACACTACTTCGCTAATCTGAATATCCACCGCCAACGGATTTCCCGGCCCGTTACTAATCAGCTGCTCCGAGCCTACGAAGATCCTCTGGACCAGGGACTGGAATCCAGGAGCACCAGTCTACATAGGCAGTGGAATCATGTTAGCTGGGTGATTTATTGGAGCAGGGCGTTACTGACCTCTAGTGAGGCTTGAACAATTGCAGCATGTCAGCTTAAAATGGCTTGAAGAGAATTGGAAGTGTCTCACATGATTGCCCATATCCGGTGGTCTTTCCGCTTGCAAAGTCCAGTGTCAAGAAATCAGCGGTCTGCGGGGAGCTGTTAATTTATTCGGTAAAGGTCATGTAAATGATCTGCCAAGAATGGGGTTGGATTAGAATGCTATTCGATCGATAGTTTCGACGTGTCTCTCGTCTCGAGCTTTCACATACGTCTTTCTTAGGAGTTCTGGTGTATGTCCTTAGCAAAATGTGTCTCACCGAAAGCGTTCGAGACTTACGGAAAAGGCCTTTTAAAATACAGTGAGACTGATTTATGCTCGGTATCGATGTGGACGACATGATCCCCTCGGACTAGACTACCATTGATAGGCAGATATGACGGAACACTGATCAAGGACCCATTCGTCACATGCGCGAGTAATAGCGTCGAACTGCTGAATTTGTTCCCTATAAGGACTCAGCTTCCTCCCGGTTTGCCAAGTTGAGGATGTGGCAAGAACACTGACCACCAGCGTAATCCCCACCGCTTAGTAGCTATGATAGGCATTTGCAAAATATACTCTTCAGTTGGGACAATCTTTCGACATCACAGAAACGTGAAAGCTGCGATCAATCTCACAAAGCCGTATCTCTTTTGATTTGTTTACAAGGTTTGCTGCTGAAGATGTATGGAGATCCGAAGGAGACTTATGAGGTTAGATTGATGTACTGTAATTGAAATATTGCGTGAGCTTCGTTCCTGCAGCAGTTCACCAATATCCTGCTGTACTCCGAGCACACTACGAAGTACATACCCCGGGTTTCCCAGGGAAGCCATTTTTCAAGCCAGTAATTGCGGTCAGCATCACTGCGCGATGCCAAGCTTGTGGACGCCTCATCCCAAGGACCTGTTTTTCGGTGGTGAAAAATGGGATGAAGATTGCCTCAGAACCTCAGACGTGCGTGGCTAAGCCCGAGCCCGATAATCTATTTTAACAAGACCTCAGCATGGCGAAACCTCACGCGATAGCGTACCATTCAAGCGAAGAATAAAAGCAGCGACAGAATTGGAAGAATACAGTCAAAGCTGCCTATAGGGGAATTCCGAATAACGGAAACCTGGCCATAACGAAGACACGGCCCGGATTCCACCAAACTTAGGTGGGGCTAACGGAAAATCTTCATATAACGCAACCGGAACCCTTTTGAACCTTTTTTTGGTGGGGTCCGTTATATCAAATATCTACATTAAACTTATCTATCGGTCTTCCCCCTCAAACGATCACGGAAACCTATTCGAAACAGTCAGCGAAAGGTCTTACGAGCCTGATCCTACCATGACTCTAATCAGGCCTCGATGAGACGCTTCAAATTGAAGGTCTGCAGTCGCTGATGGCAACAGACCTACGATTATCATCTCAACAGCTTCATCGCTAGTGAAATTATCAGTGTCACCAAGCAGCAAACCTCACTTTCGGTTGATCCGGATTTCAGCCGAATGCTCAGAATTCATAAAAGGAAGCTTTTAAAGCGTCATATGAAGGGCTTGAAGCAGAGGGATTTGAGGGACTGGTTGGGGGGGGGTAGGGGGTGATAGGTAGATTTGGTAGGGCCCATATAGGGGTGCTTATATAATAAATATCTATAACGGATAATCTCTACATTGAGGAATTTGTTGAAATATGCTATACATACCTGAATAGGATTGTTCCAAAGTGTGTTCACATTTTGGCCGATTCGTAAACCAATAGAATTGAGAAGCCGATTTGCCACCTCCGTTAGGCAGCTTTGACTGTACCTGAAGGCAGTAAGAATGACTCATATCACACTCAAAGTGAACGACATTAATATTGCTGACATAGAAAACCGAAGGACTTGGTGGCTACATGCAGGCTATTGCAACACGCAATCTGATCAGGGCTGGAGCAGGGAGGACGGCATCCTTTAGGTTCAACAAGGCGGTACATTGTGTACGCTGCTTCGAGCTCCTTTGATACATATCTTCGACATGATGTGGGGATTCCAAATTATGGCTCTTTGGCCCCCCTTCTACACGCATGGTAACGAGAGCGAGTGGCCTATGAAGAGTCCTGAGGATTGACCGCAGGTACTCTTTCCACAGGTACAACCGTGGATCGTGGTGCTCACAAAGGCTTCCAAATACGATTCGACGCGATCAGCAACACTTACCCGTGTATCGATTTCATGTTTTGTGCCGCAATAAAATTGATCCTAGCAAGGGATTTACTATGGCCAGACTTGAGACCGACAAGAAGTCATTTCGGCTCAGTGAAGCCATTGAAGTCAATGCATGGTTGTTTTCTCATCACGGCTTATGTACTCTGGGGTATGACTGGTCGCGGAAGTGATATGGAGAAAGGACCAAACGATACCCGAGCCGCCTGGGTTCGCAGACGACGCTACAGTAGTTTACAGTAAGTGTAAGGTAAGAAGCTACTGTACGCTCCTGCTATGTAAGTGTGTTTTGCTCAAGCCTATTAATAGGTACGGATTACTGCAGTATGTAGTACTGTTCCCTGTTTCTTACCCTCATGAAATCTTCTTGTTTCTTTCGTTCTGCTTGCTCTTATTACGAACGACTACTCTTGCTACTAAAACATAGAAGATCGCAAAGTTTGAATCTTTTTCCTTCTTTATTTGTATGCAAGCGTGGCAAGGTGTGAAAAGAGGCCTCGAGCTTGGCTTACCTTAAGTCAGCTACCCGGTATATACAGTACTACCCCTCAGACGTGTCTCACGACTCCACGAGTCATGGGGACCTGAGGCAACCCGGACCAACGTGTCGTGATCGTCATGCGCCACGAGGCTAACACGCGATAAATGTAACCAAGATTGCCGACACTATAGTTGTGAAGGCGGGAGAATGAGACAGGCAAGAAGATGCTCCGCCGGTATGGATATAAGAACCCGAACCGACGGTTGAGATGAGACCCGAAGCTGACGTGAGATTGGCGGTGTAGTGTTGATCAGTGATGAGGCTTCAACGTAAAGTTCCGAAACTCTCAGGATAGCTACCTGAGCTATTGATCTCAAGTGACCAAATATCCTCAGAAGCTGAGTGTTGTGTGGGACCGGGAACTCGAAAGCAAAGAGTGGATTATAGAATGGCTTCAGATGTAAATATACCAGTCTTACGTCTTTCTTTCCTTTTCCTATAAACGAAACACTACAGATCTCAGATCTAACAGAAGGCGTGCAATTTTCATAGCGTGGGCTGTTCTGTTGCTCACTCTAAATAGTCTTCGATTGCGTATTCGCTCGGGAGCGATCCAGCTTGCGATCAGTGTCGGGCTAGGAAGATTAAATGTGGGCGCGAAAGGCCGCAATGCTATCACTGCCAGAGGTCATTCGTGCAGTGCCAGTTTTCCGGAAAGGGGAGAAAAAACAGCCAAGCTACGAGACTGTCAGTTCATCTCTTCTTCTTCCCTCATTAAAAACCAAACGAAGAACTAGAACTCATTGCGGTTGAACCAAGATCCAAAAACTTTGGAAACGTCGAGAACCGGCTAGAACGAATTGAGGGAACGCTTTCCGGTTTGACCGATAGTCTACTACGAATGAAGAGTTCGAAATCATCTTCGGGCAGCTCTTCGGATAAGACTGAGGATCCCAGAAGCATCCATGATTCTTTCAAAGATGACCTACAGGATCTGGAAAGTATCGAAGTACTTCATGAACAGGTTTTGCGAGACGTCAATGGCCATGAGCGTTACTTCAGGTCAATCTCATTAGCTTCGCTGATGTGGGAAGCTCATTGCATCGTTGATACCAGAAACGTATCAGCAAAAACTCCGTCCAATTCTCAATCCCTATCGGAGTCCTCGAGGCAATTGCTGGCATGTTGTAGTGACATCAGTGTACGCGATCAAGTCGACCTCTCCCACGACGGTCTACCGCTCGTCTTGCCGCCGAAATTTATTTTGGACGCTACGGTCGAGCCATTTTTTAGTGAGATCCATGGACTGATGCCGATTTTCAACAGACAGAATTTCGATGCGAAACTCGAGGCGATCTACGCAGGCAGGTCCACTGGGTCGGATCGTGCATGGACTATGTGTTTCAACAACATCGTCCTTCTGACATTGATGCCGAAAACCATCCAAAGTCAGAAACAACATACGCACATGGATGCAGGCCTTGTCAAATCCTTCCTTGACAATTTGCGAAGAGGATACCAGCATCTTGATGAGTTTCTTCGGCCAACCCTTTGCAATGTTCAAGTGCTAATTACCATGGTAAGCTCGAAGTGACACTTAGCAGAAGACTCGATAGTCAGCTGTTGTCAGACAACATATGCTGACTGGTCCGCAGGTCTTAGTTGCGCAGGAGAACTTCCAGAGTAGTGTCAGTGCTTTCCTTCTGTCTCAGGCTTGTTCCTTGGCCAGGAGTATGGGGCTTCACCAGCAAAGGCTCGGAACGCCAGGACTAGAAGCTTGGCAACAAGAAGAACGAAGAAGCGTTTTTTGGTCATTGTACATTCTTGACACCACAACCTCTTTCACCAGAGAGAAGCCAAAGTATTTACCCTTGGCTGACTGTGACGTTGATCTACCGCCATCCAGCAATCCGATCGACATCTCTGGTGCGACGTTTACAGCAAAAGTTCGTCTGGCGGAGTTACAGGAAAATATATACCAGAGTCTGTACTCGGCAGAAGCCGCCCGATGCAGCTCATCGAAGCGGCGCAAACAATTTGCGAAGCTCTCCGGGGATCTAGAACGACTAGGAACGACCTGTCTTAGTGAAACCACGAGCGGTCTGGGACAGGATGGATTGGAGCATTTCCAGAAAGAACTCGAATTCGCCTTCTGTACCAGTCGTATCTTACTTTATCGGTTCCGAAGGGAAAATCTTCATTCCCAAAGCGGTCTCAACGAAGCTGCAAGATGTCTGGACATCTTCTTAAGCCTTAGGGACGAGAAAGGTAGTGTCGGAGCTAATTCTGTCCTTCTCAGGTACGTGCTGTTTATCATTATCCCATTTCTTGAGCACACATCTGGCAAAAAACTTGAGCCAAGAGATGCTCTATAAACTTCCAGCAATACTTATTAACGGTAAGCAAAGGATTTTTGAGAATTACCCCTTCGTCGCATTCTTCCAGCTCTTTTGTTACGTACTGAACGAAACCTCTGCATGTGACGAAATCAAGATTTTGGATGAGATTATAGTCGGCCTCCGCGACCTGCAAAGCCAAAAAAGTCCTTCTGCAAGATTCTGCTCGCCTTTGCCGATTGCTTGCGTTTTGATGGATACGATCGCGAGAGTAAAAATGCAACATGACAACGCGGATCAAGATGTATTCAACGACTTCGATGATATCCGAGGAGTTAGTCGTAAGTCATGTCAATATGCAGGTAGCTCAATTTTTCGGAAGAGCCTGCATTTTCTATCCACTGCGAACCTGCACTGACTTGTTTGCTAGCATCCCTACATACGAATGAGGCCTTCTCAAACTTGACAGAAGACTCTTTTCAAAACATGTTCGGCGATGGTAGCGGCAACATGACACCGCAAGATCTCGCTATGACACAATCTCTGAACCCTTGGTATCCTATAAACACAAGCAATTTCATATAAAGCTGCATTTGGCTGCCCATAGTTTTCTCAAGACTGTCATTTCACATAGAAGAAAATGTTGATCATTACGTTTCGTGCCGTTGCCCTCCTCTGTCTGAACAATACGATAGCTACTAATTCAGTGCCGTTGCCCTATCTATCTAACAGCAAGATCACCAGTGAGCGTCATCCAATCCAAGGATACCACCACTGAAAAATCGAGAGGAAACGGAAGTCTCAGATCACACAATCACTTATCTGATGCACCAGGAGGACGTTGTTCCCGCATATCATATATTACGCTCTAGCTGCAACAGTCATGTTCAATCCGAATGCCTTATCACTCAAACCTGTGCTCACGCCTCCACTACCAGCCAAGTCACTCGAGGCAACCTTGCCAATAACGATGAACTCAACTGGCATCGGTTCCTTACTTGACTGTACTGATGTGCCGTTGAGTAAGGTTTCTCGATCTGGCAGAGGAGCGGTTCCTTCCACTTTGCGTTTGATTTCGCCCACGCGTCTTGTGCCACGATACCTCGTATTCATAAAATTGTCCCAGAAAGTGAAAAAGAGGCCGTAGTTTGTCTAGCCATTTTTGTCAGACCTATCAAGAAATCTGGTCAAGTTGACCACGTTGCAAATACCTTAATACCCCACGGCTGACGATGTATGGTGTGATAAACCATCTCGCTACCGATAAGGTGTCCCAACCAGATAATGGGATCCCATGGAAACCGGTAGCCATAATGGTCGTCGACGATCTTCAGGGTCGAGACTGTGAAAAACACCGTCCTCTCGCGATGAGTCAGACCCAAGAGTTGGTACGAGACCCAACCTCCCAAAGTATCGAGGAAAAATCCTTCTAATGGGTGGCTGTACAGCGCCCCGAACGCGTAAGGTACATATAGCCGATGATGCCTTGAATGGATATTACCTAGATGCCAGTCAGCTTCGCGACGTATATCCTTCTTGATAGAGTTTTTCGACCGCTTGTCGTGGAACTTCCCCATGCTCTTTCCAAGATTGCAGAACGGTGGGCGGGAAAATGTTCTTATGAATGAAAGACTGCCACTTACGATAAGCCCAGAAGTTTACGTGCCCAAACCAGTGAACCCAGAACTCAAGTATCATAAACTATGAATGCTGCCATTTGACGTGCCAAAAGGATCGCGAAATATAAGAAGCCTGAGATTATCGGACTCTCTCGCGCCGCCGGATTGTCGTTGATGAGCCACTTCATGAACCATGCCGTAAGGCCCAGAGGATCATCGAGTGGTGGCTCCATAGGTTCCCACCTAAGCGCAAGCAACCCCAAAGACATTTGTATCGCATGCTGCATCAGCACAGATGTGACCACTTCATAATTTGTTGCGATATTCCGCCTCTGCGCCTCCTCTTCCGGGATAAGTTTGTACCTCTGAAATAGCTTGAACTCATCAAAGGCGTGGAAGATCAAAGAATCCACCCAGAAAACCAGAGGCGACGCAATCGTTGCAACCTCGGAATCTGTGAGAGCCCTAAGAGCTGGAAGAGAAATCATTGGGAAAGAAAACGTGAATTCGCTATCAGAAAGTCCCGATGGTGAGAAACTTCACGCACGGCCTGTCCCGGAGATACGAGGGTCACTGGAAAACTGGCTAGAGGAATCTACCTTACACAACATACAGTCATATAGTGCGATTACAAGCTCAAAATGGCCAGGCTGACACCTCGGGCATGCCCCCCACGACCACCGTGGGCACGGACTACGAGGCCGAGGCCGAGCCCTCCCCGGTTCCTCAGCCTGGATGCACGTTTCCCACGTGGTCTATTAGCCGGCTGCGGGTCGACATATGTCGGGTACATATTCTCTATAGGTCTTGCTTTATCTTCCGATCTCGCGTCGCATATCGTGCTTTCTACAATCCCGCTGCTGCAGCCCTATAAGTCTTATAACCTTTCCTCCACTACACCCTCAGACAGCAACATTTGATTACTCGCGACATTTCGCGAGATGGGGATTGCACCATTTAGTTCCGGCGAGGAATTGCTGGACCAAGTAATGAAGAACCAAGAGCTGAGAGCTCATTTGGTCAAAGACGAATCTCCTCTTCACTATCAATTGGAGTCAAAACTTGATGAACGGCGAAAGCAATTCAAAGTTCTAAGCACGAGATTCGCAATTCCGGGCTCCAAAGACTTCTCTTCCAACGATGTCCTGTCTCTTTCCTCTTCTGGTCTGCTCCGCAAAGCATGGGACGCAGAGATGGCCAAGTATCCCGGCATCCAGATTGGAAGCGGTGGATCACGACTCCTCGACGGATCCCATCCCTACACGGAAGAACTCGAGCAGCGAATAGCTCACTTCCATGGAGCTGAAGGTGCCATGATCCTTAATTCCGGGTGCGAGGCCAACGTGGCGATCTTCACCCTCCCGGCCAAGGACGACGTGATTCTTCATGACGAGCTCGTACACGCTAGCATCCATGACGGTATGGCCTCTTCCAAGTGTAAAAACCAATTTCGCTTCGCACACAATGACCTCGACGACTTCACGGAGAAGTTGTTGAAAATCCGCGAGGACTTTCCCAGTTTGAAGGACTGCAAAAATAATCTCTAAATATCGGTCGAAGCCATTTACAGCATGGATGGGGACATTACACCGCTCACGGAGATGGTACAGATTGCCAAAGAATTCTATCCACGTGGCAATGCCAACTTCATCGTTGATGAGGCTCATGCTACCGGCTTGCTGGGCCACCAGGGGTGCGGACTCGTGGGCATGTTGGGGCTTCACAAGGAGATTGCGATAAGGGTTCACACCTTCAGTAAAGCGTTGGCTTCTTATGGAGGTATGCCCTCACCGTACCCATCGCCTGTTGAAATATGCTATACATACTCGAAGAGAATTGTTCCAAAGTGTGCTCACATTTTGGCCGATTCGTCGACCAAACATCGCCCACTTCTCACCGTTCCTTTTCATCACAGTGCATGTTGCACTTCGCTGACCATGTTTCGGCGCCAGGTGTCGTTCTGTGCAGCAGCACCGTCCGGAATTATCTCGTCAACTTCTCTCGATGCTTCATGTACACAGCTGCGCCGGCATTTTCTACAATGGCTGCCATCAAATGCGCACACGATCTTCTAGAATCTGACGAGTTGGTTGTCGTAAGCTGCCCATTAGCCCACTTCGTTCAAATGTCCAAGCGTTATCTAGCAATATGCTAATGGCTATAAACAGATGCAACACCGCATCCAATGGCTCGTCCGCCTCTTCTGCGTTAAAGTCCGCAGCCTCCCGCACTATCAGCGCGCCAAAGAAACCCAATACCTCACCATCCCCGTCGCGGAAGGCTTCGAGAAGAAACACCTGATGTCGCACATCGTCCCCCTCTGGTCGCCCGCCAGCGACGCTCTCTCAATCAGCCTCTTGATCAGCAAAATTACGGCTTATCCCGTCGCCTACCCAACGGTACCCAAGAATTCCAAGCGCGTGCGTCTGGTGTTCCACGCAGGCAATACCGAGGAGCATGTCAATTGTTTGGTTCAGGTGATTGGCCAGTGGCTTGAAGAGCGTTTCAAGGGCGATAGCATTGCGGGTGTTGAGGCTGGCTTTGCAGGTACGTGGGAGGATTATGGGAAGATTAAGGGGTTAAAGAAGGATGGGCCGGAGGTGAATGGTGTTGGCAACGATCACACGAAAGGTCACAGGAACGTTCATTTCGAGGATTCGGCGAAGAGTGACATGCACGGTATCATGAGCGGGGATACGGTTGGAAAGACTGTGGGTGCTACTATCGATGCTGCACATGGAAATGAGCACGGCATGGCAGTGTATACGACTGATTCGAGCGTTATTGACGAAGAGAAGTCAGCAGTTGAGGTCATGGCTCGCGCGATTCCTGTCGAGATTAACGGTGGTATCGAGACGTACTGAGCATGGCGACAGGATAACAGCTACGACGGGTGTTGGGCATATTGAAGTGGCAGGGAATTATATACGTTTGGAAAATGTTACTCTCTCTTTGAACTACCTATTCCTTTGGTCTCGCTGTGTTTGTACTTCCTTGGTCGCATCAAGTTAGATTGAGTTTTCCAAAACCCTCTTGAATTGAAACAACCTCCCACCTGAAGGCCGAAGGCCGGGATGTAGTCCTCCTCCATGACGCATTGAGAAATCAGGCTAAGGGTTAGGCGGAGTGCGCACCTACTGCAGTGCGGACTCCTCGGCCGCGGTGCAGCACCCGAGCTTATTACCTAGGCCTACTAACTCCGCGGCGCGACGATAGATCCATTTCTCCTTCGATATGCTGAATGTTTAGGGGCGATAGAAGCAACAGTGGAAGCAGGGGGAGCAGAAATAGTAGTTTTACGAGGAAGCAGGGGTATACATGACCCATCCCAATCCACCACATTGCGTAGCGAAAGCAAACGCATTCAATAATCTATACATCTAGATAATTTAACAGAAGGAACTGCATGAAACCTTTCCAACGATGTGAAGATAATAAAAACCCTCATCGTTTTTGCATAAGGTAGGATTATATTTATTACAGTAAGATACAGTACTTTGTTACAGTATCTGATTTACCTTACTTACAGGAGGGTCTTAGTACGAGTACAGTAACTCGTCGGGTGTCGAGCCTCGGGTCATCTTCTACCCGTGCCAACCCAACAGCCTGACGGTCACGCTATCTACTGTAGGTACATCTCAAGAATTTAACGACTCTCTAAGGTAATCATTAGCCTCAAGTCGTACGACTCACTGTTGATATGCAATTTGTTCTTTCGTTTTTGAAGCTGAGGAGAGTCAAAGCAGTTTCGTTCTGAGTTCAATCAGATTGGCGGGCTTGCTGATACTATAAGAGTTGGGGCAAATCAGGTACGAAAGCGACTCTTGATGCTGAAACCATCGACGTCTCGATAAGCGCGATAGCCTGGGCTTCTCTGCTTTCCCAATTCAATTCCTTGAAATTCTGTTCGGTATCTTCTGCGGATCCAAACCAAAATGAGCATCTCAGAGGCAACGCCGAGACTGAGCTACTTTGACTATCCAGAGGCCAGGCGCGGGTTGGTGCCTTAATCCTCAACGGATATCGAATGCAAATACTGAATCAAGTCAGACCCGAAGTTCGATACAGCAATAACAAGAAGAGTAACCCTGCATTGAGAGGCTTGACCTTGATAGTTGCTGCTTTCCTGTTCGTTGTCCTGCCTCCACCAGGGTTTATCCTATAGCTCCGTAACTCATTCGTGCAGGCTGGAGTGGCTAAGCTTCCTTCGAATTTTCATATGGCAGAATTCCGGATTTGGAGACTTGCGCAAAATTCGAAGGCATTTGGACGATTACGAGCCTCGATACGACCCAACGGTTATTCCCGTTGCCGACTCATCAGCTAGTGTCAATGCTGGAGATGTTCTTCATTCGAGCTCAGGCACTTCAATCTTGGAGAACCTGTCAAAGAAGAAGTACTACTCCGTAGCCGACTACCATGCCCTTTACCTCTCAGGTGATCTTACACCAACGGCTGTCGCGAGAGCTATACTTCCCTTGATCCGCCGGGATATTTCCCCACCCGGCGAGTACTCAATAGCATGGTGGGATAGTCGCGTCGATCTGGTTCTGGCCGCCGCTGAAGCCTCGACACTTCGGTACAAGGATAAGCGGCCAATCGGCATTCTCGATGGAGTTCCTACAGGTATCAAAGATGAGTATGACGTCGATGGCTACCGGACCTGTCTTGGCTCGAAGAATGACTACACCGCGGAGGCTGCTCGAGGCCAGTCCATAACTAGTTGGTGCGTGAAGCAGTTGCAAGCGGCTGGTGCTATCAATCTTGGAAAACTTTCAATGAACGAGTTTGGGTTAGGTAAGTACTCGCTTCCATCTTAATTACCTTATTCGATTGTTCCTCTGAGACTTTTATTCTTCTCCCTCTTTACCGTCGTGTCAAAATATACCATTAGTCTGTATATCAAGTCCCGCCAACCTATTCATTACCGAAATAGACACCTCGGGCAACAACCACATCTACGGCACGCCCCCAAATCCTTTCAACCCCCAATACTACACTGGTGGCTCTTCAAGCGGGTGTGCCTACGCTGTTAGCACAGGCCTGATACCCATCGCGCTAGGCGGTGACGGCGGCGGCAGTATTCGAGTTCCAGCGGCGTTCTGTTCAACCTACGGTTTGAAGCCCTCGCACGGGCGACTCTCTCACAAACCAGGCGTCAACCACTCAAACACCTGCGCTGTCAACGCGGCTCTTGCTGCCGATATCATCTCCCTTACCGCTTTCTACCGCGTCGTTGGTGCCCCTGACATTGCATGTTCCACGTCCTCACGCTTCCCACCTCTCTATCCTCTCGCATTTCCTCCCACGTCTCCGCCTCAGAGCAGCAATGGCAAAATTCTCGGCATCCCCGAACCTTGGTTCGCACGCTCCACCCCCACTATCCAGCGCCTCTGCCGCTCCCTACTCGACCGCCTCGTCTCCACCTACAACTACGCCCTCGTCCCCATCAGTATCCCCTTCCTTCCAGAAGGTCAATCCGCCCATGCCATGACCGTTCTCTCCGACGCCGCCACCGCACTACCATCTACTCACAACCTTACCCCTGCAAACAAAATCCTCATCGCTCTCGGCACCGTCACACCGTCTACAGACTACATCCTGGCGCAGAAGCTGCGGCAGCTGCTGATGCAGCATCTATCCCACTGTTGGAAACAACATCCGGGCATGATCATCGTGACGCCCACAACGCCCTGCGCGGGTTGGCCTATTGGACGGCCAGAGGTGGATTTGAAGTATGGCATTAGCGATGGGGACACGACGCAGTCGACAATGGAGTATGTGTGGATGGCGAACTTTCTGGGCGTGCCGGCTTTGTCGGTGCCAGTGGGGTTTGTGGTGGCTCAACGGGAAGAAGGGGCTGGGGAGGAAGCGGATGAGGGAGGTATACCGGTGGGGTTAATGGGGATGGGAGAGTGGGCGGAGGAGGAGGGCTTGTTGGAGTGGGGGGCGCATGCGGAGGCTGTAGGAGCGGATAGGAGACGCAGGCCGGGTATATGGGTGGATGTTGTCGAGAGGGCTAGGGTGGAGATGCAGCGTGCGGGGGATGGAGGGAATGGTGGTGAGATAGGTGCGCTGAGGAACAGGCGGTGAGTTTCTCGAAGTGCTCATTGCTCGATCTGGCCTAGCAGCAGAACAATGGTCTTTAAGACTAAGGCATGAATAGCTCAGTCCAGATTTAGTTCTTCCTCAGCTCTTTCCATCGACTACTAGCCTTTTGAAAATCTTTACTCTCGACACAAGTAAATTCATATAAACCCTTTCATTAACATAATTGTTTACTTACAATCATTACACAAAGGTTTTGAATTTTTTAAATTTACTTTTCAGTCGATTTTTCCAATCGAAAGAAATGTATCGGAATATCTAAAAGTATACAGTGTAAAATATGTGTTTAATGAAAAAGAAATATTAAGACTTTCAACGTACAAGTCTAATTTTATCTCTCTCTAATCTCTCTTGTAACTTTCGTTCCTGTCCTAAAAGGGGCATGCAGACTTCGAAACCTTCGTCTTCGCAGAAACTTTCCCTTTATTCTCGAACAACTCTCTATGCAGCGCCCTTGCGGCCCTCTGCCCCTCGACTTGTCTCACCACAAGGCTGATACTGCCTTGGACAGCTCCTTGCGAAATCATCTCGATGTTCACATTCTCGTCGGCAATCGCATTGCAACACCTTCCTATCAACCCAGCGTCATTCCTGAAAGCCAGGTCCGGGTCAGCATTCTTCTTTTAGGACAAAAGAATATGAACTGAAAAGACTAATTTTGAGAGCAAAGCTCGGGTAAAGAGCAGTTTTAATTCCCGAAACGTGTTCTGCCACTCAGATGAGCTATATCAATCAGGAATCACGTGAGATCTTTACGTACCACATCTTTTCGCCCACAACGGATAGAATTGCATACCCCGATTCCACAGTAACGGCCTCGTGACGCAAGGACTTGAGCTCTGCGATTGCGGCACCGAGGTTACTGCTTGCTGGCAAAGCAAATGTGACGTTGACGATGGAGGTGGTGGTGAGAAGGGTGGGGAGGGCGTGGCGGGCGACGAGGGCGAAGAGGTCTTTGAAAAAGAGCGTCGGGGCTAGACCCCGGTTAGAGGCGATGCTGATGAGCGTTATGTTTGAGCGGAGCGTGATAGCTGGGGGGTGGAGAGTGCTGATGGTAGCGGCCTTTTTTTACGTCGCGGAAGAGGGCTCGATGATTGTGCCGATGGCGAGCGGGTCGTGAGTGCTGCAGAGGCGGATTCGAGCGCCAGTCTGCTGCGCGCGCGTCAGGATCCGCGGGTGCAGCAGGTGAGGGGTATTTTGCAGCAGTTCATGGGCTTCGGCGCTGGTGAGGCTGGGGACTGGCTTGGCGGGGGGGACTTGGGTGGGCGGGGCGGTGTAGAAAGTGGCGGTTTGGGTCCAAATGGTGATTGTGGAGGGTGTGTGGGTTCTGGTCAGTAGGAGGGAGGCGCAGATGTTGCTGTAGCGGGGCTCGAAGGTCGAGAAGGCGCGGTCTGAGGTCATGGTTATGTAGCCTGTTTTTGGTATTAGCTGGACCTACGAAGCGATGGGGGATACGAGGGTTTTGCCAGAGACTACGGCGATGCGTGATTGGCTCCTGCGCAGACGATGGGTCATGTGTGTAGCAAGCAAGTCGGGTGGCTCGTCTGCACTTGGGCTGTAGTATTCATTTAGGGGAGGTGCAGCGTCGAAGCTGCAGTAGTCGGCTGGCATGTTCTTTGTTGGGCAGGGTTGTCAGGAAGATCGAGCTTGCGACTAGGTCATGGATTTATCTGACGCAGCTGTTCTTGAAGCATGGCGAGCACACAGTGGCAAGCTGAGCGCGCAACAGCGGCAACGATTTGACTGTGTGCAAAGGACATGGCATCTTCCACGAGCTGATATATCTATAGGGCCGTTAGATCAAGTGCAACTGAAAGAGAGCAAGTCATTCGTGAAGACTTGGAGTCTTTTGTTCTATGAGAGAGGTCGTTTCCTTGTGAAGTGGAACCCGGGAAATAGTCACCTTGCCAGCTCCGATGTCTTCTTTCAACCGGTCGATGCTGTTGGTCAGCTCGGCAGATTTGAGCATTCGCAGAGCGGGCGATTTGAGTTTTCTGATGAGACCTCAGCAGTGATGGAAGACAAGGTCGATAACTCTATGAACGGTTTCCATGTTCGAACTGGTAGAAGACGCAGAGCACGCGACTCGCAGTCTTTCCAGCTGATTAGCTAGCGCAAAGATGACGTCTGTGATCGCTAAAAGATCTCATCGCCGAATAACATTGATGTTTCTTACTGCTGAAGGATGCCATCATGAAAGCAACTGTCGTCTGAGCCACAGACGAGAATGATCTTCCGCGGGTTTCTGTATTATCAGGAATATCGTTTAGCCATCCAGCTCCCATGTATTCAGCCACGCTGATAAAGAGAAATGGCAGACTGAATCAAAGGAGAGAGAGACTTCACAATCTCCGTCAGAACACCCCTTAGAAGTTCCGCTTTTAGGCAATCGCTTATATCGTGCACAACGACGGAATCGGAATCTTTAGGGTTGGGGCTTGGCTTGGGTTTAGACGACTTTTCGCGGTTATTGTTATATTTGTGCTGTGCTCTGATATTCTATTCAACATCCTATTTGAAGATGGCAGAAAGTTACGACATTCATCTGCCCCGAGACTTGAATTGCACCTCGCTCCAATCGATCTTCTTCGCCTTTGTGTGCTTCCCAGCGTGGTGAAGGACCTGCAGGAACGAGACTTGCTCTGCTCCAACGTCCCCACTTTTGGCTGGCGAGACATGCGAGAAAAATTCCGCAATCAGCATCAAGGATCTACTATTATGAATCTGCCTCCGTTGAGTTTCTTCTCGCTTTCAATGCCGCTGTTATTGGCCCAGGCATGAACGGACCCTCAGCTCGGCCTCGATGCCGAATCCGATGGCTTTGCTTGACGTCTTCACAACCTCTTGATTTACAGGACATTGCGGCAACCGTCGTGCGAGGCGTGACTGACATCGTGCGAGAGACGGGTCACAATGCTGAGCGAGCAATGGTGGTGTCGTTTGGATGCTGTTGGAATTTAGGCTCCCAATACATGTGGACTGCTCGCAATATGCCTAATGCTCTCTGAGTCTCAATGAAATATATTTCACGTCCACTGATCCTACTTGTGCTTTTGAAAGTACTGGAGAAAATCAAAATTCCGCTTCCCAACATTGATTTAGACGCCATGGTCAACGACACGATCTTCGATCCCGAAAGCAGACCAGAAAGATTACGTACTTGATTTTGCAGTCTCATACTGCGTGTACTTGATCTACTAGTAGATTCAGCGCTGAGATCATGAATCACTTGTGTCTCGTTCTCATTTGAGCGTTTGAAAGCATGTGATGAGTCTCAGTAATGTCACTTAATCTTTTGATCATGATTGATTCTAGTGTTTTATTCATGATGACTAGCAGAGCGATGAGTCAATACATTTTCAAATCAATGTAATCACTCTTCTTTGATTTGCACAGTACTATTGTCTGAGCTTTTTTGAACTGCTTTGAATGATATTTGTGAATTACACATGAATTGAACAAACTGATTAGTATCGAAGTCAGTTCTGTTAAACTCGCTTGAAGCGCTCTATTTGAAATTTCAAATGCGTCTGATGCTTTGTTGACTTTTACTCATTGAATCATCTGTCTCATCTCATCTTGTGATAAGACTGAATTGAACGATACTGTCAGCAATATAAATAATCTTGAAATGTCACTGATGTCTGCTTAAGACAATGATGAAAAGAACTTCTTTCATAGCATCTTTGTTTTTTCTTTAAATGAGTCTGCTATGTGATTGAAATTGTTGCTCTTTAGTGATGAAAACTGTGAAAGTTTCTTGAGTAGCTGACTTTCAATTCTGACTTATTTTGCAAAGCATCAAATGTTGAGATCGTGTCTAGATCATTCAATCAAAGAGACTCAAGACTGATATGTATGTATTGCTCTTTAAAGATAGCTATAACAAGACATTAAGAATACAGAAGAGAAAGAGTACGAGCTCTTTTATAAATAATGACTTGAGACTGCGCTAGACTCGATACAGATGTGATGTAATAAGTCAGATGTGTTTGTCTAAAAGAATGATGAAAGAGATAAATGAAGAAAGTGTTGAACAACGAGAAGAAGTGCTGAGAATGACTTGAAGAATTCAACAGAAATGCGCTAGATTCAAACTAGACATAGCATCATGACTTGTTCTAATCAAATTGATTAGAATTAGATCTGAACTCTGATTGATTCAGACATGTTCATAACATTACTTTCTTCTTCAAACATTCATGTTTGCATGAATAGAAAAGAAATAAAAGCAAAAAAAATTCATCGTGTTTTCAATTTAGTGAAACTTATTCAAATATAGCTTGTGAAATTCATTCAGAACTTTCTTCAAGTCATCGAATTTCTCTTTATCAACATAGTATCATTCATTGTCATGATTTACCTCAATTCATTTGACCTTGTATTGTAGTCTTTCTCTATATCGCCTGAAGTTCAATATATCATCTACTTCTCAATGCTTTTCATTCTCTTCAATGATTATCAATCTAGAGAGTTCAGAATGTTGTTTCAATAAAGAGTCATTTGATGAAGATTGTAAACATTTTGAGCTGAACATTGAATGTATATGCTTCATGCTTCTAGATAGCTGAAGATGATAAAAGATCTCAACTTTGACTGTGATTGAATAGAGATTGAGCTGCTTGTCTTTCAAATCTTTGCATGATCTAATGATTTTGATGTTTTCAAAGACTAATCAAACTTGATCATTTACTTCATAGATGACGTCTCGTTTATGCTTGTTTATCTGAGCTTCAATGATCTGCTTGATCTTTTTCAATTGTTGATGATCAAAGATAAGAAGTTCGCTCATTCAAGTGATAATGTCATCGATCTTTCTAGCTTCAATACATTGACGAGTTGTTTTGTAATTAGTTGTATCTGAATTGAAACTCATTTGAGAATGAAAGTCTTTATTGAAGTAGAAAGAAATCATCAAGATAGTTGAGAATGTATTGAAATTATTACTGAATTTCATCATTGAAAGTCATTTAGCTCAGTCATTCTGCATGTAATTGCAGTAGATTCGAAGTTCACATTCAACATCTTAATTAGCTCATTTCAACTGATCATTGATTTTTGAATGATAAACTGTTGATAGATTGACTTTGATCTTTAGTCATTTACAAAGACTTTGTCACATGATTGATATGAACTGAAAGTCTCTATTTGAAACGATAGAACTGAGTAAATCATGAAGTCGATAGACATTTCATAGCATAATTCATACTGTTTCTTTGATTGAGATGTTATCGTCTTTTCAATGACAGAAAACATAGTGATGTTTTTTAAAGAAACAACATATGATCATGCAAATGACGTTATAGTTTTTCGATAGAGATAGCTCAGTAATGAAGTTTATAGCTATATTTTGTCAACGCTGCTGAGAGATCAATAAAGACTGAAGCAAATCATTTGTATCATTTCAAGATGCTTTGCTTCGCTGATAAACATGACAGTTTTGAATGTATTGTTGAATAGTTGCTTGATGATTTGATCAATAATAGAAGCGTTGAACTAGATCAATCATTCATTTAATGTCAGAATGCAAGATTGATGATTGATCGTGAATCTTTTAAAGCAATTTTGTATGCATTTGTTTTAACATTCATAGTAGATTCTTTTTAAATAGAACGTTGTCAATGATTTGACAGTTTTTTTAACTTCATGTCATGAAGTTTCAGTTCATCTTTGTTCATAGCTTGTTGATACTCATTGCATAGTTCATTCTTCTGATTGACTAGATGTACATGTTGATAGAGATTGATCTTGTATTCAGATTCAATTTTGAACTCAATTGATAAAACATTTATTCAATTCAAGATCAGTATAGTCTGAAAATGATCATCTATGTCTTTAACTGATTCAGAACTATTGATCATCGACATTTTAGTTAAAGCATCGACTTTGATGTTTATTTTATCTGATCGAAAGATAATCTGAAAGTTAAACTTTGATAAAATATTCAGATAGTTCGCTTGTCATCAAGTAAGCTGTTTATTTTTCATAAAGATCTTCAAAGTCTGATGATCAGTAAACATCTGAATAAATAACTCAGTATCTTTTAGTTTGAATTGTCAGTGTTCAAAGCATCAAATGATAGTTAGCAATTTCTTGTCATAAATGTGATAATTGCATTCAGCTGAAATCATGCTCTTGCTATAGAAGACTATTGAGTGAAGCACACTTTTGTCATTGTACTGAGATAGTATATCATCTTTTACATAGTTGAATGCATCGATTTTCAAAATAGCTTGATGTTTGACATTGAAATGACGTAGAACTAAGATTGAGCTGATCTGCTTCTTCAGATTGTCAAAGACTTCAATGCAGACTTCGTTTCAAACAAAAGACATGTCTTTTCAAATTAGTTGAGTGAATGACTTGACTAGTTTTGAAAAGTTCTTGATGAAGCGTTGATAGAAATTGATGAAGTTAATGAAGTCTTGTATCTCTTTTAAATTAGTAGATGTAGTTCAATTTACTATAACTTTCACTTTGATAAAGTTCATGCAAAGATCTTGTTCTGATACTATGATCTTTAAGAAAACTGTTTCTTCTATATCAAATTTGCACTTTTAAATATTTATTTGCAGATCAGCATCTCATAGACAATCTAGTATCATCTTGATATGTTGTTTATGCTTCTTTTGAGTCTTGCTGTATATGAGAATGTCATCTAAATAAGCTTGACAAAAGTCATTTAGAAAGTTTCATAAAACATCATTCATATATTGCTGAAATGAGATTGAATCATTTGTTAATTCAAATGATAGAATCTTTGATTTGTACACTTTTAAAGTGATAATAAAGATTGTATAGTTCTCACTATTGAGATGCATACAAAGTTTGTTGAAAGCGAAAATTATATTCAGTTGAGTCAGATGCTTGCAGTCAACAATTTTGTCAATCATCTCATCTATGAGCGATAGAGAGTAGCGATTTCTTTTGATAATGACATTGAGCTTTTGATAGTTGACGCAGAAGCGAAAATCATCATTGATTTTCAGAGCAAATAAAATGAGTGAGAAATATGAGATCTTGCTAGAAGTAATAAAACTCTTTGACAGATTTTCATTCAGATATTCTTTGATCTTCTGAAGCTTGTAGAGTGACATTCAATAAGCTCGACATCTAAAAGAAGTGACATTGTTAGTGAGCTTTATCTTATGATCATATGAACGATGAGATAATAGCTTATTGACTTGAGCTTGATCAAACACGTCAAGAAAATCCTGATATTTCGAACATAGCTTGACTTTGATGTCTTCTAAATTTTGAGCTGATGCATTGATGAAAGCGACGTCTAGAACATTCAGTTTGCATTGAGTGTTGTAAACTATTTTTCTATCAATATCTTTGATCAACATAACGAAAATCTCAATGCAATTCTTCTTTGATCATTTAATCAATGCATGAAAAGATGCAGCTTTCACACTGAACATAGAAAAGTTTTTTTTCAAAGCAGTAAAAGTGAGTCATTGAAGCACTTTGAGAGCTGAACTGATAGAAGAATTTGATGATCATGATTATTTTGAGTGTGAAGCTCTGACTGACATTGAAAAAACAGAAATGAAAGCTTTTAATTGATTCAAAAAAACGATGACATCGTTTTGCATATCTAGTAGTATTTCATTTTTATTCATTCAGAGCTTTTTTAATATGATGTCATGATAATTTATATCAGTTATTAACATTGAAACAGTCAATTTCTTATGACTTTCAACTGTGAGATTGAGTAGAATTTTACGAGTAATGATTTTCTTTGTCAGCTTTTCGTCATATTCTCTTATTAACTGTTGAGATCATGTCTAGATCATTCAATCAAAGAGACTCAGAGCTGATATGTATGTATTGTTCTTTAAAGATAGCTATAACAAGACGTTAAGAATACAGAAGAGAAAGAGTGCGAGCTCTTTTATAAATAATGACTTGAGACTGCGCTAGACTCGATACAAATGTGATGTAATATGTCAGATGTGTTTGTCTAAAAGAATGATGAAAGAGATAAATGAAGAAAGTGCTGAACAACGAGAAGAAGTGCTGAGAATGACTCGAAGAGATGCGCTAGATTCAAACTAAACATAGCATCATGACTTGTTTTAATCAAATTGATTAGAGTTAGATCTGAACTCTGATCGATTCAGACATGTTCGTAACATTAACTTCTCTTTAGCTAGTCATATGAGTTGAATTTCAAGCTTCTGACATATTTGATCGACTAGCTTTGTATGAATCAAGATGTAGATCATCAAGTCACTATCTATCAAAGATCATAGTTTGAAGAATTCGTCTTGCAAGAATAGAGTGACATCGACTAGAAATAACTTTTTGAAATAGTTCTCTTTGATAGATGAAATTTCGTCGATTAAATTGCACAAAGAAATGATCTTTATCTCTTCAATGACTCTGAAAGAGATGACTAGTTTTTTGAATCAGACTCTGAATTGAAGTTCAAAGAATGATCAAACTCGTCATTTAATATATTAATTCTGAAAGATTTATTCAAGCACTCTTTAGAAGTATGATCAGACTTATGACATAGAAAGTAGTTTTCAATTAGTAAGTCATTTTCTTTGACGTTAGTCAAAACAGCATCGCGTGATTTTGACTGATCAGTCATCTTCATTTCTATGATTTTACAAGTAGCTTTGACTGATTCTTCAGCGAAGATGATCTGTTTAGTTGTTTTAGCTTTGATCATTGCTTCTTTATTCTTGATCTTTCAAATAGCTCGTTGATCGTTATTCAATTAAATGAGATAGAAATGAATTTCTTTCAGAGTACTGAGTTGAATCAATTGAGTTACTCAAGCGAATTGAAGTCAAAAGTTTATTTTATTCTTTAGATCAACGATCAGCTGTTTTTCTTAATAGTCTAGATAGAAGAATATTTGTTGAAATTGAGTATAAAACTCGCTGAATTTCTTCTGTTCTTGAATCAAGTTGTAGTAGTTTCTACGAAAGTTAACTTTTTTATCTGAGTCATTGAACAACTAAGATAGTTCTTTCAAAAACTCATTGACAATCTTGTATAAATTAAAACAGTCACGTTCACATCTTGACTGAGTGATCTCAGCTGCATCATTGAATAATCTGAAATGTACATAGCTCAGCTTGACTCATTCACTTGAAAAGAGATCAACGTTGATTTTCAGCTTGTTCTGAACTTTTTCATATCAGTTCTTTCAGATAGAGTTCTTTTCATCAGTGAACAACGAAGAATCGAGTATTTTCTGAGATCTAGAACGCTCAAAGTAGATTGATAATGATGAGATAATCTCTCTAGCTTGTAGTCTAGCTTTCAGCTCTTTGCATCGTTTCTTCAAAGCTTTCATAGTCATAGAAGATGTTATGATTTCAGTGAATGAATCATTATCTTTGACAATGAAGAATGAAGCTTCGAAACACTCTTTGAAGAAACGAGACATGATGAGAGAGAAAAAAGAGATTGAATTGAATGAGTGTTTTAAAAGAAAGAAATCGAGCGAAGAGTGATGCTCAACAATAGAAGATAAAGTTATTTTTGTTGTTTGATTTGAGAATTGATTGATTCTCTTGATCGATTTGATTCTCTAGCAATCAATGAAGATTCTTTATCGCTGATTCTATTAATTGAAATGAACGATGCGTACTTAATGAATTGTAAGTTGTCTAGCAATTCAATCAGTTTCGCTGTTGATTTTATAGATTTTCTAGTGTTGTTCTGTCTTTCGATTGCGTTGATCATCAGATAAATGAATTTCTTTAGACTCGATCTGTCTGAACGAGTATATTGAACAAGTAATGAATATTTGTATCATATGATAAATGAGATTCTTAATGTAATGTTGAGATCAAGTCTAAATCATTCAATCAAAGAAGCTCGAAGCTGATATGTATATATTGCTCTTTAGAGATAATTATAACAAGACATTAAGAATACAGAAGAGAAAGAGTGTGAGCTCTTCTATAAATAATGACTTGAGACTGCGCTAAACTCGATACAGATGTGATGTAATAATTCAGATGTGTTTGTCTAAAAGAATGATGAAAGAAATGAATGAAGAAAGTGCTGAACAACGAAAAGAAGTGCTGAGAATGACTTGAAGAGTTCAACAGAGATGTGCTAGATTCAAACTAGGCATAGCATCATGACTTGCTTTAATCAAATTGATTAGAGTTAGATCTGAACTCTGATCGATTCAGACATGTTCATAACATCAAATCAATTTGATTTGTTGCTCAGCTTATGCATTTGTGATCTAAAATGTGAATGTTTTATTTCTTTAATGATCTTGTTTTTGTGATCGTTGTATCTCAGATAGTCGTTTCATGTCTTTAAAGTACTTTGCGATTTTCATATGACTTATAGTCATTGCAATTTTGTCACGACTTTCAAGCAAATTTGATTTCAAAAGTTTCATGCTTATTTCATATACATATTTTACTGTTTTTGCATTAAGAGAATAACTTTCTTGAATGAGTTTGCATGAATGAATTGATCTGTGCAAAGCTTTTTGATTTCAATATTGATCTGAATGAATCTTTACAACACATTGTTAAAAGTTAACTGATGCATGATTTTTGCAACATTTGAAATTCTTCTGCGTCATGCATGAAAGATAATTTGAAAGATTTTGAATGAGTTTGTAAAAAGAAATTCTCAAAGTTGTATCAAATTGAAATCATGATTCAGCTTGATGATTATTCTTTGTATAAAAAACATCAGAATGATCATATTTGAATGAAACATATAAATGATAAAGATGTTCATTTGAATAATGCATGAGTGATATCATACAATTCTTATCTAACTCATAAGTATAATGCGCATATTAATGTTGAAATTTGCAAATTTATACAAATCATCAAGTACATTCATAAATACATGTACAAAGAAGAAGATTAAACAATCATGAAGTTAAAAAATAATTTGAACAAGATCATACATCATTTAAACAATTATTATATTTTTTTGAATCAGACTGCGTGAAATCTGTTCAAGTTTCATAATCATATCAAGAATTCTTTCATTATGCATTTAATTATGCATTTTTCTGATGAGTAATTAATGTATTTTTCAGAGAATGTTACAGTGAAACAAATATAAATCATTCTGAATGAGATTAAAACAACGTTTACTGCATGATTTTAATATAATTAACAACATTTGAATAAATATGCACTTCTGTATCAAGAGTTTTCAACTTATTACATTTATTAGTTGAAAAGAGAACAACGACGTTGAATATCAAGATAATGAAATATGACAATTGATCATATATATTATTTCACTTTAATGCAGAGAGAAAAACATTATTTACAACTTCTTTTAATAATTGTATGAGATGCTCAAAGCTTTGATAATATACACATTGTTGACGAAGTACTGCATCTCACTTATCACTTTATCTGTACTGCTTTGCATCTGCTTAAAGATAATGATGAGTGAATTAATTGTTTTATCAAGATCATATGTTTCTCTATGAGTTCATCTTTACAAAGTCTGTTCATGATCATTTTGATGCACAATGATCTTGCAGATTCATGTGCATTATGAGAGAAATTTCATGTTGATCTTTGCAATGATTTATCTTGTTGTATGCATGAATTTTCTTTCATATTAATTGATTTCAAGAATTCACATCTTAATTATAAGTTATATTTAATTGTAAAGACATTGCAACAACATGATAAAATTCTTGCAAATTTCAGTCTGTTTGCATTAATCTTAAATTGATTTAATAATATTATTTCTTTTCTAATTTCAGCAAAGCTTGAGTATGATCAGATTAAATAAATCAAATTATAAGATGCAAAAATCACTTAATTAAATGAGAAATAACATTAAGTCTTGAACAGTATCATTTTGACAGTTACAAACTCACTTAAGACTGCACATTTTTTCATTTATGACTTTGCAAACATTGAAAAAACGTTTTTATATGAATGTTTATATCATCACTTTCAAGCGAAAACAAAAATTATTCTGTGCATGATCTTCATAAGCATTGCAACTCAGTTACTGCTTGATGAAAGAACATTACATTCTTGTTTCAAGATTTCTATCATTTGTCATGATACATCAATCTGTTTTATCATTGCATGCTTAAAGTTTATTAATTTACTGAAATGCATGATTTTGATCATATGAAATGAGATTTCTATGCAGCACAAGCATAACTTCATGATCATTAATGCATCTTTATGTGACATTCTGCAGTTCAGCAATGTATTTAATGAAATATCTGCAATTCTTGATGAGAACTTTGCATAAATCACTTTCGTGATTTCATGAGAAAATTGATCAGCGTAAATTAATGTCAGCATTTGCAATTTCTGAATCTGAAATCATTTAACTGTGTTGAAACTGCATTAAAACATGCAAATTCAATCAAGTCTGAATAATCAGTAATTTATTAAGTGAATCAATTGTATGTTATATGATTTTGATTTATATGATGTTGTTGAAAGATAAAGTACAGATGCAATATAAAAAGTTGTATCTGAGCAACAGAGAAAGCAAACAATGAACATGTGCAATGATCATGCTAGTAGAAAGATACTGTAAAACGTGTATGTTTCTGTTTCTATCTACAAGTCATCATGACATCTATATGTACACTTGAAAAATGCTTCTCGACTCTTTTATCATTGATTCAGATCTCAATCTCTTTTCTCTTACTAACTATCTCATGAGAATGATGCAAACAGTTTTACAACATTCATTTTTCATCTAATTAGTGATCATTTCTTGATCATTACAGAAAGAATCAAGAAGAAAACAGAAAGAGAACAGCAAGAAAACAATTTATTCATCAACGTTTAAGAAAACAGAAAGAATACAATCTATCATTAACATTCAAGCAATTGCTCTTTAATACTTTCATTCATCATCTTTCATCAACTTAATATCATTCTTAACGCAGTAGAAATAGAATTTAGACTCATAGACTGCAATCTCTGTCTCTTTCATTCTTTTGTGAGTTTTTCTCATCTGATTCAATGCAGATTTTTAATGAAATTTAATAAACTCTTTTACTTACTTCAGATTTTGATCAAACAAAAGACTTCTTTCTTTCAACATCTTCATTGAATTTCAGCTTCAAAAATTTATCAGCATGTCTGAAGTTGAACATACTTCTCAAATTTTCACGATGACAGAATGATGAAATGATACTCTTTCTTGTTTATTGTTTTCTAGTTCAGAAGAGATTGCATCAATGAGTCTTTGATCTTATAATGCAATGATCATTTCATTTTTAATTTCATATTTCATAATTTTCATGTTGACTTCATCTTTGAAAATCGCTGTGTGATAAATGAGCATTGCAATGCCTTGTTCATCAGATTTATCTTTATTATCATGTGATAAATATGATATTCAGAAATGAACATTGTCTGCAAAGCAAGACTGATTCACTCATTTCAGATCTAATTTTCGCGAATCATTCTCATCATTCGCAATTTGTAAAGAGTGACTGAGACAGATTTTAATGCTTTTAGCAATCAATATTCTGAATATTTATTTAATCTCATGTTTCAGATTTGCGTCACTTTTAGCTGAGACATATTCATAAAAGCGTCAATATTCTCAACATCTTTAGCATTTCTAGCATTCTCATGAGCGCAGTATGCGTCTTTATCATTTAATTCAATAAACATGACTATTTTGACATTTGTAGCATTAATACGTAGTTGCAACGTTGAATAATTAATGATTAATTTAACTATCTAAATAATAGCTATTTAATATATGTGTCGATAAAGTCAATGAGAAAGTCGATGAGAAAGTTAATGAGAAAGTTAATGAGAAAGTTAATGAGTAAACTAGAGAGATAGAGAGTCATGTAGAATGATTGATAGAATTGTGTTTGAAGCTTAATAGAGAACAAATTTGATTCTTGATTGCAAAGTAATTCAAAGCTTGATGAAAAGTCATGTAGAAAGTCATGAAAAGAGTCATGTAGAAAGTCATGTAGAAAGTCATGTAGTAAAAAGATCAGTAGATGACTCAATTGAAAAATCAGTAGAAAGCTTACTAGTAGAAAGATCAATAGAAAGATCAATCAAAAGATTAGTAGAAAGCTCACTAAATGACTTGATCGAAAGATCAGTAGAAAGATCAGTGAGAATGCTTGATAAAGAAACATGAAGAGTGCTTGATAGAAAGTCATGTAGAAAGTCATGTAGAAAGCATTGTTTGATTCATGTTATGCGTTCAATCAACGCGTATTTTGAAGTATGTAGAATGTTTGATAGAGTGTTTGATAGAAAGCTCAGTCGATAGCTCAATAGATAGCTCAGTAGAAAGATCAATAGAAAGATTGATAGAAAGATTGATAGAAAGATTGATAGAAAGATTGATAGAAAAGTTGATAGAAAGATTGATAGAAAGATTGATAGAAAGATTGATAGAAAAGTTGATAGAAAGATTGATAGAAAGATTGATAGAAAGATCGATTGAAAGATCAGTAGAAAGCTCACTAGATGACTTGATCAAAAGATCAGTAGAAAGCTCACTAGATGACTCAATCAAAAGATCAGTAAAAAGCTCACTGATAGAAAGATCAATAGAAAGATCGATTGAAAGATCAGTAGAAAGATCAATGAAAAGCTCAGTAGAAAGCATTGTTTAAAGCACTGTTTGACGTGTTTTGTGCGCTTGATTGACGCATTTGATAGAGTGTTTGATAGAGCATTTGATAGAGAGTTTGATAGAAAGTAGAGTGATGAGTAAATGAGTGAGTAGATAGATGAGTAGAGTGAAGAGTAAATGAGCGAGTAGAATGACGAGTAGATAAGCGAGTAGCTAAACGAGTAGAATAAAGAGTAGATGAGCGAGTAAATGAGCAAGTAAATAGACGAGTAGTAGACTGAATGCAACGAAAGAAACGAAAGCGATGAAAGTGATGAAAGCGATGAAAGTGACAAAAGTGATGAAAGCAACGAAAGTGCAATTCAGTTCAATGACATATAAATAAACACAGATTCAGTTCAACGACATATGAAATGATTGCAGATTTTATTCATAAAATCTGATCACATTCAGATGAGCTCAGCTAAAATCTCGACTTTATCTCGCTTTAAGCAACAAATGTTTCTTTAGTTAAACTCAATAATTCAGTTCACTTTTTAAACTGCAAATGATTGAACATCTTAAGTACTATACAGTGAATATACTCATTCATTACTAGATTTCGCTTGATTGCTTCTTTTCATCATTTTTTCATGCAAAGATGTAAATCAAGAATGAATTTATCATCTTTATCAATTGACTTGTCTGCAAACACTATTGTGCTCTGAATTTGACTTTGTTCTTTATCACTCATCAAATCATTGACATTCAGATTCACATGTCTTATAAGTTCTGAATTATTCTTGAAAGTGATCTTCATAAAGTATGAAAACATCAGAAGATTGATTTCATGATTCAATCAAAAAGTCATAGTAATAAGATAGTACATTATATTCTGATGTACTAATTGTTGCAACATGATGTATATAACTGTTCTCAATCAGTTGTGATTTGTAAGATTTAAATCATCTTTCTGATATCATAAGTACATGTTTAGTTTCTCTTTTATCAAGACTCATGTATTATCATTCAATATTTAATTAAACACATTTGATAACATTATTGCATCATTTTTCTTTCACTTTTGATACTTGATCTTTTTTATAAACATGTTATGAATCAAAGATGTATTAATCTTATAATTCTGTAACATATGCAATCGTAGTTGAAATAGTTGTAGTGAGTCAGTGAAGCAAAAGAAGCAACTATCTTGATGAAATTAATTTGTGAAAGTTGTTAAAGATCTGTTTAGAGCGAGTCAGATAGAGATGTCATTTAACTAGAAGATAAATGCTAAGAAAGAAAGATAGTTACAGAAAAGAAGCTGATTACATATGTGTGTTTCTCAGTCAACGCTAAACTCAATAGAAATTAATCAAGATGACAAAGTGAGAATAAATCTGACAAGATTAAAAGATTGAGTCTGACAAGACTAAAATCATGATATTACTTTTTTCTTTGATGATTCATGTTTGCATGAATGTATTTTCTGTTTGACTTGATTGATTGTTTAATCATGATTGATTGAATTGTTGATTAGTGTGATTTTTTTTGAATATCAAATATAAAAATCATCAACAATCTTCTGAGCATTCATAAATTTGTCATCATCAGCGTTGTATCAATTGAGATCATTGTCATAGTCATTTCATTTGACTCTATACTGCAGTTGTCTTCAATATCAATGAGAATTTAATATATCATCGATTTTTCACTCATTTTCATCGTTTATCACTATTGAATCTGAGAATTCATTCTTTTAATCAGACAAGAGATCATTGACGACAGAGCGAAGCAGATCAGAATGAAATACATCATGAACATGCATAAACTTTGATAATTTCAGTTTATATGAAGAGTTGATGAAATCTAAATTGATGAAAGAATCGAGCATTTTATCATTTAGCTTCTTGAAAGATCTCGCTGTAATGATGTTTCTTTTATTGAGAAACATCTTTGATTCAATCTCATAATCAACTTCTTTTTTATGCTTATTGACTTGTTTCATCATTTGTTCTCATGTTTTGACTAGCGACTCATGAGCAAACTTCAATGTTTTGTTTATATGTTCAGATATATTCTTAACTTTAGTCATCTGCAAATGTTCACGAAAACTTTCATATTCAATGACATCGAGTTCAAAGCTCATACAAGAATGAAAGTCTTTGTTTAGAAAGAAAAAAGTTGAAAAGATGACTGAGAACAGAGCATTATTGTCAATGAACTCAATCATGAGTAGTAGCTTAGCTCAGTAAGTCTGCATGTATGAACAGAAGAATCAAAGATATCTTTCAATGTTCTGATTGACTCATTCACTTTGATCATTGATTTGAAAATGATAGACTGTGAAGAGTTGCAGATTAATGTCTAGTCTTTTGCAAAGCAACTTTCATAAAATGAAGATAAACTGAGAGTCTTGATTCAAAACAATAAAATCGAGTAAATTATGTATTTAATATATTCATTGAAGCATTAGCTCAGCTGTTTTTTCTGCTGTGATCTTCTCATCATCAATGAAGCAAGAAATATAATGCTGTTTCTTTGTCAGTTTACATATCACTGTTAGTATGATGTTTTTATCTTTCAAAAAAGATAAGTCGATGATGAAATTCATAACTATGTTCTTTCATTACTGTTCAAGTATGAATAAAAATGTAGTAGTTCATTGAATTTATTTTGAGAAGTCTTTGATCGTTGATAAATGTAGTAGTTTCAAATATATTAATTTATTGTCTTTTGCATTGAAGATTAATAGTAGTATCTTCTTATGATCTTCATCGTTCTGAGAATTTCAAAATGATCAATAAAAGATTGATCATGAACTTTTTAAATTAACTTTATTTGAAGATGCTCATTGAAGAGAACTCATAAAAGATCATCTTAATATAGTATTTCATTCTGAACTCGACAATTTCTTAATTTAATATCTTCATATTGAGCTTCATCTTTTAATACAACTTCACGAAATAGAATATAATTTTTATTGATTCTGTTAACTTCTAGAATCAATCAATAAATTGATTCATTATTCTCTTTCTCTTTTAAATCAGCAATTTTCATTTAATTCAACATGAGAATTGTAGTTCACTGATAACAACATCATTCATTCTCAAGACTTTTAGAAACTGAATTGACTTGATGAGTCAATGCATCAACTTTGATGTTTTATTTATCTGAGCAATACATGATTTTGAAGTTAAAGTCAATGAACTTTTGTACTCAATGCATTTAATATCTACTTAGCTTTTTATCTTTCATTAATGACATTAAAGCTTAATGATCAATGAACATTTTAATAAATAGCTCAGTCAATTTCAGCTCAGATTATCAATGCTTGAAGACACAAATGATTGCTAGTAGTTTCTTGTTATAAATCTTGTAATTGCACTCAGCAAGACTCAAATTCTTGCTGTAGTAAATCATTGAATGCAATGTTTCTTCGTCATCATACTGAGAAAGTATATCATCATTGACGTAGTTAAATGAGTTTATTTCAAGAATAGTCTTTCTATTCTGATCAAAATGACGAAGAATAGAGATTTCAATTATTCATTTCTTCATATAATCAAAGATCATTTGACAAGCTTGATCTCATTCAAATATTATCTCTTTTTGAGTTAGTTGAATCAAAGAATAAACAATCTTTGAAAAGTTTTTTATAAAACGTTGATAGAAATTGCAGAAGTTAACAAAGAACTGCATCTGAGTGAGAAGTAAATCATTTAACTATTGCTTATACTTTTCTGAAGTTCATCTTTAATTCTTTGATGAATAGCAATAGTTTTAAAAAAAAGATCTTCTGAACATGAAACTTGCATGTAATGATTGTTTCTTTAACAACACAAGATATATACAAAAATCAAACAGTAATCATTATTATTAAACTTGAGATTTGAAAATAATTGAAACAATAATATGTATTAACTATTTACATAAATTGAGCACGAAGCTTTTATTTAAAAAAATGATCATCATTATATAAATATAAAAGAATCATGTCAAGTCATTTCTGCTCTGAATGATCACTTTGATCATTCTTGAGCAAGATGAGCAAGATGAGCATCATGCTCATCATGCTTACTGTGATCACTTCTGATTCAAGTGATCAAAGCAATCACTTTGAGATTCTAATTACTCAATGATTATTTAATCATTGCTGTTATGTAATCTCATGCAAGAAAGTTTTAACACTAGATTTTCTTTTAAAATTTTCATTTCAAAAATCACTTTTTCTTCATGTCTTTTCATTGCATAATCAAAAACTTTATCTTGCGTTGCAAAGATTTTCTTGAATGTACAAGTTCTGAGCATGCTGTCATGCATTCTTATGAACATTGCAATCACTTGCAAAAGAAATGTCATGTTGATAATGAAATTGATCATTGCATTGAATGTATACATTTCAATCACAAGTGCAATCTTACTTTCTTAATGATGAAGTGAAAAAGAATAAAGACAGAATGCAATCATGTTCTTGATAAGTTGCTGAACATTCACAAGCAAATACAAAAAATCTTCATGAAAGTTATTCATCTACAAAATTAATTTATGTTTCTGAAAAATAAGAAATAAACAATGATTAAATGAGAATTTCAAAACATCATTGAGCTTGAGAAAGATGAAAAAAAGACTAATAAATCATTGCTGAATGATTTTCTTTTTGATGTATCTTTCAAGCAGATTGAGATTTCATCAAACTTTAACTGACTGAGTTTCTTAATTGAAACTATCACAGAAGCATTTGACAATTCTTGAGATTTTTCTTCAATTCTTAAGTGTTTTCAATATATTTGTAATCTTTTCACTTAACTAATTAATAAAATTGATTTTTGATATTTTATTAATTCAATATATTTTTTACTTCATATTCAACATTCTGATTCTTTGAATCAATTTTTGAAAATTCTGTTTGAATTAATGTATTCAAGTTTGCAAACTTCAAAAGACAGATATGAAATATTGAATGTATTTTCATAAATGCTGATAAATTTAACTTGTAGTTAATTAATTTTTTGATCTTTAGAATTTTATAAGATTTTAGCTTTGTATGATTCAGTTTATTACTTAATCTTTTCATTTTGATGTTTCATCTTAGTAAATACACTTTGTTTCTCTTTTTAAAAATAAATTCTTTATCTTTTCTTTTATTTACATACAAAGTCATGCACTTACTAAGAAACTGTATATTCTTCTGTAATTCTTTCTGTAGCAGTTGCAATTATTTTATTTGTAATATAGCTTTCTGAGTTAATTATGCAAATTTACACGATTTCTTGAAAGTTTTTGACTCAAACTTATAGTTTGCAAAGAATAATGACATGCTGATTACTTCTGTCGTTGTGCTATTGAAAGTCAACTGTGCTACTAATAGTAATTGTATTCAATCATTCTGTCTATAGTTAATATAGCATCTGAAATACTGTTTCAATGTCTGATTCATTCTTTTCATTTATTCATCTGTTTGCAAATGATAAGTTGTTGACAGCTTATGATGAATTTTTAGCTGATTCATCAAGAATTTTCAGAATTTCAATGTAAAAAGCTTGTTTCTATTTGAAATTATTTCATCTAATAATTCATGATTTGCTACAATTGTTCTCAGAAATGTGTAAATTAAATCTTTTACAAATGTTACTTTTTTGTATGATAAAAAGTATTCATACTTGATTAATCTGTCTGTTATAATCAATATAAAGTCATATGTTGTTTCAATGACTCTTTTCTTTGACTTAAATAACTTAACTATAAAGTTCAAAGCTATGCTTTTTCATGTACAGTTCAATGTGCTGAAACTTTTCAAAAGTTCATAAAGTTCATATTGATTGTATTTTGTATGAATATATACATTGCACTTTCTGATAATATTTTTTATTTATTTTCTTATCTTTGAAAAATAGTAGATTTTAAATATTCTTTCAATGATCTTATTTGAATCTTGATGTTTATGTATCATTAACTTGTGATGATCATTTATCATCTTTTGTCTGCATTTTGCTGAAACATAAATCAGATCTTGAAATGTTAGTATTTCATTGATAATTTCAAAGTTCACGTTGTTTTTAATATTCTTTATAATATCTTACGTGACTGAGTTCTTTGCTAGCTTTAGCTTTACTCGTTTCTTAAAATCTCTGTTGTTGATTCATAAAGTGACTGCATTTTGTTTATTATAAACAATTGAATTATCTGAGTTCTCTTGCAAGATAGTTTAATTTATTAATAATTTATCTGTCATGTGATCTGCTCTTCTGCTTAAGATATTGATTTTTAAATTCTTAAATTTCTTTCAATATTGAATTTGAAAGTTATATGATAACAACTTTTTTGATCATTTAATTTGCCTTCGATTTAAAACTTTCATGATCATAAAGTATAACAGATTCTTGTGATCTGTATATACTTGAATCTGATGTTTAAATTCTTTCAAATACACTCTTCATTATTTAAAAAAATCAACAATAGTTAACAGCTTCTTGTCATATATTTCATAGTTCAATTCAACATTTGTAAACTTTTTACTGTGAAATGCAATGAGATGCAAACATCTCTTATCATCTGATTGATTGATACATGCTTCAATAACTTTGTTTGATACATTCATCTTAAGCATAATGAGTTTTTCTGATTCAAACATGATCAATATTGACTGAAAGATGAATAATTTCTTCAGCTTCTTGAAAACTTCTTCTGCTTTCTCAATTTACATGAATGATATGTTCTTTTTTGTAAAATTCATAAGTGATGAGATGATTCTGAAGTATCTTTTTATAAAGCATTTATAAAAGTTCGCGAATTCTAGATAAAATTGAACTTCAATCTTTGACTTTGATATCAATCAAGTCGTAACAGCTTTTATTTTCTTTAAGTTCATTCTTAAATTCTGAAACATGATTAATAATAATAATAATAATAATAGTAATAAATTCATACACTCTTGTGACATCAATTAAGTTGACTTATGAGAGATTCTATGCTATTTATATCGAGTAAACAAAACTCTCTGAGATAGAAAATCACTCGTTGTTTATACAACTGCTTCACGCAGTTGAAACTATCATTATGAAACTATGTATCAAATTAGTTCGCGTTGATTGCACGTTAAAGAATGAGTGACTCAGTCACTTTAAATTGCTTCAGAAGCTTCGTTTTCATCATCATTCTTGCAGCTGCTCTGAGATTCTTCGTGATAGCGACAATTATTCAATAGTTTGAAAAGTCGACGTCTCATAGCATTCTTGATCGCAGATGCAATCAGTTCAAACAATGCATGAGTACATGTTTCGTCATCTGATGATCTCAGTTGCAGTTGCATCACATGCTATCTGCGTCTAAAACGTTTCTGAAGTGCAGATAAGCATTCAGATCTATGCGTTCAATTTTAATGTGAGTGACGAGAGTGCTTTTAATCTTCTGAAGATCATTTTGCATTTTTATCATCTTGTTGAACAGATGCAATCTTTGTGCTGAGATGATGTGAACATCTGCGATGCATTTTCTATATTTTTTTCATCGTTGCTTTCACTGACTTTTGTGATACTGCGCTATCACGATGCTGTCACTAGTTGAAATCGTTGCAGCGAGAGCTAATTGCTTGCATCTTGACTGTATTTTCGCGTCTTCTTGAATTGAGTTGTTCAGAAGCGTCACTTTCTTAATGATAAAAGAGCAAGAAATGATGCGATTGATTCTCATCAGACGAGCGCGTATCAGTTTGCATGCTTGTTTGATTTTCTGCGTATGATCATTGACTTGACTGTGTAACGTGATCTTGTTTTGCAGCATGTTCAGATGAACATGCAGCGAGCTTATGTACATTTTTGCTTTCAGCGTCTTGATGTTTACTCTTTTGAATGTTTCTTTGAAACATGATTATGAATTTCAAAAACTGTACACTTTATACATGAAATTCACTTTTTTCTGACTTGATGTGCAGATCAACTTTCTTTAAAGTTTGTAGAACTTTCTTAACATATTGCATATGTTCTTTCTTTGTCTTTGAGTATATTAATATATCATTCAAATATACTATGATGAATTGATTGAAATAATGTTGTAACACATTATTTACAAAGATTTGAAACATGATTGAAGTATTGATTAAGTTGAAAGACATGATCAAATACTTGTAATGTTTTAATCAAGTGTAAAAAACTGTCTTTCACTCATCTTCTTCTTTAATTCATATTTGATTGAATGTTTCAAGTATATTGAATTTCATAAATCATTATGCACTCTGCAATTTATTCTGCAATTCTGCTATGAGCAATAATGAATAGCTGTTTTTAATCATGATGTTATTTCATGCTTTGTAATCAACATATAGTCTTAAACTTTTATTCAATTTTGAAATAAACAGAATTAAATATTTTGCTGATGATTATGATTCTTTGATGAATTCTTTTTACATGTTCTTCTTCAGATATTGTTGCAAAGCATCAAGTTTTTCTATCAATAATAAGTAAATGAACTGTTTCATGAGTTTCTTGTCATCAACAAGCTTAATTTTGTGATTTTATGATTGATATTTGAATAATGTCTTCTGATCACTTTCTTTCTTAAACAAAATCTTATATTTCTGATATTCTTTAAAGATAATAGCGATAGTGCAATTCTTTAAATGATCACTCTGAATCTCTCTGCTTCATAACATTTATATATCATTGATTTCTCTGAACTCTTCGCGCATTTCTTCGCTCGTCATGATAAATATCTTCATATTTTGTGATGATTTCAATATTAAGTGTAATCACGTTATTTCTGTATTTAGAAATGCAATTGTCTTGTTGACTCAATTGATCATTAAATTGATTGTATAAAGTCATGATATGTTTAGAACTATATTGCTGTCTGACTGCTTTGTAACATTTAAATGTAACTTCTTTCAATGTTGTTTAAGTCTCAAATGAATGAGTTGAGTCTTTTGATTTATTAGTTCATTATTGTACTTCATGAATGTTTCATTAAAGTTTTGCAGATTGTAAGATTCTTTCTTCTTCTGTGTAAATATTTGCGCTTTTTCAGCAAATTCTGAAAATATATAATTCTTCGTACAGTCGCTATCTATGAATAATCATGCTGCATAATTATTTACTTTGACTCAGACTTATAATTGCAACGAGTCATTGATGAAGATAAATATGCTTTCGATTTTCAATCTTTGACTAAACTTTTTCAATGATTTGTTAATTGAAAAGTCTTTTAGTTTTTTGAACTAAAAGTTTTTTCTTTCAATACTTGTTTTATGTACTGAAATTGATTTAAATTGATCTTCTTAAGTAAATATTTCTTCAAATCACACAGATTAAATCTTTCTTTGATGACTTTTATCATTTGTTTAAACTTTTTGAATATGTGATTTTCATCAAAGAGTACATATTCTTCTTGCTTAATGAACTTGACTTTTATGAGTAACTTCTTCATGATTATGTCATGATATTAAATGTCTTTACGTGATGCAATCAACTCATCTTGCATAGTGTTATAAATAACTTGATGTATATCATTCTTGATTTATTGCATTCACTGTGAAAAATCTTTCTCTTTCTGCTTAAAAAGAATGTACAATTCGTTGTACATGCTTATAAAGCTTGCTTAACTTGTAAACTTTCTGAAATCTTTCTTTACTTCAAGATGATTTTCTTCTTACTTAAAAGCATCTTCTGCTGCAATAGTGAATGCTTGTAGAATTTTGCTAAGACGATTTTCTTCTTCAACTGCTTAATGAATAGCTTCTTTAATAACATTCAATCTGTTTAAATCATATGCTTCGCTGTTGAAAATCTTTGATTTTGCAATCATAGTGAATGAACTTTCATCATTATTCTCATTATGCACTTTCGATTGATGATGAGTTGCTGCATAGAAATGATTCTTTCATGAAAGTTTTGAATATCACTCAGAATCTTTCTTATTGCTCAGATGAATGTGACAGTTGTTTTTGTAACATGCTATTTACAACAATGCTTAATGTTTATCTTTTTAATCTTTTTTCGTTGTTGCAAAAAATCTGTCTTGCTTATCATAAAACTTTAACTTTAACTTGTACTTGTTCTGAGTACAATTCTTGAAGTAGTGACTCAGCTTTTCACATATGTAACATGTTTTGCTTTGTTGAACTGTTTTATTACAAAAGTTCATTGATATCTTTTAAGTTGCATTTAACTTCATAGATTGAGAATTATAGTATGACTGTCATCGTTTTTTCTTGAACTTTCAACTCAATATTATTGACATAGTTGATTTTTTATCTTTTTTCAAACATTTCTTGTGTTGAGATCGTGTCTAGATCATTCAATCAAAGAGACTCAGAGCTGATATGTATGTATTGTTTTTTAGAGATAGCTATAACAAGACATTAAGAATACAGAAGAGAAAGAATGCAAGCTCTTTTATAAATAATGGCTTGAGACTGCGCTAGACTCGATACAGATGTGATGTAATAGATCAGATGTGTTTGTCTAAAAGAATGATGAAAGAAGTGAATGAAGAAAGTGCTGAACAAACGAGAAGAAGTGCTGAAAATGATTCAAAGAGATGTGCTAGGTTCAAACTAGGCATAACGTCATGACTTGCTTTAATCAAATTGATTAGAGTTAGATCTGAACTCTGATTGATTCAGGCATGTTCATAACATTATTTTTCCCTTCGAACATTCATGTCAGCATGAATAGAAAAAGAATAAAAGCAAAAAAAAAAATTCATCGTGTTTTCAATTTAGTGCGACTTATTCGAGAATAGCTTGTGAAATTCGTTCAGAACTTTCTTCGAGTCATCGAATTTTTCTTTATCGACATAGTATCATTCGTCGTCATGATCTACTTCAATTCATTTGACTTTGTATTGTAGTCTTTCTTTATATCGCCTGAAGTTCAATATATTGTCTACTTCTCAGTGCTCTTCATTCTCTTCAATGATCATCAATCTAGAGAACTCAGAGTGTTGTTCTGATAGAGAGTCATTTGATGAAGATCATAGATACTTCAAGCTGAACACTGAATGTATATGCTTCATGCTTCTAGATAGCTGAAGACGATAGAAGATCTCAACTTTGACTGTGATTGAATAGAGATTGAGCTGCTTGTCTTTCAAATCTTTGCATGATTTAGTGATTTTGATGTTTTCGAAGACTAATCAAACTTGATCATCTACTTCATAGATGACGTCTCATCTATGCTTGTTTATCTGAGCTTCAATGATCTGCTTGATCTTTTTCAATTGTTGATGATTGAAGATAAGAAGTTCACTCATTCAAATGACAATGTCATCGATCTTTTTAGTTTCAATACGTTGATGAGTCATTTTGTAATCAGTCGTATCTGAATTGAAACTCATTCGAAAGTGAAAGTCTTTATTGAAGTAGAAAGAGATTATTGAGATAGTTGAGAATGTATTGAAATTGTCACTGAATTTCATCATTGAAAGTCATTTAGCTCAATCATTCTGCATGTAATTGCAGTAGATTCGAAGTTCGCGTTCAACATCTTGATTAGCTCATTTCAACTGATCATCAATCTCTGAATGATAAACTGTTGACAGATTGACTTTGATCTTCAATCGTTTACAAAGACTTTGTCACATGATTGATATGAACTGAGAGTCTTTATTTGAAACGATAGAACTGAGTAGATCATGAAGTCAATAAACGTTTCATAGCATGATTCATACTGTTTCTTCGATTGAGATGTCATCGTCTTCTCAATGACAGAAAACATAGTGATGTTCTTTGAAAAGATGACATATGATCGTGCAAATGACGTTATAGTTTTTCAATAAAGATAGCTCAGTAATGAAGTTCATAGCTATATCTTGTCAACGCTGCTGAGAAATCAATAGAGACTGAAGCAAATCATTTGTATCATCTCGAGATGCTTTGCTTCGCTGACAGACATGTCAGTTTTGAATGTATTGTTGAATAGTTGCTCGATGATCTGATCAATAGTAGAAGCGTTGAACTAGATCAATCGTTCGTTTAATGTCAGAGTGCAAGATTGATGATTGATCATGAATCTTTCGAAGCAATTTTGTATGCATTTATTTCAACACTCATAGTAGATTCTTTTTGAATAAAACGTTGTCAATGATTTGACAGTTCTTTAGCTTCATGTCATGAAGCTTCAGTTCATCTTTGTTCATAGCTTGTCGATACTCATTGCATAGTTCATTCTTCTGATTGACTAGACGTACGCGTTGATAGAGATTAGTCTCGTATTCAGATTCGACTTCGAACTCAATTGATAAAACGTCTATTCGATTCGAAATCAGTATAGTCTGAAAACGATCATCTATGTCTTTAGCTGATTCAAAACTATTGATCATTGACATTCTAGTTAAAGCATCGACTTTGAAGTTTGTTTTGTCTGATCGAAAGATAATCTGAAAGTTAAACTTCAATAGAATATTCAGATAGTTCGCTTGTCATCAAGTCAGCTGTTTGTTTTTTATAAAGATCTTCAAAGTCTGATGATCAGTAAACATCTGAATAGATAACTCAGTATCTTCTAGTTCGAGTCATCAATGTTCGAAGCATTGAATGATAGCTAGCAATTTCTTGTCATAGATGTGATAATTGTATTCAGCTGAAATCATGCTCTTGCTATAGAAGACTATCGAGTGAAGCACATTCTCGTCATCATACTGAGATAGTATGTCGTCTTTTACATAGTTGAATGCATCGATTTTTAAAATAGCTTGACGTTTGACATCGAAATGACGTAGAACTGAAGTCGAGCTGATCTGCTTCTTTAGATTGTCAAAGACTTCGACGCAGACTTCGTTTCAAACAAAAGACGTATTTTTTCAAGTCAGCTGAGTGAACAACTTAACTAGTTTTGAAAAGTTCTTGATGAAGCATCAATAGAAATTGACGAAGTCAATGAAGTCTTGTATCTCTTTTAGATTAGTAGATGTAGCTCAATTTACTATAGCTTTCACTTTGATAAAATTCATGCAAAGATCTTGTTCTGATACTATGATTTCTAAGAAGATTGTTTCTTCTACGTTGAATTCGCACTTTCGAATATCTATTTGCAGATCAGCGTCTCGTAGATGATCTAGTATCATCTTGACATGTTGTTTATGCTTCTTTTGAGTCTTGCTGTATATGAGAATGTCGTCTAAATAAGCTTGGCAGAAGTCATTTAGAAAGTTTCATAGAACATCGTTCATATATTGCTGAAACGAGATTGAATCGTTTGTTAATTTGAATGATAGAATCTTTGATTTGTACGTTTCTAGAGCGATAATGAAGATCGTATAGTTCTCACTATCGAGATGCATACGAAGTTTGTTGAAAGCGAAAATTATATTCAGTTGAGTCAGATGCTTGCAGTCAACAATTTTGTCAATCATCTCATCTATGAGCGATAGAGAGTAGCGATTTCTTTTGATAATGACATTGAGCTTTTGATAGTCAATGCAGAAGCGAAGATCATCATTGATCTTCAGAGTGAATAAAACGAGTGAGAAATATGAGATCTTGCTAGAAGTAATAAAACTCTTTGACAGATTTTCATTCAGATATTCTTTAATCTTCTGAAGCTTGTAGAGTGACATTTGATAAGCTCGACATCTAGAAAAAGTGACATCGTTAGTGAGCTTTATCTTATGATCATATTAACGATGAGATGATAGCTTATCGACTTGAGCTCGATCAAACACGTCGAGAAAATTCTGATATTTCGAACATAGCTTGACTTTGATGTCTTCTAAATTTTGAGCTGATGCATTGATGAAAGCGACGTCTAGAACATTCAGTTTGCATTGAGTGTTGTAAACTATTTTTCTATCAATATCTTTGATCAACATAACGAAAATCTCAATGCAATTCTTCTTTGATCATTTAATCAATGCATGAAAAGATGCAGCTTTCACACTGAACATAGAAAAGTTTTTTTTCAAAGCAGTAAAAGTGAGTCATTGAAGCACTTTGAGAGCTGAACTGATAGAAGAATTTGATGATCATGATTATTTTGAGTGTGAAGCTCTGACTGACATTGAAAAAACAGAAATGAAAGCTTTTAATTGATTCAAAAAAACGATGACATCGTTTTGCATATCTAGTAGTATTTCATTTTTATTCATTCAGAGCTTTTTTAATATGATGTCATGATAATTTATATCAGTTATTAACATTGAAACAGTCAATTTCTTATGACTTTCAACTGTGAGATTGAGTAGAATTTTACGAGTAATGATTTTCTTTGTCAGCTTTTCGTCATATTCTCTTATTAACTTCTCTTTAGCTAATCATATGAGTTGAATTTCAAGCTTCTGACATATTTGATCGACTAGCTTTGTATGAATCAAGATGTAGATCATCAAGTCACTATCTATCAAAGATCATAGTTTGAAGAATTTGTCTTGCAAGAATAGAGTGACATTGACTAGAAATAACTTTTTGAAATAGTTCTCTTTAATAGATGAAATTTCGTCGATTAAATTGCACAAAGAGATGATCTCTATCTCTTCAATGACTCTGAAAGAGATGACTAGTTTTTTGAATCAGACTCTGAATCAAAGTTCAAAGAATGATCAAACTCGTTATCTAATGTATTAATTCTGAAAGATCTATTTGAGCACTCTTTAAAAGTATGATCAGACTTATGACAAAGAAAGCAGTTTTCAATTAGTAAGTCATTTTCTTTGACGTTAATCAAAACAGCGTCACGTGATTTTGACTGATCAGTCATCTTCATTTCTATGATTCTACGAGTAGCTTTGACTGATTCTTCAGCGAAGATGATCTGTTTAGTTGTTCAAGCTTTGATCATTGCTTCTCTATTCTTGATCTCTCGAATAGCTCGTTGATCGTTATTCAATCAAATGAGGTAGAAACGAATTTCTTTCAGAGTACTGAGTTGTGTTACGAGCGTATCAAGACTGATTAGAACTAGTCAATAATCTAGTCAAGATCTGATTTAGATATGACTCAACACTCTTTTACTTTCTCAACATTCTTTTCTTTCATCAACATCTTGTTCAGCTACATCATCTTCTTTTCATGTTACAAACACATTTCTTTCGAGTCTAGCGCAGTCTCTGAACATTACATAAATAGAAGCTCTTGTATCAATCTTCTTCTGTATTCTTAATATTCAGTTATAGCTATCTTTAAAGATCAAGCACTATCAATTCTGATCTTCATTGATTGTATCATTTAGACACGATTCTAACATTATATTAAGAATTCGTTAATCACACGATACTGATCTCATTACTCATTCAACATACTCATCTAGACAGAACGAGTTTAAAGAAACTCATTTATCTGATGATCGACGACAATCGAAAGACAGAACAACATTAGAGAGTTGAATAAAATCAACGACAAGACTGTTTGAATTGCTAGACTACTTATCGCTCATTAAGTACGCAAAGTTCACTCGATTACGAGAATCACGATAAAGAATCTTCGTGAATTGCTCAAGAATCAAATCGATTGATAGATTCAACGATAAAGAATCTTCGTTGTTTGCTAGAAAATTAATCAAATCAATCAACAAACAAATCTCATCTTCT
>JAABUT010000321.1_pt1 | contig 85734 bp, 71 predicted proteins | sample 5559281 | NCBI WGS metagenome assembly JAABUT01 (sample SAMN10711880, study PRJNA513359) | rock metagenome | isolation source: Antarctica rocks | place: Antarctica: Victoria Land, Ricker Hills nord | collected 2016-01-04 | reverse complement strand
CCTACGGGCTTCAAAGGGGATTTTGCCCGGAAAAGACCAAGGGTTGTTCGACAAAGAGCAGCCCTTTTTCGTTGGCATTCAAGTAGTTGAGCGTAAAAGCATCGTTGATGGAAGGTGTTCTAAACGCGCCTTCAAAATAAACAATTTATCTTTAAACCCCATCCAAATGTCTTCACATCAAGGATATGTTCATCCACCTATGCCCAATTATAAGAGCTTAGCATTGCAGATAACCGAAGTTATACTAAATTTATGCCCGTAAAAAAAGCATCCTTTGATTTAGATATGATAGCAGTAAACAGGTTATTTCCCGCTTTAACACTTTGCATTTTTGTGCAGGTGGCATCTGCACAAAATAAAAACATCTACAAAAAAGGCTGGATTGATTTTAATAAAAACGGCATAAAAGATGTTTTTGAAGATCCCACAGAACCAGTGGAAAAACGAATAACCGACTTACTGTCGAAAATGACACTGGAGGAAAAAACCTGCCAGACAGCAACGCTTTACGGGTACAAACGGGTATTGAAAGACGAAATGCCGGTTGCCAGCTGGAAAAACGAGGTCTGGAAAGATGGTATTGCCAACATAGATGAAGAGCTGAACAGCCTGGCTTCGCATACCGATAATGCGGTGAGCCAATACAGTTATCCTTACAGTAAACATGCGGAGGCCATTAATACCATACAAAAGTGGTTTGTAGAAGAAACAAGGATGGGCATTCCGGTTGATTTTACAAACGAAGGCATACATGGTCTTTGCCATGACCGCGCAACGCCTTTGCCTGCACCGATAGGGATCGGCAGTACCTGGGACAAAGCTTTGGTTTACCAGGCCGGAAAAGTTGTTGGAAGGGAAGCAAAAGCTTTAGGCTATACCAATGTTTATGCACCGATCCTGGATCCGGCACGAGACCAGCGCTGGGGCAGGGTAGTGGAATGTTATGGGGAAGATCCTTTTCTGATCGGCGAATTGGGAACGCAAATGGTTCTCGGAATACAGGAACAGGGCGTAGCTTCAACCCTAAAACATTATGCCGTTTACAGTGTGCCAAAAGGCGGCCGCGACGGCAATGCACGTACAGACCCGCACGTTGCACCGCGGGAAATGTACCAGATATATTTGTATCCCTTTAAACAGGTGATAAAAGAAGCACATCCAATGGGCGTGATGAGCAGTTATAACGATTGGGACGGCGTGCCGATAACAGGCAGTCATTTCTTTTTAACGGAGTTGCTACGCGAAAAATTTGGTTTTACCGGTTATGTGGTTTCGGATAGTGAAGCGGTTGAATTTTTGTATTCCAAGCATCATGTGGCAGCCGATTATAAAAGTGCGGTAAAACAAGCTATTGAAGCAGGGTTGAATGTGCGTACCAATTTTACCATGCCCCAAACTTTTATCATGCCTTTAAGGGAACTGGTAAAAGAAGGCAGCGTGAGCATGAAAACCCTGGACCAAAGAGTGGCGGATGTGTTAAGGGTAAAGTTCAAACTGGGTCTTTTTGACCATCCTTATGTGGCAGATCCTAAAGCTGCGGACCAAATTGTCCATACAGCAGCTGATGAGCAGTTTGCCATGCAGTTGAACCGCGAATCCATGGTGCTGCTTAAAAACCAGCAGGGCCTTTTGCCTTTAGATAAGGGCAAGCTTAAAAATATCCTGGTAACCGGTCCTCTCGCTACAGAAAAAGGCTATGCCATCAGTCGTTACGGCCCTTCGAATAATCCGGTAACTACCATGTTGGAAGGGATTAAATCCTACGCAGGTGCAGGTGTTAAAGTAAACTACAGCAAAGGGTGCAATATTATCGATGCCACCTGGCCGGAAAGTGAAATTATACCAACGCCGCTTACAACAGATGAACAAGCCGGTATTGATGATGCTGTTGCACAAGCCAAACAGGCAGATGTAATTATTGCCGTAGTGGGTGAAGATGAGAAACTTGTGGGGGAAAGCCTTACGCGAACAGGTTTAAACTTGCCCGGCAGGCAGTTGCAATTGTTGCAGGCATTGCAGGCAACAGGTAAACCGGTGGTGATGGTAATGATCAACGGGCAGCCTTTAACCATTAATTGGGAAAGCAAATATCTCCCTGCTATTTTGGAAGCCTGGTTTCCGGGGCCGCAAGCGGGTAAAGTAGTTGCCGAAACTTTGTTTGGCGATAACAATCCCGGAGGAAAGCTAAGTATTACCTTTCCAAAAACAACCGGGCAAATAGAATTTAACTTTCCTTTTAAACCAGCTTCACAGGCAAATCAGCCAAGCAGCGGGCCAAACGGTTATGGTAAAACAAGTGTAAACGGTGCTTTATACCCCTTTGGTTATGGGTTGAGCTATACTACTTTCGAATATGGTAATTTAAACATCAATCAACCTACTGCACACAGTCAGGGCGATATTACGGTTACGGTTGATGTTACCAATACCGGCAAAGTTAAAGGCAATGAAGTTGTACAATTGTATTTAAAAGACGAAGTAAGCAGCGTAACCACTTATGAGTATGATCTAAGAGGGTTTGAGCGCGTTCCGCTTCAGGCCGGGGAAAAGAAAACGGTTAAGTTTACGCTTCACCCGGATGACTTGGCGCTTTTGGACAAGAACATGAACTGGACGGTTGAGCCGGGCAAGTTCCAGGTCATGATCGGCAATTCATCAGAAGACATCAGGTTAAAAGCTGAGTTTGAGATCAAAGATTAAAAATATTGTTTGACGGGAATAGCAACATTTAAAATCAGCCGGACACACAGGAATAGTTACAGCTTAGCATCACATGCCAATAGTTTTTATTTGGCGGGAAGAATGCTTCTTTTATGGCACAAAAATCCTTTTTCTACATTTAAAAACAATAAACGCATTGGTTGTTTTTGCATGTTACCATTTCAATTAAAATGCGCGGCTTAAAAACAATTATTCTTCTATTTATATCCAACACCTTTATGACGTTTGCCTGGTACGGGCACCTAAAGTTTAAAGATTATTCCTGGGGAAAAAACCTGGGCATGTTTTCCATCATTGTAATTAGTTGGGGGCTTGCTTTTTTTGAGTACTTATTCCAGGTGCCGGCAAACGAAGGCGGATTTAAAGACAATGGCGGCCCGTTTAATTTAGTACAACTCAAAACCATACAAGAAGCCATTACACTTACCGTATTTATGGTTTTTACCCTTTTGTTTTTTAAATCAGAAAAATTGGGGTGGAACCATTTAGTAGGGTTTGGTTTGATTGTGATGGCCGTGTTTGTGATCTTTAAAAAATGGTGATGGCAGGTTTGCCAAAACAACAGCATGCTTCTTTTACCACATAAAAAATAGCAATTAGTATTATCCTGATTAAAAATATTTTTGGTTGGTCGGAATTTGTAACCTTGTCCCATTAACTGTGGGTGATTGCCAATCCATTTTTCTATATTTTGACAGTATGGGTTTTAAATACAAGATTAGCAACAACGATGCGCAAAGAAAAGGTAGCCCTAAACGATGGGTTATCGAAAGGGCTTTTTCCTGTATGTAAAACTTTAGACGCTTAAGCACGGACTTTGAATTTCTGCTACAAGGCAGCCAAACCATAATTTGTTTAGCCTATATAAAATTATTACTGAACAAAAATCAAACAGTTTTACAAAATAAGCAGCTATATTTTTGATAAAACCACAAATTAGCGAAGCTTGATGCCTGTACAAATTTTTTCAAAAGTCTCAGCACGTACAGCGTTCAATTCAACATTTTTACCATTTACGGTAATGTATGCTAATGAGGGAGGTTCTGTAAAATATTTAAAAGAACCCATCCACGGGCTTTGCAACATGGCATAAGGGGCAGAACCGCCCCCACCATTGTTAATATTATAAAAAGGGCGGCTCAATTTAATTTTTGTGCCTGTATAACCTTCTTTATAAATTGGTGTGCTTGGGGTGATTTGCAAAAGAGAAAAGTTATGCTCATCTCCTGATATAAAAGACAGGAATTTTTTGCTGTTGTTAACACACATGTCCAATATTTCATCACGTCTTTCAATGGTTCCTTTAGGCAGGCCTTTACCTCCAACAAAAGCCCTTGAAGTGTTGTCACCGTTCCAGTACATTGCGTCAGAGAGGTGATCGCCATTAGGAAAAACAGCACCGTGTACATTCACAAAAATATGGTCAATATTAGGATTAGCCTCCATTTTCATCATTGTTTGTTTCAACCATTTAGTTTGCTGGTCCATAACATAACCTTCTGGGCATCCACCGGTTACACTTGGGTCTTTGCTTTCCCAATATTCTGTGTTTAAAACAATCATTGCTATATTTCCATAGGTATAATAATAAACGTTTTCCTTATAAGTAGGGAAATCAAGTTTTGATGGGTCAGGGTCATAAGCGGCACCATCCTCACTTTGCGGCCCATTTTTAGGATTTACGAAAGCCTTGGCAAAAGTTGCTTCTCCGGATAAAGTAGCATAAGGATATAATTCTATAGAATAACCCTTTTTTGTTTCCTCATTACGCAAACTTGTTTTATTAGGTTCATGGTCTCCAAAGCCTACATAAACCGGCACTTTACACCAAAAAGGTTCTAATGCACGTTTAAAATTAGCATATTCCATCATGTGTCCTTCTTCACTGCTATTTCCACCTGTGGTAAAGTCGCCTGTACATTGTAAAAAAGCCGCGTTGTTCATCATTGCCGCTGCCATTACCGTACGGGTGCTTTGGTAATTGGTACCACCAAAATCCCTTTCGCCACCACCAGTTGTTGCACGGTTGGCACTTGCAAAGGCAAAAGTAAATGGCTTACGGCTTCCTTCGGCAGGAGCCGTGGTAAAAGTATGCTTGTCCTTACGCTCTCCATAAGTAATAGTATAAGTATAAGCAGTAGCCGGGTTTAAACCATTTAAAGTAATTTCATGATGTGTTACTTCGCTATTGTCACCAAAGCTTTTATCGCCTACGCTAACAGTGGTTTTCATGGGCACTTGTGTATCATAAGACAATGTACAACCTGTTGGTAAAATATCATTTACCATAGGGCCCTGAACAATTGTTGGAATTACCTTATAAGGTCCTTTACCCTCAAAAGCAACACGGCCTTCATAAATTATCCTGCCGGTGGCATCTATTATCCGGTAACCTAACACCCCGTTTCCCTTATCAGCTAAATGGAAAAAATCTGTAGCTTTTGTAAATGTGTTTTTAATTTCTAACAAAGCCTTACCGTCCGCAATTTTTACATTTCTGGGCAAAAAAGCTACTGAAGGATATGTAGCAGTTTCGTTATAAGGGCCATAAGCTATTGTTCCATTATAACCTGGGCGGTTCAGATCAATCATAATGCCTGTTTCGGCACCTGTTAGCGTACCCATAATGTCGGATAATTTGTACTCATCAACCTTAGCTAAATCAGTATAACTTTGGCCACCTGTTTTTAGTGTCAGCTTGCCCGATCCGTTGTAAGACAAGTTAGTTAATACAGTCGGAATTTCTGACCCTGATTTGATTTGGGCATGGCTTGTGATAACTATTGAAAATAAGACTGCGGTAATTATATATATTTTCATTTTAATTAATTAAATTTTCTTTTTGTCTTTTTTTCATTATTGTTGATTTTTTTGGCCCAAAGCGTAACCAAAAGCCAGAAACTGTAAGGAAAAATAAGGCTATCCCCATTAGGGTTGTATAGGTGGTTTTAAACACGCCACCTTTTGAATGGATCATATCATCCAGTATTTCCCCATCATGAATCCTGATAAACAAGTCGGTTGCTTTTTTTTCAATACTGATCAAATCTCCTGTTTTAGCGTTTAGTATTACATTAAACTGGTTTTTAAAGGTAAAGCGCACAACACCCTTATCTATATTGGCATTTAGTGTTGTTATTTTAATATCTTGGACATCAGCTACTTTATTTTTCAAATTCAGGGTAGCCAGCATCTGCAAAGAATCTAAAGGCAACCATTCTTTTATGGTGTTAACAGTTTTTTGCTTTTTTGGGGAAGTGTAGATTTTTGAAGCGAACATATCTTTCCAGCCTAATAAAATAGCGGTTATGGCTATGATAAAGAAGAAACCAAAAAGAATAGTTGATACATTGCTATGCCATTTACGGGCTGCCCTTTGTAATTTAACTACTGGGTTCATGTAATTGAAATAGGATATAAATTGTTTATATACAGTGTTGTTAAGTTTTAAATTAAAGGCTAATCAATTTGATTAGCCTTTGTAAATTATTGTGATATTAAGATTTTGTGAATAGATTAGTTTGTTAAACCTGAGCCATTGGTTTGATAACAACCGATATCTACTCCCGGTGGGGTTATCTGGGTTGCGCCAAAATTAGGATCAATTTTAATCCCGGTATTGGTAATTGTAAATGCTGTTGTTCCTTTACCGATAGCAGGCGATGTTGATTTTAGGTGGAAATCAAAAGTACCTACATAATCAAGCATTGCCAAAGTACTATAAGCACCCTTACTTAAATCCATCGGCAATGGATAGTTTACAAATTGAGGATTGTTCTTGCCAACAACCGGGCTACCGTCGTAAACAGTTCCTAAAGTGTAACCTGAAGGTAAAAAAGTGCTCGGAACGGGGATGTTATAAGCTACCGGTTTTGTTAAAAATGGTACGGGATAAATTTGATTTGCTAATACTGCGCTATCGGCATAAATATAATTATTACTATAGTACAAATGGGCGGTATCAGCTATAACCAAAGCATTGCCAGAGTATGTACCTGTACCAACAATACGTAAACCAAGCCTGCAATTTACCATCATGTTGTTGTAAATCTTTCCTTGTGCGGCTTTTTCAAAGCTGATTGAACCACCGCGGCCCAAAGAGTTACCCGCACCGCCATAAATAAACCTGCGAAAGCCACCGTTTAAAATGGTATTGTTATAAACTGATATATCATCATTAACCAATGTACCACCGTTTGATACTTTAATACCGTTGGTGCAAGGGGCCATCATCAGGTTATAAGCAACATTACCAATACATCCGTTACCTGCCTCTACGCACTCGGTACCTAAAAGGCCTGTTTTTTCAAAAATATTCCTCATTACATTAAATTTCCCGTATTTAATGCTTATTGCGGCACCACCGTCAACACAACCATAAAACCAGCTATCTTCCACATCGAGTATACCATTAATATTAGAAAACTTGATAGAAGGTGCTAAACTGCCGTTACTTACACCAAAAGTCTGAGCGGTGCCTATTGTGCCACCGGTGTATTCAATATGGGTGTATTTAATGATCATGAACTTGGTTGTACTGTCGCCAAGTAAACCGCCCCATAAACCTTGTAATGCCGGATCAGTATTAGGGTCCTGATTTGGGTTAGTACTTTTAGTTCGTCCTAATACCGAAAATAGGACAGGATTGTCCTTTGTACCTACAGAAGAAAGGTTACCGTGAATAAAAAAATTATAATTACCTGAAAAGTAAATTTTAGCGCCTGGTTGAAAAACTACGGTATCGCCTTTATTTACAACAACATCACCTGTAACAGTGTAAGTAGAATTAGCTAAAAAAGTGCCTTTTATAGTACCACTTACATTACCAGGCGTTACCGGGTTTGCAACCTTTACAACACCTGTAGAAAGAGTTGGATTATCAGAGCTTTTTTTACAAGAACTTGCTGCCAGCGCAAAACTGCCGACAATTACCCAAAAAAACATTTTTTGAATGGTTGAGATTTTTTGTTTCATTTTTTTAATTTTTAAAATTAGTTTGATTAAATTTTGATTTGTATGATAATTTGTGGTACTTAAATAGTTTTAAATCGTACACCCAAAAGGAAGGTCTGCTTGAAATCGTTTTGTTGAATTAATATCCGGTTTGGATCAGTTTGCCCCGGACTACCTAAAATATTATTGCTATGCAGTATATCCGTATAAGTTTTACTGCTTAACAGGTTGGTAGCTTTGAAAAAAATTGACAATTTAGGGTTAAACCGTTTGTTTATCGAAAAATCAAATTGGGTATTGGAGCGCTGCCAGGTATCAAGATTTAGATAGCTGGATACGATGGCGATGCTTTTACCATTATAAACGGTACTTAATTGGCCGTCAAAACCTGATTTTGTATCTTTAAACAGTAAAGACATATTGACTACGTGGTCCACCTGGCCTTGCATAGGGCGGGTTTGAGGTACTATTATTGATGCCCGTGATGAACCAACGGCATAATCATATTCCTTATTAGTAGTAATGGAAGAGTGCGTATAACTATAATTACTACTGACACCAAACTTTCCGAAATATTTTGAAGCGACAAATTCAAATCCGTAATTAACAGCGTCTGAACCGGGATTAGTCGGGCCATAGGTTGTGTTTAAAGAAAAATCTGTAGCTGAAGGTAAACCATTGGGGTTAAAAAAACCATATTCAATAGGATTACTTACCCTCTTGTAAAATAAGCCTACTAAAATATAATTGGTGGTCGAAAAGAAATTATCATACCTAAAATCAAGGTTATTGGCAGTTGAGTGCCTTAAATAAGGATTACCCTGGGCTACATTAATATCGGAAGCTGATGATCCACCACCAGTTGATGGGATCAAGTCATAAAGTGCAGGCCTGGTTATGCTGGCGAAATATGATAAACGCAGGTTTTGCTTATCAGTAAGAGCATAGCGCAAATGCAGTCCCGGCAGAATATCGGTATAATGGAAGTTACCGCTTTTGTTTGGCAGTGCCGGAGAAATTTTTGAAAGATAATCTTGTTTGGTTGTTTCTTCTCTAACGCCGGTAATTATATGTAGCTTACCAAAAAGCATTTGGGCTTCAATATAGGCTGCTGATACCGTTTCGTGGGCGGTGTAATTATTCAGGTTAGTGGTATCGCCCATGGCACCTGCCGGATAAGGCTTAAACTGAAACACAGCATTATCAACAGTAGTATATGGTTGTCTGCCGCTTGTAGGTATATTGGTAGTTGGGGCAGCATATACTGTGTAATCATTATAGATACCTATACGCTCTTTCGCCCTGTAAAGGCCGCCTGTTGTAATTTCAATATCTGTATGTGGCGTGTATTTAAAGTTTAAAATACCCGTCTTGTCAATATCACTATTGCTTTGCCACGTAATGGGCAAATTACTTACTACCACCGGTGAGGCAGCATTATCTTGGTAAGTAACAAAACTACCCTGGTTAGGGGTAAATGCTTTGGCCGAGGCATAAGATAATGTCCAGTCGGCATATAACTTATTCACAATTTTATCATGCCCCGATAGCGCAGTATGCGCCATATTTTTACGGTTGATAATTACCCTGTTGATATAGTCAATTTCGCCGGCAACAACAGTACCGCTACCAGACAGATACTTAACAATATTACTTTCTTGGTTATTATCTAATTGTAAAAACAGAGAGTATAAACTAAAATTATGATCTGTTGTTAGGGCATAATTAAACTTGGCATGCAAACCCAGCCTGGTTTGCAAAAACGAATATTCCCGGTTTTCGTATGTGCTAAAAGTTGGCGTGTTGGCATTGGGTAAATATCCTACACCATTTGAGGTATAAAGCAGGGTATTCCCACCACGGTACTCTCTAATTAGGCTACCGCCAAACATATACCCCAATTTATGATTGAAAATCTTATCCCCTATGGTAAGCCCGCTAACAAAATTTAGCGGAAGGTTAACGTTGTTTAAATTAAACTGGTTTGTTTTTAAATCTGTTAGTTTAATAAGGTATCGGGAGCCGTTTTCCTGTACCGGGTCTTTAAAATGTATCCCATTTGTGCTAAAGCCGACAAAAGGCCTTCCGGCAAATACTGTGCTTTGGCCTGCACCCAAGTTAGCCGTAATAGTCAGTTTATCAGGCCCTTCTTTCATCACCAGATTAGTAGCCCCGCCAATGGCATTCGCTTCCAGGTCCGGGGTTAAAGATTTTACAACTTCGACCCTTTGGATTAGATCTGCCGGAAAAATATCTAAAGGTACCGAGCGTTGCGTAGCATCAGGGCTTGGTAGTATAATACCATCAATAGAAGTATAGTTATAGCGTTGGCCCAAACCCCGGATAACAGGAAACTGGCCGTCACCGCTGCTCGATCTTTGTACCGTTACACCTGATACACGCTGCAACACATTCCCTATCGTAATGTCCGGTGAAAGTTCTATCGCTTTTGCCGATACCGCATTAAGTAATTGCGGCGCATCTTTCTCTAGCTTCCTTTCCTTAACATCCGCCTCCCGATAGCCTGTAACCCCAACTGAATTTAATTCTTTGGCAGACGATTGCAATTTTATCCATATCGTTTTATTATCGGTCGTGTTAACGGTTATGCTTTCGGATTTTTGATCGTATCCTATAAAACGTATATTTAAGGTATATTGGCCCGGCTTAATATTTTTAATGTTAAAATATCCGTCTAATTCTACAAAGGAGGTTTGCTTGGTTTCGTTAATAAACACTGTAGCCCCTATTAAGCTTTCGCCTGTTTGTGCATCTGTTACTTTTCCTCTTATTGTTTGAGCAAATACCGCGGCTTGCAAACCTATGGGAAAAATTAGTGAAATAATTATTTTATAAATGTGCATCATCAATAGCCTTTGTATTAAATGGGGAATATTTTATACAAAACTACTGGTGGAAAGTCATAAAAATATGACTAAATGAATTGATGTTAATTTGATAATTTAATGATAATGCAAAAAAAACACAAAACTTCAGCAAATATTCAGAATCATGTATATGTTGCGTTAAGGCTCAATTTGGTCTTTGGAGCTAAGGATTTATAATCCTATTTTGCCAGACTTTTAATATTCCAGCTATCTAAACAGAGTTTAATCTAACTTAATACTTCTTTTAATTGCATAAAAATCAATAATCTATATCAGCCGGTTGCAATAGTTACAAACCTTACATAAAGCCCGGTTTGTAATATTCCTGTTCCTGTTGGAAGAACAATGCTTCTTTTACCAGGCAAAAAATTATCTTTAAAGCTACTTTTATAGCTTCTGCTTTTAATGAAAAAATCACATACTGTTTTTACCGCCCTTTTTTTGGTGTCTGTTGGTTTTCAATATTTATATGCACAGACTGCACCCGTTCCTGTTGGTAAATACGATCAGCATAAAGTTTTTGACCCAATGTTTTATACCGATAAAGGCAACCAGTTCCGGACGGCAGGCGGCGCACCTACTCAAAAATACTGGCAAAACCGTGCAGATTATCAGATCAATGTTTCTTTAGATACCGTTAAAAACCAAATAACGGGCAGTACACTCATCACTTATACCAATAACAGTCCGGACGGATTGCCTTTTTTGTGGCTGCTGCTGGACCAGAACATTTACCGGCAGGATTCGCGTGCCGAAGCAACAACGCCAATAACCGGCGGCCGTTTTGCCAACAAAGCTTTTACCCAGGGCGAGGAGATTAAAGCCGTAACCATCATCAGGAACGGAAAAGCCGAGCCGGCCAATTATTTGATTGCCGATACCCGGATGCAGATCAAACTAAAAGACTCTTTAAAAGCAGCGGGAAGTAAGATCCAGGTCAAAATTGATTACAACTTTGAAATCCCGCAAAACGGAACTGACCGCATGGGCAGGTTAAGAACCAAATACGGCTGGATCTACGAAATTGCACAATGGTATCCGCGGATGGAGGTTTATGATGATGTGAGTGGTTGGAACACCATTCCTTATCTCGGCGCTTCTGAGTTTTATTTAGATTATGGCAATATCAATTACAGTATCACCGCACCTGCAAACCTGGTTATTGTTGGTTCGGGCGAATTGCTTAATCCAACAGAAGTTTTATCGCCAATAACCATAGACCGTTTAAACAAAGCTAAAAACAGCGACCAAACTGTTTTTATCCGGGATTCCAACGAGGTTAAAAAACCATTCCAAAACTTTAAAAAACCCATGCTTACCTGGCGTTTCTTGTGTAAAAACACGCGTGATGTGGCATGGTCTGCTTCCAATGCTTTTGTTTGGGACGCCGCGCGCATCAATCTCCCCAGCGGAAAAAAAGCATTGGCACAATCTGTTTACCCAACGGAAGTTGGGGGCAATGCTGCCTGGGGAAGATCAACAGAATATGCCAAAGCCAGTATAGAGCTTTACTCCAAACAATGGTTTGAGTTTACTTATCCAACAGCAACCAATGTAGGCGGCATTGTTACCGGGATGGAATATCCGGGCATTGTTTTTTGCGACGCAAACAGCAGGGGAGCCGAATTATGGGAAGTGGAGAACCATGAATTTGGCCACAACTGGTTCCCGATGATTGTAGGTTCCAACGAACGTAAATATGGATGGATGGACGAAGGTTTCAACACCTTTATTAACGCTGTGGATACCAAAGTATTTAATAACGGCGAATATTTTATAAAACCTGATGCAGAAGTGAATGCGCGCTCTGCTTTCGGACCTCAGGCAGAAGCTATTATGAACACGCCGGATGTTTTGCAGGCTTCTTACCTTGGGGAAGCAGCCTACAGCAAGCCCGCATTGGGATTAACCATTTTGCGGGAGCAGATTTTGGGGAAAGAACGTTTTGACTATGCATTTAAAACTTATATCAAACGCTGGGCTTTTAAACATCCAACACCCTGGGATTTTTTCCATAGTATGGACAATGCTGCCGGCGAAGATTTAAGCTGGTTTTGGAAAGAGTGGTTTTTTACGACCTGGAAATTGGACCAGGCTGTAAAAGGGATCAGTTATATCGAAAAAGATGTTGCAAAAGGAGCATTTATCACCATCCAAAACATGGAAGAAATGGCTTTACCGGTTACCGTAATGGTTCAGGAAGGGAATGGCAAAACAGGTACGATCAAGTTACCTGCCGAAATTTGGCAGCGCGGCGGCACCTGGACTTTCAGCTATCCTTCCACCTCAAAAATAATGTTGGTTGTGCTTGACCCCGAACACGTTTTGCCTGATGTAGAGCCTGACAACAATACTTTAAGCGGTATTGCGATGCCAGTGGGAACAACAGCCGCGAGCGTGATAGGGAAATACTTAGAAGCAATGGGCGGGGCAGAAAAGCTAAAAAGCCTGAAAGATTTGACGGTTACTTCTACCGGGCAGGTGCAGGGCATACAAGTGCAATTGGTGAACAAATATAAAATACCGGATAAATTTTCGCAGGACCTGAATATCCCGACTTACAACATGATCCGGCATACGGTAGTTAATCAAGACAGTATAAAAACCTTGCAGAACGGCGAACCGGTGCAGTTGACGATGGGTGAAAAAGCTTTGATCAAACAGTCTGAAACGATTTTTCCTGAATTGTTTTACGGCAATTCAGCATCAGCTCCCGTATTGTTTTCCAACATCAAAATAATCAACAACCAGCCTGCTTACCTGATTACGTTTAACCATGCTGACGGTAATACTACCAAAGCCTATTACGATATGTCATCAGGTTTAAAAATACGCGAAGTAAAAACAACGGCAGGCACAACAACCGTAACCGATTTTAGCAATTACCGCGATACAGGTACCGGTATAAAAATTCCTTATTCGGTTAAAAATTCTTTTTTTGGTGAAATTATTGAGTTTAAAGTTGCCGAAGTAAAGCTGAACAGTAAGCTTTCTGATAACATGTTTCAGTAAAAATACCTGTAAAAACGTTATGTAAGCCGCTACAAAACCTTTTACCTTCCCTTTTATCCAAACTAAATGCAATCAGGCTTAAATGCTTCTTTTAATGGCATAAAAACAGTATCGTGGCAAATATTTATTGTTCCGGATTCCCCTTTTGGTATTTTGAGGGTTTACCGGTTTTAACGATGCCAAAAAAAAGACTGTCAATAAGTTGCACAGCTGCCACTTTTAAGTGTGGTTGTTGTGGCACTGAAAAAGTAGGGGTAAAAAAAGTATTTTAAGTTAATTGGGTTAACAGAGGTTAATTATTATATTTTTAATTAAGATTAAAAGCCATTGGCACAAAAGATACGGACAGCAAAGCCCGGCCCAACCTGCTACTTGGTAATCGTAAAAGTATCCAGGTCTTTCCCTTCGGCAGAGATTTGACGAATGGTCAATGTTTTACCGGCCACATCTGCAACAGTTAAAGAATGCACGTTTGAAATGAACTTGTTGGTAAACTTCTGCCAGGAATCCTGATCGTCATTTTGCTCAGGGTTGTACAGTTCCTGTCCGCCGGCACCTGTTACGATGTAAATGATGCCCTGGGGTTTTGTTACTGTTTTTCCATCGAATGATTTATCTAACTTCCAGCTTCCGGGCACTACGCGGCCACGTATTGTTTTAAGATCTTTACCGCCAACCATTAAGGTGCCTTGTTTGGCAGGGCTGAATTTTAACGGGAACGACCGTTGGTAATTATGCACATGGCCGTTAAATACCACATCTACATTTCCTGCTTCAAATATCGGCGATAGCAAGCGCATGTGCTGCTGCTCAAAATGCTCAATGGATGAATTAAACCCCGGATGGTGGAATATCACAAAACGCCAGGTAGCAGTTTGTGCCGAAGCCAGGTCGTTTTTAACCCAGTCGTTTAATTCTTTGTTGGTCCAGTCAACGTAAGGATTGGAGTCAAGAACGGTCCAGTGTGCATTGCCATAGTTAAAGGAATAATTCGTCATCCGTGGATAAGAATCGCCCGCTGCTGCCATAAATGCTTTTCGGTTTGTTTCAGAAGCTTTAAGGGCAGGGACCCAGGCACTGCCTTCTGCACCCGAAGGGCCATTTAAGGGCTGGTCCCAAAACATATAATAAGCAAGGGCTTCGGGTTGTTTGTCTAAGTCACGGCTTTCGGTATCATGGTTGCCGGGGGCGGTTACAAACGGAACGGAGCGCATAATGGGCGCCCCCTCGGCACCTTCCTGATCGGTATTGTAAATATTCCAGAATTTTGTCCGGTACTCCGAAATCAATCCACTCTCATACACAATATCACCCGGAACTACCACCAGATCAGGTTTTGCCTGGAAAGCGCGGACTGCCAGAAGTTTCTGGTCGGGCGTTTCTGCGCCGATATCGCCAAAAGCAACAAAACGGTAATTTTGTTTGTCGGATTTTGGTGCCATGCCTGCTGAGGAAAACATCGCCTTACCGTTTTCAAGGACACGATAATTAAAAGTACTGCCTGGTGTAAGCCCGGTTAATTTTGAATGGTAAACCCTGTGGGCATCAATACCAGAAACGACTACCCGGTTATAAGCCGGAGTGGAAGCTTTTTTCCAGGTACCGCTGCTGCCGTTTCTGTATTCTACAGACCAATCGGCGTTTATGTCGGCAACATGCCATAACAGTTCTAATGATTCTGCCGAAGGCTCACGGCCAATCTGAAGATAAGGTTTGGCAATAAACACATTGCCGGTTTTTTTTTCCTGAGCTGTTACGGTTTGTAAACCAACAATCAGCAGGACGAATAAATATTTGTACTTCATTTTAATGCTTCTTTAAGTTTTGGCTGGATTATAGAAAATCTGTTTAAATGCTATATGGTACATTTTGTATGCTTCTTTTATCTGCTAAAAATTGGTGAAAAGTATATGCTTTTTTAAGAAATAAGGATGCAAATACCAATTTTACAGAGGTAAAAGAAGCATGATGATTTTTCAGACATAAGTTAAAAGGGAGACGTTAACCGTTAAACTTTTTATGATGCTTTGGCCATTACTGTATCAAAACGGTTTTTATGACCATCTCAATCCGTTAAGAGCTTTAATGTTGGTTACCGGTACCGTTTGTTTGGTAGGCTCCAATATCCCTTCCCGGAGGAGTCAGTTCTGTAACCCCAAATTTAGGGTCAACTGGTACATCGCCGCGTGGGGTAAAACCGGTAAAGCCTCTTCCCACACAGGGCGAGGTTAATTTTAGGGCGAAGTTAAATGTGCCAACGGTTGAAATGTCCCTCAGATTTACACCTTTAGGAAGCGGGACAGGGCCGTTAATGAATTGAGGGTTGTTAGCTCCCAATATAATTGGATTTGCGGTGTAAACATCCCCAACTTTCCATCCGGCAGGCAAAAAGCTCGAATATTTAGGTATATCAGTAATTTGAGGTTGTGTAATAGCGCTACTGACTTTTAAAGAAGGATAGATTTGGCTTGCAACCGTTAATGAATCAGCATAGGTGTAGTTATAACCGTATCTCACATTGGCTGTATCAGCAATAGGGTTTTGTACAATCCTTAAACCAAATTTGCAATTTACGATGAGGTTGTTATAGGCCATGCCCGCAGCGCCCTGCTCAAAATTGATGGAACCTCCCCGGCCTGCCGCCAGCCTGCGGTAACCGCAGTTGACAATGGTGTTGTTGTACATGCGGATATTTGATTCAGGCACACCCGGAATTGCAGAAATATTAGAATTTTTAGGGCCGTTAGTAGCAATACCGATGCATACATTGTAAGCAAAATCGCCTATAGTACCGGCTTTGGCATTCAATGCTTCCCCACCGGTATATCCACATTTTTCGAAAGTGTTGCGGAAAAGCTCAATCTTTCCGCCTAATGTACGTACAGCATCGTCAACACTGCCGTATATCCACGAATCTTCCAACACCAGGGAACCGTAGGGGTTTTGGAAGTAAATAGGGTACGAAGCGGGCGAGATAACTGCGATAGCCCCGGTAGGCTTACCGCCGCCATATTCAATATGTGTCCATTTCAGGATGATCTTGTTACAATCAGCAGCACCAATGATGCCTGTCCATTTACCAGTTAACGCAGAATCGGCTGCTGGGTTTGCACCGATCTGGTCGGTTTTTACCAAACCAAGTTTGGTAAAATAAACTGGTGCCGCTTTAGTGCCCAAGCTTATCAATGTCCCGTGTACGCCAATGCCATAGTTTCCTTTGAAGTTAACGGTAACACCCGGTTGAATAATGAGTGTATCTTTCGGATTGATCAAAACATTGCCGCAAATATTATAGGTTTTACCGGCCAACATGGTTCCTTTGAGCGCTATTTCGGGGGTCTTTGGATCTGTAGATATCAAACAACCGGCATCACTTATGGGTGATGAAACCGGAACAACTGCAGAAGATAAACTTTTATAATCGGCTACTTTTTTACAGGAATAAAAAGAAATGCTGATTACCAATAGTGTGCTTAATAGATATAATGTTTTTTTCATGATCTTAAAATTTATAACGTACACCGAACAAATAATTGGTTTTGAAATTATCTTTCTGAACAATGATCTTATTATTAAGATCAGTTTGTATAGGCAACGCCCTTCCGCTTGGGGCTGCCACATAAGTATTGTAGGATTGGTGCAACTCTAAAATATAGGGTGTATTCGTAAGGTTGTTCACTTTGCCAAAAATGGAGAACTTCCTGAACAGTTTCTTTTCTACAGAAAAGTCAAGCTGCCCGGTTGGGGCCTGCCAATAGTCTAAGCCATAAGCCGGGTTAACCAATGCAACCCTGGTACCGGTATATACAAAGGCCACTTGCACATCCAGTCCTATTGTTGGGTTTTTATAAACTAGTGCCATGTTGCCGATATGATCAGACTGGCCTTGCAGGGGTCTGCTTTCAGATTGTACACGTGAAGTTACTGTACCTGCATCATTGCGATAGTAAAATAACTTATCAGTAGTGATTTTGGATTTGGTATAGGTATAGTTGGCTATAACCCCGAACGGCCCGAAATATTTAGTAAAAACAGCTTCAAAACCATAGTTGGTTGCATCCCCAAAATTTTCAGGGGTTAAAATAGATTTTGTGCCTACTGCAACTACTGCATATTCAATTGGGTTGTGTATCCTTTTATAAAATGCGCCTAACAAAATCTCATCTGCATTTTTAGGAAATAACTCATACCGGAAATCAATATTATCTGCTGTTGTATGGTTTAAACCTATCGGATTGCCTTCTTCTTTAAAAATTTCACCTTGCTGGCCGTCGGGTATCAAATCTGAAAAGGAGGGCCTTGCCAATGCTTTATAATAAGAAAGCCTTAAATTCTCGTCATTCTTTAACTGATATTTTAATATAACACTTGGTAAAAAGTCTGTATAATGAATGGCTCCTGTTTTAGCTGCAACCGATGCCGATAATTGAGTGTTGTAATTTTGCTTGGTGTATTCCATCCGTAAACCACCTAAAGCCTCTAGCCTGTTTGTTAAATCCCATTTACCCTGTACATAAGCTGCGGCAACATTCTCTTTAAACGTATAGGTGTTGCCATCAGGTGAGTATAAAGATGCGTCTGTGCTTTTAAAAATGTAATTGGCATTATCAATGTTGGAATAAGTTTGTCTGCCGTTTGTACCTAAAAAAGGGGTTAAAGTATAAGCGTTGTAATAATTGTCGCGCGATTTATTACGCTCTAAACCACCGAATTTTAATTCAAAGTCCCTGTTTAATAGTTTAAAATGATCGGTCAGGTTTAAGTAAGCTGAATAATCCTTGTCACTGTTATGGGTCCAAATCCTCGACATGTTTTGTACGATATCGGGTGTGTTTACATTTGGAATGATGGGATACTCATGAATGAATTCGGCCTGATCGGGAATATGATTGTTTGCCTGCGAGTAAACTAAGGACCAATCGAATTTTAAAGCATTGGTAAGCAAGTGCTCGCCTTGTAAAGTAGAGTTATAAATAGATTGATATTGCCACCGGCTTCGTGCCATGCCGTCAACTATTGAATTTAACGCGATGGTATCACTGATCTTACGGGTTTGGTAATCATCTAAACGGACAAATGTATTGATCAATGCGATCTTGTTCTTGTTGTTGAACTTGTAATCAAACTTGGTGTTTATACCAATCCGGCGGCTCTCCTGGGAATAGGTCCTGGATTCAATATCTGTAAACTGCGGTATGTTGTTTACGCCCGGTTGTGCGCTCGGCAAAAAGAACGTTGAATTGTTGCCGGTATAATTATCCTGGTAACTGGTTGAAACAATAAAGCCCAGCTTTTTATCTTTAAACAAACGATCGCCGAACGTTACACCAAAATTTACATTGACAGGGTTGGTTTTGTTGGTGAAGCGCAGATTATTGACAGGAAAATTTGCCGGGACAGCCTTGTAGTTATCCCCGTTGATCTCTGTTGGGGCCAGATTGCTAACGGTTGACCTGTCAAATTGTTCAAAACTCCTGCCCGCAAAAATACCATTGTAACCAACCGCTAAATCTGCTTGTAACAGGGTTTTAACAGGTGCATCCTTCATCACCAGGTTTATTGTACCGCCAATAGCATCGCCCTCCATGGATGGTGTCAGCGTTTTGCTTACTTCCAGCCTTTCCAATAACTCGGCAGGAAAAAGATCTAAGGGTATAAAACGGTTCCTGTTATCCGGACTTGGTATTTTAATACCATTGACCAAAGTATTGATATACCGCTTTTCCATACCGCGGATGATCGGGTAACGGCCTTCGCCGGAATTGCTTCTTTCAATCGTTACGCCCGATACCCTTTGCATCACATTGGCCACAGTAATATCCGGTGATAACTCAATGTTTTGGGCCGAAACAATGTTGACAATCTGATTGGCGTTTTTTTCTAAGGTCCTGGCACGTTTATCCGTAGAAACATTATTGCTCATAACACTAACGGCATTAAGTTCCTTCGTGCCCGGCTCCATTGCAACACTTACGGACGTTGCTTTAGCTGCCGTTACCGTCACTTTTAATTGTTTGGTTTGGTAAGAAACAAAGCGGAATTCAAGGTTATAATCCCCCGGCCGGAGATTTTTAAAAGTAAAGTAACCATCAAGCTGAACTGCCTGGCTTTTGCCTGTTTCTTTCAGCAGGACGGTGGCGCCAATCATGGGCTCTTTAGTAATGGCATCTGTAACCCTGCCTTTAATTTCTTGTGCAAAGGATGAAAAGGAACATAACAGGCCCAATAAGGATAGTACTAGTAATCTCTGGGAAGTGTAAAAAAACTTCATAAACAAATTGATTTTTTTGCAAAGATTTCTAATTAAATTTGTAGTATAACTAAGTTTTGAACCGGAATTCAAAGAATTAACCTAACTATAATACTGTCTTAACATGTTGGATTAATCCGGTCAACACAGTCACTTTTTAACTATTGTCCGCTATTAGCTCCAGGTAATTTGTTTAGTTGTCCAACTAAATATATTTAATGTCAAGGCAGTAGTTTTTTTACCTTCGTGTTAGCTGAAGTAAATGTTATCAGGCTCAAATACTTCTTTTAATGGCATAAAAACAGTATTGAGGTATAATAAATATTGATTCGGGTTTACAATCTGTTGTTTTAAGGGTTTACTGCTTTTAACGGCGCAAAAAAACAAGGCAACCAATTGCTTGCAGTGCTGCCGCCCATAAGTGTTGTGGTTTTGACACTGAAAAAGTAGGGGTAAAAGAAGTATTGGAAATTGAATTAGTAGCTATTAAGTAAGGATTAAAAATTACGGGTTAAAAGATTGAGGCTGCGAATCTCAACCAACAAAATCATAAAATATTCACCTACCTTTAAACCCAAACTTTTTTCTAAAAATGCCATCCAACCACATAAAAGTTAAATTCCGGTTATTTGCAGCTTTTTACAAAAGTACGCTAACCTCAAGTATTTGCTTCTCGGTGGTATTTGCTATAATAGCATGGCCTGCTTTTATGCGCTTTTTCGGTGTTGCATTTATGAGCGGAGGAACGGTGATCAGCCTGATGTACAAAGAAATATCACAGCAAAAGGAATATTACTTTTATTATAATAGGGGTATCTCTAAAATAATGCTGCTCATATCCTGCGCTGCCTTGAATGTTTTATTTGGAACCATTATCTTCCTTTTACAACCGCATGCTTAACCTCTTGGAAATAGATAGTGTTACCAAAACTTTTGAATATAGGCAGATACTGACAGACATTTATCTAAAATGCACTACGGGTAATATTATTGGTTTACTGGGGAGAAACGGAACAGGCAAATCGACACTGCTTAAAATTGTGTTTGGATCGGAAGTTGCCGACAACAAGTTTATCAGGATTGATGGTGAAATTTATAATAAACCATATCTAAGTCCTGGTCAGATTGCTTACCTGCCGCAGGATTCTTTCTTGCCAAAACAGTTAACCATTTCAAAAGTAATTGAATTATACCTCGGAAAGGATAATTTTGACTGTTTTACAAAAGGTGATACGATTATATCTCCATTGCTTCATACTAAGGTCAGTGTCTTATCAGGCGGAGAATTAAGATACCTCGAGATTAAGCTACTATTGAATTTACCGGTTAAGTTTGTCCTGCTGGATGAACCTTTTAACGGAATTGCACCGGTTGTGGTAGATGTTCTAAAGCAAATGATCCGGGAGCATTCGAAATCAAAAGGGATCATCCTAACAGACCATGATTACAGGAATGTTCTTGATGTAGCAAGCCGGTATTGTTTATTGTATGATGGCGGCATTAAAAATATAGAAAACAAGGATGATTTAGTAAGATGGGGATATTTATTAGAAGATCATTGAATACCAGCACTATATTGTAAATAGAATTGCTTTGTGATTTGCGATTTTTAATATAATTATTTTGACAATGAAAAAGTAGGGGTAAAAGAAGTATTGGAAATAATTCGGTGTAACTTGGATTTGTTGTTTTATTGTTTAATCCTATTCCATCAACAAAACACCTGTACCCAAAAACGCTTTATACAGCATCAACCTAAACAACACAAATTTATTTTAGGAAAAAGGAAAATAATAGCTAAAATCGTGCGGCTAATTCATTCAGACAATAATCAACTTTAATTTAGCGTAGTATTCTTTCAAACTATTATAATTATACCGTTCTATGCAACCTGTTCCTAACAAATGCCTCCTGATTGGGGTTTTCTTTTTTACAGCAATAATAACAGCATGTAATAAAAGAACCGGAAACCCGGCAGCCAATAATATGTCTGATAGTAATTCTACTGCCCCTGTGGAAACCAAAAGCCCCAACAGTCAGTACAAGCCGGCTTTTCCCGGTCAAACCCGTGCGCCGGGTGTCAGAACAAAAACACCTTTATCGGTTACAGTCATCAACAGCGATTTGCAGCAGCCCTGGGCTATTTGTACCTTGCCTGACGGGCGTTTCCTCATCACACAAAAAGCAGGGACTATGATCATCTTAACGGCTGACGGCAAACCCGACAAAAAAATAACGGGCTTACCGGCAGTTTTGGCCGAAGGACAAGGTGGATTGCTGGATGTAAATATCGACCCGGATTTTACCGCCAATAAAATGATCTACTGGGATTACGCAGAACAAACACCAGCAGGTTCCTTACTGGCCGTTGCCAAAGGAAAGTTATCTGCAGACGAAAGTAAAGTGGAAAATATAACAGTGATCTATAGGGCCACGCCTGCTTATAACGGTACGCTTCAATATGGCTCACGTATCGTGTTTGATAAACAGGGAGACTTGTTTGTAAGCACAGGAGAACGCGCCGCAAATGATATCCGGATCAAGGCGCAAGATTTGAGTGCAGCTATTGGAAAAATTGTCCACATCACAAAAGATGGCCATCCTGTTCCGAACGGCCCTTTTGCAAATACGGCCAACGCTAAGCCGGAGATTTATGCTTACGGTTTCCGCAATCCGGAAGGCATGGCATGGAACCCACAAACGGGCGAATTGTGGGAGGACGAATTTGGGCCGCGCGGCGGAGACGAGATCAACATCATACGTCCAGGGAAAAATTACGGATGGCCGCTGGTTACTTACGGAATCGAATACAGCGGTGATAAAGTAGGCGAGGGCATCCAGCAAAAAGCAGGTGTAGAGCAGCCCGTTTATTATTGGGACCCCAGCATATCGCCTTCGGGCATCGCTTTTTACAACAGCGATGTGATTGCGGAATGGAAAGGTAATTTGTTTGTTGGCGGATTGGGCGGGTCGCACATTGCACGATTGGTGATCAAAGACAATAAAGTAACAGGCGAAGAAAGATTGCTGGCAGATAAAAGCGAACGTTTCCGGGCACTGGCCGAAGGTAAAGACGGTGCTTTGTATGTTGTAACAGACGGCGGTAAACTGTACCGGATCGCTAAGAAATAAGTTACATTTGTTTGGTTCTTTTTAAGCTGAGGATTTATAATTCCCTATACAAAACCTCCCACCTTACTTTTATTTATCCAAACTAAATGTAATCAAACTAAAATTGCTTATACCTTTATCGCATGTTAAAAATCAGCGGGCTTTTTATTTATCCGGTCAAATCGCTCGGCGGCATTGCCCTTACAAATGCAGAAGTAAGTAGCCGCGGTTTGGAATACGACAGGCGTTGGATGCTGGTTGATGAAAATAATCGTTTTCTATCACAACGTGAAGTTCCGGAAATGGCACTGCTTGATGTTGAAATAACTACTAATAGATTATTGGTGATGCACCGGCTGCAACCTGAAGAATTTATTGCCGTTCCTTTTTTGTTTGATGCAAAAGAAGCAGTCGTATGCAACATTTGGGATGATACATGCCTGGCAGAATTTGTAAGCAGCGAAATTGACAACTGGTTTACCGCAATATTAAAGATAAAGTGCCGCTTGGTTTACATGCCGTTGGCTGCAAGGCGGCAGGTGGACCAACACTACGCAGGGCCGGATCATATTACTTCTTTTGCCGATGCTTTTCCTTTTTTAATGGTTGGCCAGGCTTCCCTGGATGACTTGAACAGCCGTTTACAAGAACCGGTTTCGATGGACCGTTTCAGGCCGAATATTGTTTTTACGGGTGGAGAAGCATTTCAGGAAGACCAAATGCAGCATTTTACCATCGGCAGCCTCAATTTTTATGGTGTAAAACCTTGTGCCCGTTGTCCGGTCGTCAACATTGACCAGGAAAAGGGGGCCACAGGAAAAGAACCCTTAAAAACACTTTCCGGCTATCGTAAAAAAAACAACAAAGTTTACTTCGGGCAAAATCTTGTTCATGATGGGGAAGGGATGATCAATATTGGTGATGAGATCAGGGTCAAAGAGTCAAGGCCAGAAAAATTCATATAAAAAAAACAGTTTTTATACCGATAAAAACAGCATGCAAAACGTAACCCATAAACAAATCACGCTGCGTACAGCCCGCGCTGTCAGCGTTGTTTTTTGTACAGGACCAACCATAGAATTGATCAAAAATAACCAGTTGCCAAAAGGTAACTTGTTTGATGTGGCACAAGCAGCCGGTTTTTTAGGTGCAAAACTAACGCCGCAATTGTTGCCGCATTGCCACCCGGTTGCTATTGATGGCATGAGCATTGTTTTTGATTATCTTGATAAAGAAAAGCATGCGGAATATGTAGATGAACAAGCTTTTGCCCGAACAGGGATTTTGATTCTGGGTGAAGCAAAATCTATCGGCCGCACCGGGATTGAAATGGAAATGCTGACGGCAGTTTCTGTTGCCGCGCTCGAAATTTACGATATGCTGAAACCGGTGGACAAGCAATTAGAGATAGGCCACATCAAACTATTGGAAAAACGCGGTGGTAAAAGCGACCGGCAATTGCTGTATGCAGATAAATCTGTTTGTGCGGTTTTGGTTTGTTCGGATTCCACCGCAGCAGGAACGCGGCAGGACCAAAGCGGAAAGATCATCACCGAAATACTGCAAAGTTTTAACGCTGAAGTAAAGTATTTTGAAATCTTGCCGGACGATAAACTGCAGATCCGGCAGCAAATATTAGAATGGGTGCAGGAAGATGTACCTTTCATTTTTACAACAGGCGGAACAGGATTAGGCCCGCGGGACAATACCATAAGCGCTGTTGAAGAATTATTAGAACACAAAGCCGATGGTATTGCCGAAGCCATGCGCAGCTTCGGGCAGCAGCGTACCTCGCTTGCCATGATGAGCCGTGGCGTTGCCGGAACGATCGGCCAAACGCTGGTAGTAACTTTGCCCGGAAGTGCAAACGGTGCGCGCGAATCTTTACAAGCTATTTTACCGGCTGTTTTTCATGCCCGTAAAATGATCCTCGGCGGAGGCCATTAATCAAACCAAAAATATGTTAGATTATAAAGAAGCGCAGCAGTTAATTGCCGGTTTAGCCCGCTCATTTGGACAGGAAACGGCTGGTTTAGATGCAGCTTTCGGACGGGTTTTGGCAGAGCAAATTTTTGCTGATCGTGATTACCCGCCGTTCCATCGTGCCACGATGGATGGTTATGCGATCAGCAGTAAAGACTGGGAATCGGGCACTAAGATTTATACGGTAAAAGAAGTATTGTTTGCCGGCCAGCGTTATCAGAAAGAAATTCTTTCCGGCGAATGTTATAAGATCATGACGGGCACTGCCGTTCCGCCTGGAGCTGATGTGGTGATCCAAAGGGAAGATGCAACAGCGGAAAATGATCAGGTTAAATTCAATCTTGAAAAAATAAAACCTTTTTTAAATATCGCAAAAAAAGGCGGGGATATTAAAGCCGGTAGCTGCATCATCGATCGAAATTGTATTTGCACGGCACCGGTAATTGCGCTGTTGGCTTCGGTTGGAAAGGCAGAAGTTAAAGTAGGGAAACTGCCTGTTGTTGCCTTGTTTACCACGGGCGATGAAGTGGTAGAGCCCGGACAAGCAGTTTCTGATGTCCAGATCCGCAACAGCAATCAGTATTTGTTGAAAAGTTTGTTAAAAGAATGGCAGATAAAACCGGCCATTTACAAGCACATTCCGGATGACCAGGCAAAGCTGAAACAGGAGATTGGCGTAGCGTTAGATGCAGACTTGATTATTTTATGCGGAGGCGTTTCTATGGGAGACGCAGATTATGTTCCCGGGATACTGGAAGATTTAGGTGTAAAAAAGCTGTTTTATAAAGTAAGCATCAAACCGGGTAAACCGATTTGGTGCGGGCAACTGCCTTCCGGCGGACTCGTTTTTGCTTTGCCGGGCAACCCGTTCTCCTGTCATGTAACCTTCAAATTATTCGTCGAACATTATCTCAAAACCTGTTTTGGCTTGCCCACAAAGGATTGGCCAATGCTTCTTTTATCGGTACAAAAACCTAAGAAAACAGCGTTTGACGAATTTTTTCCGGTAATTGTAGATCAGCAGGTTACATCGGTTTTATTTAACAGTTCCGGTGATGTAAAAGCAGCTTTAAAAGCCAATGCCATTGCGCTTCACCCTGCTGCTTTACAAGATTTGGAGGCAGGCAATTTAGTTGCGTTTCATCTTATTTAAAACAACATTTCGTTGTACATTTGTTTGTATAACAGATTTACAGGATACTTTTGTTCAGTTTAAATTAGCTTATCCTGGACCATGCTTCTTTTATCGTATTAAAATATAAACACAAGTGCTGAACGATCCATACGGAAGGAAATTTAAAACTTTAAGGGTTAGCTTGTTAAACACCTGCAACCTCAACTGTTTTTATTGTACCATGGGTTCTGAGGAAGAGGTCAATTTTGATCACCGCCCGCAAAAAACAGCTGTTTTCTTTTCGGAAATAATCTCACGTTTGCACAAACAACTTGATCTGGAAACCATCCGTTTAACCGGTGGGGAACCTTTGCTTTACCGCGAACTCCCAATGTTGATCCGCTCTTTAAAGGCAATCGGTATCCCAAAAATCAGCATGACCAGCAACGGTTACCTGCTTGCCCGACAAGCAGCGGCATTAAAAGCTGCCGGTTTGCAAAGCATCAATGTTTCTTTAGATGCCGTAAACGAGGCTGCTTTTTATAAAATGACTAAACGCCGTCATCTCGGCCGGGTTTTAAACGGTATTGACGTTGCTTTAGATTCTGGGATCCAGGTAAAACTAAACGCAGTGATTATGAAGGGGATGAACGAAGATGAGATTATTCCGTTGGTAGATTACGCCTTTGGTAAAAATATTCCGGTCCGTTTTTTGGAAGTGATGGCAATGGGGCATTTGCACCAGGAACCCGGTAAATACCTTTTCCCGCAACAACAACTGCTGGATCTAATCGCAACGAAACACAATTTTAAACGTTTGCCAAGAACGGCATCAGCAACAGCTAACTACTGGCAAACTACCGCAGGAAACACTTTCGGTATCATTGCCAACAACAGCGAACCTTTTTGCCAGGATTGCAGCCGTTTGCGTTTGGATGCCGAAGGAAATATGTACGGTTGTTTAAGCACCAATCATCCCATTGCCATGAATGCTGCCGACAACGATTATATTTTACAGGAAAAATTGCAGATGGCAATGGACCAGAAGCAATTGCATCATTTTACAGGCAGTAAATTGAGCATGTTGAGCATTGGAGGTTAATACTTCTTTTACCCTATAAATATTATGACCATACAGGTTTTTGCTGTTTTGAAAGATTATTTCGACAAAGAATTTGAAATGTCAGGCAGCGTAAAAAATATAGCAGCATTAAAACAACAACTGGCTGGTATGAATACTGAAGCAGCAAACGTGCTGGATCTTTGTCGTTTTGCTGTACACGATGAATTTGTTGACCAAGATTATCCCATCAATATAAATGATACCATTTGCATTATCCCGCCCAGCAGTGGCGGCTGACCTTCCGCTTTTATCTGCCGAACCTTTGGACCTGGTTGGCCTGCTTGCCAAATCCCATCACCCGGAGGCTGGTGCTGTTGTGCTTTTTAGCGGGGAAGTGCGCGATAATGACCCACAAACAAATGTGGATTATCTGGAATACGAAGCGCAGGAAGCGATGGCTTCCAAAGCAATCCGCAATATTATGGACGATGCTTGTAAAAAATTTCCTTTGAACATTGTGCTGGCACAACATCGCATCGGAAAAGTGGGCATTTCGGAATCGGCTGTGGTAGTGATTACGGCATCACCGCACCGGGCAGAGGCTTACTCGGCCAATCGTTACATTATCGACCGTATTAAACATGAAGCACCGATCTGGAAATGCGAATATTTTAAAGACGGCACCAAAGAATGGGGCGGCAATTGCAACTGCCAGAAAATTACCGGCGATGCCAATAAGCATGTTTACGAATGGACAGAGGGGAAGAAATAGTTATAAAGATTTTTATTTATGTTCCTGTATATATTATTTATCATTGTAATGCCCAAAAGCTGATATAATGAATACGGAAATTACATTCTCTCTTACTTCATAAATTAGCCTGTCTTTTTCATTGATTCTTCGCGACCAAAACCCTTTGTACTGATGCTTTAATGCTTCCGGCTTTCCAATCCCTTCATACGGATTGTGTTTAAGTTCTTCAAATATCCTTTCAATTCTTGTTATACTTTTCTTATCCCCGGATTTATATATTCTACTTAAATCCTTATCGGCTTTATTAGACAGGTTTATAGTATATTTCCCCATACTGACTTATCAGGGTCTAATGTTTTGTATCTGCCCCCTTTTATGTCGGCTATGCCTTGTTCTATGGCTTCTATGTTTTTAGGGTTGTCAAAAAAGGGATCTTCGCTTATACGTTCAGTTTTCCGTAGTTCGAAAGTTTCCTTTTTCCCCCTCTGGATAACAACAAGTTCTTTTTCGGCCAAATCCAAATACTTCTTTAGGTTTCCCCTTAATTCGCTTGGGCTAATTACTATCATATCTACATTATAAATGATTTGTACACTATTATGTACAAATATACTGGTATTTTTAATTTATGCTTCAAAAAATAAATGTAATCCTATTATGCTTACGAAATCATCTGAATTTTGAAATTGTCTTGATATTATAACTTTAAGAAATAGTGTAATTTGCATATCATTGCTAAAGTAATTCAAAATGGAGAATGCTTCTTTTATCACCTTAAAACCGTTAATCACGATAGAATATTGCCCAAAATGCCATTGGTTGTTGCGCGCAGCTTACATGGCGCAGGAATTACTGACTACCTTTAACAATGAACTGCATGGCGTTTTGCTGCATCCGAGCGAAATAGGCGGCCGTTATACCATTTATGTTGGTGAAGAACTTCTTTTTGACCGGAAAAGGGAAGGGCGTTTCCCGGAAATTAAAGAACTGAAACAACTGGTGAGGGATAAGGTGAGCCCGGATAAAAATTTAGGCCATTCGGACAAGAAATGACCTTTAGTCATACCGGACCCGTTTCGGCATCTCTCCCGTTTTAACTGTTTATGTTGCTGTTCCTTTTTTGCGGGATGCCGAAAAGATTTCGGCATGACAAGTTATTATAAAAAAAACCCGTATAAAAGAAGCATTCAATGCTTCTTTTATACGGGTAAAACATAAATTGATTATCAGGCCCTTCTTATCACGCCAAAGATTACGGCAATTACCAATAATACGTGGATAAGGCCGCCTGCCACATGAAAGGCGAAAACGCCCAAAGCCCATCCTATTACAAGATAACGGCCAGGATGTACAATAGAGAGTTCATAAAATTGATTTTTAAAATGTGATTAAATGGTTTAAATTATTAATAGGGGATAATATTAAATCTTAAATATTGTTTTTAATACGATGGAATAAATAATATTTAATAGGGCTGATTGATACCAAATTCCTGAACCTGCCTACAGCTTCAGCCATTTATTGCGTACCGATATTTGCAAAGAAGAAGGCTCCCATATTTCTTCTATCTGGTATTTTATTTTATGCTGGTTTTGTAGGGTTAAAGGTATTTGCAGCAACATGCCGCCGCGCACCAGAGTGAGATTAATGATATCTCCCGGTAATTGAAATTGTAAAGATTTTTCCAGGTCAACGATTCGATTGCTGTTGATGGCCAGCAATTCGTCGTTTACGTTGACGCCTTCAATCCATGCTGCTGTATCGCGTTCAACCTGTGTTACTAAAAGTTTACCGGCGTTTAAAACGGCCGTAAAACCAGTTGTTGGCAGCGGTTTGATTTCCGGCGGACAAATACGCAACCGCAGCCCGGCATAACCGAGATAATGGTTATAATCCAATTCTTCCAGGCCATTAATATAATGCTCGTAGATGTGGTTTAAACTGGTTCCGGCCACATCTTCGAGTACCATTTTAAATTCTTCTTCTGTGTAACCCCGGTTTTCGGTTTTATAAACCTGCTCGTACATGCGCTTCATCACATCATCCAAAGAACGCGCCGCATTGGTTTCGTGGATAATCAACAAATCAAGACAAAGCGCAATCAATGATCCTTTTACATAATAAGAAATGGTAGAATTGGGCGAGTTTTCATTCGGACGGTAAAATTTAATCCAGGTATCAAAACTGGCTTCGGTAACCGTTTGGATTTTTCTACCGGGCAAATTTTCAATATTAATAATGTCGGCAGCAAGCAGTTTAAGATAAGCTTCAGCAGAAATTAAACCGGCACGGCGCAAAATCAAGTTGTCGTAATATGCTGTAAAACCTTCGGCAATCCATAAACTGGTGGTATAGTTTTCCTGCTGATAATCTAACGGGCCCAATGCTTCCGGCCGTAACCGTTTCACGTTCCACAAATGGAAATATTCGTGGGAAACCAATCCCAAAAAATCCTGGTACGTTTTCTCTGTAGCATAAGCCGCCCGCGAAACACCCAAAACGGTAGAATTGCCATGCTCCAGCCCGCCGCTGCCCTGGTTAAAATTATGGATGATGAACACGTACCGCTTGTTGGGGTTCTCGCCAAAAATGACCGTTTCTTCTTCAATAATCCTTGTAAAATCTGCTGTTAATGTTTCTTCATGGTACATTCCTCCTCCGTACATCGCTACCTCATGCAAAACACGTGCTGCGGTAAAAGAGAAAACATGCTGGTTGCCAACTTCAAAAGGCGAATCGTAAAGCGTATCAAAATTAGGGGCATAAAAACAGTATGGGTTATTATCGGCCGTTTCCAATCCTGTAGAAACAGTTTTCCAGTTGCTGCATGGGATAATTTGAATTTTAGAAGAGAGATTAAGCATTCCTTCGGGATATAAAAATATCCCGGCAGGGGAGAGGAAGGCATGGGAACTATCTACAAAACTGGTGCGCACCGAAACTTCAAAAGCGTAAACACGGTAAGCAACGGTAATTGCCGTAATGTTTTTTGTGTTGATGAGCCAGCTGTTTTTACGAGATTTTTCAAAATGCAGCGGTTTTCCGTTGGAGATGACTTTAAAAGCTTCCACGTTTTTAGAAAACTCCCGGATCAGGTACGAGCCGGGTGTCCAAACAGGCATGATCAGCTCCAACTGCCCCTGGCTGATACCGGTAACGGTCATGCTTACATCAATATAATGCGCCTGTGGTTCTGTAAAAGAAATTTCAAAATAGATTTGGACAGGTGGGCTTGTCTGGCTCATTAACAGCTTAAATAATTATAATGCTAAAAACAGCATTCGGTTTTAAAATCATCCTTAACAAGGCTAATCTTACTAAGATTTATGTTGTAAAATGGTTGATACAGGTAAAGATTTGTAACATTAACTAATAGTTTTGTTACCCTTATATATTCGTAATTTACCAAAGCGTTGCTGCCCGTAACTTAACACTTATATTTTTACTGTTTTTACCGTATAAAAAAACAGATTATCCCTTAAAATTAAGAATGAAAGCAGCAGGTTTTTATATTTACACAAAAAGATTCCTATTAATAAGGAAATGAACTATTAAATGAAACCAAAATATATTATTTATCCACTACTGATCTTATTGATAGCTTACCTTATTTATAATAAGTTTTATGGTGCTGCAGCGAAAGAAAAAAAGATAGAACCAGCATCGGCCAAAGGCGGAAAAAAGCTGAATAAACCCGTGCCGGTTAATGTGATGATTGTAAAAGATACGGCTTTTAGCAATGCCATTGATATTACCGGAACGATTGATGCCAACGAAAAGGTTGACCTGCGCAGCGAAACAGCAGGTAACATCACCGGTATTTATTTTAAAGAAGGCACATACGTTAATAAAGGCCAGTTGCTGGTTAAAGTGTACAATCAGGATCAGGTAGCTTCGCTTAAATCAACCCAGGTACAAATTAAACTGGCAGAACAAACGGAATACCGTAACCGGATTTTACTGCAAAAAGAAGCCGTGAGCAAAGAGGAATACGATACTTCTTTATCATCGCTTAATGTTTTCAGGTCGCAGGCCGATCTCATCCGTGCACAAATAGCAAAAACAGAAGTCCGTGCACCGTTTTCGGGTATTATTGGTTTAAGAAATATCAGTCCGGGCGGCTATCTTTCCCCGCAAAGTTCTATTGCCACTCTGGTAAATATGGATCCCGCAAAAATTACATTTTCGGTTCCCGAAAAATATCTTTCTTTAATTAAAACCGGCAGCAAGATTAAATTTACGATAGAAAGCTCCAGGAACAATTTCACCGGAATAGTTTATGCCATCGAACCTAACCTGGATTTAACTTCGCGTTCCATCACCATTCGTGCTAAATCCCCAAATCAAAAAGGTTTGTTGCGTGCAGGCAGTTTTGCCAAAATCAACTTAGCGCTTGAGCAAATACCTAAAACGATATTTGTTCCAACAGAATGTGTGATCCCCGATATTAAAAGCAGCAGTGTTTTTGTTGCCATAAAGGGCAAAGCAGTTTCCAGGGCTGTAAAAACAGATGTGCGGACTGCATCCAAGATCCAGATTGTTGACGGATTAAAGCCCGGCGATAGTTTAATTGTGTCCGGCATCATCCAGTTAAGGCCAAAAGTGCCTTTAAGAATTGTTAAAATCATTCAATAAAATTCATGAGTTTATCCTCAACCAGTATAAAAAGACCGGTTTTAACTACGGTAATGGCTATTGCTATTGTCGTGTTCGGCATCATTGGTTACAAGTTTTTAGGAACAAGGGATTTTCCTTCGGTTGATCCGCCGATCATCTCTGTCTCTACCAGTTATTCGGGAGCCAACTCGGATGTAATCGAATCCCAGATTACCGAACCGCTGGAAAAAGTAATTAATGGGATTCCGGGTATCCGTAACATATCTTCCAACAGTTCGGTTGGTTCGAGCAATATTACGGTAGAATTTAATCTGGATGCCGATCTGGAAACCGCAGCAAATGATGTGCGCGACAAAGTTTCGCAAGCGCAGCGTCAGTTGCCGCAGGATGTTGATTCGCCGCCAGTGGTAACCAAGGCCGATGCCAACGCGGATAATATTATTACGATAACCGTGAGCAGCAATACGCGTAATATTTTGCAGATTGATGATTATGCAGAAAATGTATTACAGCAAGCTTTACAAACCATCCCGGGCGTAAGTGCGGTAAATGTGCAGGGGCAACGCCAGTATGCCATGCGTTTGTGGATCGATCCGAATAAACTGGCCGCTTATCAGCTGGCCGCTACTGATATTCAAGCTGCTTTAGCCAAAGAAAACGTGGAGTTGCCGGCAGGTAAAATTGAGGGCAACAATACAGAATTAGCGGTACGCGCGCTGGGTAAATTAACAACAGAAAAAGATTTTAACAACCTGATCATCCGATCAGACAGTAACCGGGTGATCCATTTAAGCGATGTGGGTTACGCAATCCTGGGTGCTTCCAACGAAGAAACAGCGCTTAAAGAATCGGGTGTTCCGGAAGTAGGGTTGGCCATTGTACCGCAGCCAGGGGCCAATTATGTGCAAATTGCCAAAGATTTTTATAAAAGACTGGCACAGGTTAAAAAGGACTTGCCAGCTGATATAAAAGTAGAAGTTGCGCTGGACAATACCCGTTTTATCAATCAATCCATCACTGAGGTACAGGAAACTTTGCTGATCTCGTTTATACTGGTGGTAATCATCATCTACTTGTTTTTCCGGGATTGGCTGATTGCTTTCCGTCCGCTGATCGATATTCCGGTTTCGTTGATCGGTGCTTTTTTTATCATGTATATTTTTGGCTTCTCCATCAATATCCTTACCCTGCTTGGAATTGTGCTGGCTACAGGTTTGGTGGTGGACGACGGGATTGTGGTAACCGAAAATATTTATAAAAAAGTAGAAGAAGGAATGGAGATTCGCAAAGCTGCTTTTGAAGGTTCTGAAGAGATTTTCTTTGCCGTAATTTCTACATCAGTAACCCTGGCGGCTGTGTTTTTGCCGATTGTTTTTCTGCAGGGATTTACCGGGCGGCTGTTTAGGGAGTTTGCGGTGGTGGTAGCCGGTGCAGTATTGATCTCTGCCTTTGTGTCTTTATCGCTTACACCAATGCTCAATGTAAAACTGATCCGAAAAAACCAGAAGAAATCAAAATTTTACGAACGGACAGAGCCTTTTTTTCAGAACATGACCAGTTCTTACACCAGTTCGCTTATTGATTTCATGAAGCGGAAATGGATATCTGCTGTTATCCTGGTGGCTTCCCTGGTCATTGTTGGCGTCCTCTTTAAACTTATACCTTCCGAGTTGGCTCCGCTGGACGACAGAAGTTTGCTTCGTTTTACCGTGACCGGCCAGGAAGGTGCTTCCTACGAATACATGACGAGGTACATGAACAGGATATCACAATTTGTGGAAGACTCCATTCCTGAAAAGCAAATCAATATTTCGGTTATTTCACCAGGTTCTAATATCAATTCTGGTTTCGGACGGATTGGATTGGTTGATCCTGACAAACGGGTACGTACGCAACAGCAAATTACCGATTACATGACTAAAAACCTGGCACGTTTTCCGGATGCCCGTACTTTTGTTATCCAGGAACAAACCATAAGCGGCGGCGGAAGTGGTGCGCGTACTTCTTTACCGGTACAATTCGTGATCCAGAACCAGGATTTTGAAAAACTGAGGAAAGTGTTGCCGGATTTTATGGCCGAAGCAAATAAAAGTCCGGTTTTTCAGGGGGTAGACGTAAACCTTAAATTTACAAAACCACAACTTTCCATAACAACAGATCGTGACCGGGCCCGTGACCTGGGTGTATCGGTTGCAGATATTGCCCGAACACTACAGCTGTATTATAGTGCCGGCCGGTTAGATTATTTTTTGATCAGTGGAAAACAGTACCAGGTTATTGCACAGGTTGATCGTTCCAACCGGGATCAGCCGCTCGATCTGCAGTCTATCTATGTGCGCAGCAGCAATGGGAAATTAGTCCAGCTGGATAATGTAGTTAAAGTAACAGAAAGCTCTACGCCACCATCCATCTACCACTTTAACCGGTTTAAATCTGCAACTGTACAAGCTGGTTTGGCTCCCGGCCATACCATTGGAGAGGGTATTGCCGAAATGCAGCGCCTTGCCAAAGGCAGGCTGGACGATAGCTTTAGTTCTGACCTGGCCGGACCGTCAAGGGATTTTGCCGAAGGGTCATCCAATATTTTGTACGCATTTGCATTTGCGCTGCTGCTGATTTATTTAGTCCTGGCTGCACAGTTCGAAAGTTTTATTGATCCTTTTGTAGTGATGCTGACGGTTCCGCTGGCTATCGCAGGCGCTTTTTTATCACTCTGGCTGTTTAACCAAACACTAAATATTTTTAGTGAGATCGGGATGATCACATTAGTAGGTTTGGTTACCAAAAACGGTATCCTGATCGTAGAATTTGCCAACCAACGTATGGAAGCTGCCAAATTATCTAAATTTGACGCAGTGGTAGAAGCAGCAACTGCCCGTTTACGGCCCATTTTAATGACCAGCCTGGCCGTTGTGCTGGGTTCTGTGCCAATTGCTTTTGCTTTGGGCGCAGGTGCAAAAAGCCGGGTATCATTAGGGATTGTTATTATGGGCGGGATGATGTTTTCATTGGTGCTTACACTATATATTATTCCGGTGATGTTTGTTGTTTTCTCTGCCAAAGCAAAACATAACCCGGATGATGAACCCGAAGAAGATCCAAATATTAATAAAGAAAAAGAAACACTGCTGTTGCCCGAGCACCAAATTTAATATTGATGAAGCTGATAAAACCTTTGCCAGTACTTCTTTTATGCCTGTATTTTACAAACTTTGCTTTTGCACAGCGTGCACCTTTGCTTACTTTGGAAGATGCCGTTAGTATCGCCCTAAAAAACAATTATAACATCCGGCTTGCAAAAAACAATACCACCATGGCAGCGGGCAACGTAACACTTGGCAACGCTGGTTATTTGCCCCTGGTAGGCGCTAGTATAAGTACCAGCAGCAGTGTGCTGAACATTAAGCAAACACGTTCTGACGGTACAATCAATAACCTGAACAAACTGCATAATTCCAGCTTGAGTTATGGGCCAAATATCAATTGGACCATTTTTGATGGCTTTGCCATGTTTGCCAATTACGATCAGTTAAAACAGTTAAACAAACTGGGCCAGGTGCAGGAAAGGGATACAATACAAAGCACACTGGCTGCTGTAATTTCTACCTATTACAATCTCGTGTATCAAAACCAGGAAATTATATCGTTAAAAGGGGCAATCGATATTTCGAATACGCAGTTACGTTATGCTTCTGATAAATATAATGTTGGCCGTGCTTCTAAGTTAGATGTGTTAAATGCACAGGTAAACTTTAATACCGATACGGCTAATTTGCTTTCGCAGGTCCAGCAGTTTAAAACCACCAAAATCAGCCTCAACCAATTACTGGTACGTAAACTGGACGAAGATTTTTCTGTTCCGGATACTATCCAAATTCAAAACCAGCTGGTTTTGAACGATATTATCAACCAGGCACAAACTGCCAATCCGGCCATACTTTCTTCTCAAATTAATAAAAGGCTGACAGAAATTTCTTTACGACAGGTTCGTGCAGGACGTTATCCGGTTATGGGCGTAAACTCAGGCTATGTTTTCAGCAACAGTAAAACCCCTGCGGGTTTTACACGTACACAAGATACAAAAGGGTTAAATTACGGACTGACAGCCAGTGTAAATATATTTGACGGTTTTAACCAGGCCCGTAGGGAACGTGTTGCTAAATTACAGATAAACAGTGCAGACATAAGGGTAAACCGGACACGGCAACAGGTGGAAGCGCAGATCAATTCTTTGTACATCAATTATTTATTCGGCTTGGATTTGATCCGTTTAGAACAATCAAACGTAGAAATTGCAAAAAAAAACCTGGACATATCCCTTGAGAAATACAGGCTTGGAAACATCACGCCACTGGAAGTAAGAGAGGCGCAGAGAAATTATTTAGATGCACAAACCCGCTTTTTTAACGATCAGTATCAAACTAAGCTGGCCGAAGTGAGTTTGAAAGAAATTACAGGAACAATCAGCCTGAATTGAAATTTTAAAAAGATTGGAATCGTTATTGCATGGTAAACAGTAAATTTTAATTTATTTAATTCTATGTCACAAGCCCGCTATCAATTATGTTTATTAATAGATGACAATTACATTGATAACATGATCAACCGTAAAATTATCGAGAATGAATTTTTTGCAAAAAAAGTAGTTGTAAAAGAATCAGCAGAGGAAGCACTTGAAGAATTAAAAAAAGGACAGTACATACCTGATGTTATATTTTTGGATGTGCGTATGCCGCAGATGAACGCTTTTGAGTTTTTAAAAGAGTACGAAAAACTAAAAATCAATCCCCTTCATCCTCCGATGATTTATATTTTAACATCGTCCCTTGATCCAACAGACAGTCGTAAAGTGTTTGAAAGCCGTTATGTTACGCAACTTTTACATAAACCGCTTACGCATCAAAAATTGGAAGACATCAATTTATGATTTTAATTGCAGATAGCGGATCAACTAAAACAGATTGGATATTGGCAACAACAGGCGAGCCGGACACAGGGTTTAAAACGGCAGGCCTTAATCCGTTTTTTCACTCTGACAAAGAGATGAACAAAATCATAGCCAGACAGGAACAATTAATAACTGAGGCTGAAAACGTTAAAGAAGTTTATTTTTTTGGTGCAGGCTGTTCCAGCCCTGATAAGCGGGAAATGGTTTCCAATGTACTTAGCCAGTTGTTTAAACAGGCTTATGTAAGTGTTGACAGTGATTTACTGGGATCAGCTTATGCAACTTGCGGACTTGAGACAGGTTTGTGCTGCATCCTGGGAACTGGTTCTAACATTACTTATTTTGACGGGGAAAATATTTTTGAAGGAAAACACGGATTGGGTTTTATTTTAGGTGATGAAGGTTCAGGCAGCTACTTTGGCAAAAAGCTGATCACTGATTATTTGTACGGCCGTATGCCGGAAGCAGAAAGTGCCCTTTTTACAAAAAAGTATTCCATTAACAAAGAAACTGTTATTGGCCATGTTTACCACAAGCCCGGTGCAAATTATTACCTGGCTTCTTTTGCGGCTTTTTTAAGCGAAATTAAAACAAGCGGTTACGGCAAAAGCTTGGTTTGCCAGGGTTTAACAGAATTTATAACCACCAACATTCAAACTTATCCCTCCTACAAAGAGCTTAAATGCCATTTTGTGGGTTCTGTTGCCTGGCATTTAAAAGAAGAGTTACAGGAAATTTGTGCAGCATATGAAGTCAGGATAGGAAAAATCATAAAGCACCCAATTCAGGATCTGGTGAATTTTCTCCTCAAAAGGGAATAAAATTATACTTCTTTTACCGGTTGTTTTGTAGTGCGTTTAGCATCGGCAATTTTTTTTACCGATAAAAGAAGCATTATTATTGCCATAAAAATTACAGGTGTGTCAATTGCGCAATCTACGTCCGGGTCTCCGCAGGGCGTGCCCTGAGCCTTTAACTGAACCATGTTCATCAGCAACAATAAAATCGTGGCTGATAAGAATATGTAAATTTTTTTAAGCTTCATGGTTAACAAATTTAAATAATTAATATCATTCCTGATGCTTCTTTTACCGGTATAAAAATGGTGTCGGGAAGCTTTTAGCTATCAGCCATCAGCTTTTAGCTAAAAGCTATCAGCTATCAGCTATTCCCGAAAAACATACAGGGCACAAGTTTTAATGGCATAAAAGAAGCATTAAATACACTTGCACAAGTTTTAAGTCTTTTTTAAAAGGTTTTTAATAATTAAAGTTTTATAAACTTAGCCCGCCAGATCGCTTTTTTAGTGGCATCGGTTAATTCCACAACATAAATACCCGGCATCAGCGAACTCACGTCCATTCGTAAAGCATTGCTGTTGTTTGCGGTAGATTTAAGAACTAAATTTCCAACCATGTTCATCACACGAATTTCGCCTGTACCTTTAAACGTTTGGGTTGAATTGATTTGGATGTAAGAACTGGCCGGGTTTGGATAAACATAAAATGCAGTGGTACTTAAAGCATTAAAACCGATCTGTACATTATCAGAATAACCCAGGTTGTCATCCAAAACATTTTGTTTTAAACGGTAAATAATATTTCCATTATCAACATGCTTATCTGTATAAGTATAGGCACCGCTGTTATTGGCGGCAACAGTTGCAATTGCAACAAATGTCCTGCCGCCGTCTGTACTTTTTTCTATGGTAAAAACAGTATAGCTGGCTTCGTTTTTAGTGGTCCAATTAAGCACTACATTGCGGTCGTTTATTTTCCCGGTAAAATTAAGCAACTTGTACATTGCGTCCGGGTTAAGTTTAAAAACCAGTTCTAAACGGTTTCCGCCTTTAGATGCAGTGTCAGCGCGGTTAATGTTAAAATTATAAGCATTGTTCAGGTTAAGCAGCAAAGAATCTTTTTTATAATGGTCAATTACATAAACATTATATTTTGGTGCAATGTTAACCATGTCTGTTAAATGCAATTGCTGGCTGGCAGTGGTTGTGGCATCCACAAACAATTTTATCCGCATCAGGTTGTTTACGGTCGGCATTTTATTGATGGCCAAACGTGCGTTGTCTTTAGAATAGCTGGATAAAAAAACACTCGGCGTCATACCGTCTAAATCAGCCCCGTCTTCTTTATCGTAATTTGCCGACCAGTTTTTGTTGAAAAACAAGCCTATCCCGTCATAATTAATGCTGTCTGTTTTTAATTGTACCATCAGGCTGGATTTTACACCAGCAGAAGGGTCTAAAGTATTGCCAACCGGTGCGCCCATAATCAATCCCCCTGTATTGAAATCCCCTTTTAAATGTGCCGACATCAAAAGTACAGGTGAGGTAGATGTGGTAAGTTGGTTGGATACTTTATTGCTTTCGGCAAAGGCAACGCCAGCATTGGTAGAACCAACCACATTGCATTTTGCAAAAAAGCCCTGTCCGCTGGCTATATAACGATTGGCCCCATTGCCATCCGTAACAGCCGAACCGCTTGTTGCACTGCCTTTTGTATAGTAGGAGAATTGTTTGTTTGATGGATTGAACATATAGATTTTCGGGTCGATATCTGTACCGAAAGTAACCAGGTCCAGGTCAATAGTTGAAGCATAAGGGTTTCCGATGAGGTTAAAACCGTCTGTACCTTGGTCTTCCGTTTTTCCGCTTGTACCATACCAATTGGTGCGCATTAAATTTGCAACAGGTGCATAAGAAGAATTGTATTTGTAGTAATAAGCGGTTTGGACAGCAGAACCGGGGCTTTCTTTAGCATAAGGACTGCTGACAGTAAAGTTGTTGATGTTGTTTTGCGGCACATTTACGCTGATGTTTCCCTGGTTGAGCGTACCGGTAAAAACAACGGCATTATCATCGGGCGTAGGGAAAACCGGACCTCTAAGTTTGGTATTTAAATTGGTACGGCTGCCGCGGTTAAAAAACATAAGGCCGGTTCCAACGGGAATATTTTCTGCCAGGGAATAAATCCCTTTATAATCACTGTCTTTAATAACGGTATTTGCCGGGAAAGGGTCGCCTTCGCGGTACATCCAGATAGAAGCATTATTGGTGTTGGAAGCATCAAAATTTCCCGTTCCGGGATTCGGCCCGGTAATTGGTGTATCGTTGATGAGTGAGGCAATGGTATAAAAACCGGTGGCAGTATTAACAGGAGAGGAGATTAAACGGTAACTTCTACCGTAACTGCCGGTTACAAATCGTTGTACATTAACATTGCCGGTTATATTAGCGGTTCCGGTTAATGCAGCAATGCTGGCGGTTCCGGTTGCTGTGGAAAGGAGCGTTAGGTTACCGCCGGCCTGCATCGAACATTGATCCCCAACAGTTAATATCCCGGAAACTGTGGTTGTTCCTCTTATTGCAACGGTTTTAGCTGTTCCGGGCACAGAAATAGTATTTAAATTTTTATAGTTTAAAGCACCGACCGACAAGGTGTTGGCACCTACTCCGGCCCCGGTATAAGTATAATCTCCTGTTACTGTGTATCCGATTGCCGTGTTTGCGTAATCATCCCCAATGGAAACCGGTATGCTGCCGGAATTGATAAATGTATTGCCCATAAGGTCTTTACCGATTTGAATAGAAGAAATATTGCTGAAATTAACTGTGCTGTTAATGGTAAAGTTAAGGCCAGTCTGCAGTGCGTAAGTTGAGGAAGGTGCAACGAAGCTTTTGGCCGAACCCGAACAAAACAAATTAAAAAAAGCTGTTGCGTTTGAGCCGCCGATGGTTTGTGCGGCAGTTGTATTATTAAAAATTGTAGTTAAACCGTTACCGGTAATACCTGTAGTAGTAGCATTGTTTGTCCAGTTGCCGCCTACAGTAATACTACTTGTACCACTGCCATCAGCATTAATATCGTAGCCGATATTAGTACAGTTGATTATGCCGCTTCCTGTATTTAGATAGTTTCCGGTTGCGCCGTTGATATTAATATAAACATTGGAGGTTAGGGTAGATGTGCCGTTTACAATAATAGCTGCCCCGTTGTTTGTTAGGCCTTGTGCTATAGAAAATAGGTGTAAAAGAAGCATCATAAATAAGATTAAAAATGTTTTTTTATGGATGATGATTCGAATGATTTTCATGATTGGCATCAGCGGATAAAATTATTATTAATGACGTTTTTGAACAGCCTTCTTTAAATCGTCAATCTGTTTTTGCTGTTCTTTTATCGCATTGATCAAAACGGGTACTAATTCTGCATAGTTCATTCCTAATTTTTCTTTTGCTTCATCACCTGTTACCACCTCTGGCACTAATTTTCTTACATCCTGGGCAATCAAACCAATTTTATGACCGGTAGTTGGTTTTTCTTTCCAATTGTAACTAACCGGTTGCATAGCGAGTACTTCTTTTAAGCCATAATTTAAGGTTTTGATATTGGTCTTCAATCTTCTGTCGGAAGTTTGTATGGTGCCGTTTGTGGCATATACAGCAGTCCATCGGTTAGTTGTTCCTCCGCCTAAACTGTAAGTATTATCAGCAGTAGGCGCAACTATACCGGCAACAGTTAATGTATAGCCGGGCGTATTAGTGCCTATACCTACATTACCACCATTTGCAATAGTCATACGGTTGTTGCCTGAAGTGTAAAAGTCAATTCCATATTGGTTAGTTCCTGCTGTACGTTTTGAAGAAATGCTTTCTCCGGAGCCTGCACCTCCAAGAATTAATCCCGGTGATAATGCACCGGTGTTTGTAGTGGCTGCATCAACAAAAACTGAACCTTGGGATATAATAGAAGTTGAGGCTTTTATACTTCCTGTTACGTCTAACTTTTGCGCAGGTGTTATAGTGCCCATACCTATGTTACCGCTACCATTAATACGCATCGCTTCGTTGCTGATGGCTGTACCACCTGTAAATAAAATAATGCTTTTTGAAGAAGTTGCATTGCCAATTATCATATCGTTCCCAGTGCTGTACAAATAAGTATTGTTTATGCCATTTAAAATACCCGAGGTAGGTACTGAGTAAGCGCTGGAATTTACACCCATGTCTATAAAGTTAATGCCATTAGCTTCGGTACCCAAATCGTTAGTAGCAACTACATCAGAACTTGCGTTAGTACCAGCTGATTTATTCTGAATATTTAGCTGCATATAATTGTTGATATAACCTTTTCCACTGATTACGTTAATAGTAGTGGTAGGATTGGTTGATGTAGAACCGGCATCTACCAGAAATTTTTCCATACTAGTACCTGCAGTTTGGATAGGTCTGTTTCCAATAACTGCATTTCCTGCGCTGTCTATCAACATTGCCTGAGTATTATTTGTGCGAAAGCGTAAGCTTTTCAAATCTGTAGTACCCAAAAAATTAGTTGGATAAACTGTTCCGGCATTGCCCGTGGTTAACCAGCCAGCCCCCGAACCCGACGTTGTGCTTAAACCCGTCCAGGCAGTTCCGTTCCAGTAATAATAACCCGGGGTAACGTTATTGGGAGATGTACCAGCCGTAGCCGTATTATAAACCAAAAGCGAAGTTGCCGGGGATGTTATAGGTCCGGCAGCGTTGGTTGCCGTAAGGGCAACACGAGGTACGAGCAAACCTTTATTGGTATAACTAATATCTAAACCTGCAGATGCATCCGGGACAAAGCCAGCGGTTGTACTGATGCCGACGTTTTGTGCGAAACCTGTTTTAAACGATAGGATGCAAAACAGATACACAAAACCCTTTAAGATGTGTTGAGTTGTTTTCATAGATATAACTGATACAGCTTTCTTTTACGGACACCGGTTGTATTAGTTATATTTTATAATGGTTAGGAAACGGGGATAGGTTAGCTACACTTTTGTTTCAGAAGTTTTTTATACTGTTTTTAGCCTGTAAAAATTGGGTCTAATAGCCTAATCAAACAAAGTTGGCATCAAAAATTTATTGTTTTTGCTGCCCTTGCAGTGCCCATTTTTTTATGATGTTTACCAACCCGTCTAACCTTACCGGTTTGCCAATATAATCGTCCATGCCTGCTTTTAAACATTCTTCGCGGTCGCCTTGCAGGGTATTTGCAGTCATGGCAATGATAATGGGTTGCTCGGTTAAACACAAGCGGATCATTCGTGTTGCTTCCAGTCCGTCCATTTCAGGCATTTGTACATCCATTAAAATCATGTCATAATTATGCTGACTTACTACTTCCAATACTTCCTTTCCGTTTTCAGAAACCTGCGGCTCGTAACCTAATTTGTTTAAAACTTTAGTAACCAATTTTTGGTTCATTTTATCATCTTCTGCAATCAGGATGTTTAAAGGGTATTGTTTAGCAAAATCCGTAGAGAGTTTTTGTTTGGCGTTTTGATCGTTTGCTAAAGCATCACTGCCTTTTTGCGACAGCAGGTTTAAAATTTGTTCTGTTAAAACATGGTTTTTTATAGGTTTATCTATAACGAAACTAAAAAGTGAAGCATGAGGTTTGTAAGTTTCGTTTCCATGTTTGTTCATCAAAATAACAGGTAAATCCGGATGGGTTTGTTTAGCTGCTTTTGTAAGCTCAATGCCGTCCATTTCCGGCATGTCCATATCAATCAAAGCTAAATCAAAAGAGGTTTCGCTGGCTAAAAGTTCTAATGCCTGCCTGCCAGAACTGGTATAAAAAGGAACAAGCTCCCATCTTTCAAACAGTTGTTTAACTAAATTGCCAAAGGTTGAATTGTCATCTGTTATCAAAACCCGTTTACCTGCAAGTTTTGCCATTTTTGCTTTGGTATTTGCACGCAAATATTGCTTGCCAATAGTTGTAACAATCGTAAACTTAAAAGTAGTGCCTTTTTTCTCCTGGCTTTCAACGTTAATAGAACCGCCCATCAGGCGTACCAGCTTTTTACAAATAGTTAAGGCTATGCCATTGCCCGCACCACTGCTTTCTACCGAGTTTGATTGCAGGTCATATACTACCGATTTTAATTTTTCAGGAGACATTCCTACTCCGGTGTCCCGGATTTCGAATGCTAATTTTACCCGGTTATCTTCAATCTGTTCAATTAGATCAACAGTGATAAAAATTTCCCCATGCGTGGTAAATTGCAATGCATTTTCTACCAAATTCATCAATATCTGCCGTAACCGTAACGAATCTCCGATCAACTGAACGGGAACGTTGGCTTTAACATAGTAAATCAGTTCCAGTTCGGCCTTTGCGGCCTTTACCGCAAAAACTTCAAAAACCTCTTCAATACTGTTACGCAAATCAAATTCTTTAGCTTCCAGCTCCCTGCCCGATTCTATTTTTGAATACTCTAAAATATCGTTCATCAGGATTTCGTTAATGATAGAAAGCAGGTTTTCGCCCGAATCCAAAATTGTACCGGTATATTCCTGTTGCTCGGGGTTAAGGGTGGTTTCGGTAAGTAACGACGTCATGCCCATAATAGTGTTCATGGGTGTGCGTACATCATGGCTGATTTTAGTGATTAGCGCGCTTTTGTTCTGATTTGCATTTGCCGCATCTTCAAGTGCTTTTTGTATGTTTTGTTTTGAATAAGAGAGCAGTTCGGTACACTCCAATAATTTTCTTTCCACATCAGCCTTTTGGTGCAGTACTGCATTCATCTTAAAATAATGAAATATAGATCCCCCTGCTATAACCAGCAGCAAAGCCAATAAGTTAAACCACCAGGTAAACCAAATTGGAACAAGCAATAAATTTTCTATGATGATATAATGCCAACCTGTGTTCATAAGGTTCTTTTGTTTTTAAGCTGTTGATTTCTGTTTACGTTTATTTAAGCAAGGGGATACTGTTTTTAGCATCATTATTTTGCCATTCATAGTTTATCCCAAGTACAAAATATCTTTCGGGACTTTCCGGCCTGAAAACATAAAGCGGGAAGGTCCAGTTTTTAAACCCAGTTTTTATCAATAACCCTTTTTCAAGTGTTAGGTTTACCTGGTATAGTTTAGTTTGTTGTAAGGATACTCCTGCAGAAAACTTTTCTGAAAATTTGTAAGCCAGGTCAGACCAACTGTAAATAAAGTTATTGCTATGCTGTTGTACCGAAAACGTGTATTGGGATTGGGTGTTAAAATAAAAGTTTTTGTAGTCTAATTCCAGGTTTATCCCGACAGAGCCACCGTTCATCCGGCCTAATACAACCCCTGCAATTGGATTGGCCGAGTAAGAAAAAGCCGCCTTTTTCTCGAAATTTTTTCCGCCGTATAAAGATAGGGTATTCAGTGCTTCATAGTTATAACGCCCTTCTGCATACCAGTTTTTGCTGGTTTGATAATATGCTATAGGCACCAATGTAAATGTTTTATATACACCCATGTAATAATACTGCTCAAGGCCAGCATGTTGTTGTGCTTTTACATTATGCCACAACGCGAAGAGGATCATTATGGGCAGCAGTCTTTTTTTCATTTTCTATAACAATTGATTGTGCCGTACCTAATTTATCAAGTAGGTGGATGTCTTTTAAGTAAGGGTTCCATTGAAAGATGAGTTCATCAATAGGGTGCCATAACAATACCCAGGCAAAAATATCCAGGCTGTTGCCCAAGCCAGAATGGATGCTTGTACCGCTTTTCATCAGCATCGGCAGCAAAACCTGGCACAGCAAAACCACCATAACACCTGCGGCCAGCAAAGCCCAGTTCCGCTGTTTAAACCTGGCAAAATCCCTCATCTTTTCAGCTTTTTTATCCGAAAAATGACGGTGAACGGCATACATCAAAGGTTCGGCATATTGCTTGTCGTTTTCATGTATGCATTTAAATTTATAAAAAACCACATCGTAACGTTTAGCTGCTGATACCGTTTCTAAGATGTACCGCTCGAACTGATGACTAAGCTGCCGCTTGTAAATCGGTGCCGGGTCATGTTTGTTAAAGTAACCATCTATCACTTGCTGGTCCAGGGTCATAAAAACGTTTATGCTTTTTGAATGAAATTTGCTCATCGTACGTATAACTGATATTCAGCTAAAGGAGTTATTGTCAATCACCTCTATACGATGTGGGGGAAGTATTGGTTGTAAGTAATTCAACAGCCTGTTAAAGCTGTCGGCCAAGTGTATTCAGCCATTAAAACTGTCAAACATCTTATCCCTTGTGGGTAAGAACTGTTGGGCATGCATGTTTTTAGGCGATAAAAGAAGCATGGCTGTCAATCCTGAAGATGTTGAAGGGGGGCAGCTATAAATTTAAACAGCTTCTTAAAATGTATAGTTTGGGAAATTATACAGAAAGGGTTAAACCTGGTTTTGATGCTTCTTTTATGCCACTAAAATCAGTAAATCCCCTGTGCTTTATAACTAATAGCTGAAGGCTCGTAGCTGATGGCCAACAATTACTGCTTGATAAATTTTATTTTTTGCAAAGTGTTGCCGTTTGAAGCGTCCAGTAATTCGGCAACATAAACGCCGGGCGGCAGCAGGGTTACATTGTGTTTGATATTAGGCTGATTTTGATGCACAAAAGATCGGACCTTTACACCATTGTTATTGTAAATGCTAAGCCTGATGCTGCCGATGCTTCTTTTGCCCACTAAAAAATTAATCTCGTCAACAGCAGGATTGGGATATAATTTTACAGAAACAGGAGGTGTTAAATTACTTGTCTGATTAATAAAACCGCCTGTACTTCCTGCAACAGCTGGCCCTTGTTTAAAATAAATATTAAACCTGCCGCTGCCAAAAGTGGCCGCATTATTTTTGCGGATAAAAAAAGCATGTTCTGGCTGATCACGCAGATCAATAGAATCACCGGTAAAATTATCTTTCAAAAAAACGGCTTTGTTTTTAAAGCTGTGGGATAAATCAGTCAGCTTTAATTTGTAATTTCCGTCTGCAGCAGCATCAACAAAAATGTTTACGCTGCTTACTTTTTCTGCCAAAGGCAAGGCACTTACAGCCAGTTGTTTTTTTTCGGTTTTGCTTAAGGCAGATAAAGAAACAGATGCATTCATGCCGGGCAAATCCTCAACATCTTCCCCTTGGTGATAATCCTCACGCTGTCCGTCTTTAAAAGTCAACAGTACCTCATCCTGGTTTAAACTGTCCTTCTGTAAATTCAACCTTAAAAAATCAATAGCTAAAGGGGTTTTTCCGCCTAAAACAACCGGATTTGAAATGTCTGCCGCTTTAGCAGCTTCTGTAAAAGTTAAAGCAGGGTTTGCACCGCTGGCTTTCACAAAAAAGCCCTGCCCCGAAGCAATATAACGAGTGGCATTACCTGTATAAACACCGCCTTTGGTGTAAGTGCCATAGTTTTTTGTTACCGGATCGAAGATGTAAATGGTTGGGTTAATGTTGGCAAGCACAATGGCCGAACCGCTTCCTCCTGACAATTCCCAATCAATTGCAGAAGCATAAGGGTTTCCAACCAGGTTAAAGCCATCGTTTGTTTCTCCTTTATTGGAGTAAGACAACAAACCTGTTCCAGCAGCAAAAGGAGCCGTAACCGTAACATTTCCCTGATTCAACAAGCCTTTGTAGGAAATAACGACATCTTCCGGAACCGAAAAAGGTGCCGCGGTTTTATTTGTCATATTATTTATTCGGTCTCCGCGGAAATAGATAAAAAAGCCGTTGCCCGGGTTGAGAAAATCCTGAGCTGTATAAGAATGCGATTTGCTGATGCTGCTGATCGGGACAAAATCTTGCCCGGCACTGCCGGTTGCGGGTTCATTGTATTTCCAGATGGTCGGGCCATTTGCAGGCGAAGGGTCAAAGCCATTTGCTGTTCCGCCGGCACCTGTAATTAGTACCTGGTCCTGCAAACGGCTAAAATAAAACTTGCGTAAGCTTGAATTGGCATTGCTTATTTGATAAACAGGGGATGAGAGCAGCCGGTAACCACGCCGGGAAATATCGCTTCCTTTAATAAAACGTTGGACAAATACAGAATCTATAATGGAAGAGGAGCCGAGGTTATTTACCCGCGCCGTTCCAACTTCGGTTGAAATTAAAGTGAGGTTGCTTGCCGAATTAAGGATATTTGAAGGACTGCTGCTGTTTAAATCTACCAGATTGTTCACTTCCAACGGATTCCCTAAAGTAATGGTTCCGTTTCGGATTTGTGTATAAGTTTTTAAGGAACGGTTAAGCGGGTCATCCTGATTAAAGAAAATGGTTGCAGTAGAACTAACAGCATCATTACCAATAAATAAGTTGGCGTTCGGTGAGCCGGACAGCGTTCCGGTTAACGATGTTTTAATAGTTCCGGTTAATTTTAATGTACCAGAGCCTATTTTAAAGTTGCCATTGGTCAACGTAAAGGTATTCCGAACTTGTAGGTTGCCGCCATCAGGCAAAGTTATGCTACCTGTAGATTTATTGACAGTAAGATCATGGATGATGTTTTCTGTACCGGTTTGAGAGAAACGCAAATCAACATTTGCCGCTGTGCCGTTAATAGTCAAGTCTGCAAGTTGATAAACGTTGTTCCACGGTTGCTGCGCTAAATATCCATCACCAATAATTGTTCCGGCAGTAGTACTTTGGCCAACAGTAAAAGTTTGATTCCCGTTTGCTGACTTGCCCGCAGGCAGATAAAGTTTACATTGATTTTGAAGGGATAAAGTTTGATTCACGGTCATGGTGCTATCTATAGTTGCACCGTTTGGCCGGGTAACTGTAAAGTTCCTGAAACCGGAACCGCCGGAATTAAAAAGGATTGCATTGCCCGAACCACTGATCTGTATATCGCTGTTGGTGCCGCCAACTATTCTTCCGCTTCCGGATAAATTATTTCGGATTTCTAAAATATTGTAAGTGCCGACAGTTAAGCGGTTATTAGGTTTAACGGTAATATCACCTAAAATATTAATCGGATTATAAGTGTCTGTAGTGCCGGTTTGTGCAAAAGTTATTGTCCTGTTGTTTTTGTCGGCAACCAGATTTCCATAAAATATCGTTGCTGTTTCACTTGCAATAGTGGCATTTTCAGTTCCAGACAAAGTGAATGTAACGCCGCTTCGCCTGTTGGCGGCATTTAAAGAGCCGTTGCCAACCGTTAAGGTTCTGTTTATTGTGATGGAAAGATCGCTGTTAAATTCTAAAGCTGAATTTCCTATAACTAATTGTGCCAGGTTCCAGTTGCCGGTTCCGGACCAGGTACTGCTGCTGCCTGTCAGGTACAGGCTCATTCCCTGCGTGTTGCTCAACCAAAAGTTGATGGTGCCGTTGTTGATAATATTCCCTTTGATATTAAAACGGAGGTTGTTGGTGGTAGTTTGTCCCAGTAATAAACTGCTTCCTGTAGAAACATTTAAACTTAAAATTCCGGCAAGTATATTGGCTGCGTCCATAACAACAATTGCATTTGGCGCAATCACCACATCATCAGAAGATCCTGGTTTTGATCCGCCGACCCAGGTTGTGCCATCGTTCCAATTACCACCGGTGCCGGTAGAAGTAATGGTTGCAGCATCAGCATAAAAAAGAGTGCATAAAAGAAGCATGGTACAGCAAATAACTTTACTGTAAACAACAATGCAACTTGTTATATTTTGATACTTAAACAACAATCTTTATTTCAGATAATCCTGCTTTCTAAAATCAAAGATAGAAGTTTAAAATACTTTAAAAAATAATTTATTAATTATTAAGAAAAAAATAATTATTAAAGAAATTAAAGTAGCTGCTTTTGCCAGATAATCACCATGCTTTACATAAAAAGTAAGATCACTGTTCAGGTTAATGTCCTGCTTAATGGCATCCTGTGTCCACCAATTTGTTTGCTTTACCACATCGCCGCGCTGGTTGATAAAGGCGGACAAACCGGTATTGGCCGAGCGGCAAACCCAGCGGCGTGTTTCTATCGCCCTTAATTTGGCATAATCCAGGTGCTGGTCCTTGCCAGAAGTATTTTCCCACCAGCCATCATTGGTAATGATTGCGATAAACTGTGCCCCTTTTAGCACATATTTTCCTACATATTCGCCCCAAATAGATTCGTAACAAATGACAGGCGCTGCACCAATTCCGCTTTGCGAATAAAAAACCGAAGGCTCGTCCTGCTTGCCGTAACTGCCGGTACTTCCGCCGAGATGGGCAAAAACAGGTTTTAAAAATGCTAAAGCTGCGCCGAAAGGCATTTGCTCTACGCCCGGGACTAATTTAGATTTATGATAAAACTGAACTTTAGCCGAATTTTCAATATTAACGGCCGCATTAAAATGATCTATAAATACATTATAACCAGGTACTTTTTCTGATGAAGGTGTCGGGTCATGGCTGTAGAATTTGTAGGATTCGATTCCCGTCAAAACATTAGCATTTTTGTACGGATATAAAAAGTGTTGCACTTTTAGGTAATAATTACTGCTTCTGATTTGGTCTTCATCCACACCTTTTCCATCCGAAATTGCTGTTTCCGGCCAGATAAAAAATTCGGTATTGGGTTGGGCAACTTTTTTGGAAAGCGTAATTAAAGTATTGATCTGATCTGCAATTGGTATGATTCCTTGTTTTTCATACGGATCAATATTCGGCTGTATAATAACAATGTTGGATGGATCTTCCTGCTCTTTATACCCATAATATATAAATAACGATAAACCCAACGGAAGCAAAATGGCCAGTACAACAGCAGTAACCAAACGCTGCCGATGCTTCTTTTGTGCCTGTTTTTTTTGTGTCTGATAAATTAAAAAGATTAAAATGTTCACCAGCCAAATCCAGATCGTGCCGCCATAAACACCGGTGTATTCGTACCATTGGATCCATTGGTGACTGATGGCAAAACCGTTTCCCAGCGTCATCCAGGGGAAAGCCAGGTCCCAGCTTTGGTGCAAATATTCGTACCCGATCCAAAAGCAAACCAATCCGGCCAGGCTCCAATTTAAAGGTGCAACTTTTCTTAACCGGTAATACAACCAGTAGGCCGTACTCATTAACAGCGGGCCGAGCGAGTAGGGGACAAGCGAAATCGGAACGGCAACCAGCGCACCAATGGTTTTAACAGAATTGTAAACCCAGTAAATGGAAAGCGTGTTCCAAATGAAAAATCCCAGAAAGGTCATCCAAAAGATCAGGAAGCCTTTTCTGTTGGAGTTGGATTGTATAATTTCCTCCAGTAAAAGAAGCATCGGCACCAAACCAACAAATAAGAGGAAAGTGGTATAAGGTGTAGGCGGCCAGGCAATCCATAGTAATAAACCGGAAAGTATGGAGAGGAGTAGTTTTTTTTTCATTAGGGGAGCGAGGTGTGAGGAACGAGGTGCGGGGATTTTGGAAACGACGATGAACAATAACCTATAAACTATAATCCATTAACTATTAGCACAAACTCACCTTTTACAGGATGCGTTTCATAATACGTTTTAATTTCTGTTAAAGTGCCACGGACGGTTTCTTCAAACAGTTTGGTCAATTCGCGGGAAACGGAAGCCAGTCTGTCGGCTCCAAAATGGGTGATCATTTCATCTAAAGTTTTTAATAAACGGTGTGGCGATTCGTAGAAGATCATCGTCCGTTCTTCTTTTTTCAAACTTAAGTAACGTGTTTGCCGGCCTTTTTTTACCGGTAAAAATCCTTCAAAAATAAAGCGGTCGTTTGGCAAGCCCGAATTGACCAGTGCCGGAACAAAAGCCGTTGCGCCAGGCAAACATTCCACGGCAAAGTTATTTTTTAAAGCTTCGCGGACCAAGTAAAAACCCGGGTCAGAAATGGCTGGCGTTCCGGCGTCAGAGATCAGCGCAATTTGTTTTCCTTCAGCCAAAAACTTCATGATTTCCTGTGTGGACTGGTGTTCGTTGTGCTGATGATGGGAAAATACTTTCCCGCTGATGCCAAAGTGTTTCAGCATCGGTGCGGAAGTGCGCGTGTCTTCTGCCAAGATCAAATCCACTTCTTTTAAAACACGGATGGCACGGAAAGTCATGTCTTCGAGGTTGCCGATGGGCGTGGGTACGAGGTATATTTTGCCGGTCATTCAGTTGTGAGTGGTTAGTTGTGCGTTGTCAGTTCAAAGCTTGATGCTGTTTTTATCGACCAAAAACTGGCAACCTGCAACAGAAAACTGACAACTGAAACCTATCTTTGCGCAAAAATAAAATAATGCTGCAAGTTAGTTATATCCGCGAAAACAGGGAAAAGGTTTTGGAACGATTGGAGGTACGGAATTTTAAACAGCCGGAACTGGTTGATGAAATTTTGGCTTTGGACGAGCAACGTCGGTCAACACAAACCCGATTAGAACAGGTTTCGGCAGAAGCTAACACCGCGGCAAAAAAGATAGGCGAACTGATGCGCAGCGGCAAAAAGGAAGAAGCCGAAGCCATTAAAAGCAAGACTGCTGACTGGAAAAATGATATTAAAATTTTTAGTGATGAATTAGCCGCGCTGGAAAACGAGCAGCAGCAAAAGCTTTTTTTACTGCCCAATTTACCGCATAGCTCTGTACCAAAAGGAAGCACGCCAGAAGAAAACGAAGTAGTTTTAGAACATGGCGAAAAACCAACACTTCCCGAAAACGCTTTGCCGCATTGGGAACTGGCCGCAAAATATAATTTAATTGATTTTGAACTCGGTGTAAAAATTACCGGTGCGGGTTTCCCGGTTTATAAGGGGGAAGGTGCAAAACTACAACGGGCACTGATTGCTTTCTTTTTGGATGAAGCCGAAAAAGCAGGTTACGATGAACGCATGTTGCCTTTGCTGGTGAATGAAGCTTCCGGTTTCGGAACCGGACAATTGCCGGACAAGGAAGGGCAAATGTATTTTGTGGGAGAAGATAAGTTGTTTCTGATCCCTACAGCGGAAGTGCCGATCACCAATTTATACCGTGATGTAATTTTGAAGGAAGAAGAACTGCCGGTTAAAAACTGCGGTTATACACCTTGTTTCCGCCGGGAAGCAGGTTCTTACGGTGCGCATGTGCGCGGCTTAAACCGTTTGCACCAGTTTGATAAAGTAGAAATTGTACAGGTTGCCCATCCCGAAAAATCTTATGAAATACTGGAACAGATGAGTTTGCATGTGCAATCACTCCTGCAAAAATTGGGTTTGCCTTACCGCGTATTGCGTTTGTGCGGCGGCGATATGGGTTTTACGGCAGCCTTAACTTACGATATGGAAACCTGGAGTGCCGCGCAGCAACGCTGGCTGGAAGTTTCTTCTGTTTCCAACTTTGAAACTTTCCAAAGCAATCGCCTAAAATTACGTTTCCGTAATAGTGAAGGTAAAAACCAATTGGCGCATACTTTAAACGGCAGCGCTTTGGCTTTGCCGCGCATCGTGGCCACGTTGCTGGAAAATAACCAGACGGAAAAGGGGATTAAAATCCCGGAAGTGCTGGTGCCTTATACCAAGTTTGAGTGGATTGACTGATGCTGTTTTTATAGGGGTAAAAGAAGTATTGAAACACAGTGTTAATTGATTAAAGATTAAGCCACAGGTGATTAAGCGGTTTTCCATTTATTTACCAATCTTAAACTTCAGGCTTTAAGCTAAATTTACATGAACTGTATTGAACAACTTTTTTGAACCTGAAGCATCAACGGTAAAAACATCAATTGTTAAATTGCTTGAGCTTGCCGTAACAGTAAGGTAACCATAACCATATAATGTTTTATCAGAAGTATGGGATGATTTAATCGTCGTGGTATCAGCTACTTTAACCCCATTGGCAGCCGGCACATGTTGTATTTGCCGGCCTCCCCCTCCGCAAACAATAAAAGGTATCTGGATATCTTTACCGCCAAAGTTTAAATAGCGGGTATAACATTGAAGGTTGTGCGCATGGGCAGATAAAAAAGCATCGGGCATGATAGCTGCCTGAGTGCAACAGTCGTCAATGTCAATCAGCATTTCCGTACTGGAAGAGTGAGCGCCGGCACTATAAGGCGGATGGTGGGTTGCAATCAGCAAAGCCTTACGTTTTCCGCCTGCCCTGGCTGCATTGATGCTTTTAAGCGTTTTAATGAGCCAGTCTTTTTGCTTGCTGCCAATAGCAGGTGCAGAAATATAACCGGGGTTTTCAGCCATGTTTGAATACAGGCCGATAATATCAATAAAAGGTGTATTTAGATACCAGTAAACGGCCGGCTGGCTGATCATTTCCCGATAAATTGTTCCTGCTGCTGGCGGGACACCTGTTTTAGGCTGGCAGAAGTTTGCCTGAAAAGCGCCCAGTGTTACTTTTTGGCCGGTGCTTGTCCCATCATATTTAAACAGTTCGCCGTCATGGTTTCCCGGGATAGCTATGATTTTGCCCGGATAGGTTTTGTAAGGTTCATAGAATTGTGCATGATAGCCTTTATCCGTATTGTCATAATAAATCACATCGCCCAAATGAAAAAAGAAGGCAGGGGATGTAGCCGGGGCAGCAGGGTTATAATCTGCCGACATGGCATCGGCTACTACCTGTTGCATATTTCCGCTTGCCGAGAAAGTATCACCAACAGCATGAAATTTTATAGCACCTGCCTGCTGGATTTCTGCCACCCCCTTGTTGCCAATAATTTCCGCCAGCAACATGGTAGGGTCCCGAAAAGGATCAGGTATAGGTTCCAGCAGCGTTTTAATATAATCGGTCATCCTTGTACCTATACCATCAATTACAGGACGCTGATCTAAAGGTACATCTGTATAAAACGGTTGTGCAAAGCGTAGGACTTCGTTGGTTGAAGTTTTTTCGGTGATGCTATGTTTATCTTTCATAAAACAATTTTTAAAATACCAATTGCCGGTTTAGATTTATATCAGAAAAAGCACAGTGCTTCTTTTAGCACTAAAAAATCCGTGTTTAGATGGTATAAGCATAAAAAAATATTTTAAGCTTATTGCTGGATAAAAGAAGCATAAGAAAATAGCTAACCAGCTTTAAACAGGCCCTAATTTAATAACTTGTTTTAATAAATACAATGATAGAGAACAATAATTTATCAAAAAAAAAGCTTCTGCCAACACTATTTAAAATACCCTCTCCCGTTGTTACTGGCATCCCTAAAATTTTCTTTTTCTCTTTTTTGAGCGGGATTAAAGGTGAGGGTAAACAAATAATACGGGTTTTAGGGATGCATTTAAGTTAATATCAAAAAAATGCAATGCTTCTTTTACCCTTATAAAATTAGTGTTTGAAAAGTAGCGGTCAGGCATCAGCTTTCAGTTATCAGCGCTTTTCTATCGTCTGCGAACTATTTACTATCAAAAAAATGGTTTGTTTAAATTTTACTTATAAATTTTAAAACAGCTTTAGTTTTAATTTTCTAAAAACTTCGCTTTTAATTGCTTAACTTTTTGATTGTCCAAATCAATTTGTACCCTCAAGAAATTGTCCACCGAACCGAACTGCCGGTTGATTGCCGAAAATGTAGCATCCAGATATTCCTTTTTCGCCTGCATCATCTCTGTGGCTACATCTTTATCTATATGCATAGCATTAACCATCGCATCTTCGGCCTTTTTATTTTCATTCATGCGATAATAATTTGTAGCTGTATAATCCGCTACAATTGTACTGTAGGGTACACCCAGGCTGTATAACAACAAAGCTGCGCCGATGCCTGTCCGGTCTTTTCCTGCCGTGCAATGAAATAATAAGCTTTGATCAGCAGGCAAGCTTAACAGCTTATTAAAAAAGGGTTTATAACGGTCGGCAAGATAAGTTGTATTACTGTAAAAAATATTCATTGTAGAATCTCCAGCCTCTTTCCCCTTCAAACTGGCAATAATTTTCATCCAGTTGTTCAAACTGTCGCTTCCTGCAGGGCATAGGCTATAGTTGGTGTTTGGGTTTAAACGGTCAGGCGCTTGCCTGGATTCCTGCTGGCCACGCAGGTCAACATCATAAGTTATCTTTCTTTTTTTCAACTCGGCAAGATCGGCATCTGTTAATTTGCTGATGTCCGCGCTCCTGTAAACCTTTCCCCATTTAACATGGTGGCCGTCAACAGCTTCTAAGAAAGATGATTTAATTTTGACTGAACAAGGTTGCTTTATCAGCAATATGGTTTTGCAAGTCATCCCGTATTAAAAGTCCTTTTTGTAAGGCGTCAACTATACTCCTGGCATTGTCAAATGAAATCTGGATCACTACCATATACCCAAAGGCTCTTTTGATGCTGTTGAAATAGGCAGGCATACTTCGTAAGTTTTAGCAGGTGTTTGTGTTTTAAGCCTTAAAACCCCCCTGTTAACCACTTCCATATCTCCGGGAGAGATTTATTCCCGATCTTTTCAGGAATCGTACTTGCAATAATAACGTTAGTGCTATCGCCGGTAGGCGGGCCAACATGCAGTCCTATAAATTTCAACTCCTGGTGGTTTTCTTTAAGTGCTAAAATTAATTTCTGGGCAGTTGGGGCCAGGTTAGTTCTTGTTGTTTGCGCATAGCCAGCAACAGCAGTAAAAAACATGATAATATTTAGCAGAAAGTTCTTTTTCATTTTCATCTAATTGTCTAAATGGATCACTTACCCGGACCATAAACATATACCCCAAACGTTCCGGGTTTGATCGTTTTGCCTTCCATTTCAGCACTGCTTAAAAATAAGTTATGTGTAGTGCCCCGGTGAACCATAGTTTTACAACCCGGGTTGGTTTTAAGGGTTTGCACAACTTTATAGGTATTGGCATCAATCAATTTTATCAAGGTAATTGTGCCTTCGCCATTGGAGGCAGCAATTAGCTTAGCGTCTTTGTCAAAAATTACCGCGTCAACATTTTTGCCTATAGGTAATGTGGATACCATGTTTCCGTTGTCCGCATTTAGTACTGCAAGTGTATGGCTATCATTACAGGTTACAAACAAACGGTTAGTTACGTTGTCCATGGTTATACCCGTTGGTGCCATGTTGGGTTTTAAAGAAAACCTTTTAACAACCTGCATTTTAGTAATATCAATAGCTAAAACTTCGCTTTTGTCTTCCAGGTTGTTGTAGATCATTCCTTTACCGTCGCTAACGGCAAACTCAGGCGCACCATCAAGACTTATGGTACCAATCTCCTCGTTTTTAGGAACGCTGATGACAACTGCGTTGCTACTTGCGCCACAAAAAGCGATGATGCTTTTAGAAAAACTATCATAAATAATAGCGTCAGGCTTTTTACCGCTTATGGCTAAAGTTTTAATAACGTTGAAAGTGTTATAATCAAATATGGTTACCGTGTTATCAGTACCATTGGTGATATAACCCTTTCCTTCAGCTTTTGCCAAAGCTATACCGTGTACCCCTTTTAAATTTTTAATTACGCCAATCTGCTTGTCTGTATTTAAATCTATTACATGTACCTGGTCTCCATGCGATACAAATAAGCGCTCACGCTCGCCATCCATTTTAAGGTAGTCCCACTTACCGTTTCCCTCAAGTGGTATTTTTTTAATGAATCTATAGTCGGGGCTTTGTGCATTGGCTGCAAAACTTAAAGTAAGTAAAACAAGGGCGCACATGGCGCGAAAGTTAGTAAGGACATTCATATCTGCGATTTTTCTTCAAAAGAACATCGCAAATTCTGAATAAAATTAGAATTTTCAGGCAGTTTACAATATGTTAACTATATGATGTTTTGCTCATAATATTGGCTGTTCTTTGAGCCTTTCCACAGTTATATTAATATTGAATTTTAGATTTTGGACAAAGCCTGCCTGATGTTTCCCTGATAAGTTATAGGGCCTTTTTAAATTTATATCTAAAAAAATTTTCGTGCTTCTTTTATACCTGTAAATTTTGTGTTTGTTAATGGTATTCAGTTGTAAGCCATCAGCAATCAGCATTTCTATCGTCTCTGAACCATCGGCCATTAACTAAAAAAGTAGAAAGTTTAATGTTTTTAAGGTGATAAAAGAAGCATTGGATAGCTAAAAATCCCAAGCCTGACGGAAAATAGATTTGGGATCAAAAAAAATGGACAAATTCAGAATTATCCGATTTGTCGATTTCGTGGGAGATACTGGGTTCGAACCATTACCTATATATCGTTGATAAACAACTTATCACAAGAAAAACCTGATAGCAGGTAGTCGTTTAGGTACACTTGCCTCGACTGACCAAATATAGCAAAAAGACATAAACCTGTATAGATATAAATTCATTTTCTGTCAAAGTCGAACAAAATTAGTCTTCTAAATCAACATTAGAATGAAATTTATGAAGATCAATATTCATCAATAATCTCTAAAAGTTGCTGTGCGTATGGACTCTCATTAACCTGAATTTGCAGTACCCTTCTAAAGTTATTAAGTTCTCGCTGTTCTATTATATCCTGTAAAGTAGTTTTGCCGTAATTTTTTTTGAAGTATCATTTCAATAGCATCATCTCATTAAGGTACTTGGCCTATCATAAATTATTCCTTTAGGCGCATCTCTAATATCTAAATGAAACCAAGTATGATGCTTTCTATATTTAGTTCTTAATGTGTTTTCATTAAAGCCATGACGTTTATAAAATAAGTCGCCTTTCTGTCTAATATTACCTTTGAGATTTTTTGGCACAACTACTTTTAACTTAAAGTTTGTAAAAATGACACCTTCAAATTCTATACTATCTGCATTAACGATACTTTCCACCATGCCCTCCAGGAATTTTTATAATAACCAATTGCTAATGCGGTGGTAGGGTATAAGCATAAGTGCCCCAATTGGTAGTGTTCATTAATTTTAGCAGCAAACTTTTTACAACCTTCTTCAATTGACTGGTCATTAGATACTTCAAATCTGGGATTGTAGATTCCTATATACAATACTCCCCAAAATTAGGTCAATGAATTAAGGTATAAAAAGCCGTAGATTTATTTGACAGATGAAAAAGATCAGCAGAAAGAAATTCAGTGCAGAGTTTAAGGCCAGAGTAGCGATGGCAGCAATAAAAGAGCAGAAAACGATGGCGGAGCTGGCTGTCCTTTATGATGTCCATCCGACACAAGTACAGACCTGGAAGAAGCATTTTCTTGACTGTGGCGTTCAATTATTTTCTGAAAAGCAGACGGGCGAGAAGTCTGCAGAAACGAACGAAGCCCTTTTATACGAGCAGATCGGTAAACTTCAGGTGCAGAACGAGTGGTTAAAAAAAAGTTGTCTTGAAGTTCAGCATTGCCGGGCACCGGGACATAGTAACCATAGAATTTATTCACGACAACGATAGAATACCGGTGGATATAAAAGACACTTTTATCAAACCGCTCATTATAAAGTAGCATGAGACCTAAACCCAATATTGGTAGCCGGTTTTTAAGCATTATTCTTTCTGATATTTTTAATTTGATTTTCCAGGCTTGGATGGGTTAAGCCTCCTTTTACCAAAAGCCCTCCTGTCAATCCGTTTAGTTTTTGTAAGACACTAACTAATAGTATTAGATGCTCCAGCATATTTTGCGGCATAGAAATCTGCGGTGTATTCGACCCTATGGCTTATTTGGGGGAATAAAACACAGTAAAAAAGTAGGCTATGAATAGAACCAAAAAGTCCAATAATTAATCCATTATTAATTTTTGGAAAGAAACTTACCATCAGATGAATAAAAAGGTCTCTACCGATAAGAAAACATAAAATTGAAAAAGCGATAAAAGCAAAAAAAACGAATAAATCATTTGCTTTATAATGCCCTTGTTCATGACATAGAACAGCAAACCTCTCCTCTTTAGTTAAACCTTCAAACAAAGATTTACCCATAACTATGATCTTATTACCCGGCACGAAGCTCAATGCAAATGCATTAAAAAATTTATGTGTCGTCACATACACTGGTATACTGTTGTTAAAGGTGTTTATGTATACTTCTTGTAATTCATCTGAAACTGGAATTCTTTTATGCTAGAACTTTAAAAAATAAGGGAAAACCATAAAGAAATACCTGCCTGCCAGTATTGCAAAACCCCAATTAAAAAGATAGTAGATGTATAGTTTCTTGCTTGTCTGTAACAAATTATCAAACGGCAACGATAGCAATGCGATAAAAAAAGGAAGATGCTTAAAAATAAAAATTCAACACGCGTAAATAGTGTTAATTGTTTTAATGTTTTTCACCGTTCAAATTTAGCGTGTAAATACGGAAAAAAAATAGCATATATCTGAATAAAGGTTATTCGGAGGCTTATTTTTAAGCACTTTATGATTATTTCCATCTTGATTATTTATGAACTTAAAGATTAAGTATATAATACTAAGATCATACTTTAAAAAAGAAATGGTATAGGTTAGGCAAAGCTAAATCTATATGGCAGGTTATACAACTAATTGACAATAAGCAAATTCGCTAGTTTTTATATACTTATTTTCTATATTGTATCATAACTCCCTTTAATACAACAACTTTCATACTCCATTTTTATTAGTTTTGACCGTATTGAAAATATCAGTCACTGATATATAAACCTACTCTAACATCTTTATTATTTAACTTCAGTTTCAACGCCGCTTAGGGGGAGACGGCTGGAAGTAAACAAACCTTACAGTATGCGGTGTACATTCATAAATGTTCTCTGTAGGCTGGTGCGGTATATAAAGCGGCTATTAAAGTAACCAATTAACCAATATAAATTATGAAAACAAACCTTGCCAAATTTTTTAACCGCACGTGGCGCAACATGTTGCCCGCCATATTCGTGCTTTTCTGCCTCATTTCTGCAAAAAATGCCCATGCACAAGACCCGGCTCAATATGGTACTCCCTTTTCGGGTGTTCCATATCCTATGGATGCTAATATTTACCAGGTAAACGTTCGCCCATTTAGCTCGGGCAGTAATTTGGCCGGTGTTACCGCCCGTCTTGATCAAATAAAGGCCCTGGGCATTAATGTGGTTTATATTTTGCCTATATACCCGCACGGCACAGATTCGCGAAGTTCCATTTCTCCTTACTGTATTAAAGATTTCGAATCTGTTGCTGCGGAGTATGGGACGTTATCGGACCTACGCACATTAGTTGCCGGTGCGCACAGCCGCGGCATGGCGGTTTTAATGGATTTTGTGGTAAATGGCACCTCTTGGGACCATCCGTGGATCACCCAGCACCCCGACTGGTATATGACTTCTAACGGTGCTGTTCAGCAACTTGCCACTTTTCCCGACGTAGCTGCCCTGAATTTTGCAAACACATCAATGAGAACGGCCATAATCAATGCCATGAGGTATTGGATATTCGCAGCCAACATTGACGGTTATCGCTGTGATTTTGCTAATAATCCCCCTGTCGATTTCTGGACACAGGCCATCAGCAATCTTAGGGGAATAACCTCACATAAACTGCTTATGCTGGCAGAGGGTGACCGCGGTGCTAACTTTACGTCAGGATTTGATTATAATTTTGGTTTTCAGCTGTATAACAACGCTTTGGTGCCTATTCATGGCGGCAGCTCGGTATCGACCATACAAACAGCCACCGACTATGATTATACGAATGCCACAGGTAGCCAGCAAATTGCCAGGTATACGGATAATCAGGATATTAACGGAAATGCCACCGCGTTAACTGTTTTTGGCGGTACCCAAGGGGTGATGGCTAATTTTGTGGTTTGTGCTTATATGAGGGGCGTACCTTTTTTGTACGATGGCCAGGAAGTGGCTTTTAACACACCAATACCATGGCCCTGGAACACCGTTCATATCAACTGGGCACCTAACGCCCCGGTTACTGCCGAATTTACCAAAGTGCTTGGATTCAGGAATTCCAGTACAGCAATAAGGCGGGGTACCATGACCAACTATTCCGACGCTAATATTTGTGCATTTAGTAAAGTATCAACTACCGAAAAAGTTGTCGTGCTTGTTAATATGCGCGGTGGTTCAAATACCTATACCATCCCGTTTGGTTTGGCGGGTAACTACAAGGATGCTTATTCCGGCGCGGCTACAACATTCACTTCGGGTTCACAAATTACCTTAAGCCCCTTTCAATATATTGTGCTGACCAACCAGGGTGCCGGAACTGCTTATTATCAAATTATCAACAGGTGGCAGTCTACCACATATTTGTATGATTCAGGCAATGGTAAAGTTTCTTATGGAACCAGTCCCGGTGCTACAAGTTACCAGTGGGCTATTGTTGATGCCGGAGGAGGTTATTTAATCTTAAAAAACCGTGCGACCGGAAATTTAATGAATGTACAGGATCAAAACGGTTCTATTGAATGCAATACGACTAATTATACCCTGTATAGTGCAATGTGGTCGACACCTACCGCATCAGGCGGATGGATCAATATACAAAACAGGTGGCAAACGGCTGATCTGATAAATATTGAAGCCCTTGCCGGCTATGCCCAATACTCAGGCGTGCAAACAAGCTTTTATAGTGCTATGTGGCAATTTGTGAATCCTGTGAACGTACCCTAAAAAAGCCTGATAAAAAATCAATTTTATTATTCAACTATACAATTCACCATAAAAATTTCAGATATGAAAAATGCAATCTTCCTTATTATAACTATTATTTCAATCAGCCTGTTGTCTTGTAAAAAAGACGCTGCCGTAAAACCTGTTGCAGTACAACCACCTGCGGTAAAGGTAGTAGCATCTGTAACACAACCCTATGATTATCAAAAAGCGATCCTTGTAAAAAGAACAATCATAACAAACCGATAAATCTTTTATTGAACTACATTATTTATTAAAAAAGGCAGTCAGAAACGGCTGCCTTTTTAATAAACTTAAAAGAACATTATCAAACAACCTAAATCGTGGCCAATGAAAATGGGTAACGTTACTTCTATTCTTGCAATTTTTTAGAAAAAATTAAACTACTATCGCCTGAAAGGCGATAGTAGTTTAATTCTGAATCGTAAGAGCATTAAGCAGGGTATTCCATTGCTCCGCTTAAACGACCGGCAGCAAAACAGCAAAACTGTCAAGGGTGGGCTACAAAAAAACAAACACCGCCCATTCACATGCCCTTTACTGTTTTGCTGTGCGGCTAACTTTGTGCCTGCGGTGCGATGAAATTCTTTTTGTTTTTTGTAAGTGTAGTGTTAAGGTATGGGGGGTATTCCTGTGTCAGTCAATGGCTACTGGTTGAATTCGTATGCTTGATAAAGCTTGATCGAATAAGCCTAGGCGAAGCCTCGTTCTTCATCGAGCAATTTTCATGCGCTTGTTCTTTTATCTTCAAATAAAGCTCCCTGATCGCTTCATTATCCTTTTCCAGTTCCCGCTGTTTAAACAGTGCCTTATTTAATTCGACCTGAAGCAATAATGCTTTATTGCATATATTAATGATCGTTGCATAATTCTCCGGCTGCATCTTTTCCATCGAAGTATCCTGAAGAATAGTCGTAACGCCATCCATAAAAGTACCAATAAGGCGGGGGCCTCTGCTCTCACCAGCTAAAAAGCAATCAGGTTCCACATCAAACAGCTTAGAAAGCTTTAAAGCAATTTGGACAGGGACATCTGCCAAAGAACATTCCATTTCCTTATAAAACGTTTCCTCTACCTGTAATACCTTTGCCAGCTTACCTTCTGATAGTCCCCTGGCTTTTCTTGCGACATATAGTATCTTGTTCATGGTGGTGCGTGATGTTGCTGAATACATGACTATTGCACATCCCAATGGCTGTCCATACAAAATAAAGGCAGGTATCTGCGGTACTTAACCCAAAGCGTTGGTATTTTACCCATGGAAGCGTTATTTTTACAAGCAATAAAACTTGTATTTTTAAGATATGGAAACATCTGCTAAACCATCCCATACACCTATTGGAAGAAAGATCAGCCGCATAAGGGAACTGCGCGGTATCAAACAGGAGCATCTTGCCGCTGAACTCGGTGTAAGCCAGCAGACCGTTTCCCGGATGGAACAGGCTGAAACCGTAGAGGACGAAGTATTAGAGAAAGTAGCCGCTGTGCTTGGCGTTTCAGCCGAAGCAATTAAGAATTACAATGACGAAGCTGTACTCAATATTATTTCAAATACTTTTACAAGTAATGATACATCTACATTGAACGCTATAAATTATCAACCTTCGTTTAATCCGATTGACAAGATAGTAGAACTCTACAACGAAAAAGTTGCCCTGCTTGAACGCCTTCTCCTGGCTGAAAAAGAAAAGAACGAATTGCTTAAAGGCAAGTAAAACTATCTGAAAGGAGGGGTGGCCCATTGCTTGGATCCGGTCGTTTCGATGGATCATTAAACAACTGATGTAAACGCCATTCCAGTTTGTCTACCGCCGTTTCTGTTGGAACGCCTAAACTTTCATCTTCCAATGCCCTGAACCATGTTTCCAGTTCAAGCCTTTCTGCCCCGGCAAGCAGATCCAGCCGCCATTTATGGGCGAGGTCAAGAATTCTTAGTTTATAATTTTCAAGCAGCATATTCAGAAATAGGAGATGTCGTAGCACTACTGGTAAATATAAATCTTTACCGCTCGATTCCCCTTCGTTTTCTTCTTCTTAAGGCATCGTCCTCGTCATCGGCAATCTGAACAGCAAAAGGAGGATTATATATATTGCCCCAACTATCAAGCAGCACCCGATCAGCATCAGGGCCTTCCGCAGTTTTTTCCATTCCGCCATCTGCTGTGCCGCCGTTATTTCCTGCTGGTCCATCCGCTGCCATATCTTCTCCTGTGCCCCGGTTATGTTGTTCATCGATTTCGCTGCGTTCAGCGAGTTCTGCTGGATCAGGTAAAGCAGTTCCAAAACCGCTTGTTCTTTCGGGTCCTGTTCGTTCAGATCCTGTTCTTTCCCCTGCCGCTGGCCCGCACTGTCCGTATTTTGCCCTTGTGCTATCGTTTGCTTCGCTAATTGCTTTGCTGTCCCTATTTTGTTCATAACCTGTTTTTTTAATGACCTCTGCCCATTTAAACCGGTTGCCCAAAGCCTGCCCCTTGATCTTGAAACCTTCGTGGAAATAAGTGATCCCGGTGATCCTGCCTGTCAGTGCCTGGTTGAACAGAAAATGAATGCCATCCTTTTGACCTTGCCTAATCAGATCGGAGATGGTCAGGTTCGGCCTGTCCAGCAGCGTTTTCATTTTTTCCTGTAACAGCATTTTGTCAGACGGCTTACCGGTCCGGATGACCATTTCCAGTTCACCTTTTTTGACCGCTTTGGTTTCGGCTATTTTACTGTCCTGTACCTGCGTTAGGCCATACTTCAGCTCCAGGTTACGCAAGACCGCCTCGCTCTTTTTAAAGTTATTGCTGTCTGATACCACCGTGCCGTCAAAACTGATCCTGTTGACCAGTAAGTGTATATGCGGGTGACCCGCATCGTGGTGCCGGAAGACCATATACTGGTTATTGGTGTAGCCGCTTTCTTTTAGGTAGTCGTGGGCAATAGCCAGTAGCTTATTGTTGTCAAGCAGGTCTTCCTTTGGAAAGTTGATACTGGTATGGTAAACATACCGGCCCAGGTTCGGCTTCATGCCCTTCATCATTTCAACTTCCTGTCCAATGATGGCAGGGTCAACAGATGCAAAATTGGTTGCAAGTAACTCCGCCCGCATCTCCGGGTCTGGATGATTAAACTTCTTTAGGTTATAGTTCAGTGCGCCCATAAAGCTTTTACCGGTTTTCTGGCTGGCGATCATTTGAGTAACAACTTTATCATGATGTCAAGCTGCTGGCCAATTGCTTCAGGACAATACCGATGCCCGCAGGCAGCTTACCTGAATTGGCGTGTTTGGCCAGCTGGTTTACATTCACCCCGATCCGCTTCAGTTCAAGGTAGGTGTCCAGGTCAAGTTTTGCCTTTTTCGGTTCCGGGAAACGCCCCTTAAAAAGTTTTTCGCGGATCAATACGCCCGGCACCTGACCCGATATTTCAGACAGCCGGAACAGCTTTTTTTGTTCTTCTTCAGTCAGGCGAAATGTAAAGTTCACTGACCTTTTTTCCTCTTTTGCCAATGGTGGTTTTCCCATAAGATATGCTGAACGGAGTGAAGTATATCGGGTCCGGGGTATCCCCGGCAAGACGTATCCGCAAGGCGGATACATGGCTTGCTTCGGAACGCGTCAGACCCGGCTGCCCTGTGATTTTTTCTTTTCAGCCAGGCTTCTGGCCTACAGACTGAAGATGGTTAAATTTGCTATTGTCAAAGTTCTGAACGAACGGGTTCGAGCTGGTTTTGAACAGGTATTTGATAACTGGTTCCAAATATGACAATGACTATTTCTTTGCCTTTTCTCCCTCCAAAACCCGCAGGATGTCTTCATACTTGTAATAGAGGATACCGCCTATTTTGGTGAACCGGAGCGTACCGTTGACCCGCAGGTTTTGCAGTGTCCCGGGCGATATTTTAAGCAGGTTCTTGACCTGGTAACTTTTCAACCACTTGGGTTGATCGCCGGGTGATTTGCCGAGTAGCACCTTAATATCGTTTAACAATATTCCCCTGAATTCATTCAGGTCTTCTTTGGTGATGATCTCTGTTGCCATAGTGTTTGATTTTGTTTGATTACAAATGTGCCTTCTAAATGATACTGCACTTGCCAACTTTAGAATGTTGGTATAATTAAGTGCAGATTAAATTGAATTGGCATTCAAAGCACGGAGATTAGGAGATATTAAAACAGGGAAAGGGGATGAAAGAAACCTTCATCCCCTTTGATATAGGTAGATTTGATAACGTAAACTATTATTATGCGAATGTATCCACATTATTACCAGCAAGCTTTAATTTTAATGCTTTCATGTCAGCACTGATTTTATTTTCTAAAACTTTTGCATATATCTGAGTAGTAGCAATTTTCGTATGCCCAAGCATTTTGCTTACCGTTTCTATGGGAACACCATTGGATAGGGTTACCGTTGTAGCAAACGTATGGCGCGCTAAATGAAAAGATATAGTTTTCGTTATGCCGCAAAGATCAGCGATCTCTTTTAGATAACCGTTCACTTTTTGATTGGACATTATTGGAAATAGTTTGCCAGTCGCTAACGCACGTTGATTATCTTTATACTTCATAAGTATGGTAAGTGCATTAGGTAAAATGGGAGTGCTAACCGGCGTGTCGGTTTTTTGACGATTCGTCTTTATCCAGAATTCTCCGTCATTACCTATTACAAGATTGAACGGTGAAAGATTAATTAAATCAATATAAGCAAGTCCTGTGTAACAGCTGAAAACAAAAAGGTCCCTCACAAGATTTATCCTTTCAACAACAAATTCCTTGTTTTCAATATTAGCGAGTTCGGACTGTGATAAACAATCCCTGTTAACTTTTTGAGCTTTTATAGAATACCTGGCAAAGGGATTTTTATCCAGCCATTCAAGTTTGACCGCGAGGCTTATCATTTTGTTTATTCGAACCATGTGTTTAACGACCCCGTTTGTCTGTATTGGCTTCTGATGGTCAGCTGGTTTGTGGTTATATAGAAAATTCTCGAAATCATTGATAAACTTAAAATTCAGTTCATGAAGATATAAGTCATCCTTTTTATACTTAGCCTGAACAAACTTTTTTAAATAGCGTTGGGTCACAAAATAATGCTTGAGCGTTATAGGCTTTATTGTCGCGAGTGCTGTATCATTATCATACTTGAACAAGTCCGAAAGTTTATAGACTTCTACGTCCTTATTAAAATAAGCATCCCTTACCGCTTCCGGCGTTATATAATGCCCTTTTAGCAGCATGTGCTGATATATGTTGCCTAAAGCCCTTCTCAGGTTCTCTAAATAGCTGTTAATGGCTCTTATCTCATCTTTGCTGCCTTTACCCGCGCCTTTACGATTATCCCAGCTTTTTGAGTCCGTATTTTGCTTGACTGCAAAAAAGCATTTTTTACGATTAATGGTGATACATGCATAAATAGGCGATTTTCCGTCTTTTTCCTTATCCGCCCGGATTGTGAAATGAATTCCAAATGATTGCGAAGTGTTCATAAAAATTATAAATTAGTATTAAGTGACCTGAGATGCCCTGTTTTAGGTATCAGACAGGTAACAAAAACGACTTAAAATGAAGCTAAAAACAGCCATTTTTAATCAAATTTTATTAGTTTTAACTAACTGTAATACAGTAATTTAAGCCACTTTTGAATACCTCAAACATAAAAACTAAAAACAAGTAGTCGAATAGGTATCCTAAACTTTGATTTTCTTTGGAATAAATAGGAGGGTGTAAAAACGTAAAACCCTGTAAATCATACGATTTACAGGGTTTTGGAGAACTTTGGATTCCCATTTCGTGGGAGATACTGGGTTCGAACCAGTGACCCTCTGCTTGTAAGGCAGATGCTCTGAACCAGCTGAGCTAATCTCCCCCTTGCGTTTGGGACTGCAAATATAGAAGCGGAATCAATCTTTACAAAATTAAATTGAAAATAATGTTTAGTGGGTTCACTAACATCACTTTAAATACCTTTTGTATTGTTATTATTAAAATCCTTTTAAAACTTACCGTAACCAACATGCGCCATTCGTTCGCCCATTGCTTCATAAGCTTCATTTGGTACGGGTGCCCAGGTGCCTAAACCATCTACATAACGGTTATACATGCAAAAGGCAGCGGCAATCAGCACGGTATCGTGTATTTCCGTGTCTGTTGCACCTTGTTCACGGGCGGCAGCTACATCCGCTTCTGTAACGTTTTTACCGTTTTTTTGCACCTGATGGGCGATATGCAGTAAAGCCCTTAATTTATCCGAAACAGGGGTATTGGCAAACCGGCTTTAATATCATCAATCAAATTTAAACTGCTTTTTAAATGGGCAGCTGCGGCGGCAGCGTGTGAAGTATGGCAGAAGTGGCATTGGTTCCAATACGATACCGATGCGGCAATAATTTCCCTTTCGCCGCTGGTCAGGCTGGATGGTCCGCGTAATAACGTTTCTGCTAAGTCTAATAAAGGTTTGGCAGTTTCCGGCCTGTGGTTTAGCAGTCCTACAATCCCCGGTAATTCTTCGTTGTTTAATTTTATATGGGCCATAATTAGGTTATTTGTTTGATCGGTTATTTCGGATGACAAGGTTAGGCTGAGGATCAGCGTTTAAATTTACTTATTTATTCATTTATACAAGTACATAAAAACTGTACCGGTAAAAGAAGCGTCAATTTGATTTTTGCCCGACCGTCAACCCAACACCTCTTCCAGCACTTCATGCGAGCGGATCTGTCCGAAACCTTCTACATGCAATGCGTAATATTCAATTAGCCGGTCAATTATATAGCGGCGGATACCATTCGGCAGCTTAATCAACGGCAGTTCTTCAAAGTTCTTCCCGATCAGCAAATTAAAATATTGGGTATAAGGCGGTGCTAAATAAAGGTTGTGTTCGGGTTTAGACAAGACAAACAAACCATCTTTCAAATCAAAATATGCTGCACTTCCGGCTTCGTTCCTTTCGGGATGAAAACCTAAATACCGACTTAATTGCACTAAAAACAGCAAGTGGAAATTGGCCAGTCCCTGCTCCTGGTGGTCCAGCCATTCAATGGAATAAAAGATAAAATTGAACAAGTTTTCATCCGCAGATTCCTGCCTTACCGCTTTGTAAAGCACTTCATTCAAAAACATAACGAGCGAACTTTTGACTATTTCATAAGGAATGGTTTTTAAAACCGGTGCGTTCTTAAGCTCGGCCACGCGTTGGATGTTTCCGTTTGCTTTATGGTAAACCACCATGTCCAGCAAATGCAGCGGTTGAAGCATGTTCCGGCTAATCTTTGCCCTCGGCTTTTTAACACCATTGATGAGGTAAGCTTGCATTCCGAACTTCTCCGTAAAAACTTGCACCACCACGCTGCTTTCGCTGTAATCCGTTGTTTTAAATACAATACCGCGGGTTTTGTGTAACACACCTCTAAACTAAAATAATCCTTTTAAAAAACAGATGCTTCTTTTACCAGTATAAATTTAATGCTGAGCAAGGTTTTTCAAGTCCTCTCCTTTGGAGAGGATTTAGGTGAGGCTTACTGTTTTTATACCGGTAAAAGAAGCATACACCTGTCCGTTTCATTCAACTTGTTTTACATAAAGCAGTTAAAAAATCCAATAAAACCCGTATTTTTGCACCTCAAAAATCTGAGGTAAACGTATTGATGTACAAGGAATATAAGCAGCTTAACCTACCGGAACTCGGCACCGGGGTTCTGGAGTTTTGGAAGCAGAACCACATCTTCGAAAAAAGTATCAGCAGCCGCCCGGCAGGCAAACCTTACACTTTTTATGAAGGCCCGCCTTCTGCCAACGGAATGCCCGGCATCCACCACGTAATGGCGCGTTCGATCAAAGATATTTTTTGCCGGTATAAAACGCTGAAAGGTTACCAGGTAAAACGCAAAGGCGGCTGGGACACGCATGGTTTGCCCATAGAATTAGCGGTAGAAAAAGCGCTGGGCATTACCAAAGACGACATCGGCAAAAAGATCTCCATTGAAGATTACAATTCCGAATGCCGCAAAGAGGTGATGCAATATACCGATGTTTGGAACGACCTGACCGAAAAAATGGGTTATTGGGTTGACCTGGAAGATCCGTACATCACCTACAAAAACGAATACATCGAAACCCTTTGGTGGATTCTAAAAGAGTTCTACAAAAAAGGTTACCTGTACAAAGGTTATACGGTTCAGCCTTATTCGCCTGCTGCCGGAACGGGTCTAAGTTCACACGAATTGAACCAGCCAGGCACCTACCGCAACATAAAAGACACTTCGGTCACGGCGGAGTTTCATCTGATCCCAAACCAAATCCATCCCTTAATTCCGGTTTTGTTTGAGGAAGAAGGGGAAGACACAGCGATTTTAGCATGGACAACCACGCCCTGGACCCTGCCTTCCAATTGTGCGCTGGCTATTGGAGATAATATTGATTATGTCAAAATCCGCACCTTTAACCCTTACACTTATGCTCCCGTTAGCGTTGTTTTGGCTAAGGATCTCATCTCGTCTTACTTTAAGGAAGAAAACCAAAATGGTGATTTCAAGGCGTTTTCCTCCCTCTCCCCTGGGGAGGGTCGGGGTGGGGCTCCCTGGGAAATCGCTGCCGAATTTAAAGGCACCGAATTAGTTGGTTTACGCTACCATCAATTAATGCCTTATGTTTCCAACAAAGATTTAGAGCAAAATGCTTTCCGCGTCATTTCTGGGGATTTTGTTACCACGGATGACGGAACCGGCATCGTACATACCGCTTCTATTTTTGGTGCAGACGACTTCCGTGTGGCACGTGCAAACGGCGTTCCTTCTGTAATGGTAAAAGATGAAAACGGAAAAGAAGTGCCTTTGGTGAACAAACAAGGACGTTTTGTAGCTGAAGTAACCGATTTTGCCGGACGCTTTGTAAAAGAAGAATATTACAGCGATGCCGAACGTGCCGATCCGGATTTTAAACCGACGGACGTACTCATCGCCATTAAATTAAAAGAAGACAACAAGGCGTTCGATGTAAAAAAATACGAGCACAGCTATCCGCATTGCTGGCGCACCGATAAACCAATTTTATATTATCCGTTGGATAGCTGGTTTATCAAAACTACGGCAGTGAAAGATCGCATGGTGGAATTGAATAAAACAATCAACTGGAAACCGGAATCAACCGGAACGGGCAGGTTTGGAAATTGGCTGGAGAATTTGGTGGATTGGAATTTGTCGCGTTCCCGTTATTGGGGAACGCCTTTACCGATCTGGCGGACAGAAGATGGCACGGAAGAAATCTGTATCGGTTCTATTGCTGATCTTCAAAACGAGATCAGGAAATCAATCGATGCTTCTTTTATGCCACAAAACTTTGTGTTGACTGATCTTCACCGTCCGTTTGTGGATGATGTTGTGCTGGTTTCTGCTTCCGGCAAAAAAATGTTCCGCGAACCGGATTTAATTGATGTTTGGTTTGATTCCGGCGCAATGCCTTACGCGCAGCATCATTTTCCTTTTGAAAATAAAGAAGCTTTTACCAACTCTTTTCCTGCTGATTTTATTGCCGAAGGTGTTGACCAAACCCGTGGCTGGTTCTTTACCTTGCACGCAATCGCCGTGATGTTAATGGATTCCGTTGCTTACAAAAATGTGGTTTCCAACGGTTTGGTGCTTGATAAAAACGGCAACAAAATGAGCAAGCGTTTAAGCAACACGGTTGATCCGTTTGAAACCATCGAGAAATACGGAGCAGATGCCACACGCTGGTACATGATCAGCAATGCTTCGCCCTGGGATAATTTGAAATTTAACGAAGAAGGTTTGGATGAAGTGCGCCGCAAATTCTTCGGCACGCTTTATAACACTTATTCTTTCTTTGCTTTATATGCCAACATTGACGGTTTTAAATATGAAGAAGCAGACATCGAACTGCAAAACCGGCCGGAAATTGACCGCTGGATCTTATCGCTATTAAATACTTTAAGCAAGGAAGTGGATGGTTTTTACGCTGATTTTGAACCTACAAAAGCAGCACGTGCCATCCAGGATTTTGTAGATGCACATTTGAGCAACTGGTACGTTCGTTTAAGCCGCCGCCGTTTTTGGAAGGGTGATTACAGTGAAGATAAACTTTCCGCTTATCAAACTTTATATTCCTGTTTGGTTACCATTGCCAAACTGATGTCGCCCATTGCGCCTTTTTTTGCCGAGCGTTTGTTTGGCGACCTGAACAGCATCACCCAAAAAGAAACTGTAGAATCGGTACACCTGGCAGATTTTCCGCTTTATCATCCCGATCTGGTTGATAAAGAATTGGAAGAACGCATGCAACTGGCGCAGGATATTTCTTCGTTAACGCTTTCGCTGCGCAAAAAAGTCGGGATCAATGTGCGCCAGCCCTTGAGTAAAATTTTACTGCCGATCTTAGACAACCATTTCCAGCAGCAGGTAGAGCAGGTGAAAGAACTGATCCTGTCAGAAACCAACATCAAAAATATTGAGTATATTACTGATGATGCTTCTTTTATCAGCAAAAAAATCAAACCAAATTTTAAAGCTTTGGGCAAAAAAGTTGGGAAAGACATGAAGCTGGTTGCCGAAGCGATAGGGAAATTCAGTCAGGAAGAAATTGCAGAACTGGAACAAAACGGACAGATCCTCATCCCTCAAACCCCGTACCTCATCCTTGCTTCTGATGTGGAAATCACGGCCGAAGATGTGCCGGGATGGCAGGTAGCTTCTCTCGGAAAACTGACTGTTGCGCTGGACGTGGCTTTAACAGAGGAGTTGAAGCAGGAAGGCATTGCACGGGAGCTGGTAAACCGCATTCAAAACCTGCGCAAAAGCCGGGGATTGGAAGTAACGGATAAAATTAATGTAAAGATAACCGGTAACCCACTTGTTGCAGAAGCCGTAAGAAACAATTTATCCTATATTTGCGCCGAAATTTTGGCGGTTGACCTGGTGCTGGACGCACAACTTGATAAAGGTGAGAAAGTAACCATCAACGACGAAGAATTATTGATAGCTATAACTAAAGTAGAATGAAAAGCGAACAAAACGAAAAAACAAGATACTCAGACACTGAACTAAAAGAATTTAAAGACCTTATTTTAGACAAACTCCGCATCGCGAAAGAAGAACTTTTTTCGCTAACCTCTTCGCTCAGCAGCCCGAATTCAAACGGGACAGATGATACTTCGGGCACTTATAAAACGCTGGAAGACGGATCGGCAACACTGGAAAAAGAACAAATCAATCAGTTGGCTGCCCGTCAGAAAAAATTTATTGAGCAATTGGAAGCTGCCCTGATGCGTATTGAAAACAGGACTTACGGGATTTGCCGCGAAACAGGCCGGCTGATACCGAAAGAACGTTTACGCGCAGTACCGCATACCACACTGAGCATGGAAGCCAAAATGAAACAGTATTAATGAAATCCACTTACACCAAGCCTTTTTTAATTGCTGCTTTTATTGTACTGGCCGACCAGATCCTGAAAACATGGGTCCGTACGCATATGTACATCGGTGAAGAGATCAAGCTGCTGGGCAACCGCGGCTTTTTGCATTATACAGAAAACAACGGCATGGCTTTTGGCTGGGAACTGGGCGGGGAAGCTGGCAAATTAGCATTGACACTGTTTCGTATCCTGGCGGTTTCTGGCATTGCTTACGGTTTGTTTTACCTTATACAACACAAATATCATCGCGGCTTGATCCTCAATATTGCGCTTATTTTTGCTGGTGCACTGGGCAATATCATCGATTCGGCCTTTTACGGTTTGATCTATCATTATGCACCTTTGTTCCAGGGCCGCGTGGTGGACATGTTTTATTTTCCGCTGCTGACGGGTATTTTCCCTTCCTGGGTACCAATATGGGGCGGAGAAGAATACATTTTTTTCAGGCCGGTTTTTAACGTGGCCGATGCTGCCATTTCCATTGGTGTGGTGCTGATTTTACTCAATCAAAAGAAGTATTTTAAAGAAGCGATTAAAGAAGAACCGCAACCCAACAGCGAAATTGTGGAGGAATGATTTGAATTGTCATCTTGAACTTGTTTCAGGATCCCTCAGGCAACGATAGCAAACTTTTCACGAGGGATGCCGAAACGAGTTCGGCATGACAAAAAACCGGAACATCCTTCCGGTTTTTTGTGCCCGATAGTCAAACGGATACGGTGCTTCTTTTACCGGCATAAAAACAGTATCTGCATTTATTGCATTTTTTTTATGTTTGAGCAGCAATCATTTAAGCTGCATTTAAAGAAAAACCCGACTTTTACTTTTACCAAACGTAAGATTGTGCGTCTATCTGATAAATCTATCCATCATGAAAAAGTTATTGCCCCTTTTATTACTGGTATTTATAAGTGCCGCTACCTTTGCCCAAAGTGTTGACCTGCGGAGAAAAATCCAGGTAACCGGAAGTGCCGAAACAGAAGTAACGCCGGATATTATTTATTTCAGTATTTCACTAAAAGAGTACATGAACGGCAAAACGAAAGTCAGTATCAGTACCTTAGAGCAGCAACTGCAAAAAGCCGTGAACGCTGCAGGTATTGCCAAAGCTGATTTTACCATCAACAATTTATCGTCCTACAATTATGTACCGGAGAAAAAGAAGAATGCCGATTTTCTGGCTGCAAAACAGTATCGTTTAAAACTGCAGAACCTGAACAAGATCAACCAGATTTTAGATGCCGTGGATGATAAAGGCATTCAATCAACCGGGATTGACGGCTATGATTATTCAGGCATTGAAAACTTAAAAAACGAGTTGAAACTGAAAGCCTTAAAAGCAGCTCAATCCAAAGCCACCTTTTTATTAAGCGGGATTGGTGAAAAATTAGGCGGCGCGATCGATATTCAGGAGATCAACAACGAACCGATGCAGCAACCTGTTTATCGTAGCATGATGATGAAAACCGCCACTGCAGATGCAACCGAACCTGATATTGATTTTAAAAAGATCAAATTGAATTATCAGGTCCAGGCAGTTTTTGAGATTGTGAAGTAGAAGGCTTGTTTAGCGGTCATCACCAATTTTACAGGGGTAAAAGAAGCATTGAAATTTACCTTTGCAATGCTGAAATGGAAATGAACAGCATAAAAAACACGCTACATCTTCAACAACTTTTATCAATATACTTGTGTTCAATAGGAGCATCGAAAGTAAGTAAATGAAAAGGACAATTATTATTGTTGCATTTATATTTTTGGTTTTATCAGAAGCCTGCAAACACAAAAGTGCAGATGAAGGATCAATTGTTTATCAGTTGGAATACCAATTGCCCGATAGTTTAAAACGATATGCGGAATATCTGCCAAAAGAAGCAATCGTATATTTTAAGGGGGATTCAACCGTAAGCATCCAAAGGGCAAACGAAGAATCTACCACCGTAATCACCGACAGGAAGACCGATTTTATGCGCGTTCTGCTCCGGTCGCCGGCCAAACAGTTTGTGGTAGATTACAACAAAACGGACCAGGCAGCAGAAACCGGCATTTTACCACCGCATACAACCACCAAAGGGAAAGATGTTAAAACGATTGCAGGTTATAAAGCCGTTAAATATCTTTTTAAGGATAAACTATCAGATGAAACGACAGAAATGTGGTTCACAAAGGCTATTGCCATTATCCCTAATTCCTTAACCAGGATATTGGATTCAACTTTAGGTGTACCGCTGATGTTTACCATCAATCAAAATGGCATGAAAATGAAAACTACGGTTAAGGAAATTAAATTTGAACCTGTTCCGGTTTCGGTATTTTCAACGCCTAAAGGATATACACCGCTAACACCGCAGCAGTTGAGGGAGATGCCTGTAGCAAATTAAACATCGTCTTTTAAAACAATAAGGGCCTGTTTAAATTTAGGACTAAAGGGCATCTCTAAAAACGCTCCTTTTCCTCTCCAATGGAGAGGAATTAAAGGTGAGGCCAAACAATAATATGGGTTTTTAGAGATGCCCTAAAGGCTGGATAGGATCAGAACATCCCGACCAACATCAGGGAAAACAAACCTGCACCATTTTTTAGTTGGTAAAAGAAGCATCGGCAAGCATCTTTTATAAAAATAAGTTCTATCTTATTTGTCCTGATTCCAAACTTAAATTTCCTGTTTCGGTCCGGGATGCTTCTTTTATCGGCAGAAAGTTGTTGCTGGGTTTATACCGATAAAAGAAGCATGCAAACGCTAAAGTTGGATGGATGATCAAACCGGGAAGTTTTTCCCCGGGACAACAGCAAACCGGGTAATTTCCTCCCTGTTTATTGTCTTTTTTTAGGGATTAGGGCATGGCCCAAGCACAAACAGGTTTTGGAACAGGCTTTGTAAAAGTATGTATGTAACACAAACACTTAAAACTTTTAAAGTCATGAAAAAATTAATCTTACTTGCTGTAATTGGCCTTACTTTAACCGGTTCACTTTCTTCCTGCTCATCCCGTGTGCATTATGCCCATTCTTCTTACATGCGGTTCAAATAGTCGGGGGGAAAGAACCGGATTCAATCTCTGATCGTAAAATAGTTTTGGTTTATAAAAGCGCTATTAAACCTGTCCATCCGGTTTGGTGGCTGGCGCCTAAACCTTTACCGGTATCTCCATGAAAATACTCATGGAACAAAATATAATCTTTAAAATGAGGATCTTGATTAAGTTTTTCGTATCCGCCAAAAACCGGACGTTCCCCTTTTTCATCCCTTAAAAAAATATTTTTTAAGCGTTGACCAAGTAACGCGGCGATCTCAGAAAGCGGGTAATATTTTTCTGAACGGGTTGGATATTCTACCTTGAAGTCATCGGTATAATATTCCTGGAATTTGAGCAGCGACTGGATCAGCATATAATTAATCGGCATCCAGATTGGCCCCCGCCAATTGCTGTTGCCGCCAAACATGTTCGAATCACTCTCGGCAGGATCGTATTTCACTTCGTAATCCGTTCCGTTCAATACATAATGGTAAGGCTGGTCCTGATATTGTTTTGAAATAGAACGGATACCGTAGTCTGATAAAAATTCGTTGGTGTCCAGCATTCGGCGCAGCAAAAGCTTCATCCGATGGCCGCGCAGCAACGAAAACAAATGCTGTTCGTTGCCTTTTGTATCTTTCCAATAACTAACCAGTTGCACCAGGTCCGGGCGCTGGTTCATAAACCGGTTCAACTGGTCTCTTAATTGGGGCAGTTGGTTCCATTTATGTTCATCAAATACAATTACGGCAAACATAGGTATCAACCCTACCAACGTACGTAGGCGCAAACGGTCATTTGTGCCGTCAGGCTTGCGAAATAAATCATAATAAAAGCCGTCCTGGTCATCCCATAAACCTAAAGAATCTTCGCCCATATTAGCGATAGAACCTGCAATGTAAAGGAAGTGTTCGGCAAATTTGATCGCCATGCTTTCATAAACCGGATTGTAAACAGCCAGTTCAATACTGATCTGCATCATACTTACGGCATAAGTGGCCATCCAGCTGGAACCATCGGCCTGTTCTAAAAAACCACCGCCCGGAACAGGTGCACTGCGGTTAAAAACACCAATATTGTCTAAACCTAAAAAGCCACCTTCAAAAACATTGTTGCCTTCGCTGTCTTTCTGGTTTACCCACCAGGTAAAATTAAGCAGCAACTTCTGAAAAATACCCTCTAAGAAGAGCATGTCTTCTTTTCCTTTTGCCTTTTTATCCAACTGATAAATGTGCCAGGCTACAAGGGCATGAACGGGCGGGTTAACATCACTAAAATCCCACTCATAAGCGGGAAGTTGTCCGTTGGGATGAATGTAAGTGACGCCAACCAGTAAACTAAGCTGATTTTTTGCAAAATCAGGATCAATTGCAGCTAAGGTGATACAATGGAAAGCCAGGTCCCAGGATGCAAACCAGGGATATTCCCACTTATCCGGCATGGATAAAATATTATCAGCCATAAAATGCTTCCAGGTATGATTACGGCCTTGTAGCCTGCTTTGTGGCGGAGGTGTAAAGCCGGGATCGCCTTTAAGCCAAGTATTTACATTGTAAAAGTAGTATTGCTTGCCCCAAAGCATCCCTGCAAATGCCTGCCGCTGCACCAATCGTTCGTCTGCATTGGTTAGGTTTTTTTGTTTTTCTGCATAAAACAAATCCGCTTCTGTTTTGCGTGCATTTACGATACTGTCAAAATCATCAAAAGGGTCTGGCTGATAGTTTACAGAAAGCCGGAGCCGGAGTTGAGCGCTTTGCCCTGCCGGAACATTTAACTGATACCAGATTGCTGCTTTTGTGCCTTCTTTTTGAGGGTTTACGGCAGCGGTATTGTTATTAACGACACGGTTATGGATGCCATCTTTAACAAAAGGCGAAGCATTGGGCGAGTTGTACAGCCGTTCGTTATTGGTTTCGTTTTCTGTGAACAATAATTCGGCATCTTTATCTATATGACAGTAATAGTTGCCCAACTGTTCGCATTCCAGCAATAAAGTACTTTTGTCCTGATGGCTGATCTTTGGCTTCGCCTGCCCCGGGTTCCAGCTCCAGGTGTTGCGGAACCAAAACTGCGGCAACACATGCAAAGCCGCATTTTCATTGCCACGATTGTAAATGGTGTATTGGATTAAAATATCATCTTCCTTATTTTTAATATATTCTATAAAAACATCAAAATAACGGTCCTGGTCAAATAAACCGGTATCGATCAGCTCAAACTCCGGGTCGAGCCTTCCCCGACGCTTGTTTTCATCAATAAGCCAGCTGTACGGATAGGCATCCTGCGTGTATTTGTACAACATTTTCATATAGCTGTGCGTGGGCGTGCTGTCTAAGTAATAATACAGCTCCTTCACGTCCTCGCCATGGTTTCCCTCGCCGTTGGTCAACCCGAAAAGGCGCTCTTTTAAAATCGGGTCTTTACCGTTCCATAAACCTAAGCCCAAACAAAGCAGTTGCTTGTCGTCACTAAAACCGCCGATCCCTTCTTCGCCCCAACGGTAAGCCTTGCTGCGTGCCATGTCATGGGTAATATAATTCCAGGCATCTCCATTTGCACTGTAATCTTCCCGCACCGTTCCCCATTGGCGTTCTGTTAAATAGGGGCCCCATTTGAGCCAGTTGTTGTGCCCGGAGTAATTATCGTTGATACGGCTTTGTTCGGTAGTAATGTTCATGGGAGGTTAATCTAGATCATGAAGATAATGTTTTATCCAGATCGTTTATTTTAAAGAAGGGTTTTAGGCTGATGCTTCTTTTATGCCATAAAAATTGGTGTTATGCTATTACTTTTAGATATCAGCCATGAGCAATTAACTACAGGTTTTATGTTTTTTACAGGGATAAAAGAAGCATGAATGTTAACCCTGATGGCTATGGTGAAATCAGGGTCAACGATAACTTAAGGAAGATGCCTTCAACCCAAAAACCTCTTTCAATGCTCTTTTTGCGGCATAAAAACCGCACATGCCATGTACGCCGCCGCCCGGAGGAGTGGAAGAAGAGCAGATATAAATGCCTTTTGCCGAAGTTTTATAAGGCGACCAGCGCAAGGCTGGCCGGGTAAACAATTGCCTGATGTCCAAAATACCACCATTGATGTCGCCGCCGATATAATTGGGGTTATAAGCTTCCATTTGTTCTGTGTTCATGCTGTGCCTGGCCAAAATCAAACCCCGGAAACCGGGCGCAAAACGTTCGACTTGTTTTTCTATGATTTCTGTCATATCAGCTTTACTTCCGTTGGGTACGTGGCAGTATGCCCAAGCGGTGTGTTTGCCTTTTGGTGCACGCGTTGCATCAAACAGACTTTGCTGTGCCAACAGTACAAATGGCTTTTCTGCTTGTTTCCCTTGGGAAGTTTGTTTTTCACCGACTGCAATTTCCTCCAAAGTATTACCTAAATGGATAGTTCCGGCCTGGCGGCATTCATGAGCGGTGAAAGGGATTGGCCCGTCCAGTGCCCAGTCTATCTTAAAAATGCCCATGCCATACCGGTATTTTTCGAGCTGCCATTTGTAGAGGGAAGAGAAACGATGGCCGGCAATGTTAAGCAGCTGCCTCGGTGTAACATCCAACAAAACAGCTTTTGAAGAAGGAAGTTGCTGCAGGTTTTTTACCTCAAAATTTGTTTCGGTCTTTCCGCCGAGCGAAATAAAGTAAGCTGCCAGCGCATCTGCGATTTTGCCTGAGCCGCCTTTTGCCATCGGCCATCCGCCTAAATTACCGTTGGCAAGCAAAACCAGGGCAATGGCCGAAGTGGCCCGGTTGGATAAAGGCTGGATGCCGTGAGCTGCCGTGCCCGCCCATAAACCGCGTGCTTGTTTTGTCCTGAATTTTTTGGCCGTATGTAAAGCCGATGGCAAGGCATCCAAACCAAAACGGGCCAGCTTAAAAGGATATTTTGGAAAATGAAGTGGGCCAAGCACGTCTGGTGCAAGTTTTGGCCAATCGCGCACCAAGGGTTTAATGAATTTTAAATAAGGTCTGCAATCAATGCCCAGCTTAATACCTGTTTGTTCGGCCGAACCAAATAAGGCAGCCGCTGTGCCGTCATCAAAAGGATGGGCCACAGAGACGGGCGGGTAAATATATTCCAAACCAAAATCAGCCAGCGGCAATGTTTTAAAAAAGGGGGAAGCTGCCGCCAGCGGATGGATGGCCGAGCATACATCGTGTATAAAGCCAGGCAAAGTAAGTTCGGCAGAGCGTAATCCGCCGCCAATTTGGCTTTTACCTTCCAGCAGTAAAACAGAAAGGCCTTGTTGCTGCATTTCAATCGCGGCTGCCAGTCCGTTAGGGCCGGAACCTACTACCACAACATCAAAACCGCTTGTTTTTTTAAACATGTACTTCTTTTGTCACAACATTTTTTGTTTACACACAGGATTCGTAATGTATAGGTTTATTTCTTCACACCTAAAAAATAATTATTTATTTACGTTGAAACATTAAATGTAGTAACCAGAAGCAATTACTTTTTGTAAATTGTTTTTGGATGAAGCAGGATACTTCTTTTATGCCTTAAAAATCGACAATAATTTTTCCGGAAAATCATCAAAGCAATAACTTTGCGCAGCGGGACCAAACAAATTATGATGAAACCAGGAGATAAAGTAGTGTGCATTGATGCGATAATTGATGCCGAAAAAGCAGAAGAGATCCGTAATGATTTTGAGATCTGGATCACAAAAGATAAAGAATATACCATCCGCGAAATAATGGACAACAACGGCATTGTGCCCGGTGTTTTACTGGAAGAAGTACACAATTTCCCCAAATATTTTAAATTGCTTGGCCGTTACCAGGAACCGGCTTTTGCCATCTGGCGGTTTAGAAAACTAAACTACGTTTCCCAAACAGAAGCTGTGGAAGAAGAACACGAACTGGTAGAAGTTGGCGTACAAAAACGGCCTGAAAAGGAAAAAGGCCTTAATTGAATTTTTCCTGATGCTTCTTTTAACCTTCCTTTTTTGGTTCAAGTAAACCCTGTGTCAGGTTTTTCCATTGATGGTTTGAAAAACCCAGTATAGCGCCTAAAGCAACCACTGCATGCCGTACCGTGCCCCAAACGCCATCTGCATGCAGGTTGGGCACTTCGTTACGGCCATGCACTTCTGCGCTTACCATGTTTCCTTTCCGCTTCACTACAAAAGTACTCGTGGCATCTTCGCCAAAAAAATGGGCCGTATCAGCGGTTGGGTTTTGTGGATTGGAAGAAGGCCGCACCCGGACGGAAACAACCTGCACATCAGCCACAGCATCTGTTTCGTCTTGAATGTTTTCTACCCGGACCCAGTCTTCACCGTTGCCGCTTTCCTGCCCGGGCACCGGGATGTGGATTTTAAAACAATCATGCTGCTGCACCGGGCGGTCAACTTCCAAACCATGGCTGTTGGTGAGCTGAAACCCTGAGGAAAAACCTTTTGCAATTTCCCCCCAGTGCGAAACATCCAATAACCTTTTTTTTGCGCTTTCAAAAAGCTTTCCGGCTTCTTCAGCACTGTTTAAAGTTATTTGGTGCAGCGTATCCAACTGGTTGCCTTTTTGCTGCTCCGGTATGTTTTGATCTTCTATCGGCATGGCTTTTTCTTTAAAGCCGAACACATAGAAGTACATGTGGTTTTTTTTGTTTTTCGGAGATGATATGAAGCTGATACTGTTTTTATCCACCTAAAACTGTTAAAGCATAAAAAAACAAGGGAAAGGTTTTGTACAACCAAACAGATGAGTACTTTTAAAAAATGGATTCAACGATTACAATTCCTGTACTTGATGCTGCCGAACTGCGTGTTTTGGGCGTTTTAATGGAGAAAAGCAAAACCACGCCCGATTATTATCCACTGACTTTGAATAGTTTAACTACGGCATGCAACCAAAAATCTTCCCGAAAGCCAATTGTGGATTATGATGAAGAAACGGTTGTGCTGGCTTTAAATTCGCTTAAAAAGAAAGGCTTGACCTCTACGGCCACCGGTGGTTCTATCCGTTCGGTAAAATACAAACACAATTTTGCCATCGTTTTCCCGGTGGTGCCGGCCGAAGTTGCGTTGATTTGTTTACTGATTTTACGCGGGCCGCAAACGCCGGGCGAACTCAACACCAATTCGGGCAGGTTGTACGAGTTTGAATCGTTGGAAGAAGTGCAAAGCGTTTTAGAAAAGCTCTCGCGGCCCGAAATGCGTTTTGTACAGCAATTGCCCCGCCGCAGCGGACAAAAAGAAGTCCGTTACGCACATTTATTAGGCGGGGAAGTTGAGTTTGAGGAAGAAGAACTCCCACAGGAACCGGCACGCCGTTCGGTAGGCGAACTGGAAACACGCATTACCCAATTAGAGCAGGATTATTTAACGCTAAAAGAAGCATTTGATAAGCTGATGAAGGAGTTGGGGGTTTGAGGTGCTGGGAACGGCAACCGTTAAAAACAATTTATTCTGATGAAAAAAATAGTTTTGTTTATGCTGATGCTTGTTGGTTCAGGCCAGATAAAGGCACACAAAAACATTGATAAAAGGAGTAGCGGCAACCCGATGTTCCCCGGTTGGTATGCCGACCCGGAAGCAGCTGTTTTTAATAAGCAATACTGGGTTTATCCTGCGTATTCTGCACCTTATGAACAGCAGGTTTTTATGGACGCTTTTTCATCCCCTGATCTGGTCCACTGGACGAAACACCCGCATGTGCTGGATTCATCCGCAGTAAAATGGGCAAGAAGGGCTATGTGGGCACCAGCCATCACCAAAAAAGACGGTAAATATTATTTGTTTTTTGGGGCGAATGATATTCAGGGCATCTCTAAAAACCCGTATTATTTGTTTGGCCTCACCTTTAATTTCTCTCCATTGGAGAGGAAAAGGAGCGTTTTTAGAGATACCCTTCAGAATGATCAGCAAACCGGTGGGATTGGTGTTGCCGTTGCTGACCGCCCGGAAGGGCCGTTTAAAGATTATCTGGGCAAACCTTTGATCGGTAAAATCGTCAACGGCGCGCAACCGATTGACCAGTTTGTGTTTAAAGACCACGATGGGCAATATTATATCATTTACGGCGGTTGGGGCCACTGCAATATGGCCAAACTCAATGCTTCTTTTACCGGCTTTATTCCGTTTGCCGATGGTATTACGTTTAAATCCATCACCCCAAAAGATTACGTAGAAGGCCCTGTGCTTTTTACACGGAAAAACAAGTATTATTTGATGTGGTCTGAAGGAGGATGGGGCGGCCCGGATTATCGTGTGGCTTATGCCATGGCAGATTCTGTAGATGGTCTGTTTACGCGTATCGGTACTGTTTTAAAATAATATCCAAAAGTAGCAACCGGTGCCGGCCATCATTCGGTTGTCCGGGTTCCGGGAACGGATGAATGGTACATTGTTTACCGCCGCCGCCCTTTAACCGAAACCGATGCCAACCACCGCGAAACTTGTATCGATAAAATGTATTTTGATGAGGATGGGTTGATAAAACCGGTGGTGATTACGAAGGAAGGGGTGGTGGCGAGGAGGTTGAAGTAGGGTTGGTAGAAATGTATGGGAGACAAATTCCGACCAGTAGAGTGTAAATATTTTAAAAAATAAACTTGTTTTACGTTAGAAAGCAGAAATTATTACAGAATTCAGCAATTTTTTAATAATACTTTTGCAAAGAAAAAAACTTTTCCGATCTTCGATTGTCAAAATATTTACAAACTGTCCAAAGTTAATACTTAACTAGTAACCAAATATTTCGTATAAAAGCACGTTTTTATTTGTAAGGACTTTCAATCATGAACAACTCAGAGAAAAATTACACAGGTTTTTTATTTACTACTCCAAGTTACTGGACAGGTGCGGCTACCGTATTTAATCTTGGTGGTAACTTTTATGAATATAACACTTGCGAATCTGGAGAAGAGGCCGATAAAATTGCAATTGCCAATGATTTTATGATTGTAGGCAATGATCTTAAAAACGTATTTGATCAAAAAATAGAAAACGAATAGTTTATTTGCTGATGGCAAATATAAGAAAGCCCAATAATCCTGCTGAAACTTCTTTGAAACAGGATGAGGCGCGATCAACTAATAAAACAAATCCTAAAACTTTTGATGGTATTAAAAAAGCGGAAATAGTTTATGTAGTTCAAAAAAGCAGCACCAAAGTACACAGTGGGCCACTACCCGATCCTGAAACACTTATAGCATACAAAGAAATCTACCCTGATAGTGTCAAAATAATTTTTGATGTTTTCCAAGAACAGTCGCAGCATAGGATAGAAATGGAAACAAAAGTTATAACTTCTCAGCAAAACCAAAGTAAGTATGGACAGGTATATGCTTTTGTAATAGCTCTATTGTTTTTAATAATTAGCGGTACTTGTATTCTATATGGACACGATATAGCTGGAGGAGTCTTAGGAACAATTGACGTTATTGGTTTAGTAACTGTTTTTATAACAGGAAAACAATATCAATATAACAATTTAAAAGAAAAGAATCCTAAATAAAACACCAACAAAAAGGCTTACTAAATATATAAAGTACATTAAATATTTACAATTAGATTAGCAAGGTTTTTCCCTATTTCGTTTTCGACGTTAAAATCCTGGATGAACGTGTCAAAACATGCTATTCTTTCTTGCATGGTTTGAACGTAA
>JAABUT010000320.1_pt1:35000-85760 | contig 85760 bp, 52 predicted proteins | sample 5559281 | NCBI WGS metagenome assembly JAABUT01 (sample SAMN10711880, study PRJNA513359) | rock metagenome | isolation source: Antarctica rocks | place: Antarctica: Victoria Land, Ricker Hills nord | collected 2016-01-04 | reverse complement strand
ACAAAAAATGTAAAGTATTTTTTGTCAAGTTTCAATTTTTGTCGTTATGGGGCAGGGGCCCCAAAGAAGCAAAGGTTTTTGTAGTTTTCTAACAAAAACTTAACAAAAATCATATTTGAAACAAAAAATGTAAACAAAAAAAGCTTGAGACAAAAAAAATACTTTTGTTTCAGTTTTTGGAAGGGATACTAAGTTTTTGTATCTTTTCTTTATCTTTTCTTTTTCTTTTCTTTATATCTTTTCTTGCAGAAAAGATATAAAGAAAAGAAAAAGAAAAGTGCTTCTTTTGTTTGAATTCGTAAAACAACAATCAAAAAGATAAGGAAAACCTTCGGAAAACCCTAAGTTTTATTACAAAATAAAAAAAATTTTAATTAGAAAAAATATAAATGAATATTTACTTATCTAATTCTTTTTTAATTTTGATTCTTTTTTTAAATCCCTACTGTCTTAAAAGTTCCAAATTAAAAAAGAATCTAACTTTTTTAGCTTTTATTGTTTGTAAACCAGATCTTCCATTTATTAAACAAGATTATACTCTAAATAAAAATTTGTTAGATTCAAACAAAATAACCGATTTAACAAAAATTAAACCTTTTTCACAAAAGACTTCAAATAAGATTATAAAAACTTTTTATCCTAATAAAATGTTAAAAGTAAAAGAAGATTTGTCAATATCTGATCAATTTTATAACAAAATTGTTTTTGATGAAAAAAAATTTATTTTACTTTTTTTATATCTTACCCTTTTGTTTTTGTTTACAACGTATGAAATAACAAAAAATAGACCCATTTTAAAGCAAAAATTGAAAAGTGATTCTTTCTCAAAAATCAAGCAAAAATCGAAAAGTGATTCTTTCTTAAAAATCAAACAAAAATTGAAAAGTAATTTTAGGTTAAAGCAACCTTTTGGGAATTTTACAAGAGTAAAAATACTAGAAAAAGTTCTACAAAAGTTGAAGGAAATTTTTGTATTTAATAATTTTATTTCTTTGGATAAAATCAATAAAAATTGGGAAGAAAATACTGTCTCTTTTTGTTGTAAACATTATTTTTTAGATGTAAAAAAACAACAAAAAGTGATACTTACTAAAGATTTTCCTGCTCTTTTACTTTATGCTGGCATGACAGGAATTGTTAATAAGGTTTTATTAAATCAAAAACTAGAAATAATTTTTTTTTATAACTCACAATCTTGTGATAGGTTGACAAAACAAAAACTGTACAATTTTCAAACTTCTTTCATAAGAGAAGCTGATTTGTTTTCTAAAAAATAAATAAATTTTGCTTAAAAAATTAAGGTTTTTTTAAGACATCAAATTTTTTTTTGTAAAAATTTGATGTCTTAAATCTAATAACTTTTTAAGAAAAAAAAGTTCTATAATATAAATCTTGAGTTTCTAAACGAACAATGTCTTTACCGGATACATAAGTAGTATAATGTGTAATTGGAAATTCAAAATCTGAATTACGTTCTTTTGATTTTTGTGACAAATCATTGTCTAAAAATTCACTTTCGAATTCTATTTCGTAATAAATTTCTTTGTCTAAATCTCCTTTACTAAAAACTGCAATTATTGTACAAAGATACCCACTGTACATTGAGTCGTTTGGAAAATCTTTTAACAAGACAACCATATCATTAACTGCCATTATTCTGTTTAGTTTACTTTTTATTGAATTTTCTCCTTGACTTTCTATATAAAGACCGGTATAATTTGTTTCCTTTGAGGTTCCTGCTTTTTCGTGCAAAGAACTTTGGAAGTTCGAAATCATGACTGTAGCATCCGTTTCTAAAGTAAGTTTTTGTTTTTTTTGATTAGGCATAAAAATATATTTTTAATTTATAAAATTCTTTAAAAAAATAGCAAATAAGAGTGCTTTTTCTTATAAAAAAAAATTTATTTAAGGTTGACCGTAAAAGCTACCATAAGGAAATAAAACTATAGGTCTTTCGTTTGGCGCAGTAATATCACTTTCTTCTTCGAAAACGTCATAAAGATAAAAGTTTGGACTGTATTCAAAATGAGCTGCGGGAGGACTCACAAATAAATCACTTTTTTCTGAGACTTTTACTGGAAAACATTTTCTCCAGTCATTACTATTAGCTAACAAAGTTTCTTTACTTTTGATTCGCCAAAGACCTTTTTCTTCTTGAAAGTCATATTGTATAGGTTCTATATCATTTTTATTGTCAAGACATTTACGCTTTACAAAATCTTTTTGTGGATTAGTAAGGCCTTTATGTTCACAACAAAATATAGTAATTAATCTGCCCCAACCGTCTAATTGTGGTTCATTCAAAGATACTGACATATTTATACCTTGCTTTGTTATAGCCTCTAAATCTTCTTTTTGAGGAAGAAAATATGTGATTTGCCAAGAATGGATCATATATATAAGTTCTTTAGGATTTTCTTCACTTTTAAAAGCAGATATAAACGTATTTGTAATTCCGCGGTCTGTATATTTTACTTGAAATAAAGACGTTTCAAGATCAAGAATTCTAAAACAGAGCCAATTATACAGCCGATTAATTGAAGCGGCGTCGGCATTAAAACCACCACATTTCTTCAAAAAATATGCTTTATCACTTCCAGAACTTTTTTTCAAATCTTTTGCTTTATGTTCAAAATTCAAAACATAAGTTACTGTTTTTTCATCGAAGATGTCAATGTCTATCGCTGCTGGAGTAACGCAATAATAGTCTAAGTGAAGACGACCCGTTTCTTGAGCTGCTTCTTTAATGATCCGTAATCTCTCAGTTATAGGGCTCTCTAGCGAGTCAGTGTAAGTGGTTATGGGTACTGTTGGAAACGAAACATCAGTAATTCTACGTGGATGCTCTGTCATTTTACGTTTACCGAGCAGATTATCATTAGTTCTCCTTCCTTCAGTATACAAACGATAAAGTTTACTAAACTTTTTCGGTGTTATTATTACAGGAGGAAGCCTACGTTCGTGTTGCATACGAACCATTTTTCTAAATGAAATATTATTTCTTGATTTATTTAAACAAGGCGGATACAATTGGGAAGTGTTGCTAGAGCTTAACATAAAAACGAATATATTTAATTTTAATAAAAATTTTTTTGTATAATTTATAAAATCTTGTGCTTTACTCAGATTCATCAGGGTTTATAATACAAAAGATCAAATTCAATCGGTCTGTTAGTCTCTAATAGCTATAATTTTTTTGTTTTCGCAAGAGAAAAACAGAGTAGGTCTTTTAATTTAAACAAGTTGAACTTCAGAGACAAGAAAAGCAATTATTTTACTACTTTTAGAGTACTATAAATTACTTTCTTGTTACTATAACTTTTATTAGAGCCCATACTTTAAAAAAAAGCAAATCTTTGATATTAAAAAATTTTTAGAGCATGTAACCCCAATCGTGAGGTTTTTTTCTAAAAAAAGATATTACAGAGCAAGAATTATTAATAACGATAATTCGACTCTCTGACTTGACAGATACTAAAAGCTTACATTTTACCATAAGTTATCTACCATGTTTTACCAAGAAAAAACCTAATTATTATTATAAACTAGAAATGAGTTCAAGTCAAGTTTTTCTTTTTAAAGCTAATTTAAATTCTACGTCAATTAAAACTAAGGCATAGAAATACAAGTTCATGCCTTTATTTGTAGAATCATGCCCTAGTTTTAAAAACTTATATATAATTTAAAACTTTCTAACATTCTTTATATTTCTTAATTCTTCTAATTTTTAATATATTCGACCTTTTAAAAAAATATGTTTAATGTTTATTAAAAGGCTTTACTTCTAACAAAAACTTAACAAAAATAAGATTTGAAACAAAGTTTTTGGAAGTTTCCTTCGGAAAACCTTCGGAATATCCAATATAATAATATTGTATTATCTAAAATTATATGAACTATAGTACGTATAAGATCAATAGCAAGGAGAGTGTATGGCAGATAATCCTCAAAACTCTATTAATCCGATAGTTCTACCTATTGAAAGTGTAGAGACAGCTTCGCGTAATTTCTTAGTAAATGATCGAAAAACTTTACGTATTACAAAAATAACAAAAATAGTATTTGAAACACTGACAAAAACAAAAATAATATTTTTGTTTTTGTCAGGTCAGGTTTCCATTATTCGACAAGACCCTCGAACTCAAAGAGAATTAGACCTTGGTGGGGGTTTTAGTAATTTACTAACTCGTGGGACAGATGAATCCTTGGAAAGAAATTCAAGGTTTGTTAATCTTCAAACCAGTTTATTTATAGATATTATAACAAGCGGGAACATCTCAGGTACACCTTCTTTAGAAACAACGTTTGAGCAAAACAATACAAACACTAGGATTTTAACAGCAATAGCATCGGAATTAGAATCTTGTTGTACAGAAACCAAAGCAAAGGTAGACGAATTAAGTATTTTGGTAACAACTCAGTTTCGCCGTTTACGATATTTATTGGTGGCAAACTTTTCATCACTGGAGACAGAAGCAAAAGAAAATTTTGAGAAATTAACTAATATAAGAATATATTCTTATCTTTTATTTGTAAGCCTGTTTTTGCTTAATATTTTTGTTCTTGCATACTTTAAAATATTTTGGTAATATTAACAAGAAGTTGTATCAATAAAAAAATTTGTTTTGTTTTTTTATTTGTATAATCTCTAATGAAAGTTTTTTATAATTTTTTATTATATTCTCTAAATTTTTTGTTTATTTTGAAGTTCTATAATAAAAAAGATGTTTTACATTTCATATTATAAAGATAAATAAAAAGTATAAAAGTTTTGTACCTTTTATTGGGGTGATGTCTGAGTGGTCTAAAGAGCCCGATTGCTAATCGAGTGTGCAGGCAACTGTACCGAGGGTTCGAATCCCTCTTGCCCCGATTACATTTTTAATATAAAAAACTACTATCAAATTTATTATAAAAAACTATCTTTATTTTTTTAACTCTTCATTTAAGTTTTAGAAAAACTCCTTAGATAATGATTTTAAATTTAAAATAAATGACCAAATAAAGTCAAAATAAAAAAGATAAGTAGAATAATGGTTAAATTTATAAAAGTATATTTAAAAATATACATTTATTTTTACTAATAATTATAAAAATAAATTACATGTGCGTCTAAAATACATATGTCTCAATATAACACAATTGATTAACGCACTTGCTTTAGAAATTGTAAATTACAAGTTCAAATATTCTTCTTTTTACTTTGTATTTTGTAAAGAAAGAAAAAACTTGATAAACTTTTAAAATATAAACAAATAAAAATATGAAACACACAAATGGCAGTTGGAGGTTTGTAAATTCAAACGTTTTACACATGTTCTTTAGGGCTTCCGTCCTACAAACCCTAGTGAACAACGTAATGAAAGAGAAGGTTCTAGCTCTACCTTTGTGAGAGAAGATACTTGGGTCAGTTCCAATGGGCATGCATTTAAAACCTTTTATAACTTTCTAACAAAAACCGAAACAAAAAATGCAGTTATGACAAAAATACTGACAAAAACTGAAACCTGACCTGACAAAAAAAGCTTGAAAGACTGACAAAAAAAGCTTAACAAAAATATTATTTAAAACAAAAACAAAAATATTATTTTTGTTTTTGTTTTAAATAATATTTTTGTTAAGCTTTTTTTGTCAGGCTTTTTTTGTTTTAAACTTCGTTTTTGTAAGTTTTTGTATCTTTTCTTTATCTTTTCTTTCTATCTTTTCTTTATCTTTTCTTGCAGAAAAGATACATAAAACCTTTTTTGTCAGTCTTTTTGATTGTTGTTTTACTATTTTTGTTTTAAGTTTTTGTTAGAAAATTAAATTATAAAAAGAAAAAATATTTACAAAAACCTGACAAAAAATTTATCATTATTTATTTTTATGGAAAAACGCGCATTTGAGCAAACAGGGTTAGTTCCACGATCTATTATCCGAACATTTGACCGTTTTCGAAGACAACTTTTAAAAGGAGCAGAAGCTTCTGTAATACAAGAATTTAGAGTTTCACGATATCAAGTTTTAGTTTCTGTAAAATGTCTTGTAAGTCTACTAATCATACCTTTAGTAGTTAATTTTTTAGCAAAAACCTTTTTTTTAATGCCATTAACAGAATACTTATGGAACACTCAACAGAATGAAATTTTTTTAAATTTATATCAAGAAAATCGTGCTTTTTCAGAACTCCATGATTTTGAAGAAAAACTTTTTTTTGAATCACTAATAGAAACTCAATCTGTTCCCGAAAAAGTTGCTCTTGCTTCAATTTTAGAAAGCGAAAAATTTTATAAAACAGAAGTTAAAAATAATACAAACATTTTAGATAAATCATTACTAACATCAAAAACGTTTTGTAAGCCCCACGCGACCATAATAGAAAACGGTTCTTTTTATTTAGAAAATTCATTACCTCAAAAATTTCAACAAAAAACAATTGAATTAGCTATATATTATAATCAACAAAGTATTGAAGCTATTACTAACTTATTTGGAGATTTTATTACGTTTATTACAATAAGTTTTTTATTTATTTGGATGGAACCACAAATAATTATTTTAAAGTCATTTTTAACAGAATCTATTTATAGTCTTAGTGATACAACTAAATCATTTCTTTTAATTTTATTAACAGATTTATTGGTAGGTTTTCATTCACCTCGTGGTTGGGAAATTTTCATAGAATTGATACTTCGACATTTTGGATTACCCGAAAATCAAGATTTTATTTTCTTATTTGTTGCTACTTTTCCAGTTTTACTTGATACAGTTTTTAAATATTGGATTTTTCGATATTTAAACCAAATATCTCCTTCTACAGTAGCAACTTATCATAGCATGATTGAATAATCATCTGTTCTTTGTTTTTCTGGTTTTTAAAATTTTATCCAGACTTTATACAAATCAGAAAAAAAGGTAAAAAGCTTTTCAAATTTTTCAAATTATAGGCAAAACAAAAATAGTATTTTTGTTTCAAAAATAGTATTTTTGTTTCAAAAATAGTATTTTTGTTTCAAAAATAGTATTTTTGTTTCAAAAATAGTATTTTTGTTTCAAAAATAGTATTTTTGTTTCAAAAATACCGACAAAAATACCGACCTGACACCCGTTTCGCTAAGCCTTACACCCTAACAAAAACTTGAGACCTGACACCCTAACAAAAACTTAACAAAAACTACGTTTGAAACAAAAAATGCAAAGCATAGCAATGACAAAAACTTGAGACAAAAACTACGTTTGAAACAAAAAATGCAAAGCATAGCAATGACAAAAACTTGAGACAAAAACGTAGTTTTTGTTAAGTTTTTGTTAGGGCGTAAGTGTTTACATTTTTTGTTTCAAATATTAGTTTTGTTTTTGTCAGGTCAAGTTTCAAAATATATTTTTTGTCTCAAATATATTTTTTGAAAAGATACAAGCTTTCCATTTTTTGTCAGCTTTTACGTATTCAAACAAAAAACGTAAAAGGGATACCAAAAACTACAAACAAAAGAATATAAATCGATACAAGAAAGAGTTTTTTTTTTGTTTTTCAAGAAAATGTAAGAAGATATGTACTTTTCGTATCTCTTCTTCTTTATTCCTTATATGAAAAAATATAAAGATTAGAATACGAAAAGTATTAAGAATGCCATCATTAAAGCGAATAAAGCGATTGCTTCAGTTAAAGCGAATCCTAAGATTGCATAACCAAAAAGTTGCTTTGTCACTAAAGGGTTTCTCGCTGCTGAATTACTAAGTGATCCAAAAACGATACCGATTCCTGCACCTGCTCCAGCTAATGCGATTGTAGCACATCCTGCTCCGATTAATTTTGTTCCGTCTAACATAAAAGTTTTATTTTATTTGTTTATTTAAGGCTTTAAAAAAAAGAACAATTTTTATAGTTTTTATTTATAAAAATTTGTTTGATATTCTCTATTTAAGAAACAAACATTATATATAATAAAGATAGATTTATGATTTATTAGATAAGGAATACTTTGTTGTGTTTTTTGATCAATTATTGTTGTTCTTTAAATTTTAAAAGGTTGTATCTTTTCAAAAAATATACAAGCTTTGGAGTACCCTTTTTTTTGGTATCGTTTTCCATTTTTTGGTTCAAAATTTAAAGAAGAACAATCAAAAATGTATAAAACAAACTGTGTGGATGTGTACTTTTTAAAATAACAAATATTGAAAAGTCTTTCTATAACTTTCATCTTTTAGATGGTAAATATAAATCATTGTTATATTCCAAAAAAATTATAATCACTAAAAAAAAAGGTGTCACACAGGTTTTCTCAACAGTAGCAAATAAAATTCGTGCTTTTTTTTATAATTAAAAAAACGTTGACTGAAACAGAAATATAGTAAAAGTAGTGGTTTACTTTAAAAATGCTTTCCATCTCTTGCTGTATTGTGTTTATGTTATTGGTAATAGCTATCTAATAATATATTCTATGTCACAAAAATATGATCCTTTGTGATACAGAATATACACAACTTTCCTAAAAAAAAAAAAAATTATCTTCAGCTTCTTTCACCATCATATGATTTTTCTATCTTTTCTTCTTTATTTGCCAAAAGATTCTCACAGAGCTTACCATATCTTATTAATTTTTTATAATGATTGTTAAAAATTCATAAAAAATTGTCACCTTTTCATTTAAAGAATCAAATAGAGAACAAAACTTTGTATGAGCAACAAAAGCAACAAAAGCAACAAAAACCACATTGTAAAATTATGGGTGTCAACTCTTTTAGTTTATACTATATCATTATTTATATTCTTATGTTTAGAGTATCTTGTTTTAAAAAAGTAAAGTTATTTTGAAGGGATACAAGAAATATTTTTTATGAAGTGAAAACTGTTTAGTTTTGGATTTTCAAAAAATATCACACGAAATATATATCAAAATATGAATGATATTCAAAAAATAGATTACCAGTCATTCCAACATTTTTGTAACCAAAGATCTAAGCATTATAGATATAAAGGAGAACGGCACATTTTCAAGCAAACAATATACAATTATACTATAGTGCTTCGCGAAGAACACAATTGTGAGCCTTGTTTTATAACTGTTACTTTTGCTATTGATAAGGAGAATAGACACATTGAAAAAGAATGGTGTTTTTAATGACAACTTTAAAAAACACATCAATAATCAGTTGGAACTATTATTTCTGTTGAAGTTCACAAGAACACTTCTTTAGATAAAAAGAGAGGAAAAAACACTTTACCAGGAGGGCCTCACTTTCATATGGTATTATGTTTATGGGACCAATTTATGAACCCCCACTTAGAAAGGATGGACTCATGATTGCTATTGTTTGAATTTTTTTGTTTGCCAGTTTTTGTTTCCATTTTTTGTTGTTTGCCAGTTTTTGTTTTCATTTTTTTTGTTTTACGTAGTAAAACAAAAAAAATGAAAACAAAAACTGGCAAACAACAGTAGCGCAATAATTGTTTTATCTCCCGAAGGGAGATCCAACGACGCTCTCTTCTTTTACCAAAATTTCTTCTTTAAAAAATAGAATAGATGTGTTAAAAGCCTCTCTTTATAGTACTAAGGAAAAAGGAAATGTGATTATAAACAAATTGTATCAACCATTCACAAATATGCCACGCAGTATCAATAGATGGAGCAATAATCTCTTTACTAATTATGTGTTTCAACAAATACAACAAACTTTGAATATTGATGGACAGAGAAACTTTATATCTAACGAATATATCAATCAATTTGCCACAGTTAGAGCTCATAAAGATAATGCCTATTTTTTGTCCTGACCTGACACCCTAACAAAAACTTCGTTTTTGTTAGGGTGTCAGGTCAGGTCTCAAGTTTTTGTTAAGTTTTTGTTAGGGTGTCGGTCTTTCAAATACTACCTATTAAAGACAGGTTCTCTTTCAATCTTTTAGTCAATGACGGAACCTTTTGAATCTCTTTCAGTTCAGAGGTTCTTTGTTTTTGCTCCACAATACTTTTTTGCTTCGACAATTCTGTATCTTTTTTTTCAATAAAAGATACTTCGTTTGTTCTTCTATCATTTGTGCATCCTTCAGTTTTGCCGTCATAAAACAAGGTTGATTTATAACTTTATTTAGATCTTCTATTAGAAAAATAAAAAGAAGATCAGGAAAAATATTACAAATGAAAAAAAATGATAAAGGTAACAAGTCAGTCACATTGATGAACAGTCTAAATGATCACCTATAAAAAAAACTATAAACAATCGTTTTAGATAATGGTTACCGTACTTTGCCCAAAAGTTTGTCTCTTGTAGAAAATTTTTGAAAATAAAAGAGACAAAAAAGTATGAAAGAATAATTATTATAATTCTATATTATGAATGATATAGAAAAATGATAATTATGACACCCTAACAAAAACTTAACAAAAACTACGTTTTTGTCTCAAGTTTGAAACACCCGCTTTGCTATGCAAAGCATAGCAAAGCGGGTGTCAGGTCTCAAGTTTTTGTTAGGGTGTCAGGCTTTTTTTGTTTCAAATAGTATTTTTGAAGGGACACAAGAGTGTGTCTGGGAAAAAGGTTTACTAAAGCCTTTAGTTTTATTCAACTATCTATTTTTACAATTTCAATGTCTTTTATATTATTTTCTGACTTTCTCTGTCTCGGTCTAGATTATTTAATACTTGTTGAAGCTCGTATTCACTGATATTCCCCCTTTTAAATTGTAAATACGTTTATATATCTTTGTGACCAATAACTTGTTTCACAACGTCTATTGGGGTGCTTTTTAGAAAGTCTGTAATTATAGAAGCTCTGAAGGTATGGGTTCTTGTATGCTTGTGGAAAAAGTGGGAAGCTTTTATCAAAACATTGTTAATCTCACAATGGGTTTCTGTAAGTTTACTCTAGTTGTAAAAAGAAAATATTCTTTTTTATTAGTCATTAAGCAAAAAAAACATGAATGAAATTGCTTGATGATCTCTTTGCTTTTCTTACTCAAAGATAAAAAGTGCTTACTGCTCCCTCTCTTTATTAAGGGAATGATCGTACATGCTTTATTAAAAAGATGGTCCATATGATGTATTTTTAAAAGCAATAAATATGATACTTTTAAGCCAGTGATATATATAAAGAATTAAAGCTGCTTTTTTTCTAGAAGGTCCGTAATGATAATTTTTAATACTGTTTAATATATGAAAAAAACTCCTCCTCAGTGATGCTGTCTCTAAGATTCATTTTTTGAGCTTTTTTTCTTTTATTTTTTAGTACCTCCTTTCTCTCTCTTGATTCATAAGGTCTATTTATTGTCTAACAACGCTGATATCTCTCATTAATTTCATATTTTGTATTATTCTGTTCTGCGAGACTTTTAAAGCCGTTAGTACCCTGCTCCTTAAAATCAATAAAAAACTGTGCCCAATTTCTCAATCGCTTGCTGTTTAAACTTTATAATTTGCTTTTATGCTATATTGTTATCATTTTTTGCTAAAGGTGGTATAAGTAGTTGGTCAATTAACTGTACACTTTTGGCATCAATAAAAGAGTTTCCTCCATTCTGTTGGGTGACATTACATAAAGTGCCTTATGCGGCTTATTGTTGTATTGCTCAATGGCATTGTTTACAAAGTGGGCAACTGTTTTTGAGTCCAACCTTTCTTTGTTTAAAGGATCTGGTTGACCTTCTTTCCACAAAGGCTCAAAAGAGCGTCTTATAATATTTTTTAGAGTACAAAAGCATCTTTCTAAAACTTGATTAGAGTGTGCTTTTGCAGAACCAACACTAATTTTTATTTGATTATGGTCTAAAAAGTCTTTTTTTTCGATATTTCTAAAAAGAGACTCTCTATCTGAATGCATCATTTGTATTTTGGGTAAAATTCTACAATTTCTTTAAGGCTTTTAATGACATCAAAAAAATTCAAAACTTTATCTTTGAAGCAATGGCCGACACCAGCTAAATCAATTGCGCAAAAAATAAATCCTTGTTGTCCTAATTGAGAATGGTCTATGCATATTACATAGTTAGTTTTGCTATTATAATAATTTTCTTTATAGAGGTTTTGTCTATTTTTTATTAAAGTTTTGTACATAAAATTTATCTGTTTTCTGATAGAGCACAACTGTATCATTTTCCGTAGAAAATATACGGTGATCCGTTGTTCTATAAAAAAGATCGGTAAAACCCCTTTAACTATAAGAAAATACTAATCGTATACCCTTAAAAAGTGTATAAAAATCAACAATTATTTGAAAAAGATCGGTTCTTTCGTAAAAACCTCGGTTCTTCTTTCTGAAGATTTGTAAAAACTTTAAAAGCAAAAAAACATAAAATTTATGAATGAAAGTGTAAGAAAATACATATTGTTAACATTAAACCATGTAGAAATTGGTTGCTATTGTTTGAATACGTAAAACAACATATGCGCAACATTACACACCGTACTTCGTGGTAAGTAAATGCAGGTCCCTCTTTAACTGTGAGAGTATAATTATAGCAAAGGAATTACATAAAAACAAAGGCTATCACTACCACGTAGGTATCCTAAACGACACTTTACGCTGCAACAAAAATCCTGAGGGACTCGTTCCCTGAGTTTGACAAAAGACAATTAAATGTGTCATTTCACAAAAGCTGTAACACTATCTGTGAATATATATTTAAACAAGACCAAAATCCATACTGCTGAGGTACTACCAAAGAACAATGTCGTGAACGTTTGAATCGTAAGAAAGCTGGTAAAAGAAGTTTTGATTTTATCTCTCGTCTAACAGCGTGTAACAGTTGGAAACAAGTAATAACAGATTCTTTCCTAGGTCCTCGTGTAGCGAGCTCCTATTGTTCAGTAAAACAGCTCTACATTGACTATAAAGGCTATGAAGAGTTGGATTCTTTAGAATCACGTTTGGAAGAGTATTTGAATCTAAAGGAAAGGGACTCAGGTGAAATATTGCCATACTCTTACAAAGACCTACAGGATCGGGGTCCTGCAATGTGTTGGGATGGAGAAAATCTGAATATAGAATGGCCAATCCGTACCCCTCAGCTTTTGTTGATTAGGGAACCTGGTACTGGAAAAACAAGTTTTATATCCCTTTTATCAGAATTTTGCAAAGTGTACGTTGTTCCTCTGAAAAAAGACGACTTTAGCAAAGCATCTACCTCAGTGGATTTCTGGTTTATTGACGAGCTGACTTCTAAAAGAATAAGTCCAGAGGTGTTAAATATAGTATTAGACGGTTCACATGCGGATTTAGATGCAAAATTTGGCCATCTCTTTGAAAAAAGAAAAAACATTCCAGTAATTATGGCATGTAATAAAGTGCCAAAGTATGATTCTCCGGTGCAAGCGGAGGCATTTAGAAGTAGGGTGATTGAATGCACGTTTAGTCCATTAGGTCCTGCACGCCTGTTTTATAGTCAACGTCTAGCAAAAACTTTATATATCACTCTGAAAGGTAGGAACGTAAAAAAATTACAAAATCCTTTTTACGTGTTTCTGAATAATATTTCTTGTTTACAAGAGATATTTTCTGAAAGCATGTATGATGATGTAGGTCGATAGATTATATTATTAAAAAAAAGATGGATATAGAATTCTATATAAAATAAAAAGAAGAATATCTATAAAATATTTTATCAATAAGGTAGATATTGTGTCCCTTGTGTCTCTTCAAAAACGTGTTTCTTTTATAGGAGTAAGATATACTTTTATTTTTTCTGTAACTGTATTTTACTAGTACTAGTAAGAATTAATGAATGAATTTTACTACTACAACGAAACACGTGTTTCATAGTACAATTAAAAGGGTTGAGTTATACTACAACTTTTAAAAATGATATATGTTTTTTTTTGTATTAATACAACTATGAATTTAAACTGTCGTATAACAGAAAAGGAAAAGGGTTCTATAATTTCTTCACAGTTTTTCTTTTATTTAAAATAAAAATAAAAAAAAGCACCCCTTTTTTTTATTTTTTTACAGTTTTTTTAAGGTAACACTTACATCAAAAAAAATTAGTTTGTTTATTTTTAGTACAGAACTTTATACTTATTTCTAAATAAATAATAACAGAATATGAACAACAAACACGCTTCGACAAATAAATGGAGTGAGGAACGAAAAAATCTGATCAAACAAAATTATTATAGCTCTCAAACTCATTTTGTTTTGTGTTTAGATGTCACCAAAATAGGAAAGAATCATTCTCTTTTTTGCATTTTGGATCTTGCCTCCAGGAATATCATTGGACACTGTTTCCTTGATAACAACATCACAGTTGTTCATGTTGTTGAAACCGTTCGTATCACCCTAAAAGATAGGGATTTTTTACCAAAGGTTCAAATCGTACATTCTGACATCACTTTTCTTGTCCTTCTTTAAAAATCAGACTTCTTACGAGTTTTTAAAGGAAGATCAGATAAAAGCCAGTAGGGGCTCTGCCAAAGGACACGAAATTAAAGTAATAGAACGCACTTCTAGGACTCTAAAGGGGTTTATTAAAAACAAATTAAAGATTGATTTAAAAAGTAAAGAAATAACTTTAAATTATTTTCAGAGTTTTAGCGAAAAGGCTCAATTCATCAAACAAGTTATAGAATTTTACAACAACAAACCCCACAAAGCTTTATATGGAATTTATCCAAACAATATGGAAGAAGCCCTCTTTTGCCAAAGCCAAAGTACAAATATAATTGACAAAGACTTTGTCCCTGCTTTAGCCAAAAATGATAAAGGTGATTTGGCAAACAAGATCACACTTTTTAAAAAATTCGTAGTCCATGATTCGTTCGATAGTTACATTGGAGACTCAAAAAAGTTTTTGATGCATTTCAGAAATGAAACAATGAGTCACTTGAACGACATTCTCAAACAAAACTATACCTTATATCAGCAAAATTTAGAATTAAAAAAACAGATCAATTTTAACTACAAGTTATGAGAGACTGTCGGTTATTGAAAGAGCAAAGAGCATTGAAAAGGAAAAATGCGAATTCTCAAAAAATGAGGGACAGTATGAATGAAAATGAATTTAAAGGTATTTTGGAGTTGGTCAAGCCAAATAATTTTGTCGCTTCGCGAAAAAAAACTGCTTTACTTCTATTGTACGTGACCGGATTGAGAGTTTCACAGTTATTAAAATTTCAAATAAAACACATACAACAACTTTTAGATAAGGGAGAAACTACAATACCTCTAATCAAAAGAGGCCATACTTTCCATAACATCACTTTAAGTATCAAAAGTCGACAATGGCTTAGACAGTTCTAAAGTAACTTCTCACTGTTAATGGTAAATAAAGAAAGAGACTCCTTCTTTTTTACAACTCAAAAGCGATTGGACAAACCTATAAATAGATCGTCCTTTGATACCGAGCTAAATTCTGTTCTTATTAGAGCTTTGGAGATTTTCTCCAAATATCTAAGAACACATAGTTTCCGCGCCTCTATAATCACGGACTTTTTAAAAAGCACCGTGATTGATGTTGTCAAAAAGATAGTAAGCTATAAAGACATAGGAACTACGTTGCAATACAAAAGGGGTAACATTGATTCTATTCAGATGAAAAAAGTATTACAAAAGTTGGATTTAGATAGAAGCGTACTTTAAGGTTACCCAGATATGTAAAAAATAGATAACAAAATACAATACTCTTATGGAAAATAAAGAATATTTGTAAATGTTTGTACTTAATTACTGCCTGTATTTATGGTGCTGCCATTTATTGGAAAAGGAATAACGGATGATCTGAAAAGGGTCAACTAGAACAAGAAATACAGCAAAGAGAACAAGAGCTCCGGGAGCAACAACCAGAGATTCCTATTGAGCTCTTATGTATAGATGACCCAGAATATGGAGTTTTCGAGCAACTTTTAAATGTAATTGAATTATATTTGGAGCAATTAGATATTGCCATCTTATTGAACTTAGCTCCTGTTATCCTCGTTTTTTATGGCGCCTATAGAGATATCTATACACCTTCTTATCCCAAGGGTACAAATGATACTCATACAAATGATACTCATATAAATGATAAGAGTACAAATTATAATACTACAGGTACCAATAATACAAAAATACACGATCTCGGCTTATGCCAAGGGTAGGTATTGACCCCGCACATGATACCAATAAGAGTCTTTATATCTTTACGCGTTTTCCAAATAACGATTCTTTATATTCTTTTCTCCAAAAGAAGATCATAGAAAGGTGCATTTCAACTAGGCCTATTGACCAGTGGAATTTGTTAAATAATTTAGACAGGGAATTCCATTTATACAACATTAAAGAAAATGATAAAGCTCGTATTTTAATGGTTGCCTTAAATCTTTCGAAAATAGATGATACACGCTTTGACCTTATTGATAATAAAAACTATAAAATTTCTTCTAATGGATTGATCATAGCCAAACATTTGGCTCTCTTTTGCCTCCAGCCTTTAAGCCTGTTATATCGCTTTTTGAACATTTTTTCAGGATTATCCCATGTTTTAGGTGGAAGTAGTCCAAACAATAGCTAATTTCTGGATAACTTGAGTAAACGAAAAAGAGGCATAGAAAGAGCAAATATTATTCGAAGACATGTTATATAAATTTTACAAAAAACATAAAATATATAAGAGTATAGACTTCATTTTTTAGAAATTTTTTATCAATAAGTTATATATTTACAAATTAATGTTTATTATATAGTAGTTAGAAATATTTTTATTAATTGGTTAAATTATAAATATATAAAAGTATAAAATCAATTTTTTACAAATATTTTATCAATAAGTTAATTTTTACGAATCCGTGTTTCTCAAGTAGTAATCACAATATTTGTTAAATTTTTACTACTACGACTAAACACAAGTTTTATGTATGACAAAAAGGGTGGTTTGTACTACAACTTTTTATAGTACCTATGTTGTAGTGATACAACTATCTTTTTTGATCTGTTGTATAACAGAAATGAAGTCTCTTCTATAGCTTTCACACAGTTTTTCTTAAAAAAAAAATAAAAATTTTTTTAAAAATCAAAAAGGTTGGATCTCCCGAAAAGAGATAAAACAATTATTGTTGTTGTTTTACGTATTCAAACAAAAGAAGCACAATCATGTAGGTATTTTAAAGGACACAGCATCTCGTAATACAGTAGCGAAAACGCTGCGTGAGTCTTTTCTAGAATTAAAGAAGAGATAGTTAAATGTGTCATTTCACAAAAGTTGGAATACTATTTGTGAATACATATTTAAACAAGACCAAGATCCGTACTGTTGAATATATTCAAAAAAAGCAGTATCGTGAACGTTTACATCGAAACAAAACAGGTAAGAAAGGCTTAGACTATATTAGCCGTTTACGTGGTTGCAATAGTTGGGACCAACTTCTCGGAGATAGTATTCAGTATTCCAGGTGTTCGTGTTTTGAAATCATATTCACCAATAAAACAAGCTTTCTATGACTATAAAGTTAATGTAAAGGTACCGTCATTGGAATCTAGATTTAAAGAATACGTTTCTTTGAAAGAAAAGGATTGATCTGTGGATTTGGAGGCTTACATTTTGTCCAAATTAAAGAGCAGAAAGGATGCGTTAATTTGGTTATCTAACAACCTTTCAACGCATCGTCCTCTACGTGAGCCACAACTCTTCATTCTTGGTAAACCAAAATCGGGTAAGTCAACGTTTTTGCAAAGTTTAAATATCTTCTTGTTGGTCTATGATCTTCCTTCTCGTAGGGATGATTTCTAAGGAGCCTCTACTTCAGTCGATTTGTGATTAATGGACGAGTTCGAGATAGACTCTATCTCCCCTCTTATATTAAACCGTGTATTGGACGATCAGAAGATTTTACTCTATGTAAAATATGGGACAGTTTTTGTCAAAGACAAAAATGTGTTAATGATTTTAGCAGCACACATTCCAACATCTTACAGTTTATAATAGATACAATCGGCATTCGACTCTCGCGTGATATCACGCGAGAGTCTGCCAGACGATCACCTGTAGGTAGGTCGTCTGGATAAAATCTTGCTATCTCTGCTGGAATCAAGATCATTACCAAAGCTTGGTTCTGTGAATATAGAGTATGAATAATTTGTTTTTTTCTTTTTTTTGTTTTTTTTTTGTACAGATTTTCTTTGTTTTTCTTTGAGAGTATGGAAGGTATTTTTGTATAGTAAACAAAAATCCTAAGGTCCTCTGATTTTGTCAAAAAGTGTTCTGTTAGTGTTAAAAACTGAGTAAATCTCGAAGGGGTGAAGAGTCAAAAGTTGTTATATTTTTTATGATTTTAGAAATTATCCTCTTCGATGTGGCACTTGGTGGCACTTCGTTACAGTACGTTATAAAAATATACAAAACTAAATAAAACTTATGAGTAGTCACATTAGAAAATACATACTTTTAACATTAAGCCACGCAGAAAGTGGAAATCGTTCTCATTACACACCGGACTTCGTGGTAAGCAAATGCAGATCTCTCTTTAACTGCGAGAGTATAACCGTAGCAAAGAAATTACATCAAAACAATACCCTTTTTAATTTTTTTTAGAAATTAAAAAATAATCTTTGGTAATCCTATTCTAACTATTACCACATAACAATCATTATATGTTACCACAGAACAAAATTTATAATGGTAATATACTCACAAGTTTAGTGGTACCACACAATTCTCTTTCTATGATATTATAAGTAATAGTTGTATGAATAGAACAGAGCTCATTTAAAAAGTTATACTATAACCCAACCTTTTAGTTGTACTATGAACCAACCTTTTAGTTGTACCAACACGTGTTTCGTTGTAGTAGTAAAATTCATCCATTAATTCTTACTAGTACTAGTAAAATACAGTTACAGAAAATATAAAAGTATATCTTACTCCTATAAGAGAAACACGTATTTGTAAATTTCTACCTTATTGATAAAATATTTTATAGATATTCTTCTTTTTATTTTATATAAGATGTTATAATCCCCTTTGTAGACCCCTTTTACGAATTATATTGAAAATAGTTCAATCCTTTTTCACAATACAAATCTTTTTTTGGCTTTTTCTTAGAAAAAGCTGGATTAGTGCATATGATAAATATTTTGAAGAATTTCAATATCTTACAGCCCTTGATCCTTTTAATTGTTCTGAATATCCTCAACTTACGACCCCATATTAGACCTTATATTAGGCCCTCTAAGGGGTGTGCGTGTACTTTACAAGTGATTCTTTAATAAATTGCTTATTCAACCTAAAATGAGCCTTATAGAGACGTTGCAGGGTATTCCAATTTTATAATCAATTTAAAGGATTAGACCAGCTGTGCTCACCACTAGGGTCCATGTCTGTTTGTACATTTGACTTTTCCATGATCTCCCGAAGAAAGACACATTGTTTTCCTTCGGAAAACCATGGTTTTTACACCTGGAATTTCCCTAATAACCTTGTTTATTGTTTTTGCTAGACTCTTTTCCAGTAACTTTTTTCTCTTGGTCTCAACTATATTTTTGTGTTCTAGAAGACTATTTTTTAGGTTTTCCGTCGGATTATGAGATGTTTGATTCGAAGATACAGGTTAAGAATCATTTTCTTCACTACTTTTCAAGAGATGAGTACCTTCTTTACTCAGTATAAACTCCTCATAAAGGGGTGACATGTGTTTAGGAAAAATCATAAGCTCTGGCATCCTTTTAAAGATTTCGTTTACGAGCATATTTTGTTTTATCTGCATGACAATTTTTTCATCACAAGCAGTTTTGTATTCATTACACACCTTTTCACATTCCTGTCGCATTCTTTCTTGTTTATCGTCCATAAATTCCTGGAATTCTTGAGAAACTACATATTCACTACTCAAGTACTCTAATAAGCTATTTAATTTATCCTCAATGATAGTCATAGAAAACGCATCTTGCTGATTTTTTAGTGAAAAACTATTTTCCAAAGCAATAATCCTTTCCAAAAGCTCATTTTTACTGTTTTTCACGGAGTAATAAAGGGTTTACCTTAGATCGTATTGTTGTTTTATAGACTTTGCCAGACTTTCATCAGCTAGATTTTGAATTTTATTCTCGAAAAGAAACTTTGTGAGGTTTTCAAATGAAAAAGATTATGAAATTTTAATACTGAATCATACATATCCACGAAGTTTGCCATATCGCGACCTTTTTTACCTCCTGACAATGCTTGATTATGATTATACTCCATAATTTTTTGTTTCCCTTTAGTTGTTAACTGATTATTAGATTCTTTTTTTTTCTCTAAATATTCGTTTTTTTTTTTTTTCTATACTTTCAGCCACACTGCTATTTCCTCCATTTGTATTGCCCTTCATATAATTAATGAAAGGTGGGATATCATCTACTGGTAAAAAAAAAGGGGAGAGTGGGGAAAAGTTTTGAAAAAAAAAAAAAAACAATATTTAAGAAATATGAGTAAAAAAGAAAGATACGGAAACTAAAACCTATTAAAAAAAGAAGATAACACTTTTTAAGAACACTATCTTTATGTTTTTTCCAAAATAGTGTATCTTTTATTAGATTATAATAAACCCATCTAACAAAAAAATAGCTTTAAATTCCGCACAGAATACGGAATTATAAATAGTATAACATTAGAAATACGCCTATAATTATTTTTACTGGTATTTCAAAAAAAACAAAATAATAATTATGTTCAATACACAATTTCAGGTAGAGGTCTACTTCTGAAATTGTGTAAAAACAAACAAAACAACAACCTAAAACAAAGAATAGTTTATATATAATGAAAGGTTTAGAGATTATATTTTTTCTTATTTTTTTTTTTACTTTTTTTACAACTATTCCAGCTCTTCGATTGCACCCAAAAATCTTTGAACCCTGTCTTTTTATAGGAATAGGTGGTAAATCATCGAACTCAATCCACTCTTTACGTTTTGTTTTTAAACAGTGTATTTGAGGGGTTGAATCCATTTTCCTACCTAATAATGATAAACAATCTAAAACTACTCCGTTACCTTCACGTATAGAATTTTCTAGAAGGTTATTACCCAAGTTTACACTATTACTACTTTCCTCAAGACCTCTGCTTATAGCATTTACCAATCCCAATAATTCACCGATATTCCCCGAGATTTGCGACACTTGTGAACTTCTGTTGTTTATGTTGATCAAAAGGTCGTTAAATTTCTCAGTTAGATGATTATCATTTTTTCTCCCGATTTGTGTGAAGAGTAGAGATTGATCGGTGTTAATCCGAATAAGATCTAACACTTTTTGCTCTAGAAGTGCTTTACTACTTTCTATATTATTATTTACCTGTGATGATTGGTTGTCCAAGCGAGTATACAAAGAAGTGTTATAATGACTCATGTATGTTTTAATATCTAAGATTTTTTGTCTAGTCATTATTAAATTATCAGAGATCTCTTTAGAAGATATCCGCATATCATTTTCAATAAGTTGGTAAAGACGGTTATTAGAATCATTCAACGCCCTTCTTACTATACCATCAGTATCACTCGAACCAAACAAAATTCTTTTTATAGAAAAATTTTCGCATTTTTACCAGACTCTATTAAGCTTTGACTTAATCCATCTAAATATTGAGTGTTTTGATCTTCCACTAAGATGGATTTCTTAGCTTTCGAACCTTCCGGATTTTCTTCGTTCTGGCTGTCTGATTCTTTTCTTTTACCTCTGAAAGTAGAAGACCAAAATTGAGAAGAACCCCCCCAACAGTAAATAAACTAAAAAAAGTTAATAGGATTTTCAAAAAAAGGGAAAGAGAGGTAACACTTTTACCAGTAAAAAGTAGAGCAAAGGAAAGAATTCCGGATACAAGGGTCAATAATAAGACCAATACTAACGCGGAAAATAGTGAATCAATGGTAGCAAAAGTCATTAGTGTCTGAAAAAAAGAGGATAAACCATCCAAACAAGAAGATACACACGTGGCAAATAAAGATAGAAATCTATTATTTCCCTTATCTTTTCCTAACCTGACACTCTAACAAAAGCTTGAGACCTGACACCCTAACAAAAACGAAGTTTTTGTCATTGCTATGCTTTGCATAACAAAGCGGGTGTTTCAAACTGGATACCTGACAAAAACTTCGTTTTTGTTAGGGTGTCAGGTCTCAAGCTTTTGAAACAAAAAATGTAAACAAAAAAAGCTTAACAAAAATAATATTTTTGTCTCAAGCGAGTGTCAGGCTTTTTTTGTTTACATTTTTTGTCAGTCTTTATAGCTTTTTTTGTCATAACTTTTTTTTATGAAAAAAAAGTTGAAAATCTATTGTATTTTGTGGTATAATATAATTAAAAAAAAAAGGCGAATACAAAAAAATTAAAAATTTTTGTTTTTATTTTGTGAAATTTTTTTTTATAAAAAAAAGTTGAAAATCTATTGTAAATTGTAGTATAATATAATTAACAAAACCTTTTTTTTAATTAAAAAAAAAAGGCGAATACAAAAGAAATAAGGAGAAACAAAAAAAAATGTTTATTGAACGTAAAATATTTTCAATTTCAAAAAAAGTTTTTAGTTTTTCTCATCGTGCTTTTCTAAGGAGCGAGGAATACATACCAAAAGAAACAAAAGAAGAAATGGGAAGAAAAGTTATTTCTATCTCAGAAAAAATTGTCTCAAAAACGTCTTCTTTTTTATCTTCTTTAAAACAAAAAATTTTTTCAAAAGAAGCTGTACCGCTAAGCGAAAAATTAATAGAAAATAATCTTGAAAAAACTGTATCAATTCCTCTAGTAGATGGAATATCAAAAGGAGATTTAACCGAGATTTCAATAGGTGATTTTTTGAATCATAAATTACAAAATGAATTTTTGCCAAAAATTACTGATAAAATAAATTTTTTAAATTTAAATATTTTTAATTTAAATTTAAAAGAAAAAAAAGTTTTGGATTATATATTACAAAATAAAAAAGAAATTCTACCTTTTGTTATATCATCGCCTTTTGTACAATTTTCTAGTGTTTTCGGCAGTGTGGTCTGGGTCAGCTTTGATTTGTTTTCTAAAGAAATTATTCAATCGCAAGAATTAGACAAAATCAAATTAAAAAATAAAACTCAAACTCAATTTAAAACATTGCAAAAAAATAATATTTCTAATAATATTGATAACAAAAATATTATTTATCAACAAAACAAAAAAGAAGAAGCAAATTTGCTAAAAAACACTCCTCGTCCTAAAAATGAAGAAAAAAAAAAAGAAGATATTTTTTTTTTAGAATGTTCTCTATGTTTTTTTAATACAAAAATTGGTGATAAAATTGTTGTGACAAAAAATATACCTTCTAAAGGTTTAAAAATGGGATCCATTGGGCTAATTGAGAAAATTTCTATTCCTAATAAAGCGATTGTGAAATTTTACAAAAAGCCAAACTTTACAAAAAATTGGACAATTCAAAAATTAAAAAATTCGCACCCTTTGTTTTTACCTGAAAAACAAATTTATTATTAGTTATTGTATCAATAATTTTTCATAAATAATGCAATTTAAAATAAAAAATTGCATTATTTATAAAAAATTATTGATTTCTTAAGTGAACTTCCAGATTGACTTGAAAGCGATTAACTCCCTGATTGACCGGAAAGTTGTGAGCTGAGAATTAAAAAAACCATTAGCTTTTTACTGTTAACTTTTTTAAACTTTTTTAAACTTTTTTTTAACTTTTTTAACTTTGCTTTGATTAACTTTGCTTTGATTCACTTTTTTTAACTTTGCTTTGCAAAGTGAATCAAAGCAAAGTTAATCAAAGCAAAGTTACAAGAAAAGTTAATGGTCTTTTTAATTTAATACATTGTTTGAAAACTAGTTCTATAACGTAAATCTTGAGTTTCAAGTCGAAGAAGGTCGCGGCCTGAGATTGTAGCGAGAATCTCAGGTTTAGAAGATAAAAGTTTTTCAGGGTCTTTTTCATCAAAATACGATCTAAAAACTACTTGATAATCATGTGCTGCATTATCTTCGAATGGATAAGAATAGTCATATGAAATCTCTAGGATAAGACAAACATATCCACGATATAAATCCTCGTCAGGAAAATCCTTAAGTAATACTACATATTCTTCTACAGCATAAGGTCTGTTAAGTTTTAATCTAACACTTTCACTGTCTTCATTCCCAAACTGCTTTTGATTTTCTTGATTTTGCTTCTCAAATTCTAAATATTTTTGAAAAGGCGTTAAATCGGTTTCCTTTTCTTCTTTTAATTCTTTTAATTCTCGAGTGCTGTCTTCCGGACTAGGAGTTGATCTAGAGTCCGAACCAATTTTGTCTTCTAAACCAAATCTTTTTGTAAAATTTGTAAAAAATTTTTCTAATTTCGTTTTTTTGTTTGTCATAAGATTTTAAATTTAATAATTTATAGATTATTATACAGTTTTTTTCTAAAGAACACAAATTTTATATTAAATTTGTTTAGAAATCAAAATCAAAATCGAAGTTATATTTATAATTTTTAAACGTATCGTAAGCTTCAAGATATTTTTTATGATCTTTAGGAAGTTGTGGGATATTATTTATACCATAAGAGGGGTTTCCTTTAGGAAAAGGGGGTTCCCTAGAAAGGTCGTTAATTCGTCTTGAGGCGATAATAGATGGGCTTCTAAGTACACGCATTCCGAAGGTCCCGCCGTTAAAGCAATCTGTTTTTCCCAATCAAAAGGTGCGGCTGGTTGTAAAACTGATAAATTGTCTCGATTTTGCAAGGCAATAAATTGATTTTCTATTAGCCAGTTTCTAGCAAATGATGGGTTTTCGCTTGAACTCGGAATGTCATCCTGTACGTAAGGGGTTCTGATAGTTTGAAAGATTTGTTGGTTAGAGGGCTCCAAACCAGCAAAAGGACTATTCATTTTTTTAAAAAGGTTGAACTTTCGGCGAAGTTCGTTTTGTCTGCCCTTCTCTCGCCCTTTTGAGACTTCAGGTCCATCGAAAAGATCTGTCGCATTTTTTATAGCTTTTACTATAATAAATTTTTCATGGTAGACTAAATCTTCTTTTGTAAATGGAACACTTTTTGGATCTTTTTGATGATTTTTCCACCTTAACCAAGCCTGCTCTTCTTTATTCAACTCATTCCACTCACTCACAAAAGCTGTTGTTAAATTTGCTAATCCATCCACCATACCAGCGTTTTCCTTTTCAGTATAAAATCGAGTCGACCACACATGCTTTATATATATGAATTTCTTATATTTTGAAACAACACAATCCAGAAAAGTAACATAAATTCCTTTATCTGTAATCTCATAAGACATAATATTATCTTGATTTAATATTGCGTTGCAAAAATATTCAAAAAGACGATTAGCTGATTCAAAATCTTCGGTTATCCCTATACTTCTAAACTTTTTTAATTTCTCTTTTCCATCACGATGTTTTGGACTTAATAAATATGTTATTATTTTTTCCCACAGCAGTTCAACATTAATTAATGTTGGATGAGGTAACCAATAGTATTTGGATACAGTATCTTCATTAATACATTTGACTAACAAACATCTTAAAAACGGTACTAAAGGACGAGATGGAATATCTAGAATTCGTTGATCATTAATAGTAGGGAAATTTCTTATAAAATCTTGAAAAACAGACCATTTACCAACTCGACTAAAATACAAATACGTTTGTCTTTTTTTTAATTCGGCCTGCTCTATCTCATAAAGTTTTTTGTGTGTATTATATGTTTTTCTTATTGGAAAATTAGGCATTTTTTCAAGTGCTACTGGAGTAAAACGTGGTGTATTTTGTCTAAGTAAAGATTTATTTTTTTTTCTTAAACCAGGGATATTATCTTTTAATATTGCGGTAAAAGACTTCATAAAAATTTATCCAAGTTTTTTTTAATAATAATTTATTTTGTTTTTTTGTTTTTTTTTAATTGCATTTTTTATTTGTATTTTTTATTTCTAATTTAAAAACCTATTGATCTTTAAAAAAGATAAAATAAATTGTTTTCCTAATTCTTATTGTATCTTGAATACTTCTATTCTGTCAATCCAGTCCGTCTCTCTTATATTTGTATTTTATATTTTCTAAAAAAAGCATTTAAAACCTGACACCCTAACAAAAACTTAACAAAAACTACGTTTGAAACAAAAAATGCAAAATATAGGAATGACAAAAATTTGAGACAAAAACGTAGTTTTTGTTAAGTTTTTGTTAGGGTGTCAGGTTTTTGTCAGTCTTTCAAATATTATTTTTGTTTTTGTTTCAAATGCTTTACATTTTTTGTCAGGTTTCAATTTTTGTTTCAATTTTTGTCGGTATTTTTGTTAGGTTTTTGTTACAACTTTTTGTATTAGTAGTGTTTTTTTAAATTATTTTTTAGAACGGTTTTTCAGTTTTACTGATTATATTCTAAGTTAAACTTATATTTGTTATTATTAAAAAACTAAAGAAACACAATTAGATACTAAAACATTTGTTAAGAATTTGTTTTATTAATACTACATTTATAATAATTTTTGATAGCAAGATTCGGCTTTTTAAATTGTATTGCCCTGCTTCTATAATAAAAAACTTAATTTTAAATAAATACTTGGGCAAATAAGAAGCATCTTATCAACAGTAATTGATTATAGTTTTATACTATAAAAAGTACAAATATTATAAATTTTATTTAAATAATGATTTTAATATAAAAAAAAGTACTTATGAAAAAGCCTCCTGCCGGATTTGAACCGGCGACTTTTTGCTTACCATGCAAATACTCTACCTACTGAGTTAAGAAGGCTTTTCTTAGAATATTATTTTATAGTAACTCTTTTGAAAAAAAAAAATAATATACATTTTTTTACATAATTTCTTACCTTGTCAAAACTTTTTGTTACGCAATTCTATCATATTTAGATGGTAACTAAAAAAAGATTTTAGATATCAAAAATTAAAAATTCTAAGTGATTTTCTTCCTTACCAAAAGGGCCCCTAAAGGGACCTACAAAAACTTGAGACAAAAATGGAAACAAAAATACTGACCTGACAAAAAAAGCCTGACCTGACAAAAAATGCTTTCCATTTTTTGTCAGGTCAGGTTTCAATTTTTGTCAGTATTTTTGTCATAACTGCATTTTTTGTTAAGTTTTTGTTAGAAAATTGTTATATAATAAAAGATTATTAAAGTTTATAAACTAAAGACGAAAATTATTTTTTTGTTAAAGATTTCCGTAATACAAGAAAGGAGACGACTTTCTCTAGACCAACCTTTCTAATAAATATCTTTTTTCTCAAAAACCTAATGAATTTACTAAAAATTTTAGAGACCTCATTCTTAATAACCCTATAACGGACGAGGAAGCAAGTACACATGCATTAAGTTTTCTTAGTAATAAAATTGTCAAGATCCCACTGATATTAAAAACCTGGAATCTACAAACTGTTTGTAACTTTTAGAAACCAAAGAGAGAAGCTTAGTTTAAATCGAAAAAAACCCGCTCTCTAAAGAACAAAAATACGGACCTGACAAAAAAAGCCTGACAAAAAATGTAAAGCATTTTTTGTCAGGCTTTTTTTGTCAGGCTTTTTTTGTCAGGCTTTTTCTGTTTCAAATGCTTTACATTTTTTGTCAGGTTTCAATTTTTGTTTCAATTTCGACTTTGATCTTCCATTTTCTAAGGAATTTGTTTTGACTTTATCGATAAAAGAATATTTAAGAATGAAACCTGACAAAAACATAATTTGAAACACTGACAAAAACCTGACAAAAAATGCTTTGCATTTTTTGTTTCAAATATTATTTTTGTTTTTGTTTTGCATTTTTTGTCAGGTCAGGTTTTAGTTTCAAAAATTACATATAAAAAGAAAATTATTCTTTCTTTAAAATACTTTCGGTAGACAAAAAATCCACCCCATAATTCACAGAAGGATCATAGGCTTTTTCACCAGCAACACTTTTTTTTGCTTTAATGCTTTTAAAAAAAGAATTAAAAGGATTGAAAAAATAAGAAAGTGAGAATCCTGTTCCTGCAGGAATCAAGTCACCTAAAATAACTCGTTCTTTTAAACCACGTAAAAAATCAGTTTTACCTTCAATAGCAGCTCGACTTAGAATTCTCGTAGTTTCTTGAAAACTTGCAGCAGAAATAAAGCTTTCAGCCTCCAAAGAAGCTTTAGTGATACCTAAAATGATTGGTTCATACTCTGCTTTTTGATAATCGAGCCCATAATTTACATTTTCTATTCCAAGATTAACATTTTCTATACGAACTAAATCAATTAGTTCACCTCGTAAAAAACCTGTTTTACCGCCTTCAATAATTCTAACTTTTGAAGTCATTTGTTTTACAACAATTTCAAGATGTTTATCAGCAATTGTAACACCTTGAGAAAGATATACTTGTTGAATGTTTTTAACAAGGATTTGTTGAATTCTTTGTAAACTTTTTCGTACAGCTTCTTTTTGGTTGAATTGTTGTTTGTAATTATTAAAAAATCGATCAAGTTTATCTGATAAATTATTAGGAAGTATTTCACCATCTTTTGTTTGGCGTGCTTCAAAAAGTTGTTCGATTTTTGGAATCCCTTGAACAATATCTCCACTTTTTAATCTTTGATAAAATAAAGTTAAAAGAGGTGAATTTTTTTCAATAAAATCACCATGATCTACATGAAAAACCCCGCGTGATGAGCACAAAATAGGTTGTGCACGACGTAACTTTATCTTATTTTTTTCAACTTCAATAACTTGACCTGACTCTGTAAGACCTACATTTTTTGACAGTACTTCTCCATAACGTATTAATTGGCCAACATAAGGTTTTGGTTTTGCTTCTTCAATTTTATAACTTATTTGATCTAAATCTGTTAAAAGTAAACAACTTGAATCCGGTTTAGTCCCTACAACCTCTCCTTTATATGGACTAAAAAAAGATGTTAAAGTTATAGGATTTTTTGCTGAAACCCAATTCTCTTTGTCTGATAAAATTTTAGTGATTGTTTGTTTGAACTTAACATTATCAACTTTTGTTATTTTATTCTTTCTTGAATCAAAAGTAGACAAATCTTTAACAAAAACTTGAGATCTGACAAAAAATGCTTTTGCATTTTTTGTTTCAAATGGGTGAGACCCTACGTTTGGTATTTTTGTTAAGTTTTTGTCAGAACCTTCTTTATCTTTAAAACAATTTAGAAAAGGTTTACTATTATTTGTAGAACTAATAGTCAGAATTTTAGAAAAATCCAGTTTTCCTATAAAACAAAAATTAAAAGAACCGCTTAACGATATTGAAGACAATTTGTCTAAAAATTCTGACTTCGTTTTTATTTTAGTTTGTCCTTTTTTTTGTAAGAATTGATTAGATGTACTGAAAAAAGTACTGCTCATAGACTGTGAGTCTACAGGTAATGTTAAAGGGCTATTATATGGTACTTCTTTATCATTTTTGCTTCTTTTAACATCGCTTTGACAAAAATAGTATTTTTGTTCAGCGATGTCAGGCGTTACAAATCGAAGATTTGTATGCCCCATAAAAAATGATTGGCGTCTTTTGTTTTTAAAAAGCATTTGAAGTTTTGCTAATCTCAAAGGAAAGGTTGTTGGTATTTGAAAAGAAAGAAAAAGTTCAACAAAATGAATCTGTTTAAAACAAAAAGTTTTTCTGTTTTTTTGAAAAGGTACTATCTTGTTAATTTGTAAATCAATTCCGGGGTAAATTGCAAAAATATTTGTTATTTCTTGTTTATTAAATCTTTTAGAAGTCTTAACAAGAGTAGAAATATCCTGATAATCCACCGCTTTCGATTTAAAAGTATCTGACCTTTCCAATTGATCGGTCCGTATATTTGAAGTAAAATTAACTGTATTGATTTGATAGATTTCTTTTTTATACTCGTTTTCAGTTAATAAGGAATATTCGTTAACTTTACGAATCAAAATAACTGACCCTGACCTTGACAAAAAATGTGAGCAAAAAAAGCTTCGCTTTTTTTGCAAAGCATTTTTTGTTTCAACGTTCTGATTTTCAAATAATTTCGCTCTACACAAATTTTGGTTACTTACAAGTAAAAAATAAAATTCAAAAGCATCAACTAGGCAATTTTTGTATAAGTTGAAACGATCCTTTACTGTTGATTGAATTGTTAAAGAATTTTCAATTGAAGGTCGTTTTGAAAAGATCGCACGAAGTAAAAATAAAAGATTAGAATTACTCTTTTTAGATTTAATAAAGCTCTCCTTAGTTAAAGTAAAAGGTGAAAAACCCAGTTTTAATTTTAAAGCTTGTTTCTTTTGACTTACTTTTTTATTTAAAAAAGAAGAACCGTCTTTGAACTTTTGCTTGATACCATTTTCAGTGATGTTAGAAGGTATACAAGTTTCTTTAGTTGCGTTTTCCTTTGTTATTGTTTTTACGGAGTAAAAACAAAAAGCAGTAGAATTTTTTTCAGAACTATAATTCGAGTTTTTTTGTTTTCGTTGTTCTTTATAAGAAAGAATGTTAAACAATGATTTTTCATTTTTGACATAAGAAGCAACCAATTTCAAATTCTTTTGTTTATTTGTAATGTATTCTAAAAAGACAGGTAATTGATCAAAACAAAGATTATCAACTAAAGATTGTGCTGCTGGCACAAAAGATTGATTGTTTTTTATAATCTTTGTTTCTTCTTTTGGAAAATAAACCCAACCTTTCTTTACTCCAATTTGACAATCAGTTTGATGTACTTTTAAGGAAGAGTCTGACAAAAAAAGCGAAGCTTTTTTTGTTTCAAAAGGTTTTTCTAAAATTATACTTTTAGCATCACCTTTTTTTTCTTTAAAAGAATTAGAATTAATATTAGAAAATAAATATTTAGAAGCTTTTCTAGAATTATTTTTTAATACTTTTTTCTTAATTTTTTGATTATGGGTCCTTACAAATCTCGACAAACCCTGACAAACCTGAAACAAAAACTTCGTTTTTGTTACCGGTTTGTTTAAACTTTGTTTCAGATTTGTATATCTGACAGCGCTTTCAGCGATGTTAAAAAAAGAAAAGGGTTTTATAAAATGAGGATCAATAACTAATGTTGGAATGTAACTATAAAAGTCACTTATGATATCAAAAACAAGCAAAGAAAGAGGCTTTATTGTTTTTTTCACAACTCCTACCTTTTTCTGTTTTGACAAGTCTTTAATCAAAATAGAGTTTTCAAACAAAAACCCATCTGAAACAAATTTTAAACAAACCGGTAACAAAAAATGCTTTGCATTTTTCGTCAGTGTTTCAGGTTTGTCAGGGTTTGTCAGGATTTGTTTTAGATTTGTATAAATACTTGGATTTTTAAGAAACCTCTTATAATTTTCTTTTATTTTTTGCTTTCTATCTGCAGATTTCACATTACTATAAATAATTTCAGAGTTGTTTGACAATTCTTTATCTACAAAATTATTCAATTTGTTAGGAAAAACCTGGCTTTCTTTTTTAAAGATTAAAGTAGTTGAATATCCACTAATTTTTGAAAAGAAAGGAATACTTTTTCCTTGTGAATTAAATTTATAAGCAAGAGGTAATTCGTTAGTAATATTACTTAGAGTAGGATTTCCCTTATCTTTTCCAGAGGAAAAGATACAGAAATAATTATTTATTTTTTTGATATCAGTCGACGCAAACCCTAATAAATCTCTACCTTTTTTCAGGTTATGGGGCATATAAATCTTCGATTTGTAAGGCTTGACATCGCTTTCAGCGATGTTAAAAGAAGTTTGTAAATATTTTTGTTGTTTTATTCTAAAACTCTTATTAGGTTTTAAGTTATTTGGAGCCTTCAGTTTTATAAGTTTTGTAGAATTTAAAACACTTATTTGATAATTTTCTTCAGGAACCCATAAAATCTGACCTTGAGTAAGATCATCATTTAAATAAAAAGCATCTAAATTAATAAACCCACCAGTCTGAGTTTTATATTTTTTAAGAAACGATTGAAAATATAAAAAACTTTTCATTTCGAAAAGGGTTTTAAAATTTTGTTTTAATGAATTTGAAAGAAAAAATTGATCACCTACAAAAACTTCCTTTTTGTTTGAAAATAATTCTTTACCATCTTTTGTAATCCCAAAAGTCTGAGGGCGTACAAATCTTGAACAAACCTTTGCTTCTTTTAACATCGCCTTAACAAAAATACTATTTTTGTTCTGCGATGTCAGGCCGTACAAATCTTCGATTTGTATGTTCCATAACGACACTGACCCTGACAAAAAATGTGAACAAAAAAAGCTTCGCTTTTTTTGCAAAGCATTTTTTGTCAGTGTTTCAAACTTTGTTTTTGTTAATGGTTTGTCAGGATTTGTAAGCTCATTCAAATTTGTTTTGTAGAAAGAAAAAAAATAACCAATATTAGAGAATTGAATATTTTTAAAAACAAATCGAAGAATAGGTTGATTTAAAAAAATGTCAAAATCTTTATTTTTAATTTCTTGAGAAACTTTATTAGTTCCAAAAAAATCTCTAATCAATGGTTGATCTTCAAGATCTAAATTATATTTTATAAAATTCTGATTTTTAAAATTTTTTTGATTAAGCTCTTTCTGTTTTTTTGAAGCAAACGAAATAGAAAGAGCTTTTTGATGAAAAATATTTTTATAAGATTTGTGAGCCTTAACAAAAATACTACTTTTGTTCTGCGATGTTAGCAAGGATTGATCAACTTTAGAAACAAAACCGTTCCATAAAAATATCGAAGTTAATTGATTTAAAACAGCTGTTCTATCAACTAAATCACCAATTTTCGAGAAAAAAGTTAATGGAACTGTTGATTTATAAATTTTTCCAGATAAAATCCAAAAAGATCCCAATTTAAGAGCAGTTTTAGTAACTTCTCCTTCTTTAGTAGTTTTAATTGCTAAAAGAAGATCATCAAAAAAAACTTGACCTTCTAATTCGGAAGACAGATTATGTTTTGCCTTAATTCTTTCGTTAATTTGATTAGACATTGAAGAATTTTCAGCAATCAATTGTTTTTCAAAAACTATTTCTCCCTGTCGAACAAATAAAACTGTTGAGGCTGGTATATTAATTTTGATATCTTCTAAACTTTGTTTTGTTTTAAGTTTTCCTTGATAAATCTGAAACAAACCTTTAACAAAAACTTCGTTTTTGTTACCGGTTTGTCGAGATTTGTAAGGAGTTGCGCTTTGTCTAACATCGCTTTCCGATAGAACTTTATTTTTTGTAAGGGAATTTTTAGGTTTTACTAAAGGAACAGTGTCAGAAAGAGTCTCGTCGTTATGGGGCAGAGGCTTGACATCGCTTTCAGCGATGTTAAAAGAAGCATTCTTTTCTGAACGAAAACGTTTAATTATAAGTATACCATTAACCTTTGTAAGAAAAGCTATCTTTCCATGAGAAGTACGGATAAGTTTTCCTTGCAATGGTTCTAAAAAATCGATTATTCCTTCATATGGAGCTCGAATTTCATCCATAATATCACCTGAAAAAACGCCCCCTGTATGAAATGTTCGCATTGTTAATTGAGTACCTGGTTCTCCAATAGATTGCGCTGCAAGTATACCAACTGCTTCACCTAAGGGAACAAGAATTCCTTGGGATAAACTCCAACCATAACATAGCTGACAAACTGAGTTTTTTGCTTCACAGGTAAGGGGAGAACGAACTAATACCTTATCTTTTAAATTGACAATTTTAGAGGCTAAACCTTTTGAAATTTGTTGATTTCGAAGTGCAATTGGATTAATATCTTCTGCTAAAACTCTACCAACTAAGCGATCTTTTAAAGATAAAATCGTTTTTCTACCTTCTTTCATGTCGGTAAGAAAAATACCTCGGCGTGTTTTACAATTAAACAACCAAACAACAACATGTTGTGACACATCTACTAACCGACGAGTTAAGTAACCAGAATTTGCAGTTCTTAAAGCAGTATCAACTACTCCTTTACGAGCACCATAACAAGAAATAAGATATTCAGTAAGAGTTAAACCTTCTCTAAAATTACTGCGAATAGGAAAATCAATAATTTGTCCTTGAGGATCTGACATTAATCCACGCATACCAACTAATTGACGAACTTGAGAAATATTGCCTCGAGCACCTGAAAAAGCCATCATAAAAACAGGATTTAAAACATCTGTGGAACGAAAATGTCTAACTACGCTTTGTTTTAAATTTTCACTTGTTCGATGCCACGTATCAATAAGTTGTTGAAATTGTTCTACAGCTGTTAAGTTTCCTTGTTGATACTCAATTTCTGCTAACTGTATATTTAATTCAGCTTGTGAAATTAACCCTTTTTTATTTGGAGGTATTTTTAAATCGTCAATACTAAGAGAGATACCTGCTTGGGTTGCATATTTAAAACCGAGATTTTTTAACTTTTCTACTAAGTCTAAAGTAACTTTCTCTCCATTATTTGTTAAAGACCACAAAATCAAAGCTTTTAATCGGCTCTTATCAAAAGAATAATTAAAGAATAAAGAAGCGTCTTCTTCAACGCCTTTACAAACCTTTACTGACTTAAAGTTTGTATCAGATTTGTTTGAATACGGTTTCATAAATAAACTCCTTAAAAAATTTGTATTTTATAGGTTTTAAAGTTGTTGAACTTTATACCCTTTATAGTTGTTCTAATATCATTTGGATTTTTATTTTTTTTTATTAGTAGACTTTTTAGTTTTTGCTTTTTAAATTTTTTAACAAACCTAAAACAAAAATTCTGACCTGACAAAAAAAGCTTGAAACAAAAAAAGGTTCGCATTTTTTGTCAGGTTAAGGCGATGTTAAAAGAAGCACTGACCTGACAAAAAATGCGAACCTTTTTTTGTTTCAAATAGTATTTTTGTTTCAGTATTCTTGGTTGTTCTTTGAATTCGTAAAACAAAAGAAGCAAAGTATCGTGCTTTTAAAATCTTAAACAAACCTGAAACAAAAATTGAAACAAAAAAAAGGATACTATTATTTTTGTCCGTATTTTTGTCAGGTTTTTGTTTGGATACTGTCATTTTTGTCAGTAGTATCCAAACAAAAACAAAGTTTTTGTAAGTTTTCTAACAAAAACTTGAAACAAAAATTGAAACCTGACAAAAAAAGCTTCGCTTTTTTTGTTTTAAACTTCGTTTTTGTAAGTTTTTGTATCTTTTCTGAAAGAAAAGATAAGGAAAACCTTTGGAAAACCTTTTTTGTCAGGTTTTTGTAAGTTTTCTAACAAAAACCTGACACTGACAAAAAATGCAAAGCATTTTTTGTCAGTGTCAGGCTTAATATTTTTGTTTCAGTTTTTGTAAGTTTTCCTTCGAAAAACCTTCGCAAAACCTTCGCAAAACCTTTGGAAAACCTTCGCAAAACCTTTGGAAAACCTTTGGAAAACCTTCGCAAAACCTTTGGAAAACCTTTGGAAAACCTTCGCAAAACCTTTGGAAAACCTTTTTTGTCATAAAAAAAAAAATGCATTTGAAACAAAAAAAGCTATAGACCTGACAAAAAAAGCTATAGACAAAAATCTTATTTTTGTTAAGCTTTTTTTGTTTCAAATCTTATTTTTGTTAAGCTTTTTTTGTCAGGTCTTATTGTTTTACTTTTTTTGTTTTAAGTTTTTGTTTTTTATTTGTCAAGGTTTGTTAGCTTTTTTAATATCACTGATATTTAGACTTTTTTTATTTGTTAGAGATTTATCTTCTTAGTAGCAGTTTTTTTATTTGTAAAAAAAGAGTTAGCAAAACAGAAAAAAATCAGATAGAGATAAAGGTTCAAACAAAAGCTTAACAAAAAAAGCGAAGCTTTTTTTGTTTCAAATGTTAAAAATTAAGCGAAAATAATTTGATTCAATAGAACTCGACCAGGAGTAGTACGAACATATTGTTTAACTTTTTGACCATTCATATCATAATCATATTGATAAGTTGAAAAAATTTGATTATATTGACCAAAAGAATTTACTCTGATTTCTAAAGGTGATTCTAAAGTTTTTTCAGTCTCTAATGAGCCATTCTTTCTAACCCACACCGATGCGTGAAGATCGATTTTGTTTTGATAATAAGCCTTTAATATATCGTTAAAATCACTAAAGTAGTGACATCCTCTTTTTTTAGATTTTTTTTGTAAAACAAAATTGTTTTTGCTTTCAGCTTTAAGATCATTTATATTTTGCTTTCTATTAGAAGCAACCAAAGAAGTTAATTGAGGCTTTGAATTAAAAGTAGTTAAATAATAGCAACCTAAAACCATATCTTGACTCGGAACAAGAATAGGTTGACCGGTCGCAGGTGATAATAAGTTATTTCGTGACCACATTAATTTCCACGATTCTGCTCGAGCTTCAAAAGATAAAGGTACATGAACAGCCATTTGATCTCCATCAAAATCTGCATTAAAAGCAGGACAAACTAATGGGTGTAAAAGAATAGCTCGACCATTTACTAATTTAGGTTGAAAAGCTTGAATTCCAAGACGATGAAGTGTGGGAGCCCTGTTTAAAAGAATCGGATGGCTTTGCATAACTTGTTGAAGAACTTCCCATAATATGGGATCTTGATTATGAATTAAATTTTTTGCTGTTACAATTGTTGGAACTATTTTTTTCGCCATCAATTGTCGAATTAAAAATGGTTGAAATAATTCTACCGCCATCTCTTTTGGTAAACCACACTCATGAAGTTTAAGAGTTGGACCAACTACAATAACCGAACGACCAGAATAATCAACTCGTTTTCCTAACAAATTTTGTCGAAATCGGCCCTTTTTTCCTTTAAGTATATCTGATAATGATTTTAACGGTCGATCATTAGAAGCACGTATAGGATCAGAACCTCCCTTCCCATTTTCAATTAAGGCATCCACTGCCTCTTGAAGTAGACGTTGGGCATATGGAGCATTTTCTATATTAGTTCGGTGAAATCGCTTATTTCTAAAAAAGATTTTTTGATAAAGTTTATTAAGATCAGAAACTGCTACTTGGTCTCCATCTAATTGTATGATTGGCCTTAAATCGGGTGGAAGAACTGGAATAATAGACAAGGTCATCCATTCAGGTCGAGCTTTACTGCGAAGAAAATCTCTTACTAATTTTAAACGACGTATTATTTTTGAACGATGAGCAAACAATTTTTGTAATCGACGTAAATCTGGTAATATAAGAAAATCTTGATTCTCTAACTCAATAATCTCCCCTTTGAGTTCTATAAGTTCGTCTTTTAAAATTTTATCTAAAACTACTAAATCTAACTGAATTAACCGTTTATTAATAGCTAAAGCACCGGTATTAGCAAGCACTTTTCGAACAGTTTCTATACCAGTTAAGTTAAAATCAGATATATTTATTTCTACATTTTCTACCAAATTAGAGTAAGTTGGGATTGGAATGTCTCCATCTTTAGGTAAACAAGTCATATAGCCTAAAAAATAATTACGATCTTTTTCAGACTGCCAAGGAAATTCTTGTGAAATGGGCAATATACATTGTTGTGAAAATGTTTGAGATATTCTGTCTATTCCTATTTTATTAGATTCTAGGTTATCAATAAGATTTAAAAATTGTTCAAACACTGACCCTGACAAAAAATGCTTTGCATTTTTTGTTTCAAACGGGGTTTTTGTCGTACGAAGCAAAGGTGTTTTAACACCAGTTTCGCTTAAGTAAAAAGAATAGGTAGGCAATTTTTTAAAAGAGCCTTTTACAGTAGGTGTAAATGAGAATTTATACTTTTTTATTTCAGAAAGTTCTAACTTTTCTGTACAATATGTAACTGCCTCAACTCGTTTTCTACGCAGACCCAATAAAATTGAAATATAACTTACTCGACCTTTTAAATACCAAATATGAGTTACAGGTGAAATTAATTGAATATAGCCTAAACGGTGTCTACGAATTCTAGAAGAAGTGTATTCTACATCACAATCAGGACAAAATTTTTGTGTTTTTTTATTTTTTTTTCGTCCACAAGCACATTCAAAATCTTTAATTGGTCCGAAAATTCGTTCGCAAAACAATCCACCTTTTACAGGACGAAGTGTTTTATAATTAACTGTTTGTGAATTTGTTATTCGTCCAACAATATTACCATTAGGCAATGTTCGATTAGCCCATTGTTTAATTTGTTCTGGAGATGCTAATCCTATTCGAATGGATTCTACTGGAATTCTTTTTGATTTAGTAACAGATTTCACATTAATACCCCCATATTGTTTTTAGAAAAATTATAAGAATCTACACTATTAACAAAAAGATATATCAAACAAAAACCGAAACAAAAAATGCAGTTAAAATCTGAAGGATGAAACAAAAATTGAAACACTGACAAAAACCTTACAAAAAATGCAAAGCATTTTTTGTAAGGTTTTTGTCAGGTCAGTATTTTTGTTTCATCTTGGCAAACCATTAACAAAAACCTGACAAAAATCAGATTTGAAACACTGACAAAAAATGCTTGACAAAAAAAGCTTAACAAAAAAAGCGAAGCTTTTTTTGTCAGGCTTTTTTTGTTAGGCATTTTTTGTTTCAACCTTGTTTTTGTTAACGGTTTGTTTAAGGTTTGTTTAAGTTTTGTCAAGGTTTGTTTAAGATTTGTTTAAGATTTGTAAGTCCATTTGTTAAGGAAGTTTCATAACATCCATGGGCGTAGCTCTTCCCATTGAACCAATAGTATAAATGTCAAGATCTAAGCACAAAGATTGAAGTTCCCGAATCAAAACTTTAAAAGACTCTGGAGTTCCTAAAGTTATTGGAGCATCAGTTAAAATCGCATTAATAACTTGGTGTCGGCCTTGAATATCATCTGATTTAATTGTTAAAAGTTCTTGGAGAGTATATGCTGCACCAAAACCTTCCAGGGCCCAAACTTCCATTTCCCCAAGTCTTTGACCACCATGTTTAGATCTTCCTCCTAACGGTTGCTGAGTTACTAAAGAATAAGGTCCTGTAGAACGTGCATGAATTTTATCATCAACCAAATGAACTAATTTTAACATATAAGGTTGTCCTACAGTAACTAATTGATCAAAGCATTGTCCAGTGCGCCCATCAAAAAGTCTTGTTTTCCCAGGAAAATTTGGATCAAATAGCCACTTTTGCCCAGTTTTTAAACGCGCTTCATAAAGTTTTGAATAAATTATACTTCGAGATGCTTCAGAACCATAAGTTTCATCGAAAGAAGGAATTTTAAAGGATTGATTTAAATAAAGACCAGCTAATCCCAACAGAGCTTCAAAAACTTGACCCACGTTCATTCGAGAAGGCACACCTAGGGGATTAAGCACCATATCGATAGGGGTTCCGTTTGGAAGGTAAGGCATGTCTTGTCGAGGTATTATTTTTGAAACAATACCTTTATTTCCGTGACGACCGGAGATCTTATCCCCAACTTGAATTTTTCGTTTTTCGGCCAAATAAATATGAACACGGCCTGGACCATCAAACGTTATTCCTGGAGGAATATTTTCTGTTTCCAAAATTTCAACATTGATTACTTTTCCTTCAACACCTTTTGGAACACGTAAGGACGTATTACGTGTAGTTGGTATTTTTTTACCAACAATATCATATAAAAGTTTCTCATGAGGTGAAAGAGATTTTTTTTGAATTGGAGTAACTTTTCCAACTAAAATATTACCCTCTTTCACCCAACTTCCGATTATAGCAACACCTTTTTCGTCTAAATGTAATATCTCTGAAAGGTTCACTTCAGGTATTTGATTACTTATCTGTTCGACACCAAATTTCGTATCACGAATTTCTATTTCGTATCTTTCTATATGAAGAGATGTATATATATCGTCATATACCAATCTTTCACTAATCAAAATGGCATCTTCAAAGTTATAACCTTCCCAAGGCATATAAGCTACAAGAATATTTTTACCTAATGATAAATCTCCTGAAACACTAGCTGTACAATCTGCTAATAAATCTCCTTTTTGAACCCATTCTCCTTCTAACACTGAAGGTCTTTGAGCTAAACAAGTATCTTGATTAGAACGTTGATAATTTTGTAACGAATATTGAATAGGTTTTATTTTTTGGTTTCTTACATCGCTTGCTAACATTGCTTTCGGCTCACAAATATCGACAAACCCTGACAACCCTTTAACAAAAACTTGAGACACTGACCCTGACAAAAAATGGAAAGCATTTTTTGTTTCAAATGGGTGAGACCCTACGTTTGGTATTTTTGTTAAGTTTTTGTTAGCGGTTTGTTTAAGGTTTGTTTCAGATTTGTCAGTCAACGTAGGCCTTTCTTTAATATTTTGTTTAACACCGCTTTCAGCGATGTTAGAGGGGATAGAAGCAAAGAATTTTTCTTTTAAAACATTTTTGCTGTTTTTTGCAAAGTGTAACTGTCGATCAGGAAGGGGTCCCCAAAGTAACCTTTTTTTACTATTTTCTACGTAATCAACAAAACTTTTATGAGTAAATCGATTAAAGTAAGAAAAAACTTTATTAATTTTTTCTTGTTTTAGTTGAATGTTAGTTTTGACAACTTTCTTTCTAGTTAAAAACTTTGATAACCGAGTTTGTAATGGAATTTTAAGGTTATCTTCTAACATTATTTTTGACTTAAAAGTCTCTGACCGTTTTTTTTCAAACAAAGTTTGAAACAAAAAATGGCTAACAAAAAAAGCTTCGCTTTTTTTGTCATCATTTTTTGTCAGTCTTTCAGAGGTTATAAGTAAGTACAGCTTATTTGTATAATCTTGAATTCTTATAAATTTATCTAGATTAGTGACCAAATTCGTTTCAAACAAAAACTTTGTTCTTGTAGGGTTTTGTATCTTTTCTTGTAGAAAAGATAAGGGGTGAAACCCTACAAGAACAAAGTTTTTGTTTGGGCTTACAAATCCTGACAAACCTCGACAAACCTTTGCTTCGCACGATGTCGTGCGAAGCAAAGGTTTGTTTGAGGTTTGTTTAAGATTTGTAAGCCCTACATCGTTTTTGTTAGAAAACCCATTATTTTTATAGGTAGATCGTAAACTGTGAATGACTGATTTTTTTAACGATAAATAAGAAGTAGAGGAGTGAAAGCCTACAAGAAATCTTTTCTTGTTTGGGCTTACAAATCCTGACAAACCATTAACAAAAACTTTGTTTTTGTTTAAGGTTTGTTTAAGAATTGTTTGCTCTACATCGTTTTTGTTAGACCTACAATTCTGAGAAAAATTGGTAGATTGATTTAGAGATATGAAAATAAGATTAATTAAAGATGAAGTTTTTAAATTAAAAAATTTATAGGATTCTTGTGAAGGTAAGTTATTTAGAGTCTCAGTCTTTTGTAGAAAATACAACTTATTTTTTGAAACAGGATAACCAAAAAAACCTTTTCTAGGTTTTCCTTGAAAGATTAAATTTCTAACAAAAACTTGAGACAAAAATGGTATTTTTGTTAAGTTTTTGTAGGCCCCTTTACTTCCTGATAAGAGTCTAAAATTTTTAATTTTTTGAAATTTTTTATATCTAAAAACGGGTTTACCAACCTTTGCTTCTTTTAACATCGCTTTAACAAAAATACTATTTTTGTTCTGCGATGTCAGGCCGTACAAATCTTCGATTTGTATGCCCCATAACGACACTGACCCTGACAAAAAATGCTTTGCATTTTTTGTTTCAAATTTCGTTTTTGTTAACAGTTTGTCAGAATTTGCTTTATGTAATTTATTAACAAAAATATTTTCAAAGTTACTTTCTTGAGATACGTTAGATTTCAATTTATTCGAAAAAATATTAATACTATTTTTTTCAAGAATAATAATTTTTTTTCCACTTGCATAAGAAACATATCCACCTGATTTGGATTGAACAACATGTCCTGAATCGGCAGCAACACGTGCTTCTAATCCTGTTCCTACTATTGGTCGTTCGGGTGAAATTATTGGCACGGCTTGACGTTGCATATTAGACCCCATCAAAGCACGGTTTGCATCATCATGTTCTAAAAAAGGAATTAATGAGGTTGCTATAGAAATCATTTGAATAGGAGACATAGCTATGTATTCAACATGTTCTCGTGATACTCGATGATACTCTTTTCCTATTCTAATTGGAATATTGTTTATTGGTAAAAAATTTAATTTTGAAGCTTTTAAATCGCCAGGAGCAACTTTAACGCGTTCTTCTTGCTCAGCTGAAAAAAATAATGGTCTGGCATCACGTAGTGATGAATCTTGTTTTTGAATTTGACCTTGATAAACATTATAAAAAGGAGTTTTTATAAAACCGTGAGAACTTATTCGTGCGTGGATAGTTATCGAATTTACTAGCCCTGCATTTCGTCCTTCGGGTGTTTCAATTGGACATATTCTACCATAATGAGTAGGATGTATACCTCTGATCGCCATCCCAGCTGTTTCTCGACTTATTCCTCCCGGACCTAAAGAGCTTAATCTACGTTTATGAGTAATTTCAGCTAAAGGGTTTGTTTGATCCAAATATTGAGAAAGTGGGCTTGATCCAAAAAATTCACGCAATGCACCATTAATTGGTTTAGTGGTTATTAAACTATGAATAGTTAGACCTTTTTTTACTTTTTTCATTTTTTCACGAATTGTTTTTTCTAAACGAATTAATCCTGTGCTTAGCTGATTTTGAATTAACTCGCCGGAAGCCTTTACTCTCCTATTTTTTAAATTATCAATATCATCCACTGTAGTTAACCCATGTTTTAAATTAATTAAATAATCTATAGCACAAAAAATATCATGTCGAGTTAAAGTTAATTGTTTATCACTAATTAAGAGCCCAAATTTTTTATTTAAACGCATACGACCCAATAAACCTAAATTATAAGTTCTTGGGTTCATAAACTTTCGAAATAAAAATTTTTGTCCCATGATAGGAGTTACTTGCGATTTTTCTTTTTTCGAATGTGTTTTAGAAAGAGTTGGATGACTCTTTTCATATAAACTTATAAGAGCCTGCTCTGTTGTATCAGGGTGATTTTCTTTTAAATAAGAATTTTCTAAAAACTCAGAAAAACGTATTCCAGTTTTAATTTGTTCTCGAGTAAAACCTAAAGCTTGTAAAAAAACTAATGCAGAAATTTTAGGTGTTTTTTTCATACGAGCCCAAACCCGACGCTTTTTATCAATTTCTAATCTTAACCATGCACCTCTAAAAGATATTAAATCTGCATAATATGTTTTTTTTTTTTTAATATCTATTAATTCTTGATAATAAATTCCAGGACTTCTAACTAATTGATTTATGACAACACGTGGGGATCCATTAATTATAAAATGGCCTCTTTTAGTCATTAAAGGAAGGTTACCTAAAAGAACCCATTGTAATTTTATTTCATTAGTTTGTCGATTTGTTAACTGAGCTGGCACATACAATTTACAAGAATAGCTTTTTGATTTTAAAATAGCTTCTGTTGGAGTACACTCTGGTCGATTTAATTGATAATACTGTGGATAAAAAAATAACTCTAAATCATGAGTTGCATTTGTAATTGGATTTCTATTAGATAATTCTTTAATGATACCTTTTTTTAAAAGAGCAGAAAAGCTTTTTCGTTGAATTTCTACAAAATCCGGAATGAAAGAAGACACTAGGTGTTCATGAAATCGCATTTTTTACAGTTTTTATTAACAATTTTTTACAGTTTTTATTAACAAATAGACAACATGGTTGCTATTGTTTAAGATTTTTGTTCAGTTTGCGAGTTTGTTTACATAATATTCTCTCTGTCTTCGGTTTGTTCTAACAAAACAATTATTTTGTTCCAAAGTTATAAAAAAAGTAGGAATCCCAAAATAATCTTTTATATATTTCGTACAGAAAGCCTGTTGAAATTTAAAAAATAAAATGTAAAAAGTTTTGCCTTATATTACTTTTAATATAACATAAAAGAAAGGTTAATATGATATAAACCGCCATTTGAAACAAAGATAATTTTTCTGTCGTGCTTTTAAAATCTTAAAGAAACCTCTAACAAAAACTTAACTGCATTTTTTGTTAAGTTTTTGTTAGAGGTTTCTTTAAGATTTTAACTGCAATTTTTGTCTCAGTTTTGCTTTTAAACTGTTCATAAAAAAGGTAGTAAAAAAAAAATCAACAAATAATAAAAAAAGCTAAAGATCTATTGACCTTATTCTCAAAAAGTATTAAAATTAAAAATAGAATTATATTTTATTAATTTTATAGACTAAGCTTTTTAATTGTTAGATTTTATAGCAATCTAAAAGGATATTTTTTTTAGTTTTGAATTTATATCATTAAAAAGGTAAATTTTCAAAACAAAAAATTTTAGAGTATTCCTCTAAAAGCGCTTTTAAGAATTATTAACGATTTTTGTTTTTTAAAAATTTCCTTCTAGAATCTGATGTTAAGTGAAAAACCCACTAAAAAAGCCTATTTGCAGTCAGTATAGTTTTTATGATATTCATTTCTTGAATATAATTGATAGTATGAAATGAAATTATTGAATAAAAAAAAAAATGCTTTGGTTAACGATTAGATCAAATTATGTAAATAGTTTACCAGCATTTTAATAATAATTAGACAAAAATACTGACCTGACAAAAAATGCCTGACAAAAAATGCAAACCATTTTTTGTCAGGCATTTTTTGTCAGTCTTTCAATTTTTGTTTCATCTATTTTTGTCACAAGTCAGTGTTTCAGGCGGTATAGCCAAGTGGTAAGGCAGAGGATTGCAAATCCTTTATTCCCCAGTTCGAATCCGGGTGCCGCCTAATAAAAAATAATATTTATAAAAAAAATTTTGTAGCATTTAACAAAAACCTGAAACCTGACAAAAAATGCCTGACAAAAAATGGTTTGCATTTTTTGTTTTGCATTTGAAACAAAAATATTATTTTTGTTGAGCTTTTTTTTGTCAGGTCAGTCTTTCAAATGATAGTATCCAAACAAAAATTGAAACAAAAAAGGTTTTTGTTTCAATTTTTGTTTCAGTTTTTGTTAGCGGTTTGTCAGGATTTTAAAAGCACCGAAAATTATAGTATCGTGCTTTTAAAGTCTTAAACAAACCTTAAACAAACCGAAGGTTTGTCAAGGTTTGTCAAGATTTTAACTGCATTTTTTGTTTCAGTTTCATTTCAGCTTCTGTATGGAAAACTATTTACTTAATAATTTAAAATTTTTTGATTTATTTTAGAAAAAGAAACCTAATTCTTTCCAATATTAAGTAAAAATTCATAAAAATTATTTACTTAATAACAAAATGGGCCCATATACTCTGCCTACATTAAAACATCTATAATGCTGCTACTTTGCAGTCCTGACACGATTAGAATTTTAATATTATAGAGTAATGGACTTTATTTATTATAAGATTAGTTTCTTTTTTTTGCAAGCAATAATTTCTACATATAAATAAAAACTGATCTAATTTTTTTAATAAAATTTTAATTAAAAAGAGTGGATAAGAGTCTTTAGGTTATGCGTTCATAATCTAAAAAAAAATGTTAAAGACGAATTAAAAAATTCTCTGTCGAAACTGCTAAGCCACATACAAAATTATCTTTTATAACAACTCTGGGCTTTTCAGAAAAATCCTTTAGGTAAAAAATAAGCTTTTCTATTATTACAGGCAAAACTTATTTAAAAAAATGAAAACCTCCCATGTCAACAAGTGATTTGAACTCTATATTTTATTTCATTAAAAATTGAACGGATACTGTAATAAATCTTTGTAATTTATTGAAAATAAAACCTTTTTAAAAGAAGTAGAACTAGTGTTTCAAAAGTAACATTTTCCTATATATTTTGTACCAATTTTTTTTTTTTTTAATTGTTGTAATTGTTATAAAAAAGACAAATCAAAATCTTTCTATTAAAAAAGTAATAAAGAAATGTTATTCTATATCGGTACAATATGGTTTGTTCTTTTCCTATTTAAAATCGTTGAAAAAATTGTGCTAAAATTTTATTAGTATTGAATTAATTTTTACTTTTTAAGGATAAAAAAATGTCAAAACTCGAAGTAGACAACAATGATTCAAATAATTTTTTTCGTGTTCATAAAATATCAAAACTTTATCTTCGAACAAATAAAAGTGCTGAAAATTAAAGAGCTACGCCAACATTTACTAGGGCATAGAAATACATGTTTATGGCTCTACGTGTAATAACATGCTCTACTTTTAAAAACTTATTTACGATTTAAAAAGTTTCTAACATTCTTTATATTTCTTAATTCTTCTAATTTTTAATATTCACAAAATGTAGCTTTTAATTTTAAAGATTTAAAAAAGCATCTCAAAGACTATATAATAATTATAACATCCATTAAAAATGAAACTGAAATTAAAACAAATCAATCGTCAACAAAAAATATGGAAATTATACAAAAAGAATTTGCCCAAGTTGAAACAAAAAAAGCTTGAAAGACTGACAAAAAATGCAAAGCATTTTTTGTTTCAAAAGCTTGGCATTTTTTGTTTCAAAAGCTTGGCATTTTTTGTTTCAAATAATATTTTTGTTTCAAATGCTTTGCATTTTTTGCTAGGTTTTATTGTAGTATTTTTTTAGTCAATCATATCAAAATTAAATGTTTTTATTAGTAAGCCCTTATGAAATTTAAACCATTTATAATTTATTAAAATTTGTAAGAAACTTTAATAAATTATAAATGGTTTAAATTAAAAACTTAAAAACTTATTTTATCTACTAATTTTTTTTAGATAAAATTTCTTGCAAAACTATTTTACCTACTTTAATAAAAGTTTTTTTGTTAATATTTCTAACAAAAAAATTTTTTATTCTTTCTTTCATGCTAAAAGAATTTGTCTCATTTATACAAATAAAAGAAGAAACATATTCAATTTGTGACCCCAAGTCAACCTTTTGATTAACAAACATTTCCAGAACTACTAATTGTACGCTATCATCCACGTAATCTTAATTTTGATAGGTCTTCGACAGGTGTCACTGTAGCTATAGGTAGTAGAAAAAGTGGTTTTTATCGACGAATCTATTATAAATATCCTGAAATTATAAAGAATAAAAAAAATGTTATAGATTCTCAAGATATAAACAAAAAAGTTGACTTAAAACAACGATTTCTTAATGTAGAATACGAACTAAAAAAATCTGCCGTTTTAAAAGTAAATAAGTATTTTAATAGTAAAAGATATGATGAATTACACATAACTGCTTTAAGACATTTTATTAAATATATTAAATCACTAGTTGAATATGAATTTCTGGAACCACCTAGTTTATTTGCTAAATTTGCAGAAAATAAGATAGATCTTTATCAAAAAGAACGTATTCCAGCGCTTATGCAAAGGTATACTCCATCTTATATTAGAAATGGAAAACAAGATCTAGCGAAAATTGAAAAGATTTACAAAACAAATGAACTCCCATTTTCTCCAATTTTGAATTTTTTAACAGATGAGAAACAAAACCCTTCATTTTTAGTTTCTTTTTGGTTTGTGTGTGATTCATTTCATTTAGCCTTAAAGAAAAGTAGTAATTTATCAAAATATAAATGTTAATTTACTAGAAGAAGGTGTAAGCTTATGTGAAAATCCAGAATAAACTTTTAATTATAGTGAACAAATAGATAATATTATCAATCAACAAAAACTAGAAACCATAAAAGTTAATGTTTCTGTAGATTATCTTTTAGAAAATAGTTTTGAAGTTTTTTCACCTAATACACAAAAAAAAATAAATAACTTTTTCGATGAATTATTAGATTGTAAAATTTGTTTGCACACTCAAGAAGGAGACAAACACTTTTATCAAAAAGTACAGGCTTGTTATTCAGTAACTTCTACTGTAGAAAAGGGTAAAACTATTAATTACACAGTGAAACTAAATCCTATTTTTTGTTATAAAGTTTTTCAACAAAACTATTTTTATGAACCCTTTTTGAATTTAAAATTTAAAAATTTTTTAGAAAAACAAAAAAGTGATATTAAGTTTACTTCAAAAACTTTTTACATTTTATTTTTGTTGACATACGAGTTGTCACAAAATAATAATTATTTTGTAAAAAGTGAAAAGGTAAGTTTAAAAAGAAAAGATGAAAAAAAAGGATACGCAAATAATCTAATATTTTCTCTTAAATTTTTAAAAGCAACTAATTTTATTTATGATTATTATTTAAAAAATTTAGATATAGAGTTTAAAACTCTATACGAACCTGAAAGCATTTTTAATGCAATTATTAAAAGTATAAATAATTCTCGGATCCTAAATCAAATGTTTAAAGAGCCTAATAAATAATGCACTTTTTTTTTACTTTTAAAATGTTATATTAGACCAAGCGTTAGTAGTTTTAATTATATTAAGGTTAATATAATTAAAACTACTAACGATTGAAAGTATTTTGATAACAGTGTCTATTTCATAAAGTACTCACATAGTATCCTTTCTTTGTATACAGGTGTGTATGCAAACTACCAACATAGTATTTATTCTTTGTACAAAGATGTGTATATAAATAATATGAACAGACTTAATCTTTTGGGTTTTCATTTAATGTTGCCAAGATTTCTAATCCTTCGAAATTTTGGCGAAGAGAGAAATCGACTAAATATAGCCCCGAACGCTTTATTGTAAAGAAAGAACCATCTAGTGATAATTTTATCTTTTTAACGAATGTTCTGGGACCAAAATATTTACATTTATTATTCAAACCTGACACTGACCTTACCTGACAAAAAATGTAAACAAAAAAAGCTTAACAAAAAAAGCGAAGCTTAGCAAAGCGGGTGTCAGGCTTTTTTTGTTTACATTTTTTGTCAGGTCAGTGTTTCTAAAGTTTATAAGAATAATAAATAGTCCCTTTGTTTGGTTTTGGTACTGCTCCTAAACACACTTTTTGCCCTGGTGTATAAGAAAGATCAGATTACATCCAAAGATTAAACATTTCTTCTAAGTAATTTTTTTCACTGTAAAAAATAAAGGAAAAATAAAGTGAAAAATTTTACGACTTAATAACAAACTAAGAAGTTTATGTTTATTAACATTCAAAAAAATATAATATACAAACACTAAATTATTAAGATTACATAAAGTCTTCCAATCGTCATTATTTTTACGTTGTAATTGCTTTTCACCAGTAAGATCTTCATTTAGACGATAGACATCCTCATAATGATTTAAACCAAGGTTGTTGAGCATTGTGAAGCATATAATTTATTGTTCCTTGAGAGGTCACGTGAAAATCGCATTCTCTTTGTTATTATTGTTTGTTATGTCTTCAGTCATACGTCTACTCGATAATTGATGAAGAACCAAAACAAAACCTGAAACCTGTAACAAAAAAACTATTTGAAACAAAAAATGTAAACAAAAAAAGCTTAACAAAAATAATATTTTTGTCTCAAGCGAGTGTCAGGCATTTTTTGTCAGGTTTTAACTATTCTTTTAAACCTTTTAGAGAATTCTTGTTCATTTAAGAGCTCCGAAATATTGTTGTAATAAAATATAATTGATAAAGCTAAAGCTAAATCACCTTTTTTAGTAGGCCATCCTTTTTCGCCGTTTTTTCTTGTATTTTTCATCAAAAACACGGACTTTATTGAAATTTCCTATAATCCTTAATAAGCTCATTTATTATTTTTATTAAATTTTGGACTTTATTTTTGTACAACGTAATAAATCTAAAAAAAAAAAACAGTTGAAAATTTATTGTATTTTGTGGTATGATATAATTAACAAAACCTTTTTTTTAATTAAAAAAAAAAGGCGAATACAAAAAAATTAAAAATTTTTGTTTTTAGTTTGTGAAGTTGTTAATTGAGCAAATTGTTTTTAACAAAACTAAATCAGACTTTTTGTTTGTCCAGGTTTTGTGAATGATTTTCATTAATTAACATTAACATTAACATAGTCTATGTCTATTGAAATTATTAAAAAATTATTATGGCAGGTATTCCAGAAAACCCCTTTGATCGGTACGTTCCGCATGGTATAAATACTGTAGTAGGCACAGGAGCGGGATTAAAATTGTATCATGATAAGGTACAGAGAAATGGTCGTCGCGAAACAAGAAGGATTCGCTTAAAAGAAACTAAAGATGTTAAAATGTTCATTTCTGGAGCTCTCGAAGATGGACAATCGCGTGAAGCTATTATTCAAGATTTAGAAACAACTGAAGTAATACCAAATGCATGCGAAAACGTTGCCTTGGCCGTAAATAAACATTATACAGTTTTTAATGCACACGTACCTTTTGTTGGAAACCTTGGTTACGGGCAAGAAATCTGGGACTTTGCATTAATTCAAAAAACTTCAACCACAACAAATAAATTATTGAATGAATCGACTTCACTAGCTTTACCAATCCCAAGGATTAAATCTAGCAGCACAAATGGCCAATATAGTGGAATGGCTTCAATTTCAGAATATTTGATTTTTACTGAAAAAAATAATTTAAAAAATAGACAAGAGATAAAAATGACCAAAGAAAATTTAAGAGAATTAAGTATTATTAATACAGCAACTGAAAAAGGTAAGGGATTAAATGAACAAGAACAAACTATTTCTGTCGGTATACCAACAAAAATCATTGCTCACGGATCGTTTATTAGGCAGAATCCGGCTTTGACTCAAAATTTAATAATTTTAGGACAGTTTTTCGTTTTTTATGTTGTTGTTGTACCTATTTTAGGAATGGTACAAAGATTTGTTCAAAATTCAGTTTTTCCGAAAATACCTGTTTTAAAAAATTTTTGCGAGAACGATCAAAAAAATTATGGGTATGATAAAAATCCAAATCTTAATCATTTAAGAAGGGATTTTATGGACGTTCTGAGTCCAAAAGACAAAACAAATGACATTATTTTTCTACTTTATCTTCTAGATAAAAATAAAATTACGAAAAAGGAAGCTTTTGTCATTCTTAAAAATAAATACAACCTAGATGATTCAACTTGTCAAAATTTATTAGTTAAAAAAGAAGGTTTAGTTGAATCAGAAAGCGAAATTTTATCGGATCTTTT
>JAABUT010000320.1_pt1:0-32500 | contig 85760 bp, 52 predicted proteins | sample 5559281 | NCBI WGS metagenome assembly JAABUT01 (sample SAMN10711880, study PRJNA513359) | rock metagenome | isolation source: Antarctica rocks | place: Antarctica: Victoria Land, Ricker Hills nord | collected 2016-01-04 | reverse complement strand
TTCGATGCAACGCGAAGAACCTTACCAGGGCTTGACATGCCGCTTATTCCCTCGAAAGAAGGAAGTGTTGCGAATATAAAAGCAACGCGGACACAGGTGGTGCATGGCTGTCGTCAGCTCGTGTCGTGAAATCTCGCGACCTTTAAAAGCAATTTTATTGAAAAATCCAGCTCATAACGGTGAAACCCTAACGTTAAAAGTCGAGGGCAATACCGTGGGAAGTTTAGCAAATTTGAGTTATGCATATTAATAAAGAATGTCAACAAGTTATTATCGGTACAATTCTTGGGGATGGTTATTTAAACTCTCGTGGAATTTTACAGGTAGAGCACGCAAAAAAAGATCGTGAATATGTTTTTTGGAAACACCAAGTTATGAATTGTATAGTTTCGGGACCTGTTTCTGAAGTCAAACGCATAGATAAGAGAACTAATAAAACGTATTATTCTTGTCGTTTTTATACAAAACCTGTTTTTTCTGAATATAGAACTGTTTTTTATCCTAATAATAAAAAAATTGTTCCTAGTAATATTGATCAGCTTTTAAATACTCCTCTTGCTTTAGCAACTTTATTTATGGATGACGGTGGGAAAGGTGGAAATACCCCTAAAGGTATGGTTTTTAATTTTTCTGGTTTCGATCAATCAGGGCAAGAAAGATTACGTAGTTGTTTGCATAGTAATTTTAATCTTATCACAACTTTTCACAAAACTGGTAAAAGTCAACAACTTTCTATACCAACAAGTGAAAACCAAAAATTTTTAGATATTGTTTCTCCTTTTGTGATACCTTCAATGCGGTATCGGCTTGCTATAACCCCGTAACGACTGAGGAAATTTTTTTATAAACTTTTATTTCTTAAAAGATAACCAGAAGGTTTTTGGAAAGGATACTAAGTTAAAAAAAAAAGTACGAGATGTTACTACTTTTTTTGTTTAAATTTTATTTAAATGAAAAAACTGTTTCATAACACGCTGGCCCTTGTTCCCAAGCAAGGTGAAGGTATAGTCTACCCCTTTAAGAAATTAGAGGATTTGACTTTTTTGTAATTCTTTACAAACAAGTTCATGGAGATGTTGGGTTAAGTCCCGCAACGAGCGCAACCCTTGTTGTTAGTTGATTACAAACTACCAAGACTGCCGGTGATAAGCCGGAGGAAGGTGAGGATGACGTCAAGTCAGCATGCCCCTTACGCCCTGGGCTACACACGTGCTACAATGGCCGGGACAATGAGCTGCAACCCCGCGAGGGCAAGCCAACCTCAAAAACCCGGTCTCAGTTCGGATTGCAGGCTGCAACTCGCCTGCATGAAGTCGGAATCGCTAGTAATCGCCGGTCAGCCATACGGCGGTGAATACGTTCCCGGGCCTTGTACACACCGCCCGTCACACCATGGAAGCTGGCTATGCCCAAAGTCGCTACCTCAACCTTTTTAGGAGGGGGGCGCCTAAGGCAGAGCTAGTGACTGGGGTGAAGTCGTAACAAGGTAGCCGTACTGGAAGGTGCGGCTGGAACACCTCCTTTTTAAGGAATTAATCACTATTTTAGAAAAGATGTATTATACAAAAAAGTTTTCTATTTTTTTCTATAATATATCTTTTCTAAGATCAAATTTCTGGTGTCTTTACTAAATTGGAACCACGCCAAACCATCCCGAACTTGGTCGTTAAACGTTTTAGGAGTAACAATACTGAAAGGGGGGCCTTTTGGGAAGATAGCTGGATGCCAGGAAATGTTATAACAACTTTTATAGATTTTATAAAACTGAAATAAGAATAATAGTATCGTTTTTCTGGTAGAAAAGAGTCATATTTTTGTTAAGAGTTCTTGACGGAGTAGCTCTACTTTTTGTAAATAATATATATTTTTATATAATGTTGTTATTTTAAAAATAATGTTTTTTTAAAATTGAATTCTGATAAAAATCTAAGAAAAAAATTATTTACAGTAAAAATGAAAATTTATTATTATATAATTTTCTTTGGTAAATAAAGTATCAAAGTTCTACCGGTAAAACTTATAAAATCTTATTCAAATTAAAAAAAAATATAAAAAGCGGGTATAGCTCAGTGGTAGAGCATCTCGTTGCCAACGAGAATGTCGCGTGTTCGAATCACGTTACCCGCCTTTTTAAAAGAATTTGATACAAAAACTTTTTTTTAACTATACAAAAAAATCAAAAAAGAGGAAAAATTGACTTTTTTTCAAATTTCGGGTAGAGGCAACATACTTGGAAAAAATTCCGCAAACAACTATACTTAAGGAAAAAACAATTAAATATTGAATCATATTCTTGGATTCAATTAAGTAAGAGGTGGCAATGTCAAGGGGTTACGCTTAATAAAAATAAAGGAAAGCCTTTTAAGGAATAGTTCGTCCAGTTTTTTTATAAGTTATAAGTTTAAGAGCTGAAACTTATAACTTATAAAAATAAGGAAGGTCTTATTGTTTTTTTTTTTTTTGGTAAAATTTTTATGAATCTATTGATTATTTTTAATTACGTTTTGCATAATACTAGAAACCATATCAGCTACAATTTTTCTACGTTCACTTTCTTCCCGCTCCCTAGTCTCAATACAATCTATGATGGCTTGAGCTTTATCTTCATTTGACACGTTTTTTTGTGTTATGTCAATTTTGTATTTCGATCCTGCACCAAAAACTTTATTTGCAGCTTTACGAAAAATCGGATCAACTGGACCAGGTTTTAAAGATTGCTCTTCCAAAGTAGCCACAATATCCAAATTTGATTGAAGTTCTGTTTGCTGATTATCTAAGGTACTGAAAAAATTTTCTAGTAGATTCAGCTTATTTTCTCCGAAACCGCTTTCGTTTAACAAACTTTTATCGATCGTTTTTGTTTGAAGTTCATTTAAATTATGGATTCCATATTTTTTAACTAAAAGATCAGCCAATGATTTTGGAAGCTTTATTTCATTTTTAGTTAAAAAATCATGAAGATTTTGTGCTTCCACGGTTTCAAATTCCGGCAATGCGCAACTATTACCAGTTAGGCTTTTATCTGTCGCTTTTTTGGTTAGTGCGCTATTATGCGTTTCTAAATATTCAAACTTGACAGGATTTTCTAAACCAAAATTAGTAAGGTTTTTTTCTTGTTGTTCTAAAGTTAAAAGCCGTAAAGAAGACGGAAGCTTACTACCGACATCCGTTAAACCAAGAAATTTGGCGTGCTTATACAAAACATCATCGACCAAATCTTGAGGTATCTCGTTTACAGAGGAAAATTTAGAACCAGTTTGTAAATGTTTTTCAAACAAAGTCTTAATCAAACTTTCTGGATTTAAAAGTTTATTTTCATCAGCAAGAGACAACTCATGTGTAAACTCTTTTATCTCATTAAAACGTAACTTAACAAAGCTCTCGTGCCGATCCTTAATGTTTTGAAGGACTTTAGCACCCTCAGGAGAACAAAATTCAGCCAATGTTTTTATAAAGGCCCCTCTTTCACCAGCAACTTTTCGAGCCACATCAGCACTTAAATCCATATTTTTTTTAATATTTTGACCTACAACAGTATTCCTTAAAACTTTACCATTAAATTGATCGTCTAAAGAAACTGGAGGTGAAAGCTGATTTTCCACTAAAGAATCAAGATTCTCTTGATCGCTAAGAAAAGCAAGTTCTGCATGATAAATCATATATTTTTCACGAGATGTTAAAGTAGGATACCTTTGGTTTAACTCTTTTCTTTTCACTTCGTGCGAAATACTATAAGCTTTGTTATAAGCTTCTGCTGGCATGTTATGTAATTGCGAAGGGGAACAATTATTAATTTTATCATGCACCCGTTTTTCCATAGTATTTAAAAAAGTGTCAAGACCTTGACTATAATTAATATCCTCAGGTTCTGCAAAATTAACCGTTTCCTTAGCAATGTGTGCAGGTATAGGTAATTCTACACATCGGGCGTGATCGTTGCTCGCTTTTGTGTTTAATAACCTTTGTTTTAGAGCAGCTCGTAAGTTTTTACGTAACCAATGATCCCCATCTATTTGGGATTCATATGTTAAAGGTCTAAGGGTCTGCTCTGTAGAGCCTACAAGACCTTCGATTAGATCTTTTTCCAAATTTTGTTTTTCTGTCATATCTAAAATGGTTGCGGTTAAAGTTGATATAACTTTGTTTTCTGGTTCAATTGCTTGAACTTTACTTAAAATATCTTCTGAACTTAAAGCTACTGTAAAAGAAAGAGGGTTGTTATTTTGGTTTTCTAAATTTCTTTTAATTTTACTACGTAAAGCTGGTGCTCTACTGTAAACAGAGTTGTTACAAAAAGTATTTAGATCTTTTTCATTTTTTTCCCCAGTAAAAGAGACTTTATAATCTTTTTCACTAATATTTTCAGCTGTTTCCAAAATTTTTACATATTCTGACAATTGATTTAATGTTTCTGGGTTGTTCATGTAAACTTCAAGATCTTGATTGCCAACACTCGAAATATTATTATTATCTACTGCTGTATTTAACTGATTAGCAATCTCGTGATGAATTAGCGAAGCAGCTTTATTATAGTGAGGTGATTCTAAAAGGTTATTTAAAAGGCTTGTATTATGAGCATTAGCAATTAAATTCGCTAAACCAGAAGCAACCAAATTCTCTGAATCTAAATTTGAGTCTTCTGAATCGATTTGTAAAATAGGTTGATTTGCTTTAATTGGATCACAGATTTCTTGTTCAATCTGGCTCATTTCACGAAAAAGCTGATGCGTTGGTAGAAAAGGATCTATAGAAAGAGACTCTTTCTGCAGATCTTGTCCCTCTCCTTTTGGGAGATATCTTTCTTTTTGAATTCGGTTACGTGTCTGGAAAGCATAATTTTGAGTTTCACTGGGTTTAACTTTTAATTTAGTTGAATCTGGATCTTTAGAATAAGAAAATTCAAAAGTTAGTCCCCAACCATAGGTAGCATCGTAAAGATCCGCCTCAGTCTGAAATAATTTCGCATCTGGTGGAATGTCTCCAATCGATTGAATAATTTCAACTCTAGAAGTTGGAATTGTAACACGTTGAGAAGTTGCTTGAGGAGCCTGAGCTCTTGGAATAAGAAAAAGACCTCTGTTTGGCAAAATATTTTGTAAATGCCAGCGTGCAGCGACCATACTAGTAAACTTATCTCCACTTTTTTGGATTAGAGAAGTTTCAGGTGTTTTTGGTGCAAATTGTTGTGTTATTCGACTTGTAACTCTTCGAAGAATATGAATATCGTGAAAATCGATTGTGGCAAACGAATAATTGCTAAGAGATGAAGAACACGATTCTTGAGCAACAAAATCATCTCTAACCACACACGTACCGGTTATGGGTTGAGCAACAAAATCATCTCTAACCACACACGTACCGGTTATAGGTTGACTAAAAAAGGCATACTTGCTTGTCAATGATGTTTTTTTGCTAAAAACACTAATGAGAGCAAGAGAAAGAAGTAATAAAGTTGTGCTAATAGATTGAACATTAACTTTTTTTATAAATTTAGAAAAAACACTCATTTGAAGTAAGTCAGATTATAAGATTTACGCGGAAGTCAGAGGATCGTCAAAATTGTACGCCATTAAAAATTCAGTTAAATCATCGAAATTTTTTTGATTCTCAATTAAAGATTTTGTTAAAGATTTCTCAACTTTTAAAAAATTTAAAAGATTAATAATTCCTTTTAAATCGCAATAAGAACTATTAAAACTGGATATTGTGTTAAAATATAGAAGGACTGCTATCTTAAATTGAGATTTGGTTTTTGTTTTTATTAAAAATTCTATAACATTGAGCTCATTCATTAAACTTAAAACAGAATTACTTATTTTCGGTTTAACAAAAATGGGAATAATGTTTACCCATTCTTCATAACCTAAAGACATATTTTTTTGTTTATAATTTATTTGTAAATAATTAAAAATAAGTGAAATGACTAATTGATTATAATCTATTTTTTTCAGTTTTTCAAATAAAATAAAAGTATCATTGGTTTCAGATATAAAATTATTATTAGAAAAAAAAATTAAATCAATAAGTTCATTGCTTGACTGACAAAAAGGAATACCATTTATTAATACATTAAGTTGTTCAGAATTACCAAGCCATAGAAAACGGTCTTTGTCTTTTTTAAGGAAAAGCTCTTGATTGAAAAAATTCTTTTTTTTATCTGTATCTTTTTGAAGTTCCATATTTTTTTTTACTTAAAGAATTTATAGATTTATAACAAAAATTTGAAACCTGACAAAAAATGCTTTGCATTTTTTGTCAGGTTTCAAATTTTTGTTATAAATCTATAAAAAAAGAAAAATTTTCGTATCCCTTAAAAGGTCAAATTCAATCGGTCTGTTAGTATGTCTCAGCTACAACCATTGCTGGCCTTACACCTGACACCTATCAAACGGCTTCTCTTGCCGAGACCTCTAGAGAGCACTAATCTTGAGGTGGGCTTCCTACTTAGATGCTTTCAGCAGTTATCCGCTCCGCACTTGGCTACCCAGCGTTTCCCGTTGGAACGAGAACTGGTATACTAGTGGTGCGTCCTTCTAGGTCCTCTCGTACTATGGAAGGCTCCTCTCAATGCTCTACCGCCTACACCGGATATGGACCGAACTGTCTCACGACGTTCTGAACCCAGCTCACGTACCGCTTTCATGGGCGAACAGCCCAACCCTTGGGACGTACTACCGCCCCAGGTTGCGATGAGCCGACATCGCATTATGTTAATTAAACTTGTGTGATCTTTTCAGGAAATTTATATAGCATACTTGGTACTAAATACAAAAAAATTAACTTTTTAAGTATTTCATAAGAAAAACTACTAATATAAATCCGCCATCCATCATCTTTTTTTTGAAGAGATGTTTTTAAGTAATACTTTTTACATAGTAGATGTGCTAATAATTCAACATCTTTGCGTAGAAAATTATCAGTACAAAAACGAAAACCTAAAGATTTTCCTTTCCATTTTTGTGCTCCATCATCCATATACCAATAAGCTATTGATCGAGGTGTTAACCATTTATGTATGAGCTTAGGTACTTTTTTCCTTTTACCATCATAAAACTGGTGTCCATAAAAACGAAAACAAGCATTTTGAGTAGTAGAAAAAGACCATCGAAAATACTTTTTACCCGTCTTTCGAGGGTCAACAAATTCAGATCGTATTGGTGGAGATAAAGTTAAATTTTTAAAAATGTCATAGAGATGGAAAAGATAATCTTTATGCTCTTCAGATTGAAGTACTCGCAACCGATAAGTTCTTCCATTTGATTCTGTTTGAAGAGAAGCATCACCTAAAAGTATACCTACTAAAATTTCACACTGAAGTGTGGTTAGTTTAGTTTTTGTCATATTTTTCACAAATTTAATGCAAACAACCAAAAATAAGCTCTGAACAAAATACCTTGCTTTAACAAAAAAGAATTGCCCTAACACTTTGTTATCTTTTCAGGATACATTTTTTTCTTAAAATAAAAAAAAAGATACGATTTGGCCAAAAGACATATTTTCACATTTGGTTTTGCCTTTTAGTCGCCTAAAAGATCAGACTATATCATCATCCATAACTTTTATATTAAGGATGTTCAGCGTGTAGTCGTTGAGGGGTTATACTTCTCTCCTTTTATCTACTTTAAGCGTTTAAAGTAAATCGAAATATAAAATTTCAAGAGTTGACGTAAACTTCCCTGCTGATAATCCGCACTTCATTTACTTTTACGAGCATTTATTATTTTTGATATTGCTTCGTCAAACAAGATACTCGGATTTCCCAGCATATAGCTAAATTCTCACAAACTTGTTTCCAAATTTGGACCCCAATTCGAGGTGCCAAACCTTCCCGTCGATGTGAACTCTTGGGGAAGATCAGCCTGTTATCCCTAGAGTAACTTTTATCCGTTGAGCGACGGCCCTTCCACTCGGTACCGTCGGATCACTAAGGCCGGCTTTCGCCCCTGCTCGACTTGTAGGTCTTGCAGTCAAGCTCCCTTATGCCTTTACACTCTTCGGCTGATTTCCGTCCAGCCTGAGGGAACCTTTGCACATCTCCGTTACCTTTTAGGCAAAAATGTTTAATCTATCTAATTTGAGACAAAAAAAAGCTATACACCCGTAAGATTTGAAACAAAAAAAGCGAAACTTTTTTTGTTTACATTTTTTGTCAGGTTTTTGTCTATAGCTTTTTTTGTTTTTCGTGGTAATGGAAACTTATATTGCATATCAGGAATGATAAAAGGATAAATACAATTTCTTAAAGTTTCATAAGTTTTACCTGAAATATAAATTTGATATGTATTTTTTTTTTGTTTACGAGGCCAACAATAAAGATTAAATTTTTCAGTTAACACATTACAAAGAAGTTGAACTTCAGCATGTGAAAAAGCTTGAGTATTAAGCAAAACTCCTTTACTTTGATATGATTTCATTGAGCCATCGTCCATGTACCAATAAGCTAATGCTCGTGGTGTTAACCATCTATGAATTAGTTTTGGTATAACTTTTTTCTTATCTTTATAAAACTGTTTTCCAAAAAATGTAAAAGTACTACTAGAAATTGTAGCAAATCTAATATTTGTACTTTTTGTTTGGTTGTTTTTATAGGTTACAAGTTTAAGTTGAGGAGAAGTTTTTACATAATTTTTAAAAACGTCATATAAATGTTCAATGTAAGCTTTATGTTTAATACTTTGTTCAAATTTAACACGATATGTTATTCTGTTATTTTGTGTTTCTAAATGTGCATCTCCCAAAATAACTCCAAACAAAACCTCTTTTTGCAATAGAGTGAGTTTACTATTCTTTTCCATTTTTGAAGCAAAAAAAACAAAATATACTTAGATTACCTAGTTTAATCTATTAACACTCACACTAACAAAAACATAAATCTTATTTAAAACAAAAAAAGCTATAAACAAAAATATTATTTTTGTTAAGCTTTTTTTGTCAGGTTAAGCTTTTTTTGTAAGGTCAGTGTTTCAAACCTTGAAACAGATTAAACTAAGCTTATAGTCGCCTATAAGTTCAGACTATATTATCATCCAAAAGCAAATAAAACCGACTAGTAACAAAAAATATTTTTTTGTCTTGGATGTTCAGCGTGTAGTCGTTGAGGGGTTATACAATTTACATTAAAGTAAAGAGTAAACTTCCCTGCTGATTGTCCGCACCAATATAGTGTTACTTTTTTAGTACTTTTTTTGTAAGTACTTTAGTCATATTGGATACTAAATTCCTTCTAAATTTACAGTAACGAAAAAAATAAATTTATAGAAAACGGATCTTCCAGCATATAGCTAAATTTGCCTTCTATTTTACAATAGAAGCGTCCCATAATTTAAGACGACCGCCCCAGTCAAACTGCCCACCTGAAACTGTCAAGCGTCCTGATTCAAGGATCGCCATTAGAATTCTAGCTTCTCCAGAGTGGTCTCTCACTGATGGCTCCAGCTCCCCCGGAAGGGAACTATCAACGCCTCCCACCTAGACTGCGCAAAAAAAGCCCAAATTCAATTCCAGGCTACAGTAAAGCTTCATAGGGTCTTTCTGTCCAGGTGTAGGTAGTCCGCATCTTCACGGACATGTCTATTTCACCGAGCCTCTCTCCGAGACAGTGCCCAGATCGTTACACCTTTCGTGCGGGTCAGAACTTACCTGACAAGGAATTTCGCTACCTTAGGACCGTTCATTTATGTTAACAAAAAAACCACTATAAACAAAAAAGGTTTTTGAAAGACCCTTTGGATTATGTCAGTTGTTTTTTGTGCTTTTACTCTAAGTATGCTTTATAAAAGTAAAAAGCCTCTATGTTACCATAGAGATCGGACTATATCATCATTCAAAACCTGACCTTACCTGACAAAAAATTTCATTTTTTGTTTTAAAATGGGAAGCATTTGAAACTCAGGTCAGTATTTTTGTTAGAATGTCTAGCGTAAAGTCTCTGAGGATTTTTCCATAAATATAAAGCTTTGATAAATTATTTGATCTGTATTTGTAATTCGAGTTTTTCTAAATTTATTAAGTTTTAAACGAAGTTGTAAAAACTTTTCTAAATCTGTTTCAGTTTGAATTTTTGTTTCTAATAGATTGAATGCTTCTTGAAAAACTCGAAACTCTTCTTTTTTTTTGTTAGATAGAAACTTATATTTTCTAAAAAAAGGAATAACGAAATCTTTTAAAGTGTTTCGACTTTGTACTTCTAAAGTATAAAACTTTGGTTTAGATTTTCGAATCACCCCACATCCAAGGTATTTTTTACAAACTTCAAGAACTACAATATCATTATTGCTTACGTTAAAATGCAGCCCAAACTTCCATTTAGAGGGATAATCGTTTCGTTTTCGTGCACTAATAAAAAAACTTCCTTCACCATCCACGAATCCTGCGATATAATGTCCTTTATCTGGTGGAACTTGATCAATATGTCTTGCTTTATTTTTCATGAAAATCTTTCCTGCTGATGGCCTCTCCTCTCTACATTGTCACTGTTATAATTGCCATTCCCTTACATCACCTTGTAACAAAAATAATATTTTTGTTATCAAGTGATCTATGAATTTTAAGACAGAAAACTGTCAATTACTTTAAAGCTTTTTTTAACGAGTAGCAGAGAATCTTCAAGATTTTCCAGCACATAGCTAGATTTTATAACTACAAAAGTCTATAGTTACGGCCGCCGTTCACCGGGGCTTCGGTTGTCAGCTTTCTCAGACTAAAGTCTAAGTAACCAACTTCCTTCACCTTCCGGCACTGGGCAGGCGTCAGCCCCCATATATTGTCTTACGACTTAGCGGAGACCTGTGTTTTTGGTAAACAGTCGCCTGGGCCTGGTCACTGCGGCCCTCTTAATTGAGGGCACCCCTTCTCCCGAAGTTACGGGGCCATTTTGCCGAGTTCCTTAGAGAGAGTTATCTCGCGCCCCTTGGTATACTCTACCTACCTACCTGTGTCGGTTTCGGGTACGGGTAATTTTTAAGTATTGGAAGTTCGAGCTTTTCTAGGAAGTTTGACAACTAATTGAGTTTCATTTTGAATTTGAGCAAAGCTCTCATTTTTGAATTTGAGCAAAGCTCTCATACAGGGAATAAAACCGTATCACGCCTCAGCTCAAGAATAGTTTTTATTCTATCTCTCATCACCTCGTAACAAAAACGAAGTTTTTGTCAAACGTTTCCGCCAACATCCAATATTGACCAACTGTTCCCTCCTCCGTCCCTCGGTACCACTCAAAAATTAGTACAGGAATATTAACCTGTTTTCCATCGACTACGCCTCTCGGCCTGGACTTAGGTCCCGACTAACCCCCCATGGACGAGCCTAGTGGAGGAAGCCTTAGGTTTTCGGGGCATTGGATTCTCACCAATGTTTTCGTTACTCAAGCCGACATTCTCACTTCCGCTTTGTCCACACCAACTTACGTTGGAGCTTCACCCTAGAGCGGAACGCTCCCCTACCGTAATATCAAAATTTGATATTACCCACAGCTTCGGCAGACCGCTTAGTCCCGTTCATTTTCGGCGCAAGAACGCTCCACCAGTGAGCTATTACGCACTCTTTAAAGGGTGGCTGCTTCTAAGCAAACCTCCTGGTTGTTTCAGCATTCTCACCTCCTTTGCCACTTAGCGGTCATTTTGGGGCCTTAGCTGGTGATCTGGGCTGTTTCCCTCTCGACGATGGAGCTTATCCCCCACCGTCTCACTGGTTAACGGAAAGCAATGCCTAGTATTCTTAGTTTGCTACGATTTGGTACCGCTCTCGCAGCCCGCACCGAAACAGTGCTTTACCCCTAGGCAGCCCATCGTTAACCGCTGCGCCTCAACGCATTTCGGGGAGATCCAGCTAGCTCCGAGTTCGATTGGCATTTCACCCCTAACCACAACTCATCCGCCGATTTTTCAACATCGGTCGGTTCGGACCTCCACTTGGTTTTACCCAAGCTTCATCCTGGCCATGGTTAGATCACCCGGGTTCGGGTCCATAAGAAGTGACATTGAAACAAAAATATTATTTTTGTTCTTTTTCGCCCTATTAAGACTCGCTTTCGCTTTGGCTTCGGGTTTTTCCCTTAACCAAGCCACTCCTTATAAGTCGCCGGCTCATTCTTCAACAGGCACGCGGTCAAACTTAGAAAAAATTAAAATCTTTTCCTGTTCTCCCACTGCTTGACAGCTTACGGTTTCATGTTCTATTTCACTCCCCTACAGGGGTTCTTTTTCACCTTTCCCTCACGGTACTATTTCACTATCGGTCATCCAAAAGTATTTAGCCTTACGAGGTGGTCCTCGCTGATTCACACGGGATTTCACGTGCCCCATGCTACTCGGGATAAGAATTGTTTTTAGTCATTTAGCTTTAAACTACCGGACTTTCACCGTCTATGGTGCAGGATTCAGCTGCTTCGTCTAGCTAAATATTCTATTTGAATTAAAAATATTTTTTAGTTATTATGACAAAAAATGCTTGACAAAAAAAGCTATAGACAAAAATATTATTTTTGTCTATAGCTTTTTTTGTCAGGTCAGTGTTTCTAAAACATATTTTTTTTAAATAAAAACAAATATTCTAAAAAACTTTGTTTCTTCCCACAACCCCGATTCGAAAATATCGAATCGGTTTAGGCTGTTCCCAGTTCGCTCGCCGCTACTACGGGAATCGCGTTTGCTTTCTTTTCCTCCGGCTACTAAGATGTTTCAATTCACCGGGTTGTCTCTTTCCTTTCTATGAATTCAAAAGGAAGTACAAGAGGTTACCCTATTCGGGAATCTCCGAATCATTGCTTGTTTCCAGCTCCTCGAAGCGTTTCGTCGGTTTCCACGCCCTTCATCGTCTTTGGATGCCTAGGTATCCACCGTAAGCCTTTCTATCTTTGACCTTTTCTTTTATAAAAATCTTTTAAAAGGTTTTCTAACAAAAACTGAAACAAAAATAGAAACCTGACAAAAACAAAAATAATATTTTTGTTTCAATTCTTATTTTTGTCAGCATTTTTGATGCTTTTAAAATCCTAAACAAACCTTCGGTTTGTCAAGATTTTCACTGCAAAGGTTTTTGTTTGATAGTCTCCCTTTTTTGTTAGATTTTATAAAATTTTTTCTGGTAAGATTTAAATGAGAAAATTAAAAATCTTTACAATATAATTTTTTGTAAAGGCTTTTAATTTTTTTAATTCTCAACACTTTTACAATATCCTGAATACTAATATTCTGTCAATCCAGTCCGCCTCTCTTAAAATTGTATTCTATATTTTTTAAATATAATGTTTTCAAAATTTTTACGTAAAATTCAATAGTATATATATCATCTATTAAAGGTTTAAAAAATTAAGTTCAAATAGTAAATCTAAAACGACTTTTGTACTTTTAAGGGATACGAAATTTTAGTTTTACAACTATTTTTTTACATCACAATTAAATTTTAACAATAATAACGATTATTTAAGAAAAAATGACATTATACTTGCCAAAGTAAGAAAAATTTTAGTCGTTAAATCTGAGTAGGGATAATTGTGTGGGAAACTTGTCTTTTTCGGCCAAAAATTATTAAAGACTGGTTTTGTTTTAATATTTTTTTGTCTACTATCAAGTGGTCACCACTTATAGTTTTAGTTTGGCACCGAAGATTCATATTAAGTTCTTCTGTGTCTCTTTTACAATTTTCAAAAAATGTATCGATGGTATCACCTTGATTGAAATTTTTTTTATTTTGTTTTTCCTTAATAGTTGTCGCACCTGAAACCTGACAAAAAATGTCTGACAAAAAAAGCTTAACAAAAATAAGATTTGAAACAAAAAAAGCTTAACAAAAATAAAATTTTTGTCTATAGCTTTTTTTGTCAGGTCTATAGCTTTTTTTGTTAAGCATTTAAAACAAAAATATTATTTAAAACAAAAAATGCTTAACACTGACAAAAAATGTGAAGCATTTTTTGTCTATAGCTTTTTTTGTCAGGTCTATAGCTTTTTTTGTTAAGCATTTAAAACAAAAATATTATTTAAAACAAAAAATGCTTAACACTGACAAAAAATGTGAAGCATTTTTTGTCAGTGTCAGACATTTTTTATCAGGTTTTTGTTTCAAATATTATTTTTGTTTTGGTGTTAGTTTCAAATTCAAAAAGTAAATCATTTTCTATACCTCGTCTCAGCTTTGTATCTTGCTCATGAATATAACTCATGAATATAACCAGGTTTTACCATGATTTGCCTTATCTTTTTGATTGTTGTTTTACAAAGTAAAATAAAAAAGTAAAACAACAATCAAAAAGATAAGGGGTCCCTAAAGGGACCTACAAAAACTTGAGACAAAAATTGAAACCTGACAAAAAATGTAAAGCATTTGAAACAAAAAAAGCTTGAAACAAAAAAAGCTATAGACCTGACAAAAAAAGCTATAGACAAAAATCTTATTTTTGTTAAGCTTTTTTTGTTTCAATCTTATTTTTGTTAAGCTTTTTTTGTCAGGCTTTTTTTGTCAGGCTTTTTTTGTCAGGTCAGTATTTTTGTCATAACTGCATTTTTTGTTAAGTTTTTGTTAGAACTTTGTTTTAGATTTTAACTGCATTTTTTGTTAGATTTTTGTCCTAATCGGGCCTTACAAAAACAATATTTTTGTTTGACCCTAAACAAAGAATACAGCAATTTTTTTATAATGTATTAGTCATTTTTGGTTGTAAGATATCGTTTCGTTTTACAAGTTGAGTCCACCCTAATCCTTGAAGTGATTGATTTCGTCGTAAAGGACGTGTTACAAGTTCTAAAATATCTCGTGAATTTGTAAAACCATGAATTTGAGCAAAGGTAAATTCTACTGACCATTTAGTACTAATTCCTCGAGCTTCTAATGGATTTGCATGGGCCATTCCAGTAATAGCTAGATCGGGTTGAAGATCTCGTATTCGCTGAATTTGATTGTAATTGTCTGGTTTTTCTACAATTCGAGGCATCGGTACATTCATTTCATAACAAGTTTTTTCTAATAAAGCGAGTTCACTTGCTTGAAATCGTTTGTCCATATAAGGAATACCAATTTCGTATACGATCATGCCACAACGTATTAAAAATCTAGCTAAGGAAACCTCTAATAGATTGTCTCCCATAAAAAAAACAGATTTTCCTTTAACTAACTCTAAATATTCTTTTAAACCTTTCCAGATGGTAGTTTCACGTTCGTCAAGACCATGTGGCTGTATACCAAAAACAGAACAAATTTTTTCAATCCATGCACGTGTGCCATCAGGTCCGATTGGAAAAGGGGCTCCAATAAGTTTACATTTTTGTCGACGCATCAAAGTGGTGGCTGTTCTACTTAAAAAAGGATTTACACCACAAACATAAACCCCTTCTCCTAAAATAGGAAGATCAGTATATCGTTGAGATGGGAGCCAACCAGAAACTGTAATTCCTTGTTTTTCAAGTTCTAATGTTAGTTGAGTTGTTACTGTACTTGGTAATGATCCAAAAAGAACTAATGGAGGGTGATTCGTTTTTTTTGTAGGAAGTGGTGACACTGACCCTGACAAAAAATGCTTTGCATTTTTTGTTTCAAATTTCGTTTTTGTTAGAGTTGTTTGAGATTCTTGAGAAACCGAAGGTTTATTAGAAGTTTCATTTTTTGATTCTTTTTGTGCAGGATATTTTTTTGCAAATTGAAAAAAATTTTGTACTAATGTATTCTTTAAAAGTTTCTGATTTTGCCCTTCTTTTAATCCAGATAAAAAAGTTTTTGGCGAACTTTCTGACAAAAAAAGCGAAGCTTTTTTTGTTTCAGTGGTGTTTTCGTTTTTATTTTTAGAGCCCTGTCCCATTGCAAGTAAAGGCAAATCACTTGAGCGGAGCTCTACAGGAACTTCGTTTGAAACAAAAAAAGCTTCGCTTTTTTTGTCAGTGTTAGAATTCACATTTTTTTCTTTTGTTGGACATCGATGTGCCATTGCAGCTAAAACTGTGTCTTCACCTTGAGTAAAAGCATAGTCTAAACCATTTGCTCGAGCAACAACAAGAGGTATTCCAATTTCTGCTTCTAATCGAGGAGCCATGCCCTCTAAATCCATTTTAATAATTTCTGTAGTACAAGTACCAATCCAGACAATTACGCTAGGGTTTCTATCTTGTTTTATTTGCAAACAAAGACGTTTTAATTCTTTATAGTCATTCAGTTGTGCTGAAATATCTCCTTCTTCTAATTCGGCCATTGCATATCGAGGTTCTGCAAAAATCATTACCCCTAAAGCATTTTGTAAGAAATACCCACAAGTTTTTGTCCCTACAACCAAAAAAAAGCTATCTTCGATTTTTTGGTATAACCAAGCTACACAGCTAATAGGGCAAAAAGTATGGTAATTTCCAGTTTCACATTCAAAAGTTAACTTTTCAGATAAGGCTGTAGACATACTTTTAATTTTCTCCCTTCACTTTTCTTCTCGAAAGAGAAGAAACTAGATAAAACAAATTTTTTGCAGAATTCTAATAAATTTGAGACAAAACTTGATAAAATTGCAGTTCTGACAAAAATACTGACCTGACAAAAAATGCTTTGCATTTTTTGTTTTAAATAATATTTTTGTTTCAAATGCCTAACAAAAAAAGCTATAGACAAAAATATTATTTTTGTTAAGCTTTTTTTGTCAAGCATTTTTTGTCAGTCTTTAAAGCTTTTTTTGTTTCAAATGATATTTTAAAGACTGACAAAAAATGGAAAGCATTTTTTGTCAGGTTTATTTAACATTGCAAACATCGCAGACGTTGCCTTCTAACATTGCAAGAAAAAACATTGAAAAAGAAAGCTTAACAAAAATATCAAATAAAGTTTTTATTTGATATTTTTGTTAGGCGATATTAGTAGCTTTATTTTTTATGTAAAAACAAAAAAAATACTTTATTTTTTATGTAAAAACAAAAAAAATACTTTATTTTTTATGTAAAAACAAAAAAAATACTTTATTTTTTATGTAAAAACAAAAAAAATAAAGTATTTTTGTCAATATTTTTATAAAGTTTTGGTTAGAGTTTTTGTTTTACTCCATAAAATACAACCCTAGAACAACACATAACAAAGACTGCTTCTTTTGTTAAAACAATAAAAAAAAAATCGTTTTATTAGAATTTTTCGTTTCAGTTTTTGTTATGTAGGCATTTAAGATTTATAAATTTTTCTTGAGACAAGTAAACTCTATTTAGTAGTTTTTAACAAAAACTTAAAACAAAAAAGTAAAACAACAACCCTGACAAAAAAAGCTTTTCTGTATCTTTTCTTTCAGAAAAAATACAAAAAGATAAGGTTTTCCAACAAAAACGAAGTTTAAAACAAAAAAAGCTTTTTGTCAGGTTTTTGTTTCAGGTTTTTGTTTGGATACTAATATTTTTGTTTCAGTTTTTGTAGGTTTTTGTTAGAAAACCCAAACAAGAACTTCGTTCTTGTAGGGTTTCCTCCCTTTTGAAAATAATTTTTAAACCATCATAAAATCCAAAACATCTTCACTTGATTCATTTTGATTTTTTTGGGGATTTAAATAGAAATCAGAGAGTAAGCTAAACAACTCACGATCTCCCAATTCTCTTGGAACAACACCTTCAGGTTGTGATAACAATTGATCAGCAATATTTAAGTAAAAATCACAAACATAATTTAAAGAGCTTTCAGATTCTGCCATTTCAAATAAAGTTTTTCCTTTTACACGTGAAATTCTTATGTCTTCAATTAAAGGTAAAACTTCTAAAACAGGCATTGGGCAAGCTTCTACATATTTATCAATTAAATCACGCTTTGCTGTTCGATTACCTACTAATCCAGCTAATCGTAATGGATGAGTACGTGCTTTTTCACGAACCGAAGCGACAATTCGATTTGCAGCAAATAACGCATCAAATCCATTGTCAGTAATAATTATGCAATAATCTGCATAATTTAAAGGAGCAGCAAATCCCCCACAGACAACATCACCTAAAACATCAAACAGAATAACATCATATTCATAAAAAGCATTTAATTCCTTTAATAATTTTACTGTTTCACCAACAACATAACCTCCACAACCTGCACCTGCAGGAGGACCACCGGCTTCTACACAATCGACTTCACCATAACCTTGGTATATAACATCCTCAGGCCAAACATCCTCATAATGATAATCTTTTGCTTGTAAAGTATCGATAATTGTTGGAATTAAAAAACCCGTTAATGTAAAAGTACTGTCATGTTTTGGATCACAGCCAATTTGTAAAACTTTTTTACCACGTCTTGCTAAAGCGATAGAAATATTGCAACTTGTTGTTGATTTTCCAATACCGCCTTTCCCATAAACTGCTAATTTCATATAAATCTCTCCTAAAAAATGTTGTTTATTGATACCTAAATTTTCTAAGGTTTATTAATGCTTTAATTTGCCTAGTTGAACAAATCTTTAACAAAGACTTGACAAATCTGAATAAATCTTCTATGAATGCTATTGTTTAAGGTAGTAAAACAATAGCAACAATTGTTTTCTAACAAAAACCATTATTTCCCTTATCTTTTCTGTATCTTTTCCCTTATCTTTTCTGTATCTTTTCCCTTATCTTTTCTGTATCTTTTCCCTTATCTTTTCCACGGGAAAAGATACAGAAAAGATAAGGGAAAAGATACAGAAATAATTGTTGCGCTTCTTTTGTTTTACGTAGTAAAACAACAGCAACCATGCAAACTTCTAAAAAAACTTGAAACAAGCACTAAAACAAAAACCTATCAAAACTCGGCTTACAAATCTTAAACAAACCTTTGCAGTTATGACAAAAATCTTATCTTTGTCATAACTGCAAAGGTTTGTTTAAGATTTGTACGTCCTACAAAAATGGTATTTGAAACACTGACAAAAAATGGAAAGCATTTTTTGTCAGTGTTTCAAATATTATTTTTGTTAAGCTTTTTTTGTCAGGCATTTTTTGTCAGGTTTGGTATTTTTGATAAAAAAGTTTTTATCAGATTTTTTATGCAAAGCAAAGTGCTGTATCTTTTCTTTTTTAGATCGCAAATAAAAAATATTAGTTTATTTCAAGTTTTAACATTCCATACATCAAAAAGAAACCAAACTCGATGTAAGAAGCTAATGTTTAGGATGTATGGCTTACAAATCGAAGATTTGTTTGTTCCACGATAAAAGATTCTTTTGATAGCAATGTTAAGCACAAATACTTGTTTCTTGTTTTTTAATTACTTGATAACTGTATAAAAAAGCAACTTTTTAAATAGTTATCAAAACAATTTATTTGTCTGCAGTTTTCTAACAAAAACCGAAACAAAAAATGCAGTTATGACAAAAAATGCAGTTAAAATCTGAAAGATTTTAAAAGCACGATACTACTGACCTGACAAAAAAAGCTATAGACAAAAATCTTATTTTTGTTAAGCTTTTTTTGTTTCAAATTATATTTTTGTTTCATCTTGACAAACCATTAACAAAAACCTGACAAAAATATGATTTTTGTCAGGTTTTTGTTTGGATAGTAAGATTTTTGTTTCCATTTTTGTCTCAAGTTCTTGTAGGCTTTCACCCAAAGCTTCTTTTCATTATTTTGTTTCTCTTTGTACTTATTTTATAAGCATTTGTTTATAAAAATCAAATATAAGTTTTACTTTTTTTATTATAAAATAAGATATGAGCGAAATTTTAAAATAAAGAATTATTATTAAATTTAAATATTGTTTTTATAAAAAATATAGCAATTAAATATTTTTTTTAATAAAAATTTTACTATATAACAGATAAGACAATTCTATGTAATTTTTTATGATACTATAAAAATAATTAAATATTATAAATAAAGAAAAAATCATTTATTTCTTTTTACCTCTTATAAAAAGTAAAGATACTATTTTATACTTTCGTTCAAATTGAAAACAAAAGTATTTTTAGTTTATATAAAATTATTTATTACTGTGAAATTGATTTCTATAATTAGAAAAAAAAAAGATAAGATCTTTGTTAGAATTAAGATAATAAAAAAAGGTCTTTCTTTTTTGCTCAATTTTAAAAATCCTTTGTTTAAAGTTTTATTTTTTGCTTCCTTCTAAGTTTTACAAATATTTTTAAATTTTAAAATTTTTGAGATATTACCTGTCTATAAAATAAGTAGATACAAAAAACACTGCCAAAAACGTAACAAAAAACTAACCTGACAAAAAATGCATTGCATTTTTTGTCAGGTTTTTGTTTCAAATTTTATTTTTTTTCAAGTTTGCAGTAAAACAAATTTGTAATATTTAAATTAAGTTCAAGTAAAGATGCAAAATTGATGAAAATTCAAAAAAAAATTCCTTTGGGGACACAGACTTTAATTTTGCATTGAAAAGAGGGAAAAAACTAAACTTATCTTCTAAAAAAAGCTTCTGATTGATATTTATAAAAGTCTTTTTGCTGATAGGACTTTTTGCTATATAATCCAAAGCTTTAAAAACTTTAATTCAGGTAAAAGAAGGTCGTTTTATAACTATAAAAGTTTATATTTGAACAATCTTCAAGTAAAAAACCCGACCTATATGGTTTCACCCTAAAGTAGGAAGAAACCACATCTATTTAAAAGCAAATTAGCTATTTTTATTTGCCTTTTTTGAGATTGTTGTCTTTTTACTTTTTTGAGCAAAACCAAATCTGACAAAAAATGCCTGACAAAAAAAGCTTAACAAAAATAATATTTGAAACAAAAACCTGACAAAAAATGGAAAGCATTTTTTGTCAGTGTTTCAAATGAAGTCTTTGTTAAAACTCCATCACTTTTAAGTAAAGATGATGTTAAAAAAAATTGCAGGTTTAATAATAAGCTTTTAACAAAAACCTCTAACAACAAAATTGATAAAAATACAAAACAAAAAGAACCTGTTTGATTATGGGTTCAAGGTGAAACCTGACAAAAAATGCCTGACAAAAAAAGCTTAACAAAAATAATATTTGAAACACTGACAAAAAATGGAAAGCATTTTTTGTCAGGTCTCAAGCTTTTTTTGTTAAGTATTTGAAACAAAAAATGCTTTCCATTTTTTGTAAGTGTTTCAAATATCATTTTTGTTACACCTTGACTGACAAATCTTAAACAAACCTGACAAAAAATTAAAATCTGAAAGATTTTAAAAGCACTTGAAACAAAAAATGCAAAGCATTTTTTGTCAGTGTTTCAGGTTTGTTTAAGATTTTAACTGCATTTTTTGTCAGATTAGTCAAGATGTAAAAAAGATAATGTTGTATCCCTTAAAAAAATACAAGATGATTTCAATTTTTGTTAAAAACTTTTTGTCTTTAGGTTTATTATTAAACTAGATAATACACTAAAAAAAATCCTGAACTATTTATATTTAACCTTATGGACTTTTTAAAGATTCAAACTTTGTTAGGAAATTTTTCTTTCTCTATTTTATTTATATTAATGCTATTTTTTTTTATTGAATCAAACTTTAAATGGATTTCAAAATTTCACTCCTTAGCTTTTTTTGGAATAATAGCAGCCAATATATCATTAACTTTGTTACTATTATTTCGCTGGGTGGAAGAAAATCACTTTCCATTGAGTAACTTATATGAATCACTTATTTTTTTATCTTGGAGCTTTACAACAATTCATATTGTTTTAGAAAAAATAACTGATAGTAAAATAATTGGTGTTGTTATTTCGCCAATTTCATTATTCACTAATGCTTTTGGGAATTTTAGTTTACCTTCTGAAATGCAAAAAGCTAGTTCTTTAGTACCAGCACTGCAATCTAATTGGTTAATGATGCATGTTACTATTATGATGTTGAGTTATGCTGCATTAATAACCGGTTCTTTATTTGCTTTTTGTTTTTTAATTATAACGCATTTTGAAAACAAGAAAGCTAGAAATGATTTTGTTTACATTAATGATGTAACGGGTCTGGAAACGAGTACAGATTTTGATACAGTTTTAGAAAAAAATAATAAAAACTTAATAAAGCCTCTAACAAGCCTTGACAAACAGTTAACAAAAACAAAGTCTTTATCGTTATGGGGCAGGGGTCCCAAAGAAGCAAAGGTTTCTTTGAGGTCTATTTCAAACGATTATTCTAAAATTTCTACCAATCTTGATAATTTAAGTTATCGGACTTTAGGTCTTGGGTTTCCGCTTTTAACTATTGGTATTTTATCCGGAGCGGTTTGGGCCAACGAAGCTTGGGGTTCGTACTGGAGTTGGGATCCAAAAGAAACATGGGCCTTTATAACTTGGCTTATTTATGCTATTTATTTACACACTCGAATAACAAAAGGTTGGCAAGGTACAAAACCTGCTCTTATAGCAAGTATAGGTTTTATAGTTGTTTGGATTTGTTATCTTGGTGTTAATTTATTAAGTAAGGGTCTTCATAGCTATGGTTGGGTTCAATCTATTACCAATAATGTATAAAAAGCTTTTTTAATTTTGTGAATAATAATTTTCAATATTATTTCTTTCTAAAGCTTTCTTTTTAAGTCGATTAAGGTTTTTTTATAATGAGAGAAACTTATATAAAACAGTTTATAAGTTATTTACTTAATTTGGTAGCAAAAATTATTTTATTTTTATCTTTAAACAAAAAATGCAAAGCATTTTTTGTTTAAAGCAGCCAATTTTTATAATTTTTGTAACTGTAAAATTTGGAATTCAAACAATTAGCCCGCTTTTAACGATTTAATGATCGTTTTACGAACAATTTTTCTCATATTTTTGTTTATATTACAAATTATTCGTATTATACTCTTAATTCTTGTAATTATTTTTATTCTTCTCTACAACACTGAGCACAGTAGATTATCTTAATTTACCCAAGGTTTTGGGCTTGCTAAAAAATACGGTAAAGCTGAAGTAACTGTGAAACTTTTTATCTGGACTTTAATAAGCTTTTTTTTAATAATTACTCTTTTTATAGGAAGGCTTTATCAATATCAATAAGACAAAAAGTGAAACCTTACAAAAAATGCCTGACACTCGCTTGAGACAAAAATATTATTTTTGTTAAGCTTTTTTTGTTAAGCATTTGAAACAAAAACAAAAACCTGACAAAAAATGCTTTGCATTTTTTGTCAGTGTTTCAGATATTATCTTTGTTACTTTACGTCAACAGGTAAAACCTTTGTTAATTTACGTCAATAGGTAAAACCTTTGTTAGTTTACGTCAATAGGTAAAACAAATAGAAAAATACTTTGTTTAATTTTTGCTAAGGTTATACTCATTTTTTGGTGCCCTACTCTACCAAAATCTTAAACAAAATTCTAACAAATTAAAATTTTTTTTCCCATTCAATCAAAGCAAGTTTTGTCTTATTGTTTTTGGTTTTACTTAAAGAAAGCGATTATCCGGCATCGAAGGCAAACTAGATTGTTTAAGCACACCTCTAGAAACCTTTTGAGAATATTTTTTTTTTCACGTTTTTCACTTGATTCAATCGATTCCGTTACCTGGCCTCTTTTCTCTTCAGGTAGCTCTAATCCCGATATACTTCTTTCACCAAAACGTTTCACAGGCACTTTACTAGTTCGACCTTGCTCAGCCTTTAAATTAAGCAGTGCTTCAATTGCAGCTAGCTCAGATTGAGATTGAATTGAAATTTATTGAAAAGAAGAAAAACCTTCTTGATTTCGAAATGAAGCTTCTTGATAAGTCAGGTTAGAAATATGAGATTCTACAATACTGTACTTTTTATTTTCTACAACTGGAATTACACTACGAATACGAAGAGTCACAGGGTAAGAAACATTACGTGGAAAAAGTAAGAACCCTCCTTTAAGAGTAGAAAAAGATAGTTCGAGCATAAAAGGGTTTTGCATCACTTGCGCGCATAAAGGATCAAAGTTCTGTTCCAAAGGAGGTGCATTTGGTATAAAAAGTTTAGAAGAGAAAACTGTTACAAAAATTAATTTAGAAAAAGCCCAAACAAGAACTTTGTTCTTACAGGCTCAAACAAAAATATTAGTATCCAAACAAAAACCTGAAACAAAAACGAAAATTTTTTCTCAAGTTTTTGTTTCAGGTTTGTTTAAGATTTTAAAAGCACGATAAAGTCTTAACAAATAATAACAAAAAAAAGAAAATTTTCAATTATTTTATTTTAAAACCAACTATTTTTTTAATTAAAAAATTATTTGTATTTAAAAAAAGTAGTTAAAGTAGAAAGAATTTCTAACTGATTTTTTAAGATTATAATAGTTTTTAAAATAAAAAAAATTGTGCCAACTTCTGCAAAAAAGTTATAGATTTTTATAAAATTATTTAAAGTTATGATATTTCCCAAATCTATAGATTTTTTGATAATTATTAAAGCTTTTTTGTATTTATCTTCCTTGAATAAAAAAAGTCTTATTTTATAATAAATTGAAAAACCAAATTTAATTAGAAAAGTAAAAGAAATATAAATTTTGAATATAAAAGTAAAAACAGTCAAAAAATATGAAACAGAAATGAGAAAAAAGCTGTTTTCTAGCTTATATTCAAGGTTTATATAAGGTATAAAAACCTTAAAATAAAAAGAGTTTATAAAATACTGTAGATATTTTAAATAAATCTTAGGACAAAGAGAATAAAATTTTAGATAAATAAACTAAAATTTCGTTGAACAAAAATAAGTGTTACAAAAAAAAAATTAAAACCAACTTTGCGAAAAAACGAAGCGATAAAAAAATTCAATATTAAAAATTTTATCATAATTAAAAACCAATAATAAAAACTTTTTATTGACTTACAAATCTTTTACAAAAACAAGTTTTTGTAAAAGATTTGTAAGCCTTTTAACATTACATACATAGCCGCGAGCTTCTTTTTTCGATAAAAAAAAGGCAATGTTTGAGTACTAGAAGAAATATAAAAAGTTTTCGTACTAAAAGTATCGTTTTTAAAAAGAAAAAAGAAGCTGTCAGGTTTTTATTTTTAATCTCTGAGAACTTTAATTTAAAAATAAAAAGTAAAAAACCTTTAACCTAGAAAAATAATTATTAAAATAGTCCAAGAGTTAAAGAAATATCAATAGGTAATGTAGCACCAATCCCTAACCAAATAGAAGCTACTGTACCAATTAAAAAAACAGCAGTTGCAACAGGTCGACGGAAAGGGTTTTGAAATTTATTAATATTTTCAATAAAAGGAACAACTATTAAACCTGCTGGTACGGCTGCCATTGCTAAAACTCCTAATAATTTATTAGGAACAGTTCGTAAAATTTGAAATACAGGGTAGAAATACCACTCAGGCAGAATCTCTAAAGGTGTAGCAAAAGGGTTTGCAGGTTCACCAATAACTGCTGGATCTAAAACAGCTAATCCAATAATACTTGCAAAAGTTCCTAAAATAACTACTGGAAAAATGTAAAGTAAATCATTGGGCCAAGCGGGCTCACCATAATAATTGTGACCCATTCCTTTAGCTAATTTAGCTTTTAAAACTGGATCTGATAGGTCTGGTTTTTTTGTTACAGCCATAAAAATTGATCTCCTTTTTTTAACAAAGCTCCACAAAATAATTATTTTGTGGAGCTTTGTTTCAATATTATAACATCGCTTTGCTGACAAAAACTTAACAAAAAAGGTTTTTGTTAGAAAACTTACAAAAACCTTTTTTGTTAAGTTTTTGTCAGCGAATTTATAAGGCTTACAAAAACAAAGATGAAAAGTCGAGAAACCTTTAAACAAAATAGGATTTTGTTTAAAGGTTTGTCTCAATTTTGTTAAAGTTTTTGTTAGATGTCATTTGTTTGTAATACTTATATTTTCCATATCTTACTTTTTAACCTTTCTTGGTAAAAAAATAAACAATAACACACTAACAAAAATCTTACATTTTTTTCAGGTTTTTGTTAGTGGTGTATTTTTCTAGTACACTTATAATTTCTTGGTTTCAAACTCTAACAAAAATCGTTTTTGTATCTTTTCTGAAAGAAAAGATAAGGAAAACTTACAAAAACTGAAACCTGACAAAAAATGCAAAGCATTTTTTGTTTCAAATCTTACATTTTTGTCAGGTTTTTGTTTGGTATTTTTGTTTCACAATACTTTTTTAGATAAAAACTTTTTACTAAATGCAAATAAGAGGCAAAGGCAAGAAACCTTAAAAATTAAAAGTTATGGAGCAATTTAAGTGTGCCTTAAGGTTTGTATGAAGTGTGACAAGAATTAAAGTAAGAAAAAGCTTAACAAAAATAAGATTTTTTTGTCAGGTCATACTTACAAATAAAAGATAAGAAGATGAAACAAAACAATTTTTGTTTCATCTTGGAATTTTATCAATTTTTTATTTTTTTGTTTAAAGTGGTCCTGAAATTCCTTGTTTTCTAATCATTAAGAAATGCATAAGCATAAAAACAGCTGTTGCTAATGGTAAAACGAAAGTGTGAAGACTATAAAATCGAGTTAAAGTTGCTTGACCTACTCCAACACCTCCACGTAATAACTCTACAATTGTTGAACCAACTACAGGAATAGCATCAGGTACACCGGTTACAATTTTTACAGCCCAATAACCTACTTGATCCCAAGGCAAAGAATATCCAGTTACACCAAAAGAAACAGTACAAACTGCCATAATAACTCCAGTTACCCAAGTTAATTCACGAGGCTTTTTAAAACCACCTGTAAGGTAAACTCTGAAAGTATGTAAAATCATTGTTAAAACCATCATACTAGCTGACCAACGATGGATTGAACGAATCAACCAACCGAAGTTTACGTCCGTCATAAGGTATTGTACAGAAGCAAAAGCTTCTGCTACTGTTGGACGGTAATAGAAGGTCATAGCAAAACCAGTCGCTACTTGTACTAAGAAACAAGTAAATGTAATACCACCTAAACAATAAAAAATGTTTACATGAGGTGGCACATACTTGCTTGAAATATCGTCAGCAATCGATTGAATTTCTAAACGTTCTTCGAACCAATCATAAACTTTGCTCATAAAAGAGAATTTCCTATAAAAAATATAATCACAATTAGGCTTACTTATTTGTTTGTTTTATTGAAAATTGAAAAAAAAAAAACTGAAACACAAAAAGAGTTTTCAAAGGGGTCCCTTTAGGGACCTACAAGAAGTTGAGACAAAAATGCAGTTATGACAAAAAAGGTTTTCTAAAGGTTTTCTGTATCTTTTCTTTATCTTTTCTTTATCTTTTCTTTGTATCTTTTCTGCAAGAAAAGATACAAAGAAAAGATAAAGAAAAGATAAAGAAAAGATACAGAAAAGTGCTTCTTTTGTTTTAAATTTTTGTTTTACGTAGTAAAACAAAAAAATTCAAACAAAAAAAGTAAAACAATAAGACAAAAATAATATTTGAAACAAAAACCTGACAAAAAATAATATTTTTGTTTCAAATGCAGAGCATTTTTTGTAAGGTTTCAGTTTTTGTCAGTGTTTAAAGTTTTTGTAGGGCAGAGCTTGTATAAAAGCTTTGTTCTTGTTTCAATTTTTTGTCAGAATTTTTTTTTTCAAGATTCGGAAAAGAATCATTTTATTAGAGAATTGTTCAGAAACTAACTTCACAAAAAAAGTTATATTAATTACCTTCTTTTTTTTAAAGAAGTATTACATCATTTTTATCTTATTCTGAAATGTAAAAAGTGAAAAAAATTCAATGAAACAACGCAAAACTATTTACTTACATTATAGAAAATAATAATGGAGTTTTGAACTTTTAATTCAGAGACTCAAAATATAAATATTATTTTTATTTTATCATGGTTTTCCTTCGGAAAACAATTATTTCTGTATCTTTTTCTGACAAAAACGCAGTTTTTGTAGGGTTTCACCCCTTATCTTTTGATTGTATCTTTTGATTGTATCTTTTCTTTGTATCTTTTCTTGCAGAAAAGATACAAAGAAAAGATACAATCAAAAGATAAGAGGAATCATGGATTCTTCATTTTTGTTGGGAATTAGTCTACTAGTATCTGAAGGACATCTAAACAAAATTCCAATAAAAAAGAAGCAAAACGATAATAAAAATTGAAACAAAAACATCGTGTTTATCATGATTTCCTTAAGGGGCTTACAAATAAAAGATAAGAAGATGAAACAAAAATCTTATTTGAAACACTGACCTGACAAAAAAAGCTTAACAAAAATAAGCTTTTTTTGTCAGGTCAGTGTTTGGATACTATCATTTTTGTTACGTTTTTGTTTCATCTTTTTATCTTTTATTTGTAAGCCCATTTAGAAAGAAATAGTCAGTATTTTTTAGAAAAAAAATATTAACTAATCTAATGGTCGCATAGACAGAACAGGTTCGTTATCGCGGTTAATACCTTTTTCAAAACCAGCTGCTGCTGCACGAGCTCTTCCTGCATGCCATAAGTGACCAATAAAGAAGAAAAATGCTAAACAAAAATGAGATGTTGCTAACCAACTACGTGGTGATACAAAGTTTACTGCGTTAATTTCAGTAGCTACACCGCCAACAGAGTTCAGAGACCCTAATGGAGCATGTGTCATGTATTCAGCTGCGCGTCTTTCTTGCCAAGGTTGGATATCATTTTTAAGTTTACTTAAATCTAAACCATTAGGTCCTCTTAGAGGTTCTAACCAAGGTCCACGGAAATCCCAGAATCGCATAGTTTCACCACCAAAAATAATTTCACCAGTTGGTGATCTCATTAAATATTTACCCAGACCAGTTGGACCTTGAGCTGAAGCTACGTTAGCACCAAGACGTTGGTCTCTAACAAGAAAAGTAAAAGCTTGTGATTGAGAAGCTTCTGGACCAGTTGGTCCATAAAATTCACTAGGGTAAGCTGTGTTGTTAAACCAAGACATGTTACAAGAAACAAAAGCCATTAGAGAAACAGCAGCAATACTATAAGATAGATAAGCTTCACCTGACCAAACAAGAGCACGACGAGCCCAAGCCCATGGCTTAGTAAGGATATGCCATGTTCCACCAAAAATTAATAAAGTTCCAATCCAGATGTGTCCACCAATAATGTCTTCCATATTGTCAACACTTACAATCCAACCATCTCCACCAAATGGAGATTTTAATAAATATCCAAAAATAACTGCTGGACTAATAGTTGGATTAGTAATAGTACGTACATCACCCATATATGTTCAAACAAGTCGCTAACAAAAATACGGACAAAAATAATATTTTTGTTTAAATTTGCCCCGAAAATAGTTTTTGATCCTCAAACTATTTTCTGCTTTATATTTCTACAAAGATCAGACTATATCTTAACCTTTTATTGTTGTAATAAGAAGGTTTCTGCCGTTTCGAACACGCTTGTGCTCTACTCCCTTACGGGATAGTCGTTAGACATTTATTTAAATAAAAAATATATTTTTTTAACATAAAACAAAATCACATATACTTTCTCTCACAATATAAAAAATACAAAAATTAATAATAATTTTATCTCATAATTATTCCACAAAAGCCCGATTCCAGTTTTCCCATTTTATCTTTGAAGACTCTACTCGACGCTTTACGTTAACAAAAACTGAAACAAAAATTGAAAGCTGACCTGACAAAAAAAGCTTAACAAAAATAAGATTTGAAAGACTGACAAAAAATGGAAAGCATTTGAAACAAAAAAAGCTTGAGACAAAAAAAGCTTCGCTTTTTTTGTCAGGCTTTTTTTGTCAGGTCAGCTTTCAATTTTTGTCTCAAGTTTTTGTCTCATTTTTACCAAAATGAGCAAGAAGGTTTTCAGACTGACCAATATATACCTTTTTCTTAGGTATACATACGATATCATAAATACCAGGTATTATTTGCTCAATTAAGTTTAAATTTTTGTTTTGGTTTTCAAACGTCGCAGAACAAAAACCCTTTTTTGTTAAAGCGATATTAAGAAGAGATGAAAATGGGAGAAGCCTTACAAAAACCATTACGTTTTTGTATAGAAAGAGAGAGAGAAGTTTTCATTGTTAGATGTTAAGGCTTTATTATTTTTTATAGAAAATTTAGTACGGGATTGTCTTTCTGCATAACCTTATATAATTGTTTTTGTAACAAAAGAAAGTATATTATCAGAATAAGAGATTCCCCGTTTAGACAGATTTTGAAAATCATATTTCTATGAAGGGCAGCCATGATAAACTAAACCGCCGGGAGCCCAAGTATCATAAACACCACCGAAGTAAAGTGCCTTCCATACTAAAAGCCAAGCACCAATTCCTAAAATTATTAAATGAATTCCAAGAATAGTAGTCATTTTATTTTTGTCTTTCCAAACATATCCAAAGAATGGAAAAGACTCTTCTAAAGTTTCAGGACCGATTAAAGAGTGATAAATACCACCAAAACCTAAAACAGCAGAAGAAATAAGATGAAGCACACCAGAAACAAAATATGGAAAAGTATTAATAATTTCTCCACCAGGACCTACACCGTATCCTAACGTTGCAAGGTGAGGTAAAAGAATAAGACCTTGTTCATACATAGGTTTTTCTGGAACAAAGTGTGCTACTTCAAATAAATTCATAGCACCTGCCCAAAAAACGATAAGGCCAGCGTGCGCTACATGCGCACCTAGCAACTTACCAGAAAGATTAATTAAGCGGGCGTTTCCAGCCCACCAAGCGAATCCTGTAGACTCTTGGTCGCGACCGCCTACACTTAAAGTACCATTAAAGAGCGTTTCCACGTGGTAATACCTCCTCAGGGAATACAAGTTTTTCATGTGGCTGATCTTGAGCAGCCATCCATGCACGAATACCTTCGTTTAAAAGAATGTTTTTTGTGTAAAAAGTTTCGAATTCAGGGTCTTCTGCTGCACGAATCTCTTGAGATACGAAATCATAAGCTCGTAAGTTTAAAGCTAAACCTACAACACCAAGTGCACTCATCCATAAACCAGTTACTGGTACAAATAACATGAAGAAGTGAAGCCATCGTTTGTTTGAAAAAGCTACACCAAAAATTTGAGACCAAAAACGATTAGCTGTAACAAAAGAATAAGTTTCTTCTGCTTGAGTTGGGTTAAATGCACGGAAAGTATTAGCACCATCACCATCCTCAAAAAGAGTATTTTCAACAGTTGCACCGTGAATCGCACAAAGTAAAGCAGCACCTAATACACCAGCTACTCCCATCATGTGGAAAGGGTTTAAAGTCCAGTTGTGAAATCCTTGGAAGAAAAGAATAAAACGGAAGATTGAAGCAATACCAAAGCTAGGAGCAAAAAACCAACCAGATTGACCTAAAGGGTAAATTAAAAAAACAGAAACGAAAACAGCAATAGGTGCTGAAAACGCAATAGCGTTATAAGGACGAAGTTTTACTGAACGAGCAATTTCAAATTGACGTAACATAAAACCAATCAAAGCAAAAGCTCCATGAAGAGCTACAAATGCCCAAAGACCGCCTAATTGAAACCAACGAGTAAAATCACCTTGAGCTTCTGGTCCCCAAAGAAATAATAAAGAATGACCCATACTATTTGCTGGAGTTGAAACCGCAGCTGTTAAGAAATTACAACCTTCTAGGAAAGATGTTGCTAAACCGTGAGTATACCAAGAAGTTACAAAAGTAATTCCAGTTAACCATCCGCCTAAAGCAAAATATGCTGTAGGAAATAATAATAAACCTGACCATCCTACAAAAACAAAACGGTCACGTCGTAACCAATCATCTACTAAATCAAACCAACCACTTTTTTCTTGAGTTTTACCGATTGCTATAGTCATAGCGTAAATCTCCAAAATTACTTCTTTTTAATTTTCAATAAAACTTATTTTGTTATAAATTTTGAACAAAAATCTAATAAAAAAACTGACCTGACAAAAAATGCCTGACAAAAAATGCTTAACAAAAAATGCTTCGCTTTTTTTGTCAGGCATTTTTTGTTTCAAATTTAAAATTATTTAAAAAAACACATCGAAACAAAATAAAAAAGAAAAGGAGAAACGGTATATAAAACAAAAAGAATGATATAAGTATTTTATTGTTAATCAATAAATAAATGTAAATAAATTTTATAATTTAGAGTAAAATATGAAAGATTTGTCTTTTCTTTTTGATAAAAAAAAAACTAACTTCTAACAGAACTATTTACAAGGAAAATAAAAATTTTACTATTACTATTCTTAGTTTTAACGTTACTACTAATTTTTTTTATTTTGTAATAAAACTTAGGGTTTTCCGAAGGTTTTCCAAAGGTTTTGCGAAGGTTTTCCAAAGGTTTTTCGAAGGTTTTCCAAAGGTTTTTCGAAGGTTTTCCTTATCTTTTTGATTGTTGTTTTACGAATTCAAACAAAAGAAGCACTTTTCTTTATCTTTTCTTTCTATCTTTTCTGCAAGAAAAGATAAAGAAAAGATAGAAAGAAAAGATAAAGAAAAGATACAAAAACTTAGTATCCCTTCCAAAAACTGAAACAAAAGTATTTTTTTTGTTAGGCATTTGAAACAAAAATATTATTTAAAACAAAAAATGCAAAGCATTTTTTGTCAGGTTTTTGTTTCAAATATGATTTTTGTTAAGTTTTTGTTAGAAAACTACAAAAACCTTTGCTTCTTTGGGGCCCCTGCCCCATAACGACAAAAATTGAAACTTGACAAAAAATACTTTACATTTTTTGT
>JAABUT010000318.1_pt1 | contig 85850 bp, 86 predicted proteins | sample 5559281 | NCBI WGS metagenome assembly JAABUT01 (sample SAMN10711880, study PRJNA513359) | rock metagenome | isolation source: Antarctica rocks | place: Antarctica: Victoria Land, Ricker Hills nord | collected 2016-01-04 | reverse complement strand
TTATAGAAGGAGAGGGTAGAATGACAGGCTATTAAAATATAATATATCTCTTTTAATTCAGTAGTAAATTTGGTGGTTGGGTGCGGGGAAAATTTGTGAGTCCGGCTTTTTTTGCTACCCGCGTGCTAGGGCAGCGTATGTTCTAGGCACGTCTGGAGGAAGGCCTTGCGCCAGCACCTGGCTAGCTCGGTTCATATTAGCTTATTGTGGTGATGAAGTCAGATTACTCAATATTGTGATTCAATTGCATTAATGATTGCAACATGATGTTGAATGTTAATGCATTGAAAAGTTAATTCAAAACTTTGTATGTAAATACATCAAAGTTAACCGGTATTTGGCAAAAATACAGAATTCTGTCCTCAGACATGCACTAAGCTCGCGAAGTAAGCAGAGCTAACTCAAAGGGGCTTAGCGACTGTGGCTCACCCGCTGGGGCTTAGTCACGCATGTCTGAGGTCCTAAGGCAAGGAATCTGTTACTCGTAATGAGATCTGGAACGAACCGACCTATCGTGCAACATGTTCTGCCGCTTCTCGTGTTCTTTAACAAGGAGAATCATTTATCGTCCTTCTAGCAAGATCTTCAGTCTACCATGGGAATCTCAGCGAGCCATGTCCATAATCTCCGTCCACTCCACCTTCCCCGCCTCGCTGCTTCATTTTCAACCTCTCGAGAGTTCCAGCCTCTTCGACTTTAACGCATCCCGTGGCCAAGAGCGTGTCCTCGAGGATGAAGTGACTGTTTCAAAAGATGGGCTAGTCTATTCAACAGTACGAACAGATCTTTCGTGTGCGTATTCTTGTCGGGTCATCAATACACAGTATTCGCTGATGGTTCGCAGTCTCCAACGGAGCCATTTTCTTACCCAATACCTTCATGATGCAAGAGATGATCCGAGCGCAATACGATCAATACCTCGAAGAGCTTGAGAATGACGGCGCCCTCAAGCCTTCACTGATATTCTCTATTCTCAAGGGTTGAAGTTTTCCAAGAGACTTTGCATCGTGGTGTTAATTTCCTGTTAGGAATATCAATCCCTATTACGCTCACGCTTTTCCGAGAACACTCGTGTCGATTTTCTCTGCAACCTTCATATCGAATGCCGTTGCTTGGTAGGCTGAGTACGCAAAGTGTGTGATCAAAGAGTCGACTGACCCTGTTCAGAACTGAACTCTCTGTTGAATACATTTTACTTCGAACATGTGGTCAAAGATAACTTAGAGCAGTGGCTGGACGACAATCCGTTCGAAGATGCCGTTGAGGACGATGTCGAATCGCAATGAATGGCTAAATGATTTTGCGTCTCGACCTGAATTCGCTTCTTTCAGAGCGGGCTCTCAGCCCACATTGGTATTTATGAGAAGAGAGCAGGGGTACATCCGCAGCATAATATTTTTGTTCCATGAAATCATTCTACACAGCTGATGTATAGGGACAGAATTACTGATCGACCTTCCACAGCCCTTCTTGGAATCACCACGTGTACAACAGCAGGGTTTAACTTGACAACCGAAACCTTCTAGAAATCTGATAAGATACTCTAAATGTAGAGATCTGCCTCAAACTCGAATAGGGTTGATATAAATGTTGCCGCACAGTGCGGAAGCTTCGGGTCTGCAAAATTAGATTGATCCATGTTTGATGTTTCGACTTTCGATGTGTTGAATATCGTGCTAGCTTTGTTGTGGTGTGTGTCAAATTGAGAAAAGAACGTGATTTGGAAAGCTGTATGGAGGCGGGTTGTAGTAAGGTGGGTTTCTGGTAAAGGGCGGCAGCACTAGGTTTACCCGTCGAAAGTCCAAGCGATGACACTGTGGCGATGTTGGAATAGTAAGCACATTCTGTCTCTCATGTATCGTTATTTCGAGTTCGGCCGTTTTTATAATCGGTTGATCTTTGTTGTACATATACGTAATGCGGTTTCCCTGGAACAGCATCGCGATTTACACTTCGGTAAAAGGCTCTGTTCCTTTGCAACATAGCGTGGACGTCTCAAATGAGCTTCTGCCTCTTCGCCTGCAGTGCGTTCCGTGTCATATCCTCGTATTTTAAGTCCAAGGCGCTTCTTTCGTTCGACGAATGGATCTCTTATCTTAGATGACAAGGCAAACCATGTTCCAAAGCCTTAATCGATAAGAATCATCACTCACTCAGTTTCTCATTCCTTCCGCCATATTCGTCTACTAGCAATTCACTACGCAGTGCAGTACAGCTGTTCTTCGCTCGCCAGCCTCCTATTTGTGAAGAGATCGGCGGAGTTTTATTACCTACGAGGATGAATATCAGATTGTGATGAGCGTTGAATATGATTTCACCGCGGCTGCGGTTTGCAATCCTTTCTCTCGTGGTCGAGTGTGAACTTTCGTTCTCCGTTTCAATGGCAACTCCGCAACAACATTGCTATATATGCAGTCATGGGGCCTACCGGTTCCTTTTCGATCAGTATACAAGACTTCAAGCTCTCTTCTCCAAGTACAAGTTCTACCCATATATTAATCAGTATCTTCATCTCGACGTCCCGGCGTTAATACAACAGTTACGATGTCATCAATCTCATCACAAATTCACGGATCGACCACCTCTTTCACGTATTCGTGCCCCAATTGCCCTCGCAGCTACTAAGGGTCTACTTTAGCGCATATCCCGAGAGTGTGCCATTGCAATCGCATTGTAGATAGCCAGCGCATTGTCACTAACGGTAACGGTAAGCTTCCAGCCCTCGCCTATAGTGACTCGGCATTAGGATTAATTAGTGTAGGGAACGGAGCTGCCTCTCAACCAACATCCGCGTCACAATTAGATCGCCAGAGTATTCTAGAGCCAGAACCTTCCCAGAATCGTTTCGCAAACCCAAGGCTAGGTCCACCTCAAGCTCCACCTCAAGTTCGCAATCAATTGCAGGTCGCATCCGGGAATTCAACGGAGAATCCACCATCGTATCACAATGACACTCGTCCCCCATCATATCGTTCGCCGCCACCCTCGTTCCATTCGACAGATCCACTAGACCCGGTGTATAGACAGTCATCTAACTCACGGGCACCATCGCAGCATTCAGGTCGTTCGGGGCGCTCTGGAAACTCTGGCGGTTCAGGGAACCATGCGAATAGGTGATGGGTACCAAAACACCACTCGTTTCTTTTACTTGCATTTTCTAGAGTTGTATGTACGCACGCGTTCGAATTTCTTACCTTTCTCTAATTTTAGGGTGAATAATGATAGACTAGATGCGGAGATAGGGGAAATGTGTGGTAAATTCTTTTTATAGTTAGACTGTATCATAGTTTCGGTATATTATTAAAGAATCATCGGCTGAGGGATTTCTGACATTCTATACTTGAAGTCGTCTCAGTGACGATTGCTGAAAACCTGAAGTTCTTGCCGTGAAAGAATCTGCATTGAATGTGTGCTTTGACACTATGCCGATCTGTAAGAGGATATTCGTAGAACGTTGTGTGAACAACGGTGCTCTAGATAGCTGTTTTATAGCGCTAAACCTCGTGAATACTCTCTAGAGATGAATCGCTTTGAAATCCTCGTTCATTTTTCGGTCAATTCTTATTGACGAGACGATGGCAGTAAACGATCGCTATCGTTTAAAAAGATCAGAGGTAGCTTGCGACAAACATGTTTCGAGGATGCTTGCAGTGACCGAAGCAGTTCTCATTAAGAGTTTAGGACGCTCCGTCTGTCGAAGAGTCCGTATAATTGAATGAATGATGCTAGTCAAAGAACGTCGGAAGATATTGGAAAACAGAAAAGGCGAAAAGGCCTTATCACCGACAATCGCTAGCCGAAAAGAATCACGTGATCGATCGCCTATCGACTTAGTGGAGTACGTTAGCCGCTCTGCACTGAAAAACTGAATTTTCGAAGTATCCCATGTAATCCGAGATAGGATACCAGACACCAACAACAGATAGCCAGGTTCGTCAGGCCAACAAATACACTGAATAGCAGCTCGGGTCCGCAATCAAGATGAATCCATTTCACGTTTTCTGTTTCCCGCACAAGCTCTGCAATTGGACTCAAATCAATGATGTACTAGGTCAAGGAATCATGAAGCCTATTTGGCCGATTGAGTCTCTGTATGGACATCGATTTCTATGGATTCGCTTTGGACACCTTCTGATTTAATTGCAACGTCCACGGTCACTAGGCCTAATGGGGCTAATGCTTTCCAAATCGTGATAGTGGCACATCGACATATGTATTATTTCAAGGACTATCGCATGGTTGCTTAGTGTACAGAAAGGATTCTAAAATCAATAACCCCCAAACTTCCAGTCACGTTCGGGCAACTGCCTTACTCGAAGGACGTTCATACAAGCATTTAGAAAGGATCTGTCCAAAATAAGATCTCCTGCAACAAGTCGCCACAACTCCAATTCAATAAGCTAGAAGAGGTGAGTCAAACCTTCCACGGCCCCTGGATGGTGGACTCGGAAATGCAGCGGATAACGCCCCAACTGGTGAATTACTGTAAGCACGCGGAGTGATTCCTATACATGTTTCTTCCTTGCTCGAGATCTTACTCAATGGCACTGCGTCCTTGGATCTTGGGGACCGCTTAGATATTATTGCTTTGCTTGTGCTGCATCTAGAGCTGCAGCTTCTCTTTCAGCCTCTTTACGGCGATGCGCTTCTGCTTCCTCCCGCCGAGCTGTATGGTTGCACATGGCGCACGTGTATCCCTTTTTGACGTACTTTCCTGGATGAACACTGCATTCTATCATATGTCCCTTCTTCACACACGCGGGTGTGAAGTGCCTGAAGCATTCGCCGCTGAAGGATCGTTAGCTGTACAGGTTCTACCTGCTTAAAGTCCAGAAAAACCAGAATACCAATGATGGGTGTTGGTGCGAGCCATTTTAATGGTTCTTTCAACTTTCCAAAGACTCGTTCTTGAAGCGGCCGCCAAAGAATTCGGTGACTTAGATTCTCGCAATACACGAGTCTGCTGTGTCTAAATCTGCTGTAGTAATAGACCTGGGCTCAAGAACTTAATGCTATATCTTGAGAGGGCTGAAAAGGACTTGAAGAGCTAGCTGAACAGTTTGGGCGGTGGTTTGATAAAAGCTTTGTGAACGATGATAGTGCGAAGGGAGAGGAAAGTTGTAACGCCATCGTTCTTTTATTCTCCTATCGAGTCACATCCTGATGCTGGAATTGGCGATATGGTCTAGTGATCGTGTCACTTGTGTACAAGTCTAATGTGATTAATCTCGAGAGGCAAAAAATGGCTGATTCGTACTTTGTGGTAAGTGAAGACCTGTTTTATTTCATGTATGGCCAAGCACACCACATACTTTTGCAGCCATTAAGCGATACAGGCGAAATCCAAGCTCTTAAGTAGCAAATAAACCCCTGGTCAACGGCCAACGTGGCTATTGAGCCGCATGCGGAGGTCAGCAAACAAATTCCTTGGCTACTCGTGTTTGTGGTAACAATAAAATTGGTCTTATTTTACTTCACTCCACTCCACTCACTTCACTTTACAAAACATTTAACGTTGCATTGTCAGTCATACGTTAAGCACAAGGATATACCACATCTCGACACCTATCAAGGCTCGTTGTATTCTTTGTGCGACTCGTAGGGGAATCCTCTCGAATCGCCTCTACTATGTCTATCTCAGGCTCAAGCGCGCTGCACGACGAGGACGAGTGCCAAGACCACATTGCTCTATTTGCACGCGTTCTCACCGGTATCAATGTTGAAGCTTTACCAGCTGTCGCACTAGCCGCTCGGAAGCAAGAATCAGGTCCGATAACTACCACTATTGACTGTAAAGTTCTATCGCCCCCATTATTCGGCGCATATAATATCCTCTTTCCTTTAGAATTTACTGATGGATGCCGATGGATTCTCAAGGTACCTTCTACAGGGTACCTTGAGTGCTATGATGACATCGCTGCTCGAGCTCTTACCGCCGAAGCGTTGACTATGCAGATGCTGAAACGGGAAACGAGTATACCTCTTCCCAAGGTCCATCTATTTGACGCGTCCTTGGACAATGAGCTCAACTGTCCCTTTATACTAATGGATTATATTGAAGGTGTCCCTCTGAGCGAGCTCTGGTTCAGACACACATCCACAATGATAACGAACTTATTAGTCGAGCAATTCCGGGCCGTGATCCTAACGGACCTCGCAGAAGCCATGGTTCAGCTGAGAAAATACAAGTTTGACAAAGGTGGCTCTCCTCTGTTTGATGAAGAGGGAATTCTTACCGGCGTTGGACCTGCAAAGGTTGCGGACCTGCCGGCGATGCTTGGTCGAATACCGAAGGGTGACCCGGATCAGTCCGCGATATTCTATGAAGCAGGGCCCTGGACTGATCCTCAGCAATTCTTTTTCGAGATGTTAAGTCGACACCAGCCATCACGTTACAAGTTCGACAAGGGGATACGCAAACTCTTGCGTCTCTTTATTGATTGGATCCCATACAAGGATCACCGTATAGAAGATACAAAGTTCATCTTAGCACATCCTGATTATAGTCTCCAAAATATCATGGTATCCAAGGAAGGCCGCTTATGCGGACTAGTTGATTGGGATGGGGTTGCGGCTGTACCGTGCTGTGTTGGATGTGACCAATATCCCAACTGGCTAACTACGGACTGGGACCCAGCTAGATACACTCATGATGCTACCGCGCCAAATTGTATCGACGACTCTCTAGAAGAACTTGATAATTGCAGAAAGATGTACAGAAGATCGATGGAAGCAGCTTTCCAGATTAAGGGCGTTGGCTTTGGCAAGCTAAGAGAAGATGATGACCAACGATATGATCCAAATTCTTCTAGCGGCCTTGGAACGACTCGAACTTCCCTCCTAGCTGCGAGCTTGAGTATGGCTGCGAAGGATTCGATGAGTATCGACGAGATCACAAGCTCTTTATTCGACAGAATAACCCAGATTACAGTTATGGACCGGAATGAGGTAGCGCCCAATACAGAGCAGCAAGGGTCTTCCACTGCTAGAGTAGAAGATGGCCACAGCCGTAACACTGAAGCTACGGGAAAAAATGGGGAAAGCCGTGTAGATGTTACCGAAACAAATTCTCTGGACCTACGCAGTGGTCAATCCCAAGAGACTAGTGACGGTCTCAGCGCTTTAAGCAGTAATATCGATCATTCTCTAACATCCATTTGCACTGCCGAAAACACGGAGAGTACACCTCGCTTCGGCGCAATTCAAAAAGCTCTTCATTACGCTATTAAATTATTCCACAAGAAGGATGCAAGTCAGGAACAAACTGGCAGCAACTCTGGAATAAATCTCAGCTACAGGCAAGGCTCCTCGACAATAGAGAACTCGCAAACCCTCACAGACTTAGATCCCGGCGCCGTGCAGCGTGAAGTCTGCCGTAAATTCGAAGAAATGGCTAGTCATGCTAGCTGGCTCGCGGAGCACCGCGATGTGATCAACGTACAGACTAGCCAATCATTTCCGGAATCGGACCAAGCGCAGGAGTCCGAGACCGCAGAAGCCACCATTCAACCGCTTCCCATAGCAGGGCCCCCTCAAGAACCTGCGACATTCTCAACCGATCCCATCGATACACCTATCGACGAAATCGCTGTGGACGAGAGTTACGGCCAAGATTTCATACTCTGGGACATCGTTCACGCCCTTGCAGATGACGTTCTTGACGATGTGCGAATGCGGCGGCTGAGACAGGGGTTCGATGCTATCGTGGCGTCACTGCAAAAGCGTGAGGATCTTGAGGGGTATCAGGACTTAGTTAACCAGACTCCTGGGGGAATATTATGACCTACCTCGGGAGGAGTTCGTTTGGCATAGGACGGATTTGGAGGTACTGTCTGTACGGCGCACGGTTCTCGCAGTATCCAACGCCAAGGTCCATGGCTAAAAGGAGCGTAACGAAAATAGTATATACCCCGGAATTTCCTTGCGTTCTCGCGTGAGGGACTCGGTCGTGTCCTATAGAAAACATTGGTGGACTTTGTATGCCTGTTTATCTATTGTTGGCTGAAACTCGGTCAGACCGGAGATCTGTTGCGGAAAAACTGATTGTAGAGGTTTTCCACTTGTCCAGCTGATTTATTGACCAGTTGTCTTCCTTCGCTACGGTGCTTAGAGACAACCATCTCCTCGGAAAGTCTCAAGGGGCACCATTCTCTCATGCGAGCACTCTTTCCCTTAGAATACCAACTCTCCTTTAATTTCTCTGTGACATACAGGGCCAGTTCTTTCCTCTCGTACGCGCCGCAGCCCTCCTTGCCGCACTCAATCATTACCCTTCTTTACCCTACTCTTGCACAACAGAGAACTCAAAAATCCCAACCCCAATTCCACACGTACTCTAAGCATCTGAAGCATTCCTGAAGATTCCGAATTTCCTCACGACCTAATGAGCGATCATTAGACCTTAATCGACCCATCCCTATCTAGTTAATATTACCCACTACACCCACCAGCATAGATTGACGCAGAGCTTTTGAGAGTGTGAACCGGGTATATTTTTCCTAATAACGTGGGCATATTTTAAACCTGAAATCCATTCGAGGTAAATGCCCTCAAATAAGTTGGCTTAGCCAACTTCGCAGGACAAGATGCTGACACCGTTGATAATAATGGATTAATGCATTTATGAATAATACATAAAGGTTACGAACCAGTACTGGCGGGTTTGCGAACAGGAGTGGAAGAGGCTTGGTGTAGTGAGAAGGGGGTATGGGATGCATGAGAGGTCAACGTAACATAAATCGAAGTGCGTAGAGTACAACAAGGACGGAGTGGAAGAGCGAGGATTGGTCGTGCGTAGACGAAGGCTTTCGATTGCAGAGAAGAAGAAGATGGGCGGAAAGGGGTATAGTATTGAGCCAAGTAAAAGCAACGAGTCAACCTGAGAGAGAGAGAGAGGTACACACCGCACTCTCTCCATCTCCAGCATCCCGCTCCACGGCCGAACAACCACCTTCATGCCCCCTCGATTCTTAGAAATCCAGTATAACAAATATCATCACTATACCATTTCCCTCAAATTCGCCATCCTAAACGCAAGTCCAGTAAAAGACACCAGCAGCGGCACGCAGCGCTGATGACACGATCTCTCAGGCATCTTTCCGGAATATTGCCTTTCTCACAACAAACCCCTCGGACTTCTCCCACACCCCAAAATCCGAACCCTTTCGTACAAGCCCGTTGTCTCAGTAACAAAGCAATTATTTCCCCTTTGTCCCGTTTCTTTGTCCCGTTCTCGTGTTATACTTTCTTTGTTGTACCGGCTTTGTTTCTTTGAGTGTGGTGGGACGGGGATTAGGTTAGCGATAGTTTGATGGGAGTCGGGCTAGAAAGGGTGGTGATAAAGGGAAATTGTGTATTGATTGTGCGGTGTGGATTGGGGGTGGGGGGGGGGTTGAAGTTGCGGAGAGAGGGTTAAAAAGCAGGATTGGGAGATTGTGAAGGGAGGGAGGGGGTGATAGTAGGGGGTTATGAAGGATAGGGAGGGGGGTTTTTTATAGATGTTGGCGAGCAGGGGAAAAGGGAAATGGTTCAGGTTCAGTGGTTGGCTTGAAATGTGATGGCATGGTGGAACAAGAAAAAGAACTGTAGATAAGTTCGAGCTAGTGATTTCGTATACTAGATATGTATTGCATATACGATCGGGAAGGAGAAGAAAGGTGTCTAGAAGCTATATGACTTCCGCATCTTAGTGGTCTGTTGCAGTCCCAGACAACGAATTGTGGTGTCAGTGGTTAGTACCATCAAGCAAGATAAAGTAGCAAGGACGGAAAAACCATGGTAGTGGGTTAAGAGGCATACTACGAGGTTTACAGATGAGCGAAGCCTAGGTAGAGACACTTAGACGAGTAATGTCACAATCACTCACACACATCCTACTCAACTAGTCAGTACATGGAACAAATCAAGTATCACTATCAAAACTCTATCACAAACTCCATCACTCCATCAACTTCCAAACGCCACCATCAATGCACACAAACGCAAGTGAAAAAAACAAATCCGGGCACAATCCATCCAAGCCCTACAAATACTCACATGGGAAAAACAAGTGCACTTACGCACTCAGGGAACGTTGACAAACTCTTGTGGAGAGGGTATAGTATTGTTTTGCTGTAGCCACAGCGCGGCGAGATGTCCTAGACTCGCAAGTCTGGCTGCTTGGCGGTGCCGAAGGCGAGCGGAGGCTTGGTGTGGGATGACAAGAGAGCGCTGTCGTGGAGTTTGAGGGGTGGAGAAGCTTTGGTTGGGGAGGGGGGAGGAGGTTGTGCTGCCACTGGTTTGTGTCTGGAGTGGGACAATTGTAGCTATGTCAGGTATTGTCGAAAGGGTGTTGTTGCCAACGCTGATGGCCTCATGGACGATGGTGGGGGATGTGGAGGACGAGATTGTGTCGCCACTGGTAGCATTCTGTCGTGCGACAATCGCAACTGTCTCAGTAGTTGGTAAAGCATTGGACACGCCAACACTGAAGGGTACATAGCTTTGTGTAGCGGCTGCGCCGCCGATGGAGTTCTCGCGCGAGGACTCAATGATGGTATAGTCGTTCCATTTGCGACCAGACTGGAGCATAGAGTTGTACATGAAGGCGTGGTGCTTGCGGACCCCCTGTGAGCGACTCGCAGGCCTGGTACTTCCATATGATTGAAGCTGCGATTGGCGTCTACTCTTAATGCGCTTGAGAGTGTGTTCTACAGGACCGACCCTCGCTTTTGTCAATCTTCGGCGACGAGGTGCGCTGACGAAGGAATGCGACACTCTTCTACAGAAAGGCGGGGAGCTTACTGGACCTCGCGATGGGAAAGGAGCCCCGACAACGAGCTGGGAGGGCAGATGACGGGGGTAGCGCGTGTGCATGTAGGTCATTGGAGGACGGTGGAGTTTTACAGGTCGCTGGTAGATGTCTTTGTCCGGTTCATCAGGGTAGTCGACAAAGACCGATGAGGAGTTGGACTTCCGGTAGATTTCATACTGGGTTATCGCAGGGCGGGTAAGGTTTGCTGACATCCCAGAATCAAGATCGCGGTCTTGGCCCGGTACACCCTCGTTAGGGAACAAAAAAGGCTCGTCGTGAGGGAAGTTGTAGGCACTAGAGCGTGTGAACTTTGGAAAACGAGCGTAAGGGCCCAATGTCTGCAGAGTCTTGGGGAACTCGGCAGTCGTGAGGGGACCATGGCGGCCACTGAACCGACGTTGTCTGATTCGTGTTCGCAGATGTTCCCCTAAAGGCGTGCTCCGATACGGTCCAGAGCTGGACGATGGCCTACGAATAATGGGATGGTCATCGGATGCCACTGCATCCTCTCGAGTTCGTAGGTAGGATTTTACACTAGATGATCGTCGAGATATGGTTCTAGAAGTAGTAGAATTGGGCAACAACCGAACGCCTTCTTGATCGCGGGCTGAGGGTAAGAATCCCGGTCTTGAGGACTGTCGAGGATCCATTGGAAGCGGGAGCTCTGCGGCGGCAAGTTCTCTGTTTTCTTGCCCATCGAGCGGAGAACAGGATTCTTGTCTTGGAGTGCTGGCCATCGGCACACTTGGCGGATTCAGTCTTAGGGGATTCTTTGCTGATCTTGGAAACTGTGCCTCAAATAAGTGTTCTTCAGGCTCTTCGCTTTCATCGGAGACCTGCGTGGTGAACACGGCGGCTGTGAGATCGTCATTCATTGGGGAGAAATCATCAGCCACTGAAACACGAGATGAATTGGGCACGGCGGAAAGATTGGACTCAGATGGAGGACTGGGCTTTCGATGGTAGGCGGCTGTCATCAAATCACTGATTGGGGAAGGGTCGTAATTTGAGAGGTTCGAAGAGGTCAAAGCAGGAGAGGTATTGGACGAAGCTGAAGTAAAGTCAGGGTTGGTGATTCTGACATCTCCCAGACTTTGCGTGTATGCATAAGGTGAGCCGGTGCGGCGCTTTTCCATCCTTAGTGCGCAGTCTTCAGACGCGCCATTGTAGACCCGATTGCGTTTAGGGAACGGGTATGGGCCAGAATTTTGAGGTCGACGAGGGGTGGATGATTGCGTGAGGCCCGGCGTACTTTTCGCCCAAGGTGCAGGCGGAGCGGAGCTTGAGTCGGCCGGCAGACGGTCTGCTTTGCCTTTGGCGTGGTGGACGCGGTTCTTGACAAACTTCCTGAACTTGTCGAACATGGCCCCGAGTGTAGTGGAAAATTGATGTTTCTTTGATGCACAACACACACTTAAGATCAAAGATAGGTAGCTCTCTGCTGAAGATTCCCAAAGCTAGTGGGAGCGCAAATGGTGAGCGGAATTCCGTTTGAATGATGAGTCCGCGAATCTCAATCTCAGGCTGAGGGGGGAGTGGGGAGGGGTGGGTTTATATCTAAATGTGGATGCAATAGGAACAATTCCTTTGATAGATTATCACCAAGAAAAGAATGCTTTGCTAGACTATAATGAAAAAGGACAAAGGAAAAACAATGGATTTTGTTAAAAAGATTCTTTTGATGAAAGACGAGGTAAACGGTAGGCACGAACAGATACGATTTTTGACCCTGAGCGCCGGTATTGCTTAGTAGTAGCTGTATGAAGGTCTCTCAGATAGTCTACTTCATAGGTGGTTTAGGTAAGTGCCGCGACACTTAGGTAGTGCAGAGCATCACAGATTGTAACAACGTAACAGATAGAATAGACCCTGTGAGAATACTTTAGACATTAGTCTCCGCAATTTGATCGATGGATGCTCACGTAGCTAAGTCTTGGCTTCCCATTCGATGACTCCCAGGTTTTTAAAGATTGATTCCACTTAGTTTTTACGAATTGGGACACCTTAAAGAGCCAACGGGGGCGAACAAAAATGTAGGTCCGATAACATTGATCATCTACGGATTCTCCGATGCCGTAGAAGTGGTGTTCGAGGATTGTACGGTAAATGCAATCTTGAATATGGTGAGATCAAGCACCATACGGCAATTGCCATCGAATACCTTACCAAAAGGCATGAGTGCCATCCTAAGTAAAATGAGTGATATAGACATCGGTATTACATACTAATCTGAAGAAAACACGCATGCCATTAACAAAGAAAGTCAACGAGACACGTAATATGAAGACTAACGGTCATGCAGAGAATGAGTGGCCCAAGTAAAGTTACCACTTCCGTTTAGCCTAATGTTCTCATCCCAAATGGATTTACATTGATGAAGTAAATCAATGGGAAAGAATTAGAAGTCAGCGACTGCCTTTTCTGTTACTCTGCCCTGAGCTTCCCCACGGCTCTTCTTCGAGCGTTTTACACCAGCTGCCAAGACTCGAAGGCCTTCTTGTGGACCAACAGCCACAACACTTGTGTTCCATCTAGACTGCCATCCTCGTCAAGGATCTTAAGCGGCCAACAGACCATCTGTGTGAGGCATTGTCCCACCGAAGGAAGGGACTCAGCCGTAGTCCAGCGGCTCCTTCTCGGTCTTCAAGACTCCTTCGTGCGGTAGACCACATATAAATGGCTTCATTGCAATGTGCTTCTCGGTAATGATCTGCTCGTCGTGTTTGGCTCAGCTGTGACTTGACAATGTCACTTCAACTCCGGCAAAGACTCTTCTGCCAGCCTCAAACATTTCCTGTTTACCATAGTATACTGCCTATTTCCACTGTGGCGAACCGCAATTTCACAATAGAAAGGTCATCCTTCTAATGGAAGGCGCTGCGGATATGTAGAGTCAAGCTGAAATTGGGACTCGCTTGCTAAAACAACACGCTAGTACGAATTTGGCCTTGGTATTTCGACGGCAACTGTCATATCTTAAGGGGCATCATAAGAGATAACAAGGCGCCGCTAAGGCAAGGCTGGACTGCGATGCAAAGTATCCTGCACTGTAACCTCATAAGACTGACAGTAAGGCAACACACACCTGAACAAAGGCTGAGCAAGCAGCCTAGCACTTACGGCCTGCTACGTTTTACTACTCGAACGCACGCTTCGCACGCTAAGCACTGGAACGAATGGCCTGAGCCGATCGCACCCGATTAGAATTAGAGTGAGTCTCTGCTCATCTTTCTAAAGTTATTCAACATCAACAGAGTCAAAAAACTCAAAGCTCATAGCAACAGCGAGCTTATTGAACAATTTTCGTGTCGAGATGGTCATTTCAGGCCGAGAGCTTCTTCAATCTTCATCGTTGAGCGCAGCGACACCGAGAATAAGCATCGTCAGTTGTTGAAGGCGTGTCTATGTAGAGGGCGCCGACGAGGTAAGAAGTAGGATTTGGTGGAAAGTAGCGATGTTGGTGCAGAAAGGTGATTTCGAAGGTCATTTGGGAGGTCATTTGGTAGATCCAGGCCTTCCAGCTAATCTGCACCAAACGTTAGTTATTGCCTAATATGGAAGCTTATTCAGCCTCACCGGTGGCCTTATGATTGGTGGAAATTGGTATGGAGGGTCCTTGTAAAGGTGGCTTGGCTAATGCAATGTTCGACCCGCAGTGCAAACACCCTGTGGAACTCTCCGAGTTCTAGAGATGCGTCCCTTGCGATAGAGTCGATGATGGGAGGCTATCGGCAGCAGCGGCGCCTACATCAGCGAACGCTCGACTACTGAGGAACAGGATGAGGAGCAGTACACGCCCAACACCAAACCCAACTCCGTGGCGAGCTCAGAAGTTCGGTAGGACCAGAAACCCTTGCTCGATGATAACAGTACCACCAGAAGATATTATGCATCTGGACTTACTAACCTCCACAGGAAATTCGCACAGTCAATCTCAAATATCCCTCCTCCATCCCACGATAGCCTCCTTTCGTCCACACGAAGCAAATCGACGAATAAGTCCAATTACAGAGTTCACAAGGATCCCGAGACCAGCGGCACAGAAACAGAAGAAGTAGAAAAAGAGGAAGGAGGAGGAGGAGGAGGAGAAGAAGAAAAATAATGCGACATTAAAGGGAAATGAACAAGGCGAACGAGATATTATAACGAATTTTGTGGGTACAACGTGATCTCATCGGCGCAATTGATAACTTGAGGCAAATGCAGCTGTTACATCATGTAACGAATAATGTATTGCTCTAGAGTTCTCAGGTCAAAGCCATCGAGAGAGTTTGGACACCGTTAAGTATATTTATCGACCAGTTTGCATAGTGCTGAACTATGTTATCTTTTAGATACGATCAACGAGATATGAATCGGGCCTATCTCACGTTGACTTCACTGCCCGACTACTTGAGACTCTCCTTTGCTTTGCTTTTCAATACGTCCAAAACTCGGTTCAGCTCTACGTTTTTGTCATTGGCGTCTGTGTTGAACGTCGTAGTGGCCAACTTTCCATGTGTTGAGTTCTTCTTAACCCAATCCACCAACCCAGGACTTTTGGCTTGGGAATTCACCTGCAGCACGACATTGAGGTGTTTCGTGGAGAGGTCAAAATGGCCTGCATCGATGCGGACCTGGTATTCGGCGTCCTTGGTCTTAGAGGGTACAATGCGGTTACCTTCCGCGGCTGAGGCTGAAAATTTGGAGGCGGCGTTTTTAATGCCCTTCAATTTGGTAAAAGCGGCGTCGATAGCTTTAGACATTTTCGAGTCCGCTGAGGATTTATGATTTACGATACAGATAATAGGTAGTTCAAACTTGATTAGAACGCATTCGATGACGATGAGAAAAGGCGGAACGCAGCAGGTATTGAGTGCTTTATATATACAATATCGCGGCCTTTTCATCCCGTTACAGCCTTGCGTTCTCGAGTACATGCTTCAACTTGTCGTTGCAGTGCCGCCTGCTGCCTACGCCTCCTTGAGTACGTTCATTCATGACTCAGCAAGTCTGCTCTAACTCAAATAAGTTAAGTCAATATGTGATTTCGCTTCGCACCACAATCTCCTTCAGACCTACATAAGAAGCCCCACCTTACATATGAACTCATCGTGTCTGAAGCTTCATCGCTTGATCCAACGGGACGTCATATGGTTTGCGTCACGTCGCAATGGTTGCATCGCGCAGCAAACCTCAGTCTTCCTGGTGTTGGTTTACCCTTCACTAGGTCCGTCGCCGCGAAAACGAGATTGCTTCTACGTCGATCGACATCACACGTCTTGATGAAACATATAGCAGAAGTCCATACTCCACAGCCAGCAATCAACCCACCGTCAGAAGATCGTAGGCTCCTTCTCTCCTAATCTATATATTTCACTTGATACCATTTGAGCTAACTCCTATTCAGCTCTCGACCCTCGCACTTACACAAGCGGCCGGTGGCTCCGTCGTGACAAGCTAGAGCGCGATGCGCGCTATATCAAATTTGACTTTGATGAGCTCCGCAAAAGGGTAATCGAGCTGTGCCATGGCGCAGCTTCCATTGCGAGCTACGAGAAGAAAGAAGGGGGTTTCAACAGAGTTTTCATTTTCACTTGTGATAATGGGCAGCGTGTTGTCGCGAGGCTACCTACTCGGGTAGCAGGGCCACCCAGATTGACCACTAATTCGGAAGTGGCCACCATCAAACATCGTGAGTCTGAATGTCCTTTCCAGGCGGCGTACTACGGCTAACCCTCATCTTCGTGCTAGTTCAGTCTAATACTACTGTGCCAATACCAACGATCCTTGACTGGAGCGACAATTCCTCAAACGCCATCGGCAGCGAGTATATCATTATGGAACACGCGGTGGGCGTTCAGTTGCACCAAAAGTGGCCAATGATGTCTGGAGAGCAGCAAATTGTCTGTATCCGAGCCATCTCTACGTATATTCAGCAAATAGCAGCAATCAAGTTTCCAGCATATGGAAGCCTGTATCTTGCCGACATCCCTATCGACTCCGCTTCCAAGGTGCCATTAGGCCAAGGCTTTTGTATTGGGCCCCATTGTGGAACTAGGTACTGGGATTGCAGTATCGGCGAACCGAGATACTACAATTCGATGAAGCCTAACAGAGGGCCGTGTAAGTTCTCGTTCTCCCTGCTGCCAGGACAGTGCCGCTTACAGGTCTGTGCAGGGTCTGATCTCGCGGCATACTGCGACGGCCTTATCGATACTGGCCTTTCCAGACTTCCACCTGTCGACAAACCCCTCCCCGAAAGTCCACACTTTCATGGATCCGTTGCAACGCACACTCGCCTGCTGAGTTCCGGTCGCGATGTAATCCATAAGCTTTCTGAGGATCCTCGAATTGGGAAACTAGCTGCTCCAACCCTGTATCATGCCGATCTACACAAAAGAAATATATATGTTTCCGACGATGACCCCACTATCATCACAGATCTTATCGACTGGCAATCATCCAGCATCGAGCCAGCGTTCGAGTACGCCGACGAGACACCAGACTTTGCGGCCCCTAGCCCCAACCTGTCGTTGGAAGATCAGCACGCAGATATCAGCGCCGACCTCTGCAGAGAGGCTTTTGAAGCCTGCCTGCAAGGCCTCGTTCCGAGATTATCCGCTGCGAGGGCCCTTGACGACAACCTGCTACGGCCTTTCCGCTATTGCCATAGGACCTGGAGAGATGGTGCAGTGGCTTTTAGACAAGAGCTGATCGAAATCTCGAGTCGCTGGAAGGAGCTAGGTCTTCCGAATCATTGCCCTTACCCCCTCCCTACGTCGGATGAATTGGTCGTCTATCGGAAGGAATTTGAAGACTTTGTGGCCGCGCGGAAATTGAAGCAAAGGCTGGTATGCCTCTTGGACACAACTCCTGATGGATGGGTTCCGACACGATCATGGGAAGCGACAAAATCAGCCCACAAGGAGGCGTTTGATGAACTTGTCCAGGCTGTGAGAGATGCGAACATCACCGACGATCAATCTATGAGCGAGGAGCAATTAAGGAAGATGTGGCCTTTCGATATTGAATAATTGCTAAGCAAGAAGCCTGCTCGGAATTTCGACGCTGAGTGCAGACAGGCGACGAAGTAGCAAATTGCCATTATATGAAAGTCCGGGGCGTCGACGGAGAGGGCGACACGGGTCCTGAGAATTATAGTCGTGCTGGGCTTCCTAACAAGGAATGCAGGATACAACATATGCAGGGCGTTGCAAGTTAGCAATTGATGGCGGGCAGTAATTGCAAGCAAAGTCTGGTATCATTTAGGTCTCGAAGAATGCGGCGGCAGGGTTCATTTCTCACCAGAAGTCGGACGAAGTTCGGACGAAGCTCGACGTTGACTAATCTACCTTTGCGGGGGCGCACCTCCTAACTACAGCGAGACAGACAGGCTTATTAGATATGAGTCACCAAAACGCTATTATTCCGCCCGGTAGAGCCCGCCCTTTCTGCACGAGGATTGGATTGTGGGGCTTATCGCTCTTGCTCGGATATAAGAAAGATATACATATCCGGTTGACTCTTCTCAACCCTAAAGACGGAAGACACTAGTACAATAAAAGTTCCTATCCCACCTTCCTTCATTCAGGGTTCTTGGCAAACAGCAAGCAAATATGGCCGAAATTGAAATATCCTCCGACTTCCCCTTCATCCTCCACCGCGTCAAAGTCCTCGACGCCGAGATGGCCTACGTAGACACTGCACCGACAAAGCATTATAAGCAACAACAACTACCTGTCATGGTTTTCCTCCACGGCAACCCGACTTCTTCATGTCTGTGGCGGAACGTAATTCCTCACGTCTCTAGCCAGACGCGTTGCGTTGCTCCGGACCTCATCGGTATGGGTGCATCCGACAAGCTTCCCCATTTATCATACCGGTTCATTGAGCATGCCCTTTATCTCGATGAATTCATCGCCGACGTTATCCCGAAGGACCAGACGGTCGTTCTCGTTTTGCACGATTGGGGCTCCGGATTGGGGTTTCATTGGGCACGTCGCAACGCGCATCGCGTGGCCGGCCTGGCCTTTATGGAATTCGTTCCGCCCATGCCAACGTGGGAGATTCTCGACAAAGGTGGAATGACAAGCACGTTCCAGGCGTTCCGAGGCCCTCCAGAAGTCGGGCGGAAGCTCCTGATTGATGAGAACGTCTTCGTTGAGAAAGTTCTCCCGGGAGGTGTCGTCCGAGCCCTGAGTGAAACGGAAATGAAGCATTATCGAGCCCCATATTTGGAACCGGTCGATCGCGGCCCTGTCTATCGCTGGCCAAATGAGGTACCTATCGAAGGGAAACCAGCGGATGTGTACGCCATTGTGGAGACGTACCATGCCTGGCTATTGAAAAATAATATCCCAAAGCTGTTCTTCTGGGCCACTCCTGGAGCAATCATCGGGGAGGAACTGGCTGGCTGGTACCAAAAGACGTTGAAGAAAATGACGGGTGTGCACATTGGACCAGGGAAGCATTACTTACAGGAAGACAATCCGCATTTGATTGGCAAAGAACTTGCGAAATGGATGGATCAGGTCATAGCTGCTAAAGGCGGAGAGAGTAAGGTCTGAACGTAATCGATTCTTATTTTATGTTTCGGGTCTACGGAACAGGTCGTAGAACGCCCGATGGCAGGCTAGTGTTGAATAGAAGAATCAGACGGGGAGAGTGGGATCCTCAATCTCTTCGCGTTTCCTTCCTTCATGTTGTCCATGCCCTGGCGATCTCCCACCGTTGAGGTCTAAGTCCCCAAAAGAAGGTCTATGTTATTTACTGTTATCGCGTGGAGACCAACTCCAATTATCAGCCATGCTAGAGTCTAGCATATTCCAATCATCAGCCAAGTTTGAGTCTAACATGTGCAGCCAGCTCTCATCTGCAGCTTGCCAGGGCTGAGGACCCGTAGGCATGGGGAAAAGGTAGCTATCATCTGATACGGCCGGCTCAACGGAGCCCCAAGACCACCCATAGAGTTGTGTTGAATCTGTTGTTGATTGATCATCCGAGCAGCATCATGAGCGTACGGGCAATGCTCGTTGGGACGAGAATGAAGCCGTTGAATCTCAACCCTGCCAAAGTATGGGATGTCAACTTTGCAGATCTCCTCAGCAGATGCTTTACGTAGACTGGAAAAGTCATTCAACACACGAGCACCCAGCGCAGCTACTTTGCACCCTTTCGTCGAATGGGAGAATCGTCTGAGTTCCGCTGCGGTCTGGAGGACTAGCTGCCAATCGCGTTCTTCGCGGTGCAGGTCACTATGGTCGGGCGGTTGCGAACAGGCTAGGAGATTGACTACAAGTGTCATCGCTGCGGCAAAGACCTGAAAATCGACCATCTCGCAAGTTTTGAGAATGGGTTTCTTCTCATCCCGTAGGATATTATAAACATTGATCATCTCTCTTGAGCTTTGCAGGGAGGCCAATCTACTGCTTAGGTATTTCGCGTTTTCGAAAGCTTTCAGCAGAAACGGGAGATGGAGTAGTCGTCGAACGGTGTGAAATCTCATCTTAGCCACATACATACCGCAGAGAACGTCCGTCGGCGTGTCGAGACTGGGCGTAAAGTCCCACCATTCGGCAGACATGATGCTGTGGCACTCTTCGAGTTCTTCTTCGATCTTAAGCGTGATCGAGTAAGTCATACCATTGGGGTCTTGGTCGCGGCGAATGATATGTCCCATCACTATACCTAGGTCTCGCAAGAGCAGGTCGGGGCTCTCGAGATCAGTGTCGCCGTTGCCCAAAGTCAGTGGGGGAGCTTGATATTCCAGCGTAGTATCGGGCAACCCCAAGATAAGAGAGAAACCCCTGTCTCTCTGCCACAATTCTGACCAGACAGCAATCCGGCGCCGTGCTAGCTTCGGTTTAATTTCAGCATCAATCTTATGCTGCAAGCCCAATAGCTGAGCAAGGCTGACAGCTCGGCGGACAATCAGCCAGACCTTGCGCAAGTTGCCCTGATTGATGTAATAATCTGACTGTAAAATCATGCATTCTAGGCCATCCAGAGTCCGGGCAGGACCTTCATCCGAAGCCAACAGGCTCTCGGCGGCAGTCATGTAGGTTTCTTGCAGATTGTGCAACGGCACTAGGAGGCCGATCTTTGTGGTGTCAAAATCCGTGGGCAGCTGTTGAATGTGCAATGCAAGACAGAGGATGACCTTGGCTGCGTCCGTCATGCTGTCCGAGTGCAAACACCCGTAGATATGGTCTCGTAGTCGCTCAAGTAATCCATTTTCAGCAGTCCCTAACTTATCGGGATATGCGCCGCTCCATATATTCAGGTTTGACTGTCCGGCCCGGAGTAATAACATGAGTTCTCTGGCATTGGGAATTTGGACTCGCAATGTCCGGAGGATGCGATACGCTGATTCGTCAGCCACAGGCAGGCCTGACTGAGCACCTCGAACCCTGCCTTGAAGATGGCGATCTCGTCTCTCGCCCACGTCAACGTCTTTGAAAAGCCCTAGCAACGGCTCATCACTGAAGTTTTGACTCCTCGTGAGACGTGCCTCAGGAAAGTTGGGATCAAGAAGGTCCGCTTTTCTATCATTCTCCGTACTAACATTCTGGACCCCGGTGGCGTGGACCCTTTCCTCAGCTACAACGAGACCCTCAGATGGCTCAGGAACAGCACTATCAGGTTTGTGAAAACCAATTGCCCTATCGATTTTGGACTGGTTGTACAGCACTTGATCAAGGATGCCTTCGAGTTCTCGAACCCGGTCTCTGGTACTCTTTCTCTCGTCCAATTTGGGGGATCTAGATCTGCGAAGCTCCTGATCGGTGCACCGCAGGTCCCTTGCCAAGCAAGCATTACATTTGCGTGCATGAGGCCCGACGATGCAGCGGACCTTCCGCCGTCGGCATTCAAGGCAGCTGTGTGTCCCTTTGCGCATCGGCTTCGGTGGGGGGCTATCCAGATCGCTTGTTCGTCGTAAAAGCATTTTGTGGGCTGTCTTTGTTTCTTGTTCATAGGCATGGGCTATATATGCGACCGTAAATGCCTTACCTATCTTGCTTTTTACGGACGAAGAGAGTTTTGTTAACGAGAGTGTAGGAATCGAGGCGCAATCAGCACGATGGATCTACCAAAGCCCAACAACAAGCTCGTTGTGAGTATGAACAAGTGGATCGACACGAAACGTAGATTCCAATGGGATAAAAGAATGTTCGTGCTCGTGCTCGTGAGCAATTCGTTGCGTTGCTTCCGACCGGACCCGACCGGAACGGACCAATCGACTGAAAATCAATCGATCGACCGAACATTCCTTCGTGGACCGGTCCGATCCAAATTGCAGTACTTAACAGATGTGTGTGTCTGCACTCCATCAGGGCTTCACATCATCTTAGATTGCGCATCTGGCAGCTATACTGTCAGTGCTCGGTTTCCTTCTACTTTTCCAAACTTACGCCTCAACTCATCTATTTTGCTCCCCGCATTTCGGATCGAAACCATGAAGCCAAATCCGCTTCCTTTTCTTCTCGAAAGGTGGGCTGGCGTCGCAAAGCCCACGACTAGCTTTGCCGGTAGAAGAGTCCTCGTGACGGGCGCCAACACTGGTATTGGCTTCGAAGCCGCAGCAACGCTCGCCTCTCTTGATGCCGACCACATCATCCTTGGCGTCCGCAATATGGACAAAGGCATGGAAGCGCGTCGAAAGATCGAAGCCCGGGGGCAAGGAAAGTCGAACGTGCATGTCTGGGAGCTTGATATGGGAGATTACTCCAGCGTGCAGAGGTTTGCAGCCCGAATAGAGAAGGAGATGCCGCGACTGGACGTTGCGATCCTCAACGCAGGCATCTCGCCTAACGACTATGTCGTCGGTGTTGAAGGGTGGGAGTCGATATTGCAGGTCAACGTTATGGCGACAGCGCTGTTGGGTTTGTTGCTACTCCCTAGACTGCGAGCTTCCACCGCTGTGACACACGACTTGTCTCATCTTGTCATCGTGACCTCGACGGCTCACAGATGGTTGGAATTGAGCGACTTCCCTGATACTGCAAAATTCGGCGGCAGCATACTGCGCGCTGTTAGTGCCAGACCGAGCGATGGCAACAAATGGAATCCTCTGCTACAAAATGCAAGATCAAAATTATTCGCCATGTATGTCTCAGAATCTTTGGCCGCGCTAGCAACAGGCCCCAATGGCAAGCCGGAGGTGATAGTAACATCTGTGTGTCCCGGGGCATGTAAGTCAGATCTGATGAGGGATCTCCTTGGCAAGAGCTTTTCTCAAACATTGGCGCTGCGGGTTTTCGACATCCTGTTCAACAAGCCGACAGAGCAGGGAGGCTGGTCGTACGTCCGAGCTGCGGCACTTCCCTCAGAGGGACATGGCAGGTGGTACAAGACAACAGCCTTGACTCAGTAAGTCTCGACGACTGCGCGTCATTTCAAGTTTCAGAATGCACGATAGCAGTTTCTGTCATCTGGGATTGTCTGACAATCAATTGCAGGGCAGGAGACTTAGTCACGAGTGATCAAGGGAAAATCATGCAGCGACAGGTCTGGACAGAAATTGTTGAGTCACTGGGCTCGAGAGTGCCCAGCGACCTAGCCTCGGTGCCTGATCGTCTTGGTCGGTAATGGATCTATATCATCTAGACGTCCTTGGTCATCATACAAGACAGGTGGAAATTGAGATCTCCGAGAAATTGCATGCGTGTCGGCTAAATCTATAGCGTGAAGCATCAGACATTAGCGTAATAGAGTCTGTACATACATAATGGAAATTGCTATAGAATACTAGAAGTTTTCTGGAGAAGCGTCATTCTCCCACTACGAATGCATTCTTATGTCTTTGACCAGAACACGACACTCCGATATGGAGAACTACGACAGGTCGACCCTCAGATGGTATGTATGCCTGGCACGCGAAGGGAACAATCCGAATGACGAAGTGATGCCTCCAAACAAGTATCCAGACCCTGTCTCACTCTCTCTCTCTCCCAAGCGCGGCCCCAGGCCACAGAAGTTTTCCGCAGCATAAATTCATCCGCTATTAGACCTGCTTCATACGGCGGTGGATCGACTTTGGGGAAAAAAGGGAACATCGACAGGACATACATACCAGAACGGCCCTCCTGTACGCAAGGACCTGTGGAAGGGTTGTATGTACATACTAACCCCGACCGGTTTTTGTGGGGCGGCATGTGGTTCAAGCTTCCTGTGCTTGTGTTGGACCTGCTGAGAGGGTTGACGGGGACAAGATGGTTTGGTGTGTTGTGGAAACGTGAATGGATAGAGTTGGGATGTGAAAAAGGGAGGCGCCGTGGGGGGCCATGTATTAGGATGTGGTTCTAATACGCGATATTAGCGTATGCAGAAAGGTTTAGAATCCTTGGCATTCATTTTCGCTCTGCCCCACGGTGATCCGTTTATAGGAGGAATTCAGAAATCAACCCCACCGCCCCCCCAATTGCCCGAAATTGAAGCTATTCAGACCTCTTTGTTTGTTGACGTTCCTGACGTTCTTCCAGCTATGCCGGGACCACTTCCTGCAAGCCTGCGCTCCAAAATACTACGCCTTCTGCTACTTCATTGGACTCCTTCGGCAATCGCTGAAGAGGTTCATTGTTGCCCTGCCACTGTATACAATGTTCAAGAGAACCTCTTTATGTATAACTCACCTTTTAGACCTCAATTCCGACCCAAAGGCGCTCCTCGAAAGGTCTTCAAGGCCGCTGAAAATGGCCTCATAGCCTACCTCGAAGATCAGCCGTGGGCCATGCAGAAAGAGATGGTCTGGTACATATGGGAGGAGTGGGGCATTAACGTGCATCAATCCACGATATCAAGAATCCTGAAGAGGAGAGGCTGGAGTAATAAGAAAGGACAGCGTGTAGGAGTCAGACAAAACGATGAGCTTCGTTTGAATTGGGTAGCAGACATGCTTCGTTTGACGGCCGAACAGCTCGTGTTCGTGGATGAGTCCTTATTCAATGAGACCACGGGCTGGCGTCATCAGGCCTATGCTCCCGTTGGCCAACCAGCTCGCTATCAAGCCTCTAGAACGAGACGGCATTGCTGGAGTGTTCTTCCGGCCTATACGAAAGACGGATATCTATCCTGTACCGGCATTCGTGAAGGCTGGTTCAACGGCGAGGCTTTCTTTCGATGGCTAGCAGATGAGCTGCTACCTCTATGCAGTCCCTTTCCGGCCCCGAAGAGTGTGATCATCATGGATAACGCGAGTGTTCATTGCAATAGTCGAATAGAAGAACTCATCACCTCACACGGATGTCAGGTAAGCTATTTGCCTCGTTGAATTGACGATCTACCACTGATATGAATGTCAGGTGCGATATTTGCCTCCCTACTCGCCGGACTACAACCCCATAGAACTCACCTTCAGTGTATTAAAGGCCTGGGTTCGTAGACATTTTGACGATACATGGCCCCATTTTGAAGGCACCTTTGATGACTTTCTTCATTACGCTGTTGAACGAAGCGGATGTGATAGATATCCGAGGCAGCACTTCAAGCATTCAGGCTACATCTTTGAGGCAGATATCAGAGCTTTGGAACGAGAGTTGAAGGTAGAAAATCAGAAATTTGATTCTATTTAACGACTCAGTTCTAATAGAGTCTTGATCTCACGCCAGGCCGGTTTGAAAAGCTTCAGATCTTCCTTAAACGCACGAGTCATTCCATCTGACACCCCTACTTGTATAGCAGTTCGATAGATAGCAGACGTTGAATCTGCCATATCTTTCAAATCATTCGTAGACCACATCTGTGCATCCACTATGACCCTCACCTTCGCGAGCTTTTGTTTGATTGCTTGACGCGAGATCTTGTTTATCTTCCAGGCGAAGAACTGATCAAATATCTCCTTCGTCTCTTCTGACCCTTCGATGAGGCTTGATCGCTGAGCTGCGATTGCAGGCTGAGGTTGTAGAGGAGAAGAAGGAGAAGGAGGAGAAGGAGAAGAAGGCTGACATGATGAAGGTTGCTGCCACTGAATAGACTGTGGAGGCTGTTGCCACGAAGGAGGCTGTAGAGGCTGTTGCCACGAAGGAGGCTGTGGAGGCTGCTGCCACGGCTGGTAAGGCAACTGGTAGGAAGAATAGATAGACGATTGTTGTCATGATGATCACTGCGAAAGAGGAGGTTGCTGAGATGGTGAATGAGGTTCTGAAGCTTTCTGACGCGAGTTCATTCGTTCTATTTGATCAGCCATTGCCTCACTCACTCATTCGCATTTCCATTTGCTGTTCATTGAACCTCGTAAACCTCGTCATAAAATCTTTCTTTTCCACTCGCTCTGCTTTGACGTTCAGTCTTTCCTCATGCAGATCTGATCGACGAGACAGCGAGGTAACAGAGCTCTGTTTATCACTTCAAAAGTTATATAAAGAGGTAGAAGATCGCTCAATGCTGACGTTTGCTTCGCCGTTAGATATCGCCTTACCCCATAAAGACTGCTGGGTGTGATTCATATTATAGTGCTTGCCTGCGAAATCCACGAAACAGAAGCCATTCTGATTTCTACAATGCTCATCGTTGCACTGCCAGCGATTCAGCAATGCTCTATCGAAATTGCCGGCGTCAGCAAGTGTTTCTGCTCTGATTCGAGCTCGATTCAGAAGCTGATCGATGCGAGTGCGTCTTTGGCGAGGTCTCTCATCAACGTCAGGATCTTCAGAAACAACCTCAGCAGGCCTTTTACGAGTAGGCTTTTCAGCCTTCGCGTTGACCTCTATCTTGATTGTATAGTCAGTAGCTTTCTCCTCAGTCAAAGCGAGCAAGACCTTCTCTCATTCTAACTCACTAAAGTCATCAATAGACTGCTGCTTTCGGGTGACTTTTGGTCTATTAGCTTTGATGACGATCATTCGATTAGTGATAATTCAGCCCTTGACATCACCATCTTTGATCTTAATAGTCTCATCTAAGGTCTCTTCGAAGCTCCAGATCTGAAACTTCGAAGCCAGCATCTGAGCAATGTGACTAGATCACTCAAGCCTTCGATTTACACGAAGACAGGCTGATATAGACAGCATAGGATCACCAACCCGATCTTCAAAGTCCATAGCTTCAAGCTCAGAGGTAGGCAACTCGTCTGCCTCCTTTCTAGTCTGACGATCCAGACGACGACGACGTATAGCCTCTTGTTCGCCATGCTCATCTATTTCTGCCTGCCATAAAGCCTCTTCACGAGCTTTATTGTCTCTCAATCTTCGAGCAGCATCGACCCAATCCTGTTGTTCTTTTTGATGCTTTGCACGCGCAGCAATTTCTGCAGCTGAAAAAGCTATTGGTCTTCCAGCTCTATCCTTAGGAATGCCGGGTTCGTCCCCCCAATATCTAGGACGTGACAATGGTGAGGGTGAATCAGGTCGTGAACGTCTTAGTGGAGAAGGTTCAGGTCGTCGAGGAAGTGAAGGCAACTGAGGTTCAGGAGGCGAGGATTGCCGAGAAGTTGAAGGCAGCTCAGGAGTTGAAGGCAATCGGGGGTCATCTACATCCGGTGGAATGAGAGCTCGTCTACGGCGACGGCCGGGGGGGGCAGCTCGACCGGGGGGGGCAGCTCGATCGGGGGGGCCAGCTCGATCAGTGGTCTTCGGCTGTTCAGCCCGAGTCGTCGGTTTCCTACGCCTTCCGGATGCTCTAGAGGGGGTGAGGGGGTCATCTAGAGGTAGATTTTGACTCCGCCGTTGAGGCATTTGGAATAAAAACGGTTACAAGAACGTCAGGAACGTCAACAAACAAAGAGGTCTGAATAGCTTCAATTTCGGGCAATTGGGGGGGCGGTGGGGTTGATTTCTGAATTCCTCCTATAAACGGATCACCGTGGGGCAGAGCGAAAATGAATGCCAAGGATTCTAAACCTTTCTGCATACGCTAATAGCGATAGACCACTTTCGGAATCAAGTCTTTGTGGATGGTCACGTCTCGTTCAAGCAAGTCACTTGATACTTATGTCTACCTTTTTGTTATTTTGAATTCTCATCCACATTTTCCAATTCTAATGGGTTTTTAACGTCGCAATTCCCATCATCTTCATTCTTCTTTGTTTCCTTTTCAACCTCTCTACCTTACTCATCAATTCATTCCTCAAAGCGGCAAAGAGCATCGAACTGCTGTACCCTCGACCATCAGCTTACACAAATCCGTCTCATGGAGTCACAAGAAAATCGAAATGCAAAGAATTCAATAGTTGACGAAAGCCTCGCGAATTATAGATCCCCGTCGCGGAACACAACCTTGTGCAACTTGCACGTCTGCTACATAGTTTTCGATCCCGACAGCATTTCTTCTCCCTTTATTTGCAGCCCGCTGCAAGCATTCGCCGTTCCCCTCGTGAAAACCGCAACCGCAATACTCCCCGCCACGCCGAGCATATTCCCGCTCATGCTCGTCAATCTGAACCAGTCTTCGGCAAAGTGCACCCTTTCATTTCCCACATTCCCCCCGTCCGCCCCCCACGCCTTGACATGCAAGCTCTTCACCCCGCCAGCCCCGACTCGAAGCTCGTCCACCGCATCTCCATCATTCGCACTCCATTCAGCGGGGATCTTCCGCCACGGCATACTTCCCTCAGGTCGATGTGCAGAGATTAGCAGATCCTGGTCCGGAAAGGAGGCATTGAAGCTCGGTTCGGGTCGGCCAAGCACCCACTCGTAATATGCAAACAGCGCATCCGACGGGGCGAGGAGCATGAAACATGCGCAGAGGTAGGCTGGGCGCTCAGACCCGATCCAGTCAGCTTGATTGCCCCAGGTGTCGGCGCTAGCGGAAAGTAGGTAGCTGGACGGGAGGTGAGCTTCGGGGGCAACGACGGTACTGCCGTTGTGGAGGGTTGCCATGGGCGTGCTGAGATCGGGGTCGGCGAATATGGAATCGAGAGGGGAAAGGATGATACTGTCGGCGTCGAGGGCGAGAATCTTGTCGTACTGCGTCAACTGCCAGAGACGGAGCTTAGCTAGGACGTCGCGAAAGCGGGGAATGATGGACTGATCGAAGGTCTGTGGCAGGTTGAGAGGCTGGATCGGGACGATGGTTGCGCCTTCAGAGACGAGGATGGAGAGCTGAGAGACGGGGACGGATGGGAGGGTTAGGACTAGGAATGGGATTGAAGGTTGGAGGCGTGTGCGGGTGCTGGGGTCGTGGAGGAGTTGGTAGGTCAGCAGGCGGACGGAGGTAAAATATGGGTTTGGGTCTAGGTTTGAATCCGGATCGGAGTACGAGGTGAAACGCGAAGGAGAGGAAGAAGACGGTCTTTTTCCAGGGCTGAGGAAGGTGGCGTAGGCATATCTATCGCGGGAGTTGCGAGAAGAGGTGGAGATTGAGGGAGAATACTCAGAGAAGAGCGTGCGAAGAAGCAGATAAGCTGCAGTGCAGAAAGTACATGTGATGACGAGGTAATATGGCCAACTTTTGAGATGAAGTATTCTCGACAGTGCGTTGTTCTTAAAGTCAAGATAATATCGTTGTATCCGAAAGTCTAGTTCAGTTTTCGGGTTTTAGCGAATTTGGCGGGGAAAACCCACAAATCAGCCTCAAATTTGGTGCAAATAGAGCAAATACCTAGATATCATCCTCACACCCTCAAAACACCCCAAAGCTTCATTTTTGAAGCTATACAAACCTCAGCCTCACACGGGGGCAATCCTAGATAGTCAGAATGCCTCCCAGGCGTACCGGACGCAAAAGGGCTCCCTCCAAGGCTCTGCTTCACCTAGATGCACCCAAGGCTTCTAAGGCACGCAAAATCGCCCCCGTACCTAAGGATCCTATCGTACTTTCTTCAGGGGCAGAGGTCTCCTCACCCCCGGCGCTTTCAGATGTAGAAGACCTTCCTTTGTTCAGGCTTAACCCCCTCAAGGCCCCTCAGCTTAACCCCCTCAAGGCCCCTCAGCTTAACCCCCCCAAGGCCCCTCAGCTTAACCCCCCCAAGGCCCCTCAGACTCCTCAAGCTGCCAACGTAAACGCACTCACCTCGGGCGAGCTTGTGATCTTTGCCGCTAAGACTGCTGCTACTCTTGCCACTCGAAGAGCGCGTGTGTCATCGCCAGTGCCATCGCCAGCGAAGCTTGGCTGGTTTGAAGATGAGGATGAGAATGAGGAGAATCTAGATGATAATCAGCCTAAGACTCAAGCAGCTTCAAAGCAATTCACGAAGCTCACTGCATCGGTGAAAAGACGAGAATCGACGAAGTCAAAGTCATCGCTATCGCTAGAATCGCTCAGACCGTTTATGAACATGACAGTCAAGTATGAAGTCACTCTCATCGTCAGTGATGTCTTGCAAATTACTATAGATGGCGAGAACGACGTCAATCTTCAAGATCTGCGTCAAGAGCAGATGCATAAATGCTCTGAGCATGTCGATTTCATCGATCTAGAGTGTGTGCTAGTATCTATAAAAGTCATCGTCGTCTGATATCTAATAAAGAAGAATGAGCGAATGACTCTGACACTGCACGATTTTTGGGAGGAAGTAGTTTCGAACGTTCGACAGAAGTACTCAGCAGACAAAAAGAATGTAGACATTAATCTAGAACTCATCTTCGATCGCGATAAGACTGATATCGCGCCTTCAGCGCTCGTAGCTGAGCTTTCAGCGACGAAGATATCACTCACTCAAACAGCGAAGCTGAAGAAGAAAGTCGATGAGCGTGATCGACTTCGTGCAGACATTGTAGAACAGACGAAAGTTCTTCAGATGAGTCGAATTTGCAAAGAAAACTGTCACAATAAGGAAAAGTACTGCTGAATCAACGAGTCAGACGTTCATCATCGACTGACTGCTGATCATATAATATGCTGATCAGAAGCAATCAGTAGAGACGATGAGTCTGCGTCACTTACTAGATCTTCAAGAACGCTGATCGAAGTTCTGATGACAGCGAGATCTCAAGTCAAGCGTGTCAATTCTTTCTCAGCATCTTCTTCAGTCGTTACATCGTCGTCTACTTTTATACAGTCATCGCAGATCATCGATGAATCAATCAGCATAGCAGACGTATTGACGCTGCAGATGATACAAAGAACAACAGCTGAAGAAGAAAGAAAGATCGAAGAGCGAAGAATTAGACAAAAGAGGAAGAATCAACAAAAGCAGGCGAATAGTTGCAATAAGCTGAAGATGCTCGAGAAGACTGAGACTTCTTCTATGCTCGATTGACATCGACATACATTGTCTGTTCATTCTAGCAGTTCTGTTCAGAGCGATGATCTTCGTGATTATATCTTCTGACATGTCTTCAGAGTTAGTAGCACTCAAGCACGTTCTTTTTGGCACGTCTTTGATGAGCTGAATGCTCGATATTACGATCTACAAACAATACAAAGCTGGAAAGAGCGCGATGAGAGTCATTGAAAGAGCTTAAACATATTTGCTGATATTGACATACAGCTGACTCATGATGTCAGCAAGTATGCTCGCTCTAGAGATTCTGATTCAGATGACAAATTGTCATTTGAACCAACGACTAAAGATACATCGACAGCACGCTCTACATCTTCTACATCAGCTCAGCAAGCTCGTACTTCGACAGTGCAGACATGAAGTCATCTATATAATTCTCAAGCTTGAAGATCTGCTCTAGAGTCTCAAGTCAAGATCTCAGTCTTGCAAATATCGATCGAAGATGAGAGTTTGAAGAAGGTGAAGAAGATGAAGAAGATGAAGAAGACTTTAGATGATTATTCAGAGATAGCGAAGAAGCATGATGAGCTTGACTACGATGAGTCTATTTATATCTAGATATCATCTGAATATATGAACTATGTCAGTCAGGCGAAAAAGTGCTTCAGAATCATCAACTCGCTTCCTTTGTGACCTGACTGCTACTCTTAGAAATTCATCAAATCTCTCGTTAGATTCGTCATATCATCGAACAAGCTGATCGTTTCTTTTAATTCAAGCTTTCAACACTGAAAACTAGCTTTCTATGAGGTTATAGTCAGGCGAGTAGGGTGACAATTTGGCAAGATGCACCTCAAAGCTTTCACATAGCTCATCGAGCTCTGCTGATTGATGAATTCTAGCATTATTCATGATCATCACTGAACGCGATTCTACCCCTTCAGAATTGCATATAGAAAGCATCTGTGATCACATGAAGTTCAGAAAGATCTCTTTTGTTATGAAGTCGTGATGCATCTCTCATGCAATGTATTTATCAATGGAAAACGCTGGCAAAATGCTTCATCTCTTCGATCGTTTTAGACTTTGAGTGACGTGCAGAGATAGATCAATCAAGGCTCAGTCATACTTTCGATCAGCTAACGAGCAAGCATTAGCATGACTAGAAAGAGTAGAGAAGGAGAGGAAGTTGAGTCTACCTGTTCGCTCACAAGCAGCGCTTTCATCGAGGAAGACTAGCTGATCAGATGTTCAGCTCATAAGCCGTCGTTCTCATTCGCTGCGAAGCTTCTCATCGCGCTCAGCAGCGACTCTTTGAGCGATCTTCCTGCTGTATCTAGCTTCTTTGAGCAGCCTGCTGATCGTGCTTTGACTGACGACAATGTCAAACTCGTCGTACAGAAACCAGATCATGTCATCCTGATAGGCGGTGAGTCGTTGACTGAGGAAGTCAAGGAGCTCCTGAGCATGATACTCACTCAAAAGCCTCGATCTACCAATCGTACCAAACGTAGGCGTCACATCGCTGAAATGAAGGTGTTTTTTACGCATACGATTGATCTGCTGCCTGGTAACATGAGTGGCTTTGTGTATGAACGTTGTGCTATCGCCACGGGCTAGGTGAAACTGAATCTCGTCTCTAAGGTCCTGGGTAAGAGCTTGGGGCATGGTAGGTAGGACAGGATTGCCTTCGTGTGAGGCTGAGGTTTGTATAGCTTCAAAAATGAAGCTTTGGGGTGTTTTGGGGGTGTGGGGATGATATCTAGGTATTTGCTCTATTTGCACCAAATTTGAGGCTGATTTGTGGGTTTTCCCCGCCAAATTCGCTAAAACCCGAAAACTGAACTAGACTTTCGAATACAACGATACTTATACTTATCAAGTATCCGTACCCCGCACTTTCGCTCATTTTTCGAAAGTATATATACGAAGAGAATAAGGACCAAATAAAGAAGATTTGACTGTCATGCACTCGCATCGCGTCGGCAATTTGAAACCTGGCCCTACCGTCTAAGATAGATAAGTAACGTTAAAACATTGTAATAATAATAAAAAGATGTACAAATGTAAATTAAACATAAAAAACTGCAGGATCATAAAAGAATAAAAAATTGAAAGCGAAACGTAAAATTGTTTATTCTCGCGAAATCACATGATGAAAAGTCATTTGATGAAACACTTGACGCGTTTCAGCTTGAAATAATAGATTGTTTTATTCTGGTACAATGTACCTACCTAGATATTATGAGGGTATACTGTTCGATAAACATGCATCGCGAATTATGCATTTAAGACTATGTAATTGGCGAACGGTGCCCTTAGTGCGCTTAGCATCGTTCACACTCGACCGTAAGGTAAGGCTGAAGCGTGATCTGCGCTTCGCAGATCGCGTGGACTGAGCGTTATTCATTTACAATCATTCACGGAGTTTGATTCTTGAAGTTAAGGTGGTACATAGTGAGTCTGTGGTCGAGGGGTGGTTTTGAAGGGGAAGGGGAAGGTGGAGTTAGAAGTAGAAGTGCGGAATGGAATGGGAAGGGGAGGGGAGGGATTGGGGAGGGGATGGGGGAGTTTATAGGGAAGGAGGAGGAGGAGGGGGAAGGAATAGAGGATCAGGTGGAAGTGGGGGAAGAAAATCATAAAAGAGCACAGAAGACCTGTTTGAGGGAAGACGTAAGTGTATGTGATTTCGGCTGCGTCTTGGGTTTTCCATTCCTATACTGGCATAGACGACCTGCGTCATCTACGATAACAATAATCCAAAAGATGATATGTCGAGATATTCACTTCCCCCTTTCCACTTTTATTCATTCCATTCTTCCCCGTACCCACTTAACGAGTGAGTCATATCAGCTTTTATATCTCATTCCAGATACCCCTCGCAGCTCCCCTGTGTTGTGAAGCCGCGGCTGGGTAAGTTTCTCTACTGAGAATGGTTGGTCCTGGGGATGGAGGGACGGGGAGGGGGGTAGGCCTCAGCAAGGTTGTGATAGGGGCTCTGAGCTGTGGACTCTGCGCGCCAGCGGGCGAGGGGGCTGAGTTGGGAAGGGTCGTAAGGGGTCGAGGAGTATGACTGATGAGGGGTGGTGTGGTCAGACTGACGCGGGGTTGACGTGGGATGAGGGTGGTAGTTGGAGGAAAAGCCTTGATTGTCTTGTGAATAGTCGGGCTGCTGTGTCCCCATATCAACCCAGGGTCTTTTGATTGCTCGAGCTTCGCGTTGCTTGATTCCGAGGCTGGTGACTGGGGCGAAGGGCTGAGGTGCTGTATTTGTGGAGGGAAGATTGAGGTGCGTGAGGTAGGGATGGGTGGGGTGATAGCTGCCGAGAGGGGAGTCGAATGGTTTGGTAAGTATTGAGAAGGGGGCGGGGTGGGTATGAGGTGAATGGTGAGAGGGGTTATGAGGATAGTGGGAAGGATAACGAGAGGAAGGAGCCGGGGTTGCTGGAGCATTAAGGTGCTGTGTAAGAGGCGTGGAGTGATTCATGATCTCTGAGAAGAAACGGTTGCAGTGGAGGAGTAGATATGAATTTCGAGGCGAAAGAACTGATAAGAGTATGAGATTGGAAGCGTGCTTGAGAAGGCAGATGAAAAGGAGAGGGATGGAGGAGAGACGAGACGGTTTAAATACATCAGACACATAAGGGAAGCATGCGGACGGACACTTCAATATCCCTAGACACCTTGCAATGAATTCGCCGTGCATTCGGGTTTAGCAAGGCCGATGGAAACGCAAGTACTTTCGAACAACCATGACCAGCAGTTGCAATCGAATTATTCGGGAGTGTGGGTGGATACTCCAATGGCTCATTGCACGCACGGAATCTTGATATGATTCGATGGCGATGGCGAAGCAGTGAGGAACTTTTGCAACTCGGGAAAGTCATGGCCAGAAAGGTTCAGATGACTTGATTGCTGCAGGAACTTTTGCACCTGAAAATCCTGCGATATAGCAAGCGGACGACGACTCTGAGACGTTAGTACATGCAGCTTTGAGCGTCGCCTGGTGGTTTCCAGGGCGTTCGAGATGATAAAAGACAACGCCGCGAGTCCGCAACACCAGAACTTTGGTATTGACGAGACTCGAAACGGTCTAGTGGAAATATATCTGCCGCCTCGTTACCTATCGTAAATGTCTTGCATACCTTACGCTTGCGGTATCAAGATAGGGAGAGTGGGAATCTCGTGAATAGCAAATTCATGAGCATCACTGATTGGATGACGGGGCTGAAAAGGTGGGATGATTTAATTACTGGACATGACTTATAACAGTGTCTAGGCAGCAGCGACAACGAGGTTGCTGAATTTATAGGAACTTCCGTCGTTCAAGGGTCAGGCGCGCAAATACGGCCGCCGCTTTGAGAAAGATACTAAGCCCAAAGTGCCTGTACTCGGTAAGGTACCTAGTCATCCCAAGCCATGCGGCTAGTCTCTTCCGTATTGGTCCGTTGAGGGCTTAGCGTGCATCCTTCCAAAGCTAAGGTAGGAACTTTGGTTTAGCGTCTGATGTTATAGCCTACAGCCAGGACAGCCTACAGGTCATAGGCCGACAGTGCCACATAAGGTATCATCCTTGAACAACGCACCTTGCGGAGGGCTCAGAGGAAATGCCTATAAGATGGAACGACCCTTCACTCGACCCTCCACAACTCGCTCTCTTCACTATCGAGCGACCGTCCCGGATTCGATTACAAATTTACACTTCCCTACTCGTATCAGAGCCGCACAACACGCTTCAAGAGTATGGCGACCTCAAGCCGGGGATCCCTAGATTTGACTGCAAGGACTCTTGAAGGAACCTCACTCCCTTACAGCGTATCGAAACACGAATGGGAAAGTCATCGTGCTACTTTCGAGCGGCTTTATGAAGACGAGAACAAGACCCTTAAGGAAGTCATGTCCATCATGGAACGAGATTACAATCTGAAGGCGACGTAAGCATGGCGAGGTCTTCAGCCGTCGCATGCCGGCTCACATTGTTCACGTACTAATGGTAAATAGGATCAAGATGTACAAGAACAAGATCACGCAGTGGGGCCTGGACAAGAAGAACAAGGAACATGAAGTCCTAGCTTTCATCCGTAAAACGACCCAACGGGCTGCAGTCGGGAAAAAAACCATTGCCCGAGTTAGAAACCATGTGCTAGATCTAGAAGAGGTACAGCGTTATATAAAGCGAAAGCCTTACTCGATGAATTTCGCGCTAGAGCAATCGGCATCCACACCCCCGGGACTGGTATGCTTTACGCCCGAGATGCCTTCGTCGCCTAGGATTCCAGAAGTCTATGCTGTCCCAGAACAGATCTTTGCCCTGATACGAGACTACGTTACGGGCTCTTTCCAGTCTGGGACATGGATCTGCGACGACCCTAAATCGGGGTGTCGTAGCATAAAGAATTGCGGCGCTGCTGAAACGGCACTCGAAAACTTCAATACCTTCGTAATCAGTGCTTACGATCACTACGAGAAAGGCTTAGTCAAGGAAGGCGGAAGGTTGCTCGTTGCTGCTGCTGCAGGCATTAAAGACATTCTGGTCGCAGAGTCCCCAACATTCTTTCTTTCATTGATCACCTTAATGTTATATACACGCTCAAGAAAAAAATTTCATATCTTCTTGCCCATCCTCAGACAGCTCTCAGATATGGCCGCAGTTGTTCTCCCTGAAAAACATTCAATTGGTCAGATATACCGACATCTCGGATCATTGGACTTCCACCAACTTGAAGATATCGTCCCATTGAGCTTCCAGAGCTTCCTTGATCAATTTGAGAGTATCCTAGGTCAATTTAGTTCCGATGCGTTGATTCTCCGTACCAGATACATTGCCTACCATACTGAAAATCTCGAACAAATAGAATCCGGCTTACGAGATCATCTTCAGAAATGCATTAGCGCATACGAAGGCTCTGATGATGCATCCTTAGTTGTGCTGTTGCAGATAGTAAATAACCTCCTAAATCAAGAAAGATATGTCGAGGCAGAGCATACAGCCCTCGATCTTATTGCACGTGCTCCCTATACCGACATGTTTGATTCCCGCTATTACTACTGCAAAGGCTATCAATGCTTGTCATTAGCTCAATGCGGACTTGGTAAAATACCTGTTGCGGAGGCCAGCATTGACCGAGCGATTCAAGAGAGTGCACTCGCATGGGGCTGGGATGATCCCCGCACAGTTAATTTTCTACTAACATATGAGATGATGTTGGAACGGTGGGGAAATCACGCTTCGGCCGCGAAGGTCAGAAGGCAAAAACGGGATATCATCGAATCTCTAGATGTTATTGTATGAGGATGTTTGGTATGGTGGGTGAATACGGAATTTGGTACGATAGATGACGACGAAGTTTGGCGCATGCTCGTCAGTATCGAGCTTTGGGACACGAAGACCGAAGAACCACGTGCTTAGAGTTTGAAGAGTATCGGTTTGCGTTGGCTTTCAATCGATGTTTCAGAGGACCATCTGTATCTCATGTTCAAAGCTGTTTCTTTTTCGTGTGTTGTTGGAATAGGGATCCGCGCTCGAGTTTCATCCACTTTATTACTACAGCAGTATCCGCGAAGTACCTGTCCACATATCTCAATGATTCTCTTCATGCTTTGTCTTCTTGCAAGCAAGAGAACCAATCACCCAACCCTCAAAACATACCCCCCTTTCGTCCAAAAAAAAAACCCCCCTCATCCGAGCTTTCATTCCCCCAAAATACCCATCATCAGTCTCTGAACCACCCACAGACAGAACTCCCCTATCAGACCGCCCACCCGACGAGCTACATATCCCTCCGGATATCGAACCAAAATCCGAAACACGCCGTCCATCGCTTTACAGCCCGATCGCATCAAGCGAAAACTTTCCCGAGCAGTCTTACACTTGCCTTTCACCTCTGTCGTCACTTTCAAAATCGATGCATGTCTAGAATCATACATGGCGGACACCTGCCTTTTAGACACAACACCAGCCAATCACCCCCACCAGCGAGCGCCCTTACTGTCTCGGCCCATGTCTCACGCCCGGCTGGAGGAGAACACGGATAAAGCTCCCCCCCCTCCCACTTCAGGCACCTTCCCGCTCCCCGCTCTCACTCCACGCATCTGCGCTCCCTCTATATAGGTACCTTCCAAACGACCTTGCTCCTCGCACCCCTCCTCGCCCTCGCTTTCGCGCCCCTGACACTCGGCAACGCATTCATCAATCCCCCCCCCCACCCTTCTCTCGATAGCAGCGCCCAGCCCGCGCTGACGTGGCAGACGGGTTCTATTCAGCAGGTAGGTAGCTCGATCGACGGATTAGATCGATATCTATAGCGCCTTTTCATCCTCTCTGTTCCGCCTGGTCGATCGCTAGGTTCGTTGTTCGCTCGCCCTTTTTGGGGTTGTTCGCGCGGACTGTGTAGCGCAGCGGGTAACCGACTTGACTACATAGCCCCTATGTATGACTTCGGTATGAGTGTGCTCGACTACATATAAGCGACGGGAGACGCGTTTTATAGCGTGCAGTTTTTGGTGGGGGCGCGCTGGGGAGTTCGAGTTCGCCGAGTTTCGAGTGGGGTGTTGAATACGGTTACGGTTTCGGCGGCGGCGGTTACGATTACGTGGGGGCTGAGTACGGTGGGGGTGGTGTCGGTGCCGGTTATGCGGTCTGCGTCCCCGTCCCCTGTTACAGTTATCAAAGGTCGGTACTACATACCCCTGAGCCAATTCCGATCCTGACGACTTGTAGTTGAGTCTCCCCAGAGTTTACCTGGCCAAGCGATCCGCTACTTCTACATTTGGCCGACTTCGCCACTCGGCTCTTTTCAGCTTTGCACCTCCGCACTCACAAACGTTTCCGCTGCCGCCGTCGCCACATCCACACCCCCCCCCCCCCCCAATACTTTCCCCTCCGCCTCCAATTCCGCCGTCATTTCCACCATCGCCCTCCCCATCCCCAGACGTCTCACCCACAGACCGCGCGATATTCGCACTAGGAATCGGCCTAGAAACCGCCCTACCCTTGCTTCTAATCGTGTGTGTGGTAGGTGGGCGGAAGGTGTGGCGGAGGGGTGGGCTCGGGGAGAGAGTTGGGAAGGGGGATGGGGAGAGAGGTGGGGAGAATGGGGGGAAGGGGGCGTGGCAGAACCGCACGAGGGGAATTGGGATTGTGTGGCCGTACTCTAGTGCTTTGCAAGTTGTTTCTCGTCGTCAACTTTTTCTTAACGAAAACTCCTTCAGAAATCCAAAAATCACTACAGACAAAAGTTATGGCTTAACAGGTAGCTAGGTACTTTCACTCCATCTTCAAGAACAACATTCCAACACCTTTTCTCTCTGTGCAGAATCTTAATTTCGCATCCTCCACAGCTCCAGAGAGTAAAGGCTGACGATCATGACTATTCAGCATAATGTGATAGTCTTACAGCGGTACAGAGAGAGGCTTCCAACAAACACGTTTCTTCCACTCTAGATGAGAGAGAGGTCAAGTCACTGTCTTCACAAGTTCGCACTGACATGATCAGATCTCTCTGCCAGTGAGACAATAGCCTTAGCTGATCGAAGATTCTTTACGGAAATACACTGGACTAAAAGATGGCAGAGCTCGATTCAGATGCTGCCAGACAGTCTATGGGCCGAGCTCTGGCCTTGCTCATGTAAAGTAACAAGCTCTGTCTCATTGTTTAATGACTGTTCTATGAACAAGATCCTAAGCCGTATCTACTGTCCGCACAAGTGTAATCTTACGAAGAAGAAGTAGCTCAAGCGAAATAGTTCAAGTTCAGAAATTCGAATAGAGAAAAAATCTAAAGTACACCAGAGCACGCTAAACGTAGGCATTTCGATGTAGAAGAAAGAGATTCAGAGACTTTTTCCGGTGAGAAAAGAATGCTCCAGCTTCCCGGATTCTACTTGGCAGACTAGAGTCATTTTATTCGAGTTCACATACTATGTGCGTTCTTCTCGTGCCTTCATCCCTCTCATTCCTTCATCTCTTCGCTGAGATTTGAAAGCAAATCTTGTTATCACTATGAATAGTCTAAATGCAAGGACATTGAAAGTTGAAGAAAGTTTGGTTATGTCTAGTCACCTGGTACAATTTTACTACTGTACATAGCAAAAAGTCATCGCAGTCTTGAAATGGAATCTTGTAGTTTGAAAAGATGAGCATAGCCATGAAGTAAGTAGCTCCGTCCTCGAAAAAGATTTTCCGAGTCCAAGGACCAAACTCAAATGAATCTCCGTTCGAAACCTATTGTCCCATTCACCCCATCCCTTCCCCCCCCAAAAACTCGGCCCCTCACCAACCCAAATTCTTCAGGCTCAGTCAGCCCTCCCTATCTATTTTCTCTTTTTTTTTAAACCACAACCGTTCCCCCCCGCCAACAAAATGCCCCAATCGTCACAACTCGATCGAATAATTCACAAGGGTATGAATCATCCCCACGTCAGCATCATTCTCGAACGCACAGTCTTTCATCCCATACCTTTTACCCCCTAGAGACCCATTCCCTTGAGAATCAAAAAGTAGGAAGTTGGAGCTTGATATCATCCCTTCTTCCTTTCGACTCCACACGACCCAGCTACACTATACCGGTACTTGAACCATTACAAGGAAATCCCCCCCCTCAAAAAAAAAAAAAAAAAAGAACAGCACACCAGAGGCATTACAGCTACCCTATTCCCTTCCCTTCCCTCTGCATACTCCCTCCACCCAACAACTCGCGAAGACGTAATCCTTTCTCTCTGTCCCTATTCGTCCAAAAACTTGCCACTTCCGCCATATGCCGCTTCCCTCACTTTAGCCAACTGCATAGCCGGCTCGCACGTTCGGCTCATCAATACGAGCAGTATATATAGTAACTAGCTTTGTTTATATCGACAGGAACAAGAGTATGAGAGATGAGTTCAAGGACGGTGGTATTTGAGGGGTTGGGGGAGAAGTGGTTGTATGAACACGTTGTGGACAGAATCAACAGAAAAGACGAGGCAAGGACCATGGAAGTAGTAGGGTTTTTGAAGACGGGCTTTAAGAAGTCTTTTGTGGCGAGCTGAAGATGATCTAGTTCGTAAAAGGGCTGGTACTCGCGAGAATCGAGTAAATTTTCTGTTTTGGGGATTTGCTGAGGTTGCGTGGTGGTTGCCAAGGCGTGCGAGCACTTTGCGAGATATTGCGATATTCTGCTGGCTGGGTGGGCTACTTGTTTGGGAGGACCACCCCCTTCCCCCCAGCCCCGGACTGCAGCATGCGCCTTGCTCACCACATCCACACCCGAGCATTTTTATCCTCTGACCCCTTCCTCATCCAAACATCTCATCGATTCTCAATCTTGCCATTCCGCCTCACTCAAACAACCCGATTGACGAAAAGTAGTGATGACAACGAGAAGATGGTTCAGCAGTACTTCGATAGTTGAATAGTTGGATATTGCAATTGCATTTACTTACACCACCACAAAAAAAATAAAAGGAGCTGATTTTAATGAGATGGGTAATGGTTGGGAGGGGATATGTTGCAGCGGCAATTCATTCAAAAGGTTTGCGAAAACGAAAGGTACGACTGGGGAAATCACATTAGCGTCACGGCTATTGCCTCTTCAGCAATGAGGTCGGCGGACCGCTCTTCTTCTGCGCTTCGGATGTTCGTGCAATCCTTTGAAGAGAGTGTTTGCAGGAACCACTGAGAAATTGGCAGATAGGTGAGATCTGTTGAACAGGCTTTGAAGCACTTTGGAACGTGCCGTGGAGAGACAAGTTTGGTGTCAGAGCAAGGCGAGGATCAAGGCGCGAGGGATTCCAATCGCGTACTTGTAGAAATATTTAACAGACTGTCTTTTGGTAATGAACTACACAATCATTATCCTCAGAAAATAAACCGTTAGTACTTCACCGCTTGCGAACATTCTCATTTGGTCACCCATCTCTTTCTCTCAACTTCACCATCAACGCCGGTTTGTCCCACAAGATATATACCTTCTGCTTTGCCCAGTCTCTTGACTCCTCGCACAGTTCAATGTCAAAATACCAGAGCATCCGCGCCATAATTGAGCGCATCTCCGCGTAGGCCAGGTTCTAGAACAAAATCAGCGTCTCCAAAAAAGAAATCCGACTATTCCTAGGGGGGAAGGTCCGTTTTTGGGCTTCTTTTCGTTGAACTTACTTTCCCTAGACATCCTCGGGGCCCCAGAGAAAATGGTTGACATGCTGCAAGATCATCATCAGCATAGCGTGAATCACCAAGCCAACGCTCAGGTGCGAATTTTCCTGGGTCTCGGAAGTTGTTGGCGGAAAGATAAGAACTCCAAGGGTGAACGCCGACAGATGTCTGAGTTCTTGTTCAGTCAGGCTCTTTTAAAAGATATAGAAGTAGGGCTTACGTCTGGAGGGACAAAGCGGCCGTTGATGATGTCACCCTCGGGTCCAGTCCGTCTTGGGAGAACGCTGGGCACTGGTGGATAGAGACGGAGAGCTTCCTCAAGACATGCGTTAAGATAGGGAAGCTTAACATTCACGGATGCGAAGGTGATCTCTGAAGCACGACGGAACGTCATGCGTACTTCGTCGACGGCTTTTATAAAAGCAGCAGGATTCTTTAATAATAAAAAAGTTGCACCGCTGAGAAGAGTGGCAGTGGTTTCACTTCCAGCAATAATGAGGATTCCAGATGTCGCCTTGATTTCCTCTTGAGTCATGCCTTTCTCATCATTGTGCCGTAGAATGTAGCTAATTAGAATTCATAAGTAAGAGTTCAATCAATTCATTAAGTGATAGCAAACCTTATAAAGTCTTCTCGATCGGTTTGTTTATTCAAACGTCGCTCGGTTTTCGTCGCAGTAAAAGCTCGATGCTCTTCTCCCGCTTTTGTGACTTGAGGAAAGAGCTTTAAGAGACCAAATATGACGCTACCGACTATTGGATATGCTCTGAAAACTCTGAACATCCTTGCAATCTTGAGACTTTTGAATATGTTAGCAACCCATGAATGATATTGCCCGCGGTTAAGAGCCTCAAATGACTCGTCGAAGCAAAGATCTCCTAAAATGTCAAAGGTCGTAAAATTATACCATTGAACGAGGTTGACTTTGGCTTCGCCCTTTTCGGACTCTTGAATCTGTTGGTGAAGCTTTTCAACCAAGAGGTTGAGATAGTGTGTTATTATTTGCTCCTGCTTCCTCAGAGCAGTCTCTGAAAATGCATGACTGAGAAGGCGTCGCATTCTCGAGTGATCGGCGTTGTTAGATACTACTACACCTTCAGCGAACAGCCTCACCACCTTTACAGGCTCACGAACCGATAATGTTGGCTACACCATCTCCAAGGCCATAGTAGACCTTTCTGTCCTTGGACATTACCTGTTTACCTTGGCGATTTCCATATATATCTAAGCGGGTGATCAGTCATGTCCGCAGCCATTGAAGTATGGATAAGCTTGCACCCTTCCATGCCTGAGAGTTCGTGTAGGAAAGTGTATCGGGAGAGATGCGGACAGTGTCTCCATATCTGTCGTGCAATCTTTTGATGTTCTCAACCGTGTCTCCAGTGAAGATCTCCCAGTATTGAGGGAAGTAGAATGCTCCACGGAGCTTAGAGCCTGGAAATTTTGCCAGAGGATGAAAAGTGATGTTGTAGGCGGCAGTGCCAACAAGGTAAGCAACATACTAATCGAGTGTCAATAATCGAGAATCGGCATTGAGCTTCGAAGCTTACAGGTAGCAGCACCAGTGGAATGAGAGCCACGATCACAGAGAGCCGGTCCATTGGCAAATGTAGACGTCGAAACGTTCAAAATGAGAATGGTTGCAATTGAGGCGAAATTTTGGTGGGATCATGCGAGGTCAAATGCACGTCGTTGCTGCTGCCTAAATAATCATTGCCCTATCGGGTACGGTAAGGGCGCGTTCATCACTAGTCTGTTTTACCTACACCAGATTACAGTCACTTTAAAAAAGCACCAGGATTTTGAAGACCCTAAGTTACTGTTCGAACAACGGTATTCCGTAGAAACAAGTGTTACAAGTCAATGTTGTTTCCTACTGATGAGCTTCTAGAATCCAATAGCGTAAACTTAGTATTAGGATAGTAGTCGCGAAAGACCAAGTCTTGCGAAAAGCCTACGGGGTCAAGTAGAACATGATCTGTCCAGACCCTGCAACAGTAGCTCCAGGTTTCCAACCTTCTATACTCTGTCTTCAACCCGATCTTCACCTATCCAATCGTCTCTCCCTCGACCATCTCTCCGTTTGCCGAACGGAAAAACGCTGTGATTTAACGTTTTGGTTGTTGGGAGCGTTTTCAACGGCATGGCCGTCTTATCGTCGGGTGGATAATAATAAGGCTCGGTTGAGCCTTCTGACGGATGTATATCTTTCGACCCTGCTAGTTTAGAGAAGCCGGCGTTAGAACCAGCGGTGGTAGTTGCACCGCGAGAACTCGGAATACCACCACTGGCAATGGACTTGAGGGAGTTGTAGAGACTAGGGGTCTTCTCGCGGGTGAATACGTAAATCGGACGCATGACGGGCATATTGGCAGCTATCAGGCCAATATTCTGCTCTAGTCTAAGGCTATCAGTGATTGAGAAAAGTTGCGGATTTGATGACATACATGGACCAGATTTCCAACGTGGTCAATGTGACTAAGTGAAAGAGTCAGAAATATTTGGACCAAGTGGTGGCGTAGAAAATCTGGGAGAGTGGGAGAGTGAGATATCTTACAGGAAGAGTCTACGAAACTTTTGGTCGTACCGTAAAGTACCATGCGGACTATGGAACACGCGCTTGTGCTGTGAGATTTATTTACATTAGCATGATGGAGAGAAGGAAGGTACAAGAACATACAGTAGTCCTAAGCTCATCAACCCGCAGATAGCCACTTTCTGATTTAAGGTGATTCTAATATTCCAGAGAATGATGATAGGAAGACTGGTACATATGAGATCGGTGACGATTGAGAATACTAGCCCTAGGGTTAGTTACGGGTTCATTTCCGAATTCGAACGAGACAACAGTACCAGAAATATGGACTGGACTTACTGCCTTGAAGCCACGCAAGATCGGCCAAGACCTTATGGCTCCAGCACGCATTCTGGATGGTAAAGTCCCAAAGTGCTTGTATAGGCCGACATTGTGCGAGGAGATCGACAAAGCAAGCGCCATTCACCAGCACAAGAGCCGCCATCAATGCCCACATGTACTTAACAAGGCGCCTGCTGTTTGTGATGCGGATAATCATGAAGCAGATTGAAAGCTTGAGCAGGCAATTTGTCACTGTCAGCGGCATCTGGCTTAGGGTGTTCCATTTAATCGAATCCAGCCGTTGTTGTCGGGAGAGATAGAACTGATGCCTTCCTCCGCCGCTGGCAACGCACTTGAGGATAAAAGCTGATTGTAATGTCGCAGAGACCTAGGTTTGCCTCGTAAGCGTGGGATATCTTGGTTTTTTGGGATTCTCTTGGATGGCTAGAAGGAAGAACTACCGTCGCCAATGCCATTACATAGTCGTCCAATCCAGTTTTCTTGACAATCAGGATTCGAGCCAAGAAGCGGAGGATTAACATGAAAACAGCAATGGTGAATGTCACTATGGTAACATCACGGAGTGCAATTCCGTGGTTGAGGTCTCCCCCAGCTGGGGGAGTTGGATGTCCGTAGCCATTGTATGACATATCCGGGTTTTCCAGTTTCTGGGAGAAGATTCGCAGTCGACTCCTAACGTACACCAAATTTGGAGTTTGGACACAACCTCAGCCAGAAAGTACGATGTTCGAGGGATAAGAAGCAAAGAGAGAAATAGCTCTTCCCCATCCAAAGCCTGTAAACGGAGAAGGAGACATCTATCGCAGCCACCGATGTCACGATGAGGCGCTGTGTCACATAAATATCTACAGGCAGACATGTGTGGACACCGAAGAGCCCAGGTACTATTTGAACCACACGCAACAGCTTCCTAATCACGGCACAGTTCGGGATATTCACACACTATGGTCTTCGTCCATTCAGGTTCCAGGCCTTACTATGTAGAGATGCAGTCCTTCCACGTGAAGGTTGCTTCTGTTGGAACATGATTGGCAAGCTATGCAACAGGGTGGTGTTTCGGACCCTGGTGCGGAGGTATCGGACTGCATTCTTTCACTTCCAACTAGCACCATTTGCTGACGCACTCGGACATTAATAATGCGCAATCAACTGGTGAACAAGGCGCACATGTCCTTTCTGCAGCGGCATTAGCCAAAAGCCTCTTCACAAGGGTTCCGGTATTTATATGAGAGCGTAAGCCCGCTATACCTGAACAAGCCCGGCAACGCTTAAGCAATGTCCAGCCCGCTGCAGGAAGGACCTGTACGACTGTACGAGTAAGGTAGGTACCTACCTACATGCAGAAATTTAACGTGTCCATATGTATCCGTCTGTCTGACATGGCGCCGCGAAGATGCAGATGAAATAAGCTTTACGACGTCATGCTTCTGTGGTGTGCCGCTTGCTCACTCAGCTGCCCTATGGATTTGGTAGATCTGGTAAGAACGCTATCCGTACCCCGCACTAAGCTCATTTAAGCGAAGGATGAGCTTAGTGCGGGGGACGTATAGTGTCTATCCCGCCAAGTCCGTAATACATACCTACATACTCGCATTTGAAAGCATGCGGTAGTCTGCTTCGGAGGGAAAACACATACTCTTCTTCTATGCGGAAAAGAGCGTCATTTTACAGCCGTTTTACCCTCTCAAGACCTTTCAAGTAACCAAAGACGAAAGGGTACATCAAATCCGCAAGCTCTGGGGCGGTGAATAGAAACGAAGCAAACGGTGTGCCAACAGAACCGTAATCATCTGGGTAGTGATAGTGTCTCCATTGTAAGATGCCAGTGGCGCACAGGGTACCTATCCAGCGACACGCCCTAAGTTCAAACCAGCAATTGCGTTTTCCTAGTGGAAAGGCTGGGCTACCATATACTCCTGGAGTGATCCCTCGTATGCTCGCTGAATAGTAGTTGCGAGAGAGCTGTCCAGCCTAAAACAATTTGGCAGGCGTATCCAGCCCAAAAGCAAGCTACTCCAGGGTCCTCGAACAGCTGTACAAATGTCCAATGTGCGGCGAGCATCATGAAGATGCCAATGGCTATGATAGCGAATAGATTCTGCGCGACCAGCGGTGATTGTTTCCATTCTCGGGGACCAAATTTCACCGTTGCGTATACAAGAATAAGGTCTATGAAAACCTAGGGAAGGAACGAAATTGTTTCTGCCAGCCCTGGTGGATAGAAGACGCCGTAGATCAGCTCCCAGGCTAAATTTGCGCAACTATATATCCTGTTAGGTGTGAGGGCATGCTGTTAATGCTCGTATAGACTGACAGGGAGAGAATAGACATTCCGTAAGACTCATCTCGAAAAGATTGGCGGATGTAGAGTATGTATGCAGTGCTCCATAGGGCATCGCAAGCAAGGTTCAATCCATCCTGAGTCCACAGGAACCACAGCGGAGGTCTGTTTTTGGCATCAATATCGTTGAGTGGCAAATGCATTGTAATTTGTTCAGGGAATTGCTGCGAATCAGAAGCTCACAGAAGGATACTAAGAGGCAAATTTCACACGAGGAATGCACAGACTGTAGAAAGACCTCTGCCATACAACCCTAATCGTGGCACGTGGAGTCTCCTGGATCGAGATTCTAGCCAAGCAGAAAAGACGTGAGATAACACCATCTGGGGTGCCAGCAAGGCTGGTGCAGTAAGCTGAATCGTACATGGGTGTAAGCTGACGCACAAGACCCATGTTTTTAGGAGGAAAGTCAGTCTACTGTAGGCGTGGCATAGCCTGATGCGAGGATGTTCTTCTTCCTGGGCAAATCTAGATCCATCGTGGGGGTCTAAATGCCAGGGCATGCATAATGTTCCGAAGCGGGTTCTGACCCCATCCTTCTGAAAGTAAGCATACTATGTACCTATCTCGTAGTCAAGCTTATCTGCACGAGAGAAACCACAATTCGCAATCTTTTCCAAGCCTCGCTGCGCCATGCTGAGGCACACCGCTATTCCGTAAATGAAAATCAACCAAGTGCCATTAGCCCGGTAGATGTCAGCCGCTTACTAAGGTACAACAACACCTTGGACGCCACTGAACCCTTTTCTCCTTGATTGCCGGAAAGTCGGCGAATTATAACACTCTTTGATGCCAATCGTCTACTACTAGAATACTCTAAAGCACAATCAAACGCCGCTTTCTTGCATACAGTACGGGTATTAGAGTTAAAGCTCCGAGAGCTCAGCCTCGCAGTGATCCGGCAACTCTCCCATGCATATGCCCTTCACCTCGTTAGCCTGTAGGATAGAGAGGGCAGCCTGATACCGCTTGTCTGAGCTTTGTTGGTCTAGACCTGTTAAAGGCTCCGGAACTTCTATATGATGTTCTGTGCCTTTGAAGATCCATAGAGCGCGACTATGATGAGAAACGAGTCCTCTCTGTCGATTAGATCCTCTGCTAACGCGCCTTTGCTGCTACCACATCGGCGGAATAAATTTTCTTACAGTCATTCTGTAAATGACAGTACCAACTACTCGCAACAGCGTTGTCTCCAGAACGTATCCCCTGGAAATATGTGGTAACATCGTGATGATTATGAGTAGGTAGGTAAGTAGGTAGGTCAACGAGTAGATTGCTGAGTAGGCAAATGAGTAACTAGATGAATAGATAAATAAGTACAAAGGTGAGTAGAAAAGGTGAGCAGATAGAATATGTAGGTAAGTGAGTAGATAGAAAACCAAAATTACGAAGCGAGCTACATTGTACGCAGGGTGTATTTCTGGGAATGACAACCTGCACCCCTGGCCAAATGTTAATCCGCACTTGAAGGTCTGAGATACTGAGGCAACCCTATCCTCGAAGTAGGCCCCGTCTAACAGTTATCAGCTCGCGCTTTACATTTAAGATTCATGTTCATTAGATTAAGATGTCAAAATATCCCATTTACGAGGCTCTTAAACAGGGTGAAATCAGACTTATAACCATTCTCAATGTCGATGGGCTGCCGAAGTGCATGTTAGAGAACGTTTCCCTAAAAGATACACTAGAGTATAACACTCTCTCGTATAGTTGGGGAAATCAAAGTCCCACGGCAGCAATTGTTTGCAATGGAGACAGCTTCTCGGTTACTCCCCATCTCTCTGAAGCTTTTGCACCTCTACATTCATACCTGGGCCCATTGCGTAAAATCTGGATCGATGCGATTTGTATCAATCAACAAGATAACGAAGAAAAGAACATCCAGGTGCGTCTAATGAGAGATATTTATAAGAACGCACAAGCTGTCTTGGTATGGCTCGGGAACGCCGCGGACGACAGCGACATGGCTATGGATCAGGCACTGGAGTTGAATGAGAAGCTTAGTTCTATTGCAAGGCCGATACATTTCGATCATCTTGCCTATCATGACTTGAACAAGGAGGGCGATCTTGTCTGGCCAGCCTTAGGACATTTTTATTGCCGAAGTTGGTTTGAACGGCTTTGGGTCGTTCAGGAAGCAGTGCTAGCGAGAGAATTAGTCCTTCTATGTGGTAGCAGATCAATCGATTGGGAGAGTCTAACCGCATTGACCACAGCGTTGCTGCAGACTGGCCTTCTACACCTAGTGATGGCAGCTCAGGAAATTCGCCGTGATAGAGACAATGGTTTCTATACCATACCATATATCAACATTTTGAGGATGAAGATAGCAGAACATGGTGGCATGGATTTCCAAGCACTTGTCAGTGGCAACCGTTGCAAAAAATGTACTGAGCCTGTGGACCGCCTCTGGAGTATGCTTGGTCTGGTGCACCCGCATGTCCGAAATGAGATACCGGATTTGGTGAGCATCGACTACTCCGAAGACGGCCGACGGCATTTCTGGAGACCTTACATTGCTCTTGCAAAGAGGTGGATTGAAGAAGATTCCACTCTTATGTTGCTCTCCAGAGCCACTTCGCAGGAGAAGCCTAAGGAGCTCCCGTCTTGGTGTCCGAATTGGGCGTCACCCGAAGAGTACTCGACTTTCGGCAGTGTTTACACCTACCAGGCTGGCTTTCGTAGCACAGAAGACCGTTCACCCCGTGTCAGTGTGATCCCGGACTCAAACAACATCCAAGTACGCGGATTTGACGTGGACGAAGTCGCGGATATTGTTTCAGCTTCCTGGTCATTTTCTCAGTTTCCTGATCAGCAGAAGGGTCTGGACGGTGCCGCTGCTAAGCTACTGGAGTGGGAGTCGCAATGTGTTTCGCTATCCAAAGTCACATATAAGCAGCTCGATGCTGTTCCTGAAGCGCACTGGCGGACTTTGATCGGTAACAAAATCTACGACGAAGATCCCACGCCTGTGGGAGACGTCTCCGAGGACTATCACAACATGTTAAGGTACTTGATCACCTTACGAGACGGAACCTTTTTGGATGAGGGCGTTGAGAAGAAGACAGCCCTGCGATTATACTTCTCGGCCCAGCAGTCAGCCTGTCAAGGGCGGAGGTTTTTCAGCACGAGGGGAGGGCGCGTTGGTCTCGGCCCTGCTCAGTTGAAAGCCGGAGACACTATCTGTGTCTTCTATTCTGGGGGTCCACTTTACGCTCTCCGGTTCAAGCATGCAGATAAGGTTGCTGAATTAATTGGAGAAGCATATGTTCATGGTCTAATGAACAAAGAAGCATTTACGGCAAACGGTCGGGGAGAGGATCAGACTTTTGTGATATGTTAGCTTCAAAGGTAATTTCATTAATCGTACCTCTAACTGGCTATTTCCTTCTAAGTAACACCAACCGTTATTTATTCTTTTCGGCGTTGCGATTCCAGACCTATCCCTCCCCCGTTCTATCTCCAGAGTCTACTTGAATATTGTGTCTCGAAAGCCTGTACTCGAACCCTTCGTCTACCAATCTCTTTGGAATCTTCGTCTCGTTCTGTTTCTACCTCTTGAACGTACCAAATAAAGGACAGCTTTTTGGGCCAGTACTTTTATCTGCAGAGCTGTCTTCTTCTCGTAGCTAAGATAATTTATAATAAATGTATTGCTTGCAAGATAGCATTTGTTAAAAATCTATGTAACGTAGCTTCTTTGAAGTTGATATTCAATGTTTATCTCTGAAAGAAGATGATGAAGATGATGAATTTGATATTCTTCTGCTTGAGACTCTTTAATCTTATTGAGTGATTGCTCTTTTATCAAAGTCGTTGAAGACAGTTCTGTACGATGGTCATTTTCAATACTTTATTGCAACACTCGTACATTTTAACTCGAACCCTGTAGAGATACGTAGCATCATCGTCTATCGAATTATATCTTGAGGGCACCATTGTGGATCACAAGGCGCAGCTCACGCAAGGCTGGACTGCGGTGCAAAGTATCCTGTGCTGTGACCTCATCGGACTGATAGTAAGGCAACATCTGGACAAGGCTGAGCCTGCAGCCTGCCACTTACGGCCTGCTACGTTTTACTGTGTTAACGCTTGAATCTTAAACTCTTCTTTTGGAAATTGTATTAAATAAGTTGCTCTACCTATCTTCGAGCCACGCGGAACCCTTGAACCTCACTACTTGAAGACTCGAGAATTGAGGCTGCGGTGATTGAGTAAATAACAAAACTTATTTGAAATCGTCTGTCCTTAGATGTCAGTTAGTAGCTCGATCGACCATGGATCCTCTTTCGATCACCGCCAGCATCCTCACCATCCTTGGGGCGGGCGGACAGGTTGCCAAGGGAATCGCAAAGATCAGAGCCCTCAAATATGCGCCCGACATTCTTTTGGCGCTGAATAACGAGATTGCCGACATTCAGTACCTTGTCCAAGATGTTAACCATGTCGCAAGGCAGCATGAAGAAGCCCATGAAACAAAATTTAGTGCCAGTGTTTGCAGGGCACTTGAGAAAGTGAGGGAGACGCTGCTGGCAACTGAACAGCTCATCGCATATGAACTCACCACAATCGACAGCGTAAATGGTCTGGTGAAACTTGATTGGAAAAGGTGGCTACGGCTGGAGGGTAAGATCAGGCAGCTACAAGAGCGAATGAGAAATAATAAAGTTGACCTATCAACAGCCCTGGTCGCGCAGAATTCGTATGTCTAAACTTTTCTTCATGTTTCAGATCTCAGTCTCAGCAATCAGATCAATCCCCTCCTCATCTCCGTCTTGGGCCTTTGTAGCTTCAGATGTCGGGAACATTCTAATAGGCACATGGATCATAACTTTCTTGCATGAATTGCCTAGCTGACTCTGCAAGGTCAATGATTCATCGAGTTGACCGGCAGGTGCAACAATTATATGTCTTAACAGAAATAATTCAAAGCCAGTCATCGTCCAAACATGAGCTATTCATTAGTCAAACTCAGAAGGTTGACGATTATATGAAACAACAGCTGCAAAGAGAGCACCAGAGTGAACCTTCTTCGAGGGGCATACAAGATATCCGTACACGAACGAGCCGAGGATCTTCAAGGGGAGGAATTGATACGGCTTCCACCACTCCATTCCAACCTTCTCCAGTGGAACACATCAGCACTTCTGCGCTCACCCCAGGCCACCTGAGGGTGCCGTCTTCTGTAACCCAAATATCGCTTCGGTATGCTAGGCATTGCACCATGTCGTGTGATTGTTCATGTCATAAGCAACGGCGCCTTAGAACCCCCGGCTGGGCCAATCAAGTGATAGGTTCGCTTTTCGTAGGATACACTGGTTTTGCCCCGTTTTCACCTAGTTGTGACGTTACAAATTGTCACGGTCGTTCACACTCTACTACCCAAATCACCTACACCTTTCCTTGGTGGTTTATGAGCCGTGCCTTGGCTATGACTATAGCATACTGTCAGCCAAATGGCCCAGAACTTTGTTTGAGGGTATTTAGGGTGCGTCCTGGGTATGCTGATATATTCTCTGCTAGTTCTCTTGGCCATGTTGAGCGTGTCAAGAAGCTTCTCTCCGAGGGCAGTGCATCTGTGTTAGACGTTGAGCATGGCTCAAAGAGGACTGCACTTCATGTATGTATCTGTTGTCCCTTGGTACTCGAGCATAGTTGCTAATCATGAGTTTGCACAATAGTGGGCTACGATGTGTGGTCGTGTCGCAGTCGTAGATATATTACTTCGCGAAGGCGCTGATCCCTGTCTTCGGGATACGTATGGGAATTAGCGTATGCAGAAAGCTATGGATTCCTTGGCATCGCAATTGTCGCGCGCCCCCCCCAAATTTACTATTGAATTCAGACATTCTTGACATTCTCAAACCTTCAACGCTCTATTGGAAAATCAATAGAAAAATCAAACCGGTAAATTTGAAGCTGTTCAAACCTTTCACAGCTGACATCCTTTTAGCTATGACAGGTCCACTGGCTCCGGCCCTTCGCTCGAAGATACTACGCCTCCTGCTTTTACATTGGACCCCCCCCCGCCATCGCCGAAGAGGTTCACTATCACCGTAACACCGTTTATACTATGCAAGAGAACCTCTTCATGTATGGCTCTCCCTTTAGATCTCAGTTTCGTCCGAAGAGCGCCCCCCGAAAGGTCTTTCCAGCAGCTGAAGACTCTCTAATTACATACCTGGAGCAACAGCCATGGGCCATGCAGAAAGAGATGGTGTGGTTCCTATGAAAAGAGTGAAGTATACATGTTCATCAGTTCACGATATCGAGGATTCTGAAGAAGAGACACTGAAGCAATAAAAAGGGACAGCGTGTGAGCATCAGACAGAACGATGAGCTGCGATTAAACTGGGTTGCCGACCTGTTGCAGCTGACGGCTGAACAGCTTGTCTTCGTCGATGAGACTCTGTTCAACGAGACTACGGGGTGACGTCATCAAGCCTATGCATCAGTTGGTGAGCCAGCTCGCTATCAAGTCTCTAGAAAGAGAGGGCATTTCTGAAGCGTTCTTTCGACGTATACAATCGATGGCTATCTACCCTGTATCGGTATTCGTGAAGGCTGGTTCAACGGCGAGGCTTTCTTCGCTGCTTTGAAACTCTCAATGATATGTCTCTTGAAATTGCGGAGGCAATTGGCTTTGGCAGCAGCGCCTGCAGTGTTTGCTTTGGCAGCAGCGTCTACAATGGTTCTAGCAGCGGCGTCTGCTTTGACTTTATCAGCAGCGTCTGCTTTGGCTTTATCAGCAGCGTCTGCTTTGGCTTTACCAGAAGATTTCTTCGTTGATGAGGTGCTTGAGGGGATGAGTGAATTCTCTAGAGGTAGTTTCTGACTTCGGCGTGACGACGGCATGATGGCTTCGGGGGTCGGGGGGGCTAAAAGGATGTCAGCTGTGAAAGGTTTGAACAGCTTCAAATTTACCGGTTTGATTTTTCTATTGATTTTCCAATAGAGCGTTGAAGGTTTGAGAATGTCAAGAATGTCTGAATTCAATAGTAAATTTGGGGGGGGCGCGCGACAATTGCGATGCCAAGGAATCCATAGCTTTCTGCATACGCTAAAAGTAAGCAGAGCAAATCAACATTTAACTCGTGCCCAAGCTTACAAAATTCGAGTACAGGCAAAGCTGCCTATAGGGGAATTCCGAATAACGGAAACCTGGCCATAACGGAGACACGGCCCGGATTCCACCAAATTTAGGTGGGGCTAACGGAAAATCTCCACATAACGCAACCGGAACGCTTTTGAATTTTTTTTTGGTGAGCTTCGTTATATCAAATGTCTACATTAAATTTATTCATTGGCGCCCCCCCCTCCAAACGTCCACGGAAACCTATTCAAGATAGTCAACGAAAGGCCTTACGGGCCTGGTACTATGATGACTCTAATCAGGTCTCGATGAGGCGCTCCAAATTGAAGGCCTGCAGTCGCTGGTGACAACAGACCTATGATTATCATCTCAGCAGCTTCATCGCTAGTGAAATTATCAGTTTCAAATGAGCCCGACTGAATAATGAAGCTATACCTGAGTGACGAGATACTAAGCGTCATAGAAATTCTGAATGAAATGCTTTGAAAGAGACTCTTTTTGAGTGAGAACAACGTTACGAGAGAGTCAAAAACATAGTCACTGAAGACGTTTTACGCATCAAAGTCACTCAATTTTGAGAGCGACTTCTCTGTTATCAGAATCTTTCTACTCTCAAATGAACTGATGACTGACTGACTGACTTCAAATCTCGTCACAATTTGAAAGATAGAAAGCTACATGATGAAGTCGATGATGCTGATTTGAATTCTCAGACTTTTACTACTATGAAAGAAATTCAAGCTGAGGGTAGAAACTACAATGCTGAAGATATCTTCAATATGAATGAAACGAGATATTTTTGAAAATCGACTTCGAATCGAAGCTTATTCTCAGCTGAATTCTCAGGTAGAAAACAGAATAAAAAGAGAATTACTATCAATCTATGCTTCAATGTCATCGATAGTCGAAAGCTTCAGCTCTGATGTTAGGGGTCAGCATAGAGCGAGTCATATGAGTGTAATGTAACGAGTATATAAATGCTAAGGAAGGAAAGTATCTAGGAGGGAAGAGCCGGCTATCTATATGACTCAGGGAAACATAAGCTAACCCTGAATAGGGTTGGCTCCGGAACAATTCGATAGCCTAGTGACGAGCGACCGGCGATAGCCAGGAACATAGCCATCAACATAGTCATCAACATAGCTATCAACATAGCTACCAACATAGGTGCATAGCTAGGATCGTAACATCTGATTTATAGAGACAGCTGCTCATCTCAACTGTTTTCGAGTCGCTCATATCTTTGATTTGAAGACTCTCGAAGATCACTGACGCTTCAACGCGAAGACATGAATGATCAATGTACTAATGATACAGTATCTTCGTTGATTTGATCATCAAATAATCAGATCTACACTTCTACTCATGAATGACTTTGCAGCTCACAAGCTTGCTATCATCAAATTGCTTCAGAATGACGATGATTCTCTACATCATACTAAAATTATGTGACTTCTCGTCAATGCTACCTTCGTACATCAGTCATTGAATCAGAGTATAATTCAAAATTGAAAGAGTTATGTTCGAAAGCAGCAGGTACAATTTATGATCGAATGCTTTGATGCAGATCTAAATTCAGACATCGAAATGAATGTTTTGAGAGCTATAAGATGAGGCATCTTCGTCTGAAAGCATCAGGTTCAGCCTTTCACCATACAAAATTGCTGAGCTCGATCTCAAGCATATGACTGAGAGGCGAGAGATCTCACTGAAAGGTCTCAGAGAATTATAGAGAACGAATGGTTCGAATCCGAGGTAGTTGTCGAGGAAATTCGGGCTCACGTTCAACATATGCGCGATGCTGGTCATATTAGTGAGGCAATGGCTATAAAAAACTTCATCAACCCGCAGGAGAAAGACGTAGATGATTCGGATGAAGACATCATGAATCAAATCATCGCTGAGCGAGCTCTCGAACCTCTCGAGAATCTCGAGGAGACCTTCATAGAGATCTCACCTGTTAAGCTGAATGAGGCCTTACAGGCCTTAGCTACATTGAAGCTATATGAGGAGCAGCAAACTTCACTTTCGGTTGATTCGAATTTCAGCCGAATGCTCAGAATTCATGAAAGGAAGCTCTTAAAGCGTCATGTGAAGGGCTTGAAGCAGAGGGATTTGAGGGACTGGTTAGGGGGGGGGGGTAGGGGGTGGTAGGTAGATTTGGTAGGGCCCATATAGGGGTGCTTATATAAAAAATATCTATAACGGATAATCTCTATATTACGGAACGGAGGAGCCGATTTGCCACCTCCGTTATAGGCAGCTTTGCCTGTACTCCTTCCACTTTTGCATGGACCGATCCTCTTATGAAACCCTACCACAGTAATCATGCTACAACTCTGCATCTTGTTTTTGACGATCGAGCGTCATTGTTAGAATTCGAATTTCCCGAATTGCACAAGGCATTCCTCAATCTTTGTGGCGAAGATTTCTACAAGGTTTTGCTTTCCACGCGAAGAGAAGACGTCGACCAAGTAGATTACATGGGAAGGACCACTCTTTCATGGGCAGCCGCAAGAGGAGACCTAGAAGCAGTTGAACAACTTCTCAAACGTGGGTCAGATCCGAACAAAGCCGATACGTGTGGAAAAACTCCCTGCCTCTACTGCTATACTAGCACAGCTTGCCTGAAGGCTCTGCTTGATGCTGGTGCTGACGTTAGAGCAAAGGATGTGGAAGGCCGTACACTCTTGATGGGTTTGATTTCGAACTGTAATGATAGTGGCATAATCAGCTTTTTACAACTTCCTTTGGTTCGCGGTGTACACGTGTCCACAGATAATGCCAACCAGCTGTTAGCAATACGCGTAGCGATCATGCATAACCGTCCGAAAACCTTGTCTTGGCTACTCAGAAACGCTGGTAAAGTCAATGCTATGTCATATCATGGAAACCCTCTCCTCGGTAGAGCAATTCACTACAACAGTGATAAGGCACTGAAGATCCTTTTGGGTAACGAGTTATTTGATTATACCAAGCAAGACCCGGACGGACAGACTATAGTTCATCACGCAGCATATTTCGCCAATCTGAATATACTGATGATATTACGATCCGCTGGATTAAAAGGAATCAACGTCAATGCTGAGAACATTCTGGGGTACACCGCACTAGAATGTGCTCAATGGCGCAGATATCACAATGAGAGCTGGTCAGACTCGTTCGCGCTTTACCCACAAGACGATGACCCATTGGAATGGTACCAAGCCTTTGAGGATTTCTATAACAGTATCGAAGAAACAAGCGGGGGATTATCAACGCAGGACGGAAGCGTGCATGGGTACATGGATCTCGATACAGAAGAAGACAGCCGGGAGGACGAGGACCAGGAGAACGAGCAATGGGAGGACGCCCTCGAGTGAACATCCACATAAGTAAAGCAATCGCGACAGGGAAACAATGTCACTGCATCCAAGGACATGGGATCATAGTCCAGGGAGATATTATATGTCGATATGTTCTAAATCTTATAAGAGTACACTTGCATTGGACTCGAGCTAGCACTTTACGGTCTGTTGCGACGAGGAGTCTGTCCGAGAAGCAGTCCAACCCAATTCGCCGAACCAGACAAACTCTCCGTAATCATGTCAATATTTCCAATGTTTTTGTGTGTTGGAAGGTCAGCATAGCGATGTTTGAGATCACCAGGGGGGGGGGGGGGGGGGGCAGGAAGTGGGGAAAAAAAAACCGGTCAGCAGAGCAAAAGGTCCAGGTCAACGATCAATCCAAGTAACAGTTTGTGTATGGAAACCCAAGATTGAGGGGTTCTACATGTCTGTTTGCATAAGTCTTCCTGTCGCACAGCTTTATGATATAAATCGAGCCTGTCAATGCTTGTATTATTCCAAGGAGATAAGAGTCTAATCGTTCATTCGGACATCCCAATAGGAACCGGCTGTTAATTACTGACTTGTGCACCCCAGGTGTCTATCGCAGCCACTTGACTAAGTTAGAGATCATGTTCTAGATACCTACCAAGAGCCCCAAGCAAGTTGCTTTGATGGTTTATGGCAGCTACAAATCTGGATGGGGAGACCGGGTTCAGCGCATGGGCATCGCTATATACAGCCCTTGTTTCGAGTAGCCTTTTGTTTCTTTGTATAAGCCCATTAATCAAGGGGCTTTCAGCGTTCTTCGCTTTGCCTGGTCTCTCTTCCATACGATCACGTTTTTTGGCCATTAGAGTTCTAGATGTGAGAGGTATTGCTCTCTTCACACAGATATAAATGGTGCAACCGAACGGTGGATACTTCCTTTCACGAACGGAATGCTCGTATTTCTGCATCAAACAATAACTCACATGTCGATTTCCCTACTGATGGGCACACCCATCAATGGATAGGTGTAAGCTTCAGCGAATTTGGGCGCTTCACCCCTGGACAATGTTCTCATCCATCCGTCAATGGTGCATGTATGAACGAAACGATCATGAGTTTATAAAGCATTCCATTGTTTCTGCATGCTTTGACCTTATGCGATTAAACTAGTAAATATAATAATAACTTGGTGATTAGCGCAGCAAAATCGAAACAAGAGACAAGAAAGCACAGTTTGCACTCTCTCTCTGCCATAATGAGATGAAGGATAGATGAAAGAACAGCACTATATCAGCGATTATAATAATCAATCTAAACCATAGAGGAAGGCCTCAATACGGGGTCTTTTCCAGGGGTGTGGTTCTCCACTAGTCGGGGCACCTATCTACGGATGGGGAATCCTATGGATTGCTTGAACAAATACACTTTAGTCAACGAAGCCCATCGAATCATTTCCTAGTATTTATAGGAGTAGAGCGAGAACATGAGATATCCTGCGAAATGGCAGACTGCAGGCGGGAATTGCACGACGAGTGCGGAAGCGAGCGGGGTTTTCAAGTCTGGAGAGCTCCCCATGGACCATGACGTCGGATTGCATGGAGCTGAGAAGGGCAAACTTGAATGATGAAATAAAGTAAAGAGAAGAGAAGGGACTCCGCAATCTCGTAGTAACCAGTATTAAGGTCAATGTTCCTGCTTCTCTTGTGTCGCTACTGAAGTATGTGTTGACTTGGTCAACGGGTGGAAGGATTGGTTTCAAGATCAGGTGCTTAAAGATCGCCGAAGCTATTCCCAACATCCCTGCCATTCTGAAAAAACCCCCCCAACCTCCCACTTGACAAGCGTCCTTCCTCTGCTGGGTACATCACTCTCCTTTACTCGTCTTTGATTTTGGTATCGTTGGAAATCACTGCTAAAGTCTTTGACTATTCAATCGCACCTGGTACGTTGACAATGAGGCCTTCTCTGAGTCTGCATGTTCTTTCTGGGGAAATGTGGGGAAGCAACAGAAGCTCTTGCTTCGCAATTATTGCACAAGTCGAGATCATTCACTAAAGAGTGACAATCTACAATTAGGACACACCTACAGCTTCTATCGACTCTAACACATTTGATCGCTACTCGAGGGTCGAGTAAGCTGCGCCCCTTCGTCCACGATGACAGAAATCGCGGGCTCCCACACCAATGGGACCATGGAGGACGCAGATTCCTCCAAACGAGATATCAAAAACCATATGCTGTTTGAGGTATCCACAGAAGCTGCAAACCGAGGTAGGAAGACTTTCGCAAGTAGCAGTACCAGAAGCTGACAGCGTCATAGTGGGCGGGATTTACTCTGTGATCAAGTCAAAAGCACCTGTGACAACCGCTGAATATGGCGAGCGATACACTCTGATCGGACCTCTCAATCGAGCTTCGGTACTTACAATTTGCTCTCTCGTCATGGGCCTTGCTCATCACACCATAGGCCGCTGTTGAAGTCGAACCCCTCACTCCAACAAACCCTGAGTTGGCCAAGTCAATTGCAAATATGCAAGCGAGAGGAATTGGAATAGTATACGGCAGATGGTTGATTGAAGGCGCACCACGAATAATTCTGATCGACACCAAGTCCGGTTACCGGTGGTTGGACGAGTGGAAGTCCGATTTATGGAATACTGCTGGAATACCCTCGCCTCCAGGGGACGATGAGACAAATGAGGCTGTAGTCTTTGGATACCTTGTAGCATGGTTCCTTGGCGAGGTACGAAACTTGCTACGCGCGCCACGAGTATAGCTGACGGTGTTCTAGTTTGTTTCTCACGAGAGGAAGAAGGCAATTATTGCGCATTTTCATGAATGGCTTGCTGCAGTCGCGATACCATTGACAAAGAAGCGAAGAATAGACGTAACAACTATTTTTACGACACACGCTACCCTGTTGGGAAGATATCTCTGCGCTGGGTCCGTCGACTTCTACAACAACCTCCAATACTTCGATGTCGACTCTGAGGCTGGTAAACGCGGAATCTACCATAGATATTGTATTGAACGCGCAGGTGCACATTCTTCCGATGTTTTTACCACAGTCTCACACATTACGGCCTACGAAAGCGAACATCTACTGAAACGCAAGCCGGACGGCGTGTTACCCAATGGACTAAACGTCAAAAAGTTCTCTGCGATGCATGAGTTCCAAAATCTTCACCAACAGTCGAAAGAGAAGATCCACGACTTTGTGCGAGGCCACTTCTACGGGCACAATGATTTCGAGCCGGAAAACACATTGTACTTTTTCACCGCTGGACGATACGAATATCGAAATAAAGGCGTGGATATGTTCATCGAGTCTCTGGCCCGACTAAACCACCGCCTAAAGAGCTCCGGTTCCAAGGTGACGGTAGTTGCATTTATCATCATGCCGGCACAAACACAATCCCTGACTGTAGAGGCACTAAAAGGGCAAGCTGTGATTAAGTCGCTTCGGGACACGGTGAGCGTCATCGAACATGAGGTTGGGAAACGACTCTTCGAGCGGTCGCTGCAGTGGCATGACGGAGATGATGTACCCGAACACAAAGACCTCCTAAGCAGCCAAGATCGCATCATGCTCCGACGCCGACTCTTCGCGATGAAGCGCAACGCACTACCGCCTGTCGTTACGCACAACATGGCAAATGATGCCGACGACCCAATCTTAGCCCAAATACGCCGAGTCCAATTGTTCAATCATCCAAGTGATCGAGTCAAGGTCATATTCCACCCCGAGTTCCTCAACTCCGCAAACCCAGTTTTACCTCTGGACTACGACGATTTCGTTCGTGGGACACATATGGGTGTCTTCCCATCCTACTATGAGCCATGGGGCTACACTCCCGCCGAGTGCACCGTAATGGGTGTACCCAGCATAACAACAAATCTATCAGGTTTCGGATGCTACATGGAAGAACTAATCGAGAACGCCTCGGATTATGGCATCTATATCGTCGACCGCCGAACCAAGGGCGTCGACGACTCAGTGAATCAGCTTACTCATTTCATGTTCGAGTTTGCCTCTAAGAGCAAGCGACAACGCATAAACCAGAGAAACCGGACGGAGCGACTCAGTGATCTGTTAGACTGGAAGAGAATGGGTATGGAATACGTCAAGGCGCGGCAGCTGGCTCTTAGGCGAGGTAAAGTCTGATCGTAATACTACCGGGAATGAATGCTAATATTGAATGCAGCCTACCCCGCCTCATTTGACGACGACTACGACGAAGCCGCCATTTTCGATGCATCCGAGCCCAAACTCACGCGACCACTGTCCGTTCCAGGCTCGCCTCGGACTCGCTCCGGTATGATGACACCAGGCGATTTCGCTTCGCTGCAAGAGGGTCGGGAAGGGCTCAGCACGGAAGACTACATAGCCTGGAAGCTGCCGTAAGTGAAAGTCTCTTCGGACACATGAAACCCATTTGAAATTTCTTGCTGATCTCGACGATGGAAAATAGTGAAGAAGAAGACCCCTACGATTATCCCTTCCCGCTGACACTCAGATCCAAAACCTCCACGCCTGGCCAGTCTCCCATACAAGGTACCGTGAATGGGACCTTTTGAAAACGGTTTGATCGAAAGCCAAGCAGGAAGATACTATCAACTTTGGCCGAACTGGTTAAGCATTTCAGCCTTGGCCAGAGCGAGGAAAACAAAATGGCAGCAACGGAGCACAGAATCGCCACCCTTGGATGTTTGATAACTCGAACAATTTGTACAATGCCTTTTTAGACCCACATATCAGTATTCCTGCCATTTCCACGTTCTTTCTGTCATCTCATGCTTGGTTGAGGGCTGTGGATAGTTTGCTTCGTAGTAATATTGTACGATAGTTCCCTTTTTGTATTTTCCAGCGAATCATCTGCATAGTTCTTCGCCCACGTTCATCAGTCGAATGCACTATATGTAAGATACTTGGTTCATGATAGCTTTATGGATATTCGCAAACCATACCTCTCCAAGGATGTCGAAAGTCATTGCGCGATAAGCCGATCCCCAGACAGGCCAGGTCAACTGTTTAGACCAAGCGGCTATCTGGATATGGGAGATTCCTATGTGCATTTAGGCCCGAGTCGATGGTTATAGATACCATCCTATGAGGACAACTAAAGGTATGTGTTTACTTGATTACATCTATGTATTATAAAAGTCGGTTGCTAAAGGGGTGAAAATGTCGCCTACCTTAGTGGGAAAATTAAAATACAACGCTTAGCGGAATCCGGCAAGGCCTAGCTCTCAACGACATCAATCCTACTGTCCCAACCTTCTTCACTTTCGCCCCGTCTAATCTCTACTCAGCACTACATCACAGTACATTCAAAAACCTCAACCACTGATCCAAAACAGACAAACATAACATTCGAACTACCAAACAAGCACCGAGGCTAAGATACATGTCTTTTCCAACCACTCGATTCCCAACATGTACCATTTCTCACTGCCCAGTCCCGAAGCCCATATTAGCCAACCCATGTCGCCCAGTCCCTTTCCCATAGTTTATCTGAAAAGGTCCAAGTCCAAGTTAAGAGATGCGAGATCCGTCATAAACAACCAATCAAACGAGTGCATATTGGTGAAGGGAGGGGGCATATTCCAAACACCAAGAGCAGAGGGGTCGAGAAGGGTGGGTCGTTCCAGTGCTGAAGAGAGCTGTTCTGCGGGAGTGCTGAAGATTGTACTCGGTTGAAAGTGGCCCGCGGTGTTGGTGTGGTTGGCGCTGGTAGGCCTAAGGGTTGTCGGGAGCGGACTGGTAGGTTTGGGTTAGTCGTGTTTTTATTATAGTAAGTCTTGGTGGAGCGGTGACTCACAGGATCAGGATCAAGATCAGCTGCTCCGCCTTGATGTCCACCCACGACGTATGCAGCCGGAACCGGGTTCCTCTCCTTTCCTGGTTTCTCCTTCCTGGGCTTATCCTCGCGTCTCCCTGGCATCTCCTTGAGCCATTTATTCACTTGTTCTTCTTTCTCAGCCTTCCATTCCTGCTCTTTAGCTACCCTTTCCTTATTTTCGTCCGCTGCCTGCTCTTCAAGACAAGTTTGGCATTGATTTCCTGGACGAACATACACATCTTGATGGTATGGGCATTGGCACATATGTCCTTTCTTTTTACAAAGCACGGTGAATGCCTTCTTACATATTACACTGTCGCCAGAAGCCCACGTCAATGCCAAAGCCTTTCTCATAAAAAGCTGTGGAGAGCTTACCAATGGTGTGTACGAGTTGGAAACATCTTTGTCAAACCCCTCTCAACGATGCACGTCAAGTGACTGGGTTTGGGCCCTAGCCCCATAAGATCTTTTGCGTTTGGCATCGTCCGCAAGAGGTGAAAAGGCCACTGTCAAAGAAGATGCTCGGTATGGCCGTGATTGATATCAGCTCTAATTCTTTAGAACAAGTCCGTAAAGGAGGTGTACAATCAGGTTGTGCGGTTGGAGATTCAGACCCCATGTTGGTGGTATATATGGGTCCTGATGACTGTTGCTTCAAGCATAATGAATGAGGGCTCATTGTGATGTACAAGATGTTGAGCTGAGATCCATATGTTCCGTTGATATCTTGAGAGCATTGGCATAGTTTTGGAAAGCCTAAGGTGACGGACAAGGTGTTGAGCTGAGATTCATGGGTTCAGCTAACACCTTGAGAGCTTTCGCATAGACTTGAGAAGCCCACAGCGATGCACAGGATGTTGAGCTGAGATTCGTAGGTTCTGTTGACACCTTGAAAGCTTTTGTGTGCACATTGAAAATTTGTGAATGAGCCTCCGACACATTAGATGTTGTTTGGTGATTCACCTGGTTTGAGTAACCTATCATCCTGGGCGTAAACAGCACGCATTTCATGCTTCTCAGCAGACTCTTCTTTTCCAACCAACATCATCAACCTAAAAACATATCTTAGCCAATATTTGATCAAGTTTCTTTCATGCTAGGTCTTATTTGACTGCACAAAGTTCTCACAAAACCGTAAGTACATTTCATTAAAAGCAATTGCTGGCTTTGTATATTTCGGAAGATTCTGGCGAAACCCTATATTTATTCAACTTTTACGGAACACATCGCACAAACAGCAAGCGCAAATTCTTGCAGGAAGATTCGATACACTAAGAACACTCTCACGCTCCGACTGTCAGCTGGACTGGGACAGTTATTGTGTCAAGGCAGCAATACAACACATCGGCAAAAATTTGAAAGTATGATATCTCAGTCCCTCATGCTTGTTTATATGTCCAAGCGCTAATTTCTTAGAATAACTTTACCTTCCTCACACCAGCCGTCAATTAACTCCTCCTTGTCTTACAGCCGAAACGTCATGTCGGATCTAGCTATCCATTCCCGCTATGAGAAAGACATCGAAGAGCTCGTCTCCGAAGAACAAGCTATTAGAGACCTGAGTCATGAAGACGAAGATCTCATGGTAGATGTGGTAGAGTGTGAGGACGACAACGAGGAGGAAGAAGAATACGACGAACTCGAACAATTTGTCCCACTTCTCAAGAGCATGAAACTCGATCGGCTTCCAGCTTTTGCCGTTTCAGTTCGAATGCAGAAGATGCAATCCGAAATACATCAACAATCGGCAAACACAGACGCGCAACTCCCGCCGTTGACTTGTACGATTTTGTATCCGCTTTCAGGTTCTTTCAATATCCTCTTCCAACTAGAGTTCAGTGACGGGGTTCGTTGGCTTTTCAAAGTCCCCGTAACGGGTTATCTTGGTCGGTTCGACGAGCTAGCCGCACAAGCTTTAACGTGTGAGGCGATGACTATGCGTCTTCTCAAGCGGGAGACCACCATTCTGGTACCAGAGGTATATTCTTTCGATGCTAGTCTGAACAATGATGTCAACTGTCCTTTCATTATGATGGAATACATTCAGGGCCGACCACTATACGAGTTGTGGTTCCAACCATCGTCCTGCGATGCTGCTATGAAGCAATTTCGGGAGCGAATATTAGGGGATCTCGCTGCAGCAATGGCGCAACTAAGTAGCTTCACGTTTCATCGAGGTGGCTCTCTCCGATTTGATAGCGAAGGCAGAATATCCGATTTTGGTCCTTCCAGAGTACTTGATTTAGGCGCTCAATACGATAAGATGAACAGCGGCGATTATGATGGTTCCCCCATCTTTTGCGTTAAGGGACCGTTCGACGACGCCAAGTCGTTCTTCAAATTTAACTTGGATCGGCGTGGTCCAATCAAAGCCAATCCAGCGCGATTCCACCGCGGAAACCATATGCTACTAAGACAGTTCATGGACTGGATCTCTACAAATCAGTCAATGGAGGAACCTCAGTTTGTTCTAACTCATCCGGATTACGCCCTTCAGAATATACTAGTCTCCGAAGATGGTACACTTCGCGGAATTATTGATTGGGATGGGGTTGCAGCTATTCCGCGCTGCATGGGGCAGTATCCTCTATGGTTGATGCGTGACTGGGATCCAGCCTCCTACAATTATGATATTAAAACAGGGAAGCTTCGTGATCCGGAGAGCCAATGGGAAAATACCCCGGAGGAGCTTGAATCCTACCGGAAGCTTTACGCACGGTCCATGGAACAGTGTATTTCAGAACAACGAGGCCGAGATGGTACACACTGTAAGGAAGGTGAATTGAGGACTTCGGTACTTAGTCAGTCCTCAAATCTAGGAATTCGCAAATCAATCCTCGCTTGGAGCTTAGCAGTCGCAGCCGACGACTCCATGTCCACCACCGCAAATGTGGGCCTTGTCTTTAGGGAGATTGATCGGCTCACTACTGCTTCTCAAGAGAGCTCAAGTCCGGCGACAGACTCTGACGCATCAGGCGGCGACGAGGCAAAGACCGGTGCAGATACCAATTCCACCTCACATACTTCCGCTGGTATGGATGAATCACCCAATCACAAGAGCTTGATTAATGCAGCTGCACCTAGCAAGAGTTATGCAAGTATTCAAGAGGTGGAAGCTCTAGGTATTTTAGATGGTGGTCTGCCTGAATGTCCCGTGTCTGATGAGTTAAGATGTGTTGAAGATGGCTCGAGCCGAAAGGCGAAGCCAATCTACAATCGGATCCAAGACGCACTTCGCTGTGATGGGAAAGTTTTGCATAAGAAGAACTTAAAGAAGGCTCCCAAAGATCTGCAGCCTCTGCCAGCAATCATTCAACCGGCAGTCGCTGAAGCTTGCCCAACTAAGAATGCCATATCTTCTGGTAGTCGATTTCAGTCCGCTTCGGACCATACTATTGGAATTCTACGGAGAAAGGGATCAAAAGGATCCGCGGATGGTACCGAAGTCAAATCTGCAAGCACTCAGCTTTACACAAATGACAATGTCAAGCTTGGTGGGGATGGCTTCCGAAACCTTCTCCATAGTGTAATAGGATTTTTAAAGAAGCCGAAGGTAGAGAAGCCTCACAAAGATGCTGTAAATCTATCAAACCCCGTTGAAGTTTCCTCCAGCGACCGCGTCGAACCTTGTCAAGGCCGGGACCGAAGCGCCGTTTACAAGACCCCGGATCTTCCACGAAACCATAAACCGAAACACTCGCCTGAAGTCAGCAAGCCATTACCAGCAGATGTTAAAGCTAGCACAAGTCAGGCGGGTAAGCCTTACTATGTCGATGCGGGACATGCTGTTCAACCAATGTCTCCATATCCGCAAGACAGTAAAGTGGAGAGAGCCGAAGCACAGGGAAGCCTCAGCCCAGTCAAGGAAGAGGTTGGAAGTATTTGCCATCAGGCAATACTGGAATTAGAAGACGCGGGAATTTTTAGCACCATCTCAAAGGAACATCGTGCACTTATTGAGGGTGTCATAGAACAAGTTGCAGAAGCCTCGCAGCGACGCTTACCTTGTATCTCTGATGCCAAGCCAGCCGGAGAAGTCCTGAGGTCAGCTGAAGTCGTCAAGACCCAAGATGTGCCTCTTACACCTGTCGCCACAGAGAAAGAAGCCCCAGGGTCAGCCGAAGCCTCTGAGGCCAAAGACAAAGCTCCTACACCAGCCAAAGCGGAGAAGAAAGAGTACGACCCGTCACTATTCGTACTTTGGTCTGTCGCACATGGCATCGCGGACGGCGAGCTTAGCGATGAATTTTGGCAGCGCCTTGAACGAGGCTTCGCTGCTCTGGTCGCCTCTTTGTAAATGCAGCTACATTTCTCTTCCCCTTTACCGCCAGGCGCCTGAAACTTGCCGGCTTACGCGTTTGCGGGTCCTACAGGAACAAGTTTTGCCGCGTAAATGGATTACCAGGACTGTTGGAGAAGAAATTATAAATAAAGGAGGAAATAGGAGGAAAGACAACTTATGGTCTCATCACAACACAAAAAGGCCAAGCAGAGAACGTAGTGGAGGAGCGTTTTTATTAAAGATGGACTCGGAACGCAGGCAGAATGAAATACCACAAACGTGCATTAAAGTTGCGTTTTTGTTTTGGGAGGAGCCTTTCCCCCTCAGATTCCCCATCTAGAGTTCAATTTAGGCTCCCTCTAGGGCAACTGACGAGGTTCTTAGTCATTTTCTGAATCGCGAAACCGTTCAGCGAAGGTTGCGAAGTTACTTTTGCTTCTTGAGTAGCTGTGTACGATTTGATGCAAAGCATTCAGTTGTAATGATTATGAATAGCAACTAATGTATACATAAAATATGCTTGACGATTTTTATAAAAATTCTTCGTATGATTTGAAAAAAACTTGATTGTGAAAGTGAGTAAGTACTCGTATGCACGGGGTTCCCGCGCAAACGGGGTTTCCGCGCACGCTAACTAAAACTATTTATATTAGTGCCATTTTTAGCACGCTAAACCCGATACTATCTGTTGCTAACCTTTCTAGGTTAGAGTGCGCAGAAACCCAGTTTGCGCGGAAACCCCGTGCATACGAGTAATGTTTATTGAATGTGCAGCAAGTTATAAATAGTAAATGTCATTTTATTTTAAATGACTTTGGCTTTCATCATTCATCAATGTTACCCATCTCACTTCTTTTCTTCTCTACCTGTCTTCTCTTTCTTTCTTCTTTTCTTCAATTTCTTTAGACGGGCCCCAGCCCTACCAGCCCTACCAGCCCTATGAAGCGGAGGTCACCCAGCTCCCCTGGTATTTTCAACAAGCACCATCCAATCAATGTACTCACGCTGAAGGCCTATGGACGCTCTTGTACTTTATCCCGGGGGTTTTGCTTACATTTTCGAGCCTTTGCTGATCTTATCCAACTGTCCGCATTTGTTGGTCCTCGAGTATTGAATAGAGAAATCCCAATATATATATATCCAATGGATCACTTGCAAATAACCCAGCAATACAGATGCTTCAGCGCAAGTATCATGAGATGATGAGTCGTTACCAATACACAGATGTTGGGAATGGCCTATGTCTCCTATCCTTTTTATTGCCTCTTCTTCCACCTTGTGTTCTACCTTGTCTTCATAGCACATGCATAGATAGAAAGCCAGCAGCCTTATCAAGGTAGCGGCGTCGACGGAAGCGCAGACTCAGACGAACAATTCAATGACAGTCACTGCCATTATGGATGTGTAGACTAGTGTTTCAGCTGTAAAGTAGATTCCCCATACTAATTGATTTAGCCATGGGTCGTCACCGCCTTGAATTGCAAATGCATGGTCCTGGTGAAGCGTCACTTGGGTCGAGGCGGATGGCCTTGCAGTTTGCCTTGTTTGTGACGTTGAGTTCTGCGTGGGCCGCGTCATTGTTGAATGAGCATCGATGTTTCCACGCTCTAGAAAGTTATCTCTGTGCTTTGATTTTTCGAACATGTTCGCTGAAGCATTCTGCTCTGTTTTGTGCCGGCTCAAAAAGACCTCGCTGGCCGCAGGAATGATAGCAATTATGTGCCATGTTAGAACAAACATGGAGTAAGTGCAACCTAGACTAGAACGTTTCGAGTGAATTTTCACAAGGGCTAATGCAGCAAAGACGAATCCAAGAGCGACAACACTCGCACCAGCTAAAAGCATGCGCCGTTTGAATGACTGCGACCGAGTCCATTCGTAGATCCTAGTGGTAGCGAACCCTCTATTATTTCCCAAAGAGTTCGCACCAGCTATTGATACAGGCACGATCCCAAGAGCTCTAGCGACCACTTCGATCAGACGTGGAAGCCTTCGCGACACATAGATTAAGCGACGTTTGGGCCAGGCGATGTCTCTTAAAACAAGAGGTATGAGGCCCATCACTAGGGATGCAGCGTTGAGCTGCTGCTTACGCACTTCCTCCGCAGAGGCTAACACACAGTCTGCCCAATGCCAGCATGAGGTATAGCGAGGTTGCTGGACCGGAGTGAAAGGTGTGTAAACGATATCGTCAGGCGGGCACCCATCGACTGCGACAGATGGGAAAGCCAAGCTGACAAGAACGAGAAGGGAATATAGAAACTGAAACTGAAAAGCTTTAAAGAATGTCATATTTGACATGATTGATGGAACCGAAAAGCAAGGCTTGAGCTGGCGAGTGACTTTGATGGGAGATTGGAGCGATACCAATCTTATAACGCTTCGAGGCAGCGTGAAGGACGAATTGCTCCAGGCCCGGATCTGAATTCTCAACCACGCTCTGGACCCCCCATCGTTTTGGATTTGTTTGAGACGAGGTCATGTCCTAATATAACCCGTGAAGGATTCTTTCGGCGGCATCCCTACTCTCAGAAGACAATATGGAATCAACGCGACTGGTCAATTAGCAACAGTCTTTTCAAAATTGAGGAAATGGTGTGAGCCTCTTCGAAAATCAGCGCTTACCCTGTTTACGAAACGCTTTGACTCGAGGTTAGATGGACATACAGACAGTGATTGATGAAGTGTAGATCTGATAATTAACTAAAGGTGTGTATTCTACAGGCTACAGCAGTAAGCTATCTGGATTTTGTGCCGCAATTGACGCTAGCCCCAACCAGGCTAGCGGGCAGTGTAATGACGCTGCAACAACTATGTTCCTAATTAGGAACTATGTTCCTAATTGAACGACTACTCCTTCTGCTCCTACTGCAGCTCCTACTGCAGCTCCTATTGCTTCAACACTGATGACCGGTGGAAATGCCATTACTCCGTATAGCACCGCCGCCCTGGACCGAAATAAAACGCGCACTGCATATTCGCCGACGTTGAATGGAATCGACCTTGGACTCGGTAGCAATAATAGGTAGGATATGAAGTCGCCATGTTCCCACGTCAAGCATTCTTACAGTAACCGTCATCTATTTACGGAATCTCAGCCGTTTCGAATCAGTTCACCCGCTGACTCACCTATCTTCTTCAAAGTTCCCAGAGCTGAGTACTTCCGTAGAACTACCCTTTTCATCCATGCCGAGTCTTAAGATTGGAGGATCCGCCCCCAAAATACGCCACCTGGTGGTACCAGGCGAATAATTCTAGATCTGACAATCCTGTATATCCATATCATCATATGTAGTTGGGAAACCAATGGATTGCGACATACTCATTCGCAGCTCTAGGGGTGTGCGACAGAAACGAATGCCAAGGATTCGAAAGCTTTCTGCATACGCTAAAACGCTTAGCTGGATTCGGCAAGGCGCAGCTCTCAACGACATTCTTTCTGTCTTTCTATCTTTCTATCGTATCTTCATTTCAATTTATCAACAACAACGTTTCCATCTTCTTCTCGCACTCTCATCTCCTTCAATTTCTACTCAGCATCACATCACAGCACATCAAAAACCTCAATGATCGAATCCAAACTGATAAACAGACAAACATAACATTCAAGCTATCAAACAAAGTACCCTGGCTAAGATACATGTCGTTTCCAACCACTCGATACCCAACATGTACCGTGTCCAAGGAATTAGGGAGAAAAGTTTAGATCATGATACAAGGTACAATGGCCTAGATAGCGTAGCGACATGTACCGTTTTGCACTGCCCAGTTCCGAAGCCCACACAACCCAATGCCAAAGATGACGTTCACCGGTTCGTACCCACAGTCTATTCAAAAAGTCCAAGTCCAAGTTAAGGATGCGAGATCCGTCATAACGAACAACCAAACAAGGAATGTTCTTGAAGGGAGGGGGGTAATGCCAAACACCAAGAGCAGAGGGGTTAAGATACCCGAACTGGTAGCTCGAAAGCTTTGATCATGAAAGTTCGTTCCTCGAGACTACTTAGATGAGTCGTCTCTTCGGCTGAACATCTGAAGGGGTTACTCGCGGGCTCTGCGTCTATGGCACTTTTTTACTCCTCCTCACCATCCTCCTCAACCATAGCGAGATCTTGAATGACCATGGAATTAGGAGGGATGGCTTCAACTCCGGCTGCTTGGGCGGCGACACGTTGACCGTCAGCATCCTTCTCTTTCTCTTCCCATTTAGCTTTGCCCTCTCTCCTACCACGAGCAGTGTCTTCCAACCATTGTCTGTGCTCTTCCTTGTCCAGTTCTTTCTTGGTTTTGGTGCCGGCTTTCTTCTCCTGTCGTTCGTCGCACTCTCGGACCAGAACGCACTCCTCACACTCTGTCCCCCGCTTGGACCAGTTACCTGGATGTACGATACATTCGATCATGTGTTTTTGCTTCAGGCAGGTCCGATTAAAAGGTCTGTTGCAGACCACGCTGTTCCGCAATACAGTGTCAACCTCTAACCTTATATCAACTGAGAGGAATGGACAAACCAATGATGAGTCCGGTGTTTACATGTCTTCTGAGCATTCTCGGGGTGGTACTATTGAGATGTCCAGGATCCGGGCCTTGGCCCCCGATCTCTTGATTGCGAGCCATGGCTCGAACGCGCCTTTGGTCTTGTCGAACAGGCTTGGTAAAGCTGGGGTGGATATTGAATCTAACTTTTCATCGTGTGCTGGAAGAGGTAGCTTGATGTTTGAACGTTTGATATTACATACTGCAGCCATTGTGCTGGTATTTAAGGAGGAGGATGGCCTCTAGGTTCCTAGGTAGTGTTGTTGGATCAGTATGTTATAGAAAGCGTTGTTCTAAGTTCAAAACCTTCGTTCAACTGTGGTGAGGTTGTGAACCAGTTATCCGCGCACATCTGATTCTCTCGACGAGTGTTGTACTTCACCAAAACCAAAATGTTATCACCTAGGAGGCAAACAGCATACATTTTCCCTTCCTGCATCTTTCATCTTCAAACCATATCAACCTGTCCAAGTACACAGGGTACATACTCGTCCAATATCTTCTTGTTTCAGCAGCATATTAACCACGGCAAGTTGGAGTGAGACCATTTGCTGATTGATTCAAGCGATTGTCGGTTGATACTGTTAATCGTACCCGGGGACATCCGCATTCCATTGTAGTGTTCGACTTCCTCAAGACACATCAAACGAGCTTTAAGCCTAGGCTGTTCAAGGAAGCTCAAGTTCTTCGCAGCTCTCGATGAGGTCAATGAATCATTAGTCGGATCAAGAAAGTCTCTGAGTCAAAGTGATACTGTGTGAATCGTCTCTTCAGCACAACACAAACTGTTCTTCAACACATTCGCTACGAGACGCTTTAGGCGAAGAATTTTCAAATTATAAGGAATTCCCCTCAACACACTTATACAGGAATACCTTGGCTCGACCAAGCCAGCTCTTACTTCTAACAAACACCAAAATATATCAACTAAAACAAGGTCCAGCTTGACTGGAGGCTATCGGCAAGCGAAGGTGGCTAGCCGGCTTGGCTCGGCCAATGCCGGCCGCTAGAGAACAAGGAGATTAAGCAGGGAAAAGGGGATAAATAGGCCGCTTCCCCTTCTGTTTCCCCCATCATCTCTTCCTGTTTCTCCATCCCTTAGGATTCAGCCAGAAACGCGCTTTTGCCCCACCCACCCACTCCATAGACTCCGTCGCTTAGATAGAGGGAGTGCTTGGCACCTCAGGGCGGCTTCCGGGGCAAATTTTAGCCCTGGAGACCGCCAGGGGCCGCCGGGTTTGCCCAAACACATAATATATATTCGTTCAAACGGAGGCGATGCCCGATAGTCTAAGGTACTACATCTCTTCCATTCAGTTGTGTAGTGCTTCCTGTTCCTTTTCGTGCTTATCTCTAGAACAGACCATCTTCTGCCCACAGGTCGTTCATCAGCAACTCCTACTCACAAGCTTGACAAATCATGCCGGAATTGTGTATCGAATCAGTTCACGAAGACGATATTAAAGAGCTGAAGCATGAGGACGACGATGATAAACACGGGTGTCCAATGGACGAGGATCTCATGGCAGATATGATGAAGGGCGAAGACGGTGACGCTTCTGACTCGACGGACTACGATGAAATGGATCGATTCAAGCCAGTTCTCGATGCCATCGACTTTGAGCAACTTCCACATTTTGCTGTATCGATTCGAATGCAAAACACACATGTGGAAACGCGGGACAAGTCTGCCGGTACAGATGGGACAGCTCCATCCATGACTTGCAAGGTTCTCTACCCTCCACTCACTGGTTCTTATCATATACTCTACCGCCTAGAATTTGATGATGGTGTCACGTGGATGTTCAAAGTCCCTACCACAGGTCATGAAGCTCAATTCGACGAGCTAGCGGCGAAGGCTATAACCTCGGAAGCGATGACCATGTGTCTTCTCAAACGCGAGACGAGTGTCCCAGTACCAGAAGTATATTCATTCGACGCTTCTCTTGACAATGCTATTAAGTGCCCTTTCATCATGATGGAAGATCTCAAAGGACAACCACTCCATGAGTTATGGTTTCAACCAGGGGCTTCTCAAGCTGCGCTTGAGCCTTTCCGTAATCGAGTTCTGCAGCAGCTTGCCGTAGTAACAGTTCAGTTGAGTGCCTTCACCTATGAACAGAGTGGCTCCCTTCTGTTTGATAAGGCAGGCAATGTAAATGGCATCGGCGCTGCGAAGGTTGTTGACTTGGCAGCTCAATACAAGAGAATGTGCAACTATGACGAGGACGGAGACGATTCTCCGTTATTCTATGCCAAAGGACCGATGAAGGACCCAAAGTCGTTCTTGAGCTTTGTTTTGGAGCGAGGACCACCCCAGCCGCAACCGTCCAAACACAATCAAGGCATGCACATGCTGCTTCGCATCTTCATCGACTGGATGTCGTACGACTACTCAGGGTGGGGATCTCCGTTTGTGCTAGCACATCCTGACTTCGCGCTTCAGAACGTGTTGGTCTCTGACGATGGTACCCTTCATGGAATCATCGACTGGGATGGAGTTGCAGCAGTTCCGCGCTGTTTTGGGCAGTATCCGCTCTGGCTTATGCGCGACTGGGAACCCGTAACATACAATTGGGACTTCGCGGCTTCAAAGCTTCACGACGAGTTCGGACCACCTGAAGACTCGCCAGAGAAGCTCCAGTGTTATCGAACAATGTACACGCAGTTTGTGAAGCAATGTCGCCTGACAGTGGAAGGTTCCCAAGACACGGACTATACACAGAGGTTCTCAAAGAGCGACACCATCTCAAAGGTGTCCGTGGATATAGTAAACCCAAAATCTCTCGTATTTCGGACCTTGGCCCTAGCAGTAGAAGATCCAATGTCCACCACTCGGAACATGAGGTTCATCTTTGATGAGATTGACCGGCTTACCGCTGCTGACTGGGATGATGCATGTTCAGACTCAGAGTCTTTGGTATCCAGCCATCATAATGTTGAATGTGACAAGGAGAGCGGTTGCGCCCCGCAAGTCTCTGCTGGTCTGGATGAGCAATGTTAGGGGCCAGCATAGAGCGAGTCATATGGGTGTAATGTAACGAGTATATAAATGCTAAGGAAGGAAAGTATCTAGGAGGGAAGGACCGGCTATCTATATGGCTCAGGAGAACATAAGCTAACCCTGAATAGGGTTGGCTTCGGAACAACTCGATAGCCTAGTGACGAGCGACCGGCGATAGCCAGGAACATAGCCATCAACATAGTCACCAACATAGCTACCAACATAGGTGCGTAGCTAGGATCGTAACAAGCAATCCTGCGACAAAAGCCTAAAAGATTATGTTGAAGTTGGAGTGAACACGGATAGCACTCAACAAGAACACATACATGGAACAGAGACAGGAGTTGCAAAAATTACAAAGAATGCTCAGCTAAGTGACCATACGAATCATTCGATGGCAATTAGAGGTGGCTCAGACGACTATGTCCAGCCTCTTTGTTACCGGATTCAAGAGAGTCTCCGTCCTCTGGCAGAATTCATCCATCAGAAAAAGGACGAAAAACTGTTTAACGCTACTCCCCAGCCAGCAGTTGTTAGGACTTTCCCGACCGGCAGTATCAAGCCTCGCATTCGAAATCTGTTCCATACTCATACAGGAATACCTCGTAACACGAATATAAAAATTACTGGCCAGGATACTGAGCCCCAGCCAGCAATCGTGCAGCAAGCGAATGTTGAAGCTTGTCCAAATGGATCCGTCAGCAATCGTTATGGTTGGCCTAAGAACGCTCTCAGTACAGTGGGACTTTTTCACGAGTCGAAGATAAAGCAGCTTGAGAAGAACGGAAAATCCCGTTCGAGACTCGACGCGGCTCGCTCCAGCGAAGACTTCAAGCCTCGTCGTGGCTGGATTCGAAACGTGTGTCAACACGCCATCGCGGTCCTGCATAAGAAAAAAACTGGTAGCTCTTCCAAAGATCCTGGGCCAAAACCAGCAGTCGTAGAAATTTCCGCAAATGAGGATACTAAGCCTCGTAGTAGTCGAGTACTGAGCATTCTCCAGCGAATTTTCCCATGTTTGCGGAAGAGCAAATCGGATCAGCATAATGCGCACGCAAGTATCAGCCCGGCTCGGACAGAGGATGATAAGGTTTGGGACCAATTCCGACGTGATCTAGAGGATGTTGGGATATCTGCGGCCGTGGTGAAAGAACGCCATGCCGACTTCATGGCCACTCTTCAACAAGCCGCACAGAACAAGCTAGTTCCAGAGTGTGGATCTCAAGCAGTGCTAGAGACCCCTCAGTCTACCGAAACCGCAGAGGGCAAGGGAAAAGCCAGTCTGCAGGAGACCACCAAGAAAGAACCGTATGATTTGGATTTGTTCGCCCTGTACAGCATTACGAATACTCTTGCGGACAACAAACTGCCGAGCGAGGTGATGGTGCGCTTGAAGGAGGGATTTACTGCACTAGTGGCTTCAGCTTCATAGTGCGCAAGGGCATGTATCTTCATTGCCGGCTCCGCTGCAGTGGTTATCAAGGCTAACTAATAGCAGAAGGGTGGACGGAAAGTGTGATGGATAGCCGTTCCATGGGACGAAGACGCATGGAGAGACCATATCGCGTGCATAGACGTCAAGGCAGAAAGGGTGTGGCCGAACTGTCAAGTGAAAGATAGGGGAGACATGGTGACATTGCTAAGAAAAGAACGTCTGGAGACCCTATACGGGTAGGGAGGGAGCTATACCCCCTCCGACGCACAAAGGGGTTTTGCTTGCGAAACTGAGATCAGAGCCTCGTTTTGCAGCAGTGCGAGGACCAGACCCATATCCTACCAGACGCACCCATGCCGTGGGCAGAAGAAGCGAAAGTGAGGATGCGGCTGAGGCGCGAAGAGCTTGAAGGATTCGCCAGATTGGGAGAGGTACGGGGGGGGTATTTCGGCGACACTCTACTACTATTGTTGTAGATAATGACCGCATATCTTTACTCCCAGGGGGAGGGTGTGCAAATACCCCTTGCTATTGATAAAAGTCTCAGCACAATGCCACATCTCCGAAGGTAGCATAAAGGCCAACCAATCCCAAGGTATAGATAGAGCATGTCTCGGCCTATCGCCCCGTGGTGAAGATTGATATGGAAGGCAAATCTTCCGCCGCGAAAATGTATAGAGGCGGCGTGTAAGCTCGTGTCAGAATGTGTAAGAATAGTCTTAATGACTAAGCCTTTATAGACGGTCGCCGGATTCCCATCAGGAGTGAAATCGGATGCAGCCATCGAAGATCTTGCCGTCAACACCAGCCTCGTCTTGTGCAGCTCAGCCTCCAGTAGCTTTGCGGCTGCCTTGGTGCCTGTTATCTGAAACTTGAATGGAAATGATGCACTGGACTGGACTGGATTGGATTGGATTGGGAGCGACGTTGATACTTGATACTTGATGGTGGTATAGGTGGCACCCCTGCTACAAGTGGCTGGCGTGGCTGGATTGGCTAGCCGCCCGCGACTCTACAATGACTTCAAGTGTTGTGGAGCCTGATACGCCTTGGTGGAGCCTGGATATCACAAGCGTGAAGACCTACTGTTCTCTGCTCACGTCCACATTCCAGGAGGTCCTTCGCCACAGATCGATGGGTACCTCGATACGGCAAGTGATGCAGGACACAATGCTGAACGGGGAATGGCTCCTGAAAAAGGACTGCATTATTCACAAGGATCCGTCAGTCTGGGGAACCGGCGTGGACAACTTCAATCCCAGGCGCTTCATGAAGGACGAGGTTCAATAGACACAAAACCGCAAGCGTCCGAACACAGCAGCGTTTGCTGTAGTTACAATGTTCGTCATGCGGTATGACATAGCTCCCGTGTTGGGAAATTGAAGCATGCCAACAACAGATAAGACGAGCGTGGCCACGATCGTTATGGAGCCACATTCAGACATCGAGGTCGAAGTGACTCCGAGAAAGGGGTATGAAGTTGGGCATTGGGCCTTCAGTCTCAAGGACTCCGGAAAGATCTTTGCGGTTGTTGCAGAGGATCGCGAGTGGCGTTGCGTTGTCATTATCAAACAAGGGCGAAGTTGATAAGCAGGCTTGACCAGTAGCTCTACCACCATTGAGCTTGTAGCTCTAAACTGTGAATCAAGTTTATGAATATGAATAGATCTTGAAGTGTTTCAGCAATCGATCTAGTTCTATCCATGTCCACAAATGGCTGCCGCCATAATTTTTAAAGTAATGAGAGCTTTGGTTATACCAATTAGTCGAATAATTTGGCACTTGGTTTTTGTTTGAGAACTGTGAGGTATTGCTAAAGTAGTCATGGACTGACGGCCCCCAGACTGAATAGTGCGATAACGGTCACTATTAACCGTGGAAAGAGTGATTGTTCCACGCTTCCCTTTCGGAAACCACTTTACGCGTTAGACCCCTGCACATATCGCGTTTCGACGCGTCTCCTAGAACATCAACTTCTCCAACGGCGCCTCTCATCTTTTCCTACTCCACGAAACGCTACACTGCCTACTTTAATCATTGAGTAGATTTTGAACATGGATCGGCAGTCGGTTTACTCGTTGAGCGTACTTCCACCAGATCCAGATGCCAGCGAAAACTCTAGGAGTCAGATCCAAGCCTTGCTGCGCGAATTCATCCTCGAGTTCCGGCTAGACAATGCATTCATCTATCGGTATGTTCATCGCCTTTACGTCTGGTGCAATGGCTGATCAATCATGATTGCAGCGACCAGATTCGCGAGAACGTCCTGGTGAAGCAGTTCTACTGCGACGTCGATATAGCACACTTGATATCGTACAACGAAGAGTTGGCGCACAAGCTTGCGACTGAGCCAGCCGAAATCATTCCTCTGGTATGCAAAGATTGGATGTAGTACTCCGATAGCTCGCTGATAGGGTGCAGTTTGAAGCAGCCCTAAAGGAATGCACAAAACGCATCGTCTACCCTTCACAGAAATCCAATATCATCCACATCCCCGAGCACCAGCTACTCCTCCGCTCCTCCGTCTCCCAAATTTCCATCCGAGATCTTGACTCGACAAACATCTCCCACCTCGTCCGCATTCCCGGAATCGTTATCGGCGCTTCCACCTTGTCTTCGAAAGCCACTGCGCTGTACATACAATGTCGGAATTGCGAGCACTCAGAAACGCTGCCCATATCAGGTGGTATTGCAGGAGTCACTCTTCCCCGAGTATGCTCAGGGAAAAGGACCGAGGGCGATCCAGCGGACAAATGCTCGCTCGATCCTTATTTTGTGGTGCATGAGAAATGTCAATTTATCGATCAACAAATCCTTAAGCTGCAGGAAGCGCCTGATCAAGTACCTGTTGGGGAGCTACCGAGGCATATCAAGGTCTCGGCTGATCGGTACTTGACGAATCGTGTGGTTCCTGGTTCCAGGTGCACCCTCATGGGCGTGTTCTCAATACACCAGACCAAGGAGTCAAAGGGCTCTGGAAATTCAGCAGTCGCTATAAGAACTCCATACCTTCGCGCGGTGGGAATAACTAGTGACGTGGATCATACGGCGAAGGGTAACGCAATTTTCTCGGAAGAGGAGGAGCAAGAGTTCCTAGAGATGAGCAGGAAACCAGACTTGTATGACGTGTTTGCCAGATGCATTGCGCCTTCAATCTACGGTAACGCGGATATCAAAAAAGCGATTGCCTGTTTACTGCTCGGTGGTTCGAAGAAAATATTACCCGACGGGATGAAGCTCAGGGGGGATATCAACGTGCTCTTACTAGGTGATCCCGGTACAGCCAAGTCCCAACTGCTCAAGTTCGTAGAAAAAGTTGCACCAATTGCGATCTACACGTCTGGAAAAGGATCTTCAGCAGCTGGCCTGACGGCATCTGTGCAAAGAGATACAAATACTCGGGAATTCTACCTTGAGGGTGGTGCCATGGTGCTTGCAGATGGAGGTGTCGTCTGTATCGACGAATTTGACAAAATGCGAGACGAAGACCGCGTAGCCATCCATGAAGCAATGGAGCAGCAAACAATATCAATCGCCAAAGCCGGCATCACAACTATCCTCAACGCCAGAACGTCAGTGCTTGCTGCGGCCAATCCCATTTTCGGCCGATACGACGATCTCAAGACACCAGGAGAAAACATTGATTTCCAAACCACAATCCTGTCCCGTTTCGACATGATCTTCATCGTCCGTGACGAGCACGAGAAAGGCCGAGACGAACGGATCGCCAGACACGTAATGGGCATCCAAATGGGCGGACGAGGTATCGAAGACCAAGCCGAAGCCGAGATTTCTATCGAAAGAGTGAAGAGATACATCAGCTACTGCAAATCGTAAGCCCCGTTCTCCAACCTCATATGCAGAACACCAAAGAAGCTCTAACCCCGACCCAGCCGCTGCGCCCCCCGCCTCTCCCCCTCCGCGGCCGAAAAGCTCTCCTCCCACTTCGTCTCCATCCGCCGCCAAGTCCACAGCGCCGAACTCTCCGCCAACGCCCGCTCCTCCATCCCCATCACCGTGCGCCAGCTCGAAGCCATCATCCGCATCTCCGAATCCCTCGCCAAACTGTCCCTCTCCGCCATCGCCACCGAAGCCCACGTCGACGAAGCCATCCGCCTCTTCCTCGCCTCGACCATGGACGCCGTCACGCAGGGCGAGGGCCAGGGCAGCAAGGAGCTGATGGAGGAGGTTGCGAAGGTGGAGGAGGAGCTGAGGAGGCGGTTGCCGATCGGGTGGAGTACGAGTCTGGCGACGCTGCGGAGGGAGTTTGTGGAGGGGAGGGGCTATAGCGAACAAGCGCTGAATCGGGCGTTGGTGGTGTTGCAGCGGAGGGAGACGGTGCAGATGAGGTCCGGGGGGGGGCAGGTTCATAGGAGTGGGGTTTGATTTTGTTGTGTTTAGGGGTTCGGTTGGAGGTGGGGGATGGGAGTTTTGGTGTAGGATATGCAAGATGGGGGATACCATGGGGTTAAGATAGTTGGAACTTTTATGAATGCATCAATGGCGTTGTGATGGTGGGCTCAACTTTGGCTTTCCCAGCCATGTTCTTATGTTATGAGATTTTATCTTCAGGATTAGTCGAAGGTCAGCGAACAGTAATCAGTTCTCTTGAAAACATCCGAATGAACAAGTAGCTCAACATTCACTGAAAATCGTACGGTGGTAGGTGGCGGTTAAGGGGGAGGACCCCCAAGCAACAATAATATCTAAAAACCGCACGCCAAACCCCATCCCTCTACCCCCTTCTCACCGATCCCCAGCCATCATCGCCAACCCCTCCAGCGGTCTCTCATCCCCCCTGACCACCTTCGGCAACAAAATCGCAAATACCAACTCCGCCCACACACCCAACGCCCCCTTCCACCCCATCTCCCCCACCTCCCCAGCCCTCCACCCCGCTTCCCAAACCGGAACCACCCACTTCCCCTCCTCGGCACTAAAATCCTCCAGCACCTTCTCATCCGCACTGATAAAAATACCCCACTCATACCCCTCCCCCACCCTGCCCTCCCTGACCAGCCCAGCGTAGTATGCTAGTAAGCCCGCTTGTTCTGCGCCTGCTAGGGCGGACTCATCATCAATGTAGTTGATGCTGAAGTTGGTGTCGATGAGCGGTGGGGCAATGCGAGCGAGTTCGCGCGCTGCGATGGAGAAAAAACGGGTTTGGAAGGTCAGCCAGGCGGCGGGGCCGTTGTAGGCTGTGCGGAGGACTGGCAGGCCCCAGCATGGGTAGTTATTTTCGCGGATGAGGGTGATCCAGTCTGTACGTTCCCAGGGGAAGACGATGGTTTGCGGTAGTGAGTGGGAGGTTGTTCGGGTTGGGGAATCGCCTCAGCTGGTGGTTGGGGCGAGGACTTAGCGGCCGTGGAGATTAATTTATCGCGCGCCTTCTCCTCCGCTTTTGCGCTCTGCAGCATCCGGTACGCCACGTTCCTAGCCTTCTTCTCCTCCTTGTCCGCCACCGCGTCACTCGCGCGATCCAACAAGCTTCTGCGCTCGGGCGTCAACGCGTGGTACGCTTGCTTGCGGGCGGCTTTCTCGGCGGGCGTGCGTTGAACGGGGCCGTGGACGAGAGCTTGGGCCTCTTGTAGTGAAAGGGAGGGTGGGGTAGCGAGGGCTTTAGCTACGAGGGCGGAGAGAGGGAGGGAGGTTGAACTGATGTAGAGGTCGTTTTCCGTGACGGGGTCGGGGCGCGCGAGGATGAGCGCGCGCGAGGAGGCTGTGATTGATGAGGGGGAAGAGAGTGCGCGGGTGCATGGTCTTGGAGGGGAAAGGAAGGAGGGGGAGCGGCGGAGGTCATGGTATGTGGGGTTGGGTATTTGAGGGTGTGGGAGGTCGATGACTTGTTTGTTGGGAGAGGTAGATGGTGGGGCACTTGTTGTGGGATGGAAGATGGTGAGAAGGAAACTGAGGAGATGAAATAAGGAGATATCTGAATAGCTGAATCTGAAGGGTGCGGTGAGGTGAAAGTTGACGGGCAGGAGGCGGATGAGGGGGAAAAACAGAAGGAGATAAACGAGGTCTGTAACTCGAGGGATGAGCAGTGTGACAGTTGAGGTGGCCAGCCTCATTGACAAGGTCTTTGTTAGTACTAACGTCGTTCAAAAATAGAGTTACTGTAAGCGTCTGCTGAACTGCTATGAATCGTTTCTGATGTGTGTCAATTAGGGGAGCGTCTTAATGGTTTCAATGGACAATGACTCTGAGTGCACAAAGCCTCTGCCTAGAGAAGTTTCACTAGACACTAGTGATTTAACACAGGTGAAAGTGAAAATAAGAGCCGCGTAAGAGCAGGGCTGGAGCAGCCTCGGCAATTAGAATAGCCGCCAAGCCGCGTTGAAGCTAGCTTGTTCCGCCGCCGTTTTTGTGGTAAACAGTGCCTGCTCTGAATAAAGCCTCGCTTTTGTGGATTTCAAACTGACGCTGACCCGGGAATACTTCAGGATGATATGATATATCAATAGCAGAGGCTGAAGCAAAGCACGAAGGTTCGCGCCGCTTTCAGTGGTGAAATCCACACAGTTTCCGGCGTTATGTCTACCATTACAGCTACCTCACTTCAAACATCGTATCCGTAAGCTATTGATATTCACTGCCCTCAAGCTTTGTCGCTGACGGGAGGTAACTGAACGACAGACCAGTACTACCCAAGCGATTCTCTGCCAATCAACCCAAAACCATCCGCCTCTACCCTCTTAGTAACTACACATTTGGGACCAAGGAGAACCAACCAGAGGAAGACCCGTCGGTACTAGCTAGGTTAAAGAGGTTAGAAGAGCATTATGAACTGCATGGCATGCGGAGAACGTGTGAGGGAATCTTGGTCTGCCATGAGCATAACCACCCGCATATCTTGATGCTGCAAATCGCGAATGCTTTCTTCAAGCTGTACGCATTGGCCGTCGCAAATGAGTTCCTCCTTTTGATAGCTGACACGTTCAAGACCAGGCGACTATCTCCAAGCCGACGATGACGAAATCGAAGGCTTCAAACTCCGTCTTAACGAACGACTGGCCCCTGTAGGCAGCCAATTCTCCGGCGAAGGCGTCAACGATGAGTGGCAGATTGGCGATACATTGGCGCAGTGGTGGAGACCCAACTTTGAAACCTTCATGTATCCCTTCCTTCCGGCGCATGTCACAAGGCCAAAGGAATGCAAGAAGCTATACTTTATTCAACTACCCAAGAGCAGTACGTCTTACCTCCCTGGGCTCTTATGCGAGGCGCATTCGCTGACTGTAAGCAGAGGTCCTTAGTGTGCCGAAAAACATGAAGCTCCTAGCTGTACCGCTTTTCGAACTCTACGACAACACCGCCAGATACGGACCGCAATTATCAGCAATACCCCATCTCTTATCGCGCTACAATTTTGAATTCGTGGACGACGATGGTAATGTCAGTGCACAAACGCCAGGGACTGAGCAGCCTTCTGGAGCCAGAGTAGTAGCTGGAGGGGATGAGAACGGTGAGGAGAACGGCAATGGCGTAGTAAAACCCGAAGAGACTTCAGACATTAAAGAGGAGGCTGGACTGGAGAATGGAGCTTGATTTTTGGGAAGTGATACCAATGCTTTAGGTCCATCTCGCGAGTGACTAGCCGGGGGCATCTAGATCTTATGAAACGGGTTTCCAAATATAGCGAAATCAAAACATTCTTTTCGAGTGCACAAGCTGTACAGGCAAAGCTGCCTATAGGGGAATTCCGAATAACGGAAACCTGGCCATAACGGAGACACGGCCCGGATTCCACCAAATTTAGGTGGGGCTAACGGAAAATCTCCACATAACGCAACCGGAACGCTTTTGAATTTTTTTTTGGTGAGCTTCGTTATATCAAATGTCTACATTAAATTTACTCATTGGCGCCCCCCCCTCCAAACGTCCACGGAAACCTATTCAAGATAGTCAACGAAAGGCCTTACGGGCCTGATACTATGATGACTCTAATCAGGTCTCGATGGAGCGCTCCAAATTGAAGGCCTGCAGTCGCTGATGGCAACAGACCTATGATTATCACCTCAGCAGCTTCACCGCTAGTGAAATTATCAGTTCCAAATGAGCCCGACTGGATAATGAAGCTATACCTGAGTGGCGAGATACTAAGCGTCATAGAAATTCTGAATGAAATGCTTTGAAAGAGGCTCTTTTTGAGTGGGAACAACGTTACGAGGGAGCCAAAAACATAGTCACTGGAGACGTTTTACGCATCAAAGCCACCCAATTTTGAGAGCGACTTCTCTGTTATCAGGATCTTCCTATTCTCAAATGAACTGATGGCTGACTGACTGACTTCAAATCTCGTCACAATCTGAAAGATAGAAAGCTACATGGTGAAGTCGATGATGCTGATTTGGATTCTCAGACTTTTACTACTATGAAAGAAATTCAAGCTGAGGGTAGAAACTACAATGCTGAAGATATCTTCAATATGAATGAAACGAGATATTTTTGAAAATCGACTTCGGATCGAAGCTTATTCTCAGCTGAATTCTCAGGTAGAAAACAGGATAAAAAGAGAATTACTATCAATCTATGCTTCAATGCCATCGATAGTCGAAAGCTTCAGCCCTGATTTATAGAAACAGCTGCTCGTCTCAACTGTTTTCGAGCCGCTCATATCTTTGATTTGAAGGCTCTCGAAGGTCACTGACGCTTCAACGCGAAGACATGAATGATCAATGTACTAATGATACAGTACCTTCGTTGATTTGATCGTCAAATGATCAGACCTACACTTCTACTCATGAATTGTTACGATCCTAGCTACGCACCTATGTTGATAGCTATGTTGATGACTATGTTGATGACTATGTTCCTGACTATCGCCGGTCGCTCGTCACTAGGCTATCGAGTTGTTCCGAAGCCAATCCTATTCAGGGTTAGCTTATGTTCTCCTGAGCCATATAGATAGCCGATCCTTCTCTTCTAGATACTTTTCTTCCTTAGCATTTATATACTCGTTACATTACACTCATATGACTCGCTCTATGCTGATCCCTAACATGAATGACTTTGCAGCTCACAAGCTTGCTATCATCAAATTGCTTCAGAATGACGATGACTTTCTACATCATACTAAAACCATGTGGCTTTCCGTCAATGCTACCTTCGTACATCAGTCATT